>Ga0160449_1000016_pt1 | contig 349119 bp, 319 predicted proteins | sample HID1975I_E1MG_FD_108216 | JGI IMG/M metagenome (GOLD analysis project Ga0160449, IMG submission 108216) | Enriched soil microbial communities from UW Madison campus, WI, USA - HID1975I_E1 MG | ecosystem: Environmental > Terrestrial > Soil > Unclassified | place: USA: Madison, Wisconsin...
CATTCACAACCCCTCTCCTCCGGAGCGGGTTGCAAAAGTAGAAAAAATTCCACAATACACAAATAGCGTAATGCCTTTTATTCCTCAGCCCTGGATAAAATGCTGTTTATCAAAGAGAAAAAATGTTGAAAGAGTAAAACCTTTTGAAGTCTTTAATGGTTTTATCAGGTTGCCTGGGCTGAATCTGGGTGTTGAGAGTTTTTCAGATGAACAGATTGTCTCCATTATTGCTTGAACCATATCTCTATATAGTACAATAGGTTGAGGTAATTGGCTTGTTTATGCCAGGCGATTGGTCGTTTGTTCGGTGCAACGGCTGCGCCACCTAAACCCGACCGAAGTGGAAAACCCGCAGCGAGGGACGAGCGAGGATTTGGAACAAAGGGCGGGACAATACTTATATAGTAGTAATGAAAGTGCTTTCCAAAAAATTAATACTGACCAGTACTCAATAAAACTAATGTACAGGCACGGATTGGTTCGATATCATGCTGATCTAAAAGCTTTTCGAGCTCATAGTTTTCGGTTCCAGGATTGAAAATAACTCTTTTAGGCTTGGTATCTAAAATATAATTATGGTATTGAGGCTGAAGCGCCGGACCTATATATAAGGTAATGGTATCAATATCTTGATGAATTTCTATTGGTTTTTCGATTTCAACACCTGCAACTTCGCCCTTTTTAATGCCAACATTCACGATTTCGTGATTAAAACGCTTTAACATGTAGGCTGCCTTGTAGGAATATCTTGAAGGATCGGGAGATGCACCAATGATTAATGTCTTTTTCATCTTTTTTCTTTTTAAAATTTAGATAACAATGCGATTTGTCCGGAATGATAAGCATGGTGTTGCGCTAAACCATTTAACAACTCTGCGTAGGTAAGGCCAGATGCTAATGTCGGGTTTATTTCGCCAATGATCTTGTCGTCCCACTGATTATCCTTAATTTCAATAGAATGCCTGATCAGCTCTTCATTAGCTACCTTAAAATCGAAGATGATTTTCTCCCATGCTTGTGGTGTTTTACTTTCTGGAATTGGCCAATCGCCTCTTACCGGTTCGGATGCAACATTCTGCATCAGCCTTGAGGTAACTTCTTCGGTCCATGAGGTTAGGTGAAGTGCGATTTCAGCTATGGAATGCGCATTTGGAATGAAATGCTCAAATGCATTTTCAACTTTAACATTGTTCAAAGTTTGCATCACATGATTTCCATGCCATGCATCGCCATTGAAGGCTTTTTGAATTTCCTTTGTGATATTAAGCATATTTTAACAACAAGCCTAGTAATATAAAGTTTTTAAGATGCATTTAAGATTGCGTTGGCGCAGTTAATTCCATCAATAGCTGCAGAGACAATTCCACCTGCGTAACCAGCGCCTTCTGCACAAGGATAAAGTCCTTTAATTTGTGGATGCTGAAAGGTTTCTTTATCACGAGGGATGCGAACTGGTGAAGAAGTTCTACTTTCTACCCCTACCAAAAGCGCCTCATTTGTATAGTAACCCCGTATCTTCTTACCAAATAAAGGCAAGGCGGCTTTCAGGCTTTTTGAAACAAATTCTGGCAGAATATTATCAAGCATGACACTTTTGGTTCCCGGCAGATAGGAATTTTTCGGGAGATCTATTGATAACTTGTTGTTTACAAAATCTATCATCCGCTGTGCGGGAGCAACTAAATTACCGCCACCAGCCTCGAAAGCTAATTTTTCTATTTCGGATTGGAAATTTAACATTCTTAGTGGATCGTAACCCTGAACATCATCTAGCGTTACCTGAACCACTGTACCAGAATTGGCAAATGGATTATTACGTTTTGAAGGTGACCAGCCGTTGACCACAATTTCGTTTTCGCCGGTGGCACAAGGTGCGATGATTCCACCCGGACACATACAAAATGAGAACACACCACGGGCACCAACTTGTTCCACCAAACTATAATAGGCAGGAGGCAAAAATTCGGAGCGGATATCACAGTGATATTGTGCGGAGTCGATAATTTCCTGCGGATGTTCTATCCTTACACCTAATGCAAATGGCTTCGCTTCGATTAAAATATTTTTTTTATGCAATAACTCATAAACATCTCTTGCCGAATGACCTGTAGCAAGAATGATATGATCAGCAAAAAGTTTATCTTCAAAATTAATTTCAATACCTTTTACTTTACCGAATTCGGTAATAATATCTGTCATTTGCGTATCGAACATTACTTCGCCGCCAGCATTCAGTATTGTTTCTTTAATAGAAGTGATGATATGCGGCAATTTATTGGTACCAATATGTGGTCGGGCATCAATAATGATATCTTTCTCGGCACCATGATCTACAAATACTTGTAATACCTTATTGATATCGCCCCGTTTATTTGATCGGGTATAGAGTTTTCCATCGGAGTAAGTGCCTGCTCCGCCTTCTCCATAACAATAATTGGATTCTGTATTAACCAAACCCTGTTTGTTGATGGCTGCCAGATCTCGGCGACGTTGTTTTACATCTTTACCTCTTTCTATAATAATAGGTTTTAAGCCATTTTCGATACACTGCAGCGCCGCAAACAAACCTGCAGGACCAGCACCGATAATAAGCACAGGTTTAGCGTTACTGACATTTTGATAGTTTATAACCTGTATTTCAATGTTTGGTTCCTCATCGATGAAAACTTTTACCTGTAGGCGAAAAATCACTTTTCGGGATCGGGCATCAATTGAGCGTTTTAAAACTTCGAAAGATTTGATACGGTTTTCTTGAATGGATAAGCCTTCTGCTAATTTAGCTTTGATTATTTCTGGTTGCTCAACCTGATGAGGGAGCAGCGTAATTTCAAGATCTTTTTGCATGTTGTTCGTCGGGTTTTTATCCCGAATTAATGCAAAGATAATAATGAATCGGCATATCTTCATTAGCGTTTATAACAATTGATTTTTACACAATCTGTCAGTTATTTTAATGAAATGTAACAAAGGCATGCAATTTGATATCTAATTTGTAAATTGAATAAATTTAATTTTGAACAAAACACAAAAATCATAAAAATGAAAAGATTAGTATTTGGAATTATTGCTGCTGTAATTGCAGTAAGCACATTAAGTTCATGCGGATATAACAGCATGGTAAGCCTAGATGAAAATGTAAAATCGAAGTGGGGAACAGTACAAACCCAATATCAGAGACGAGCAGATTTGATTCCAAACTTAGTAGCAACGGTTAAAGGTGCGGCCAAATTTGAGCAGGGAACTTTAACTGCTGTAACTGAAGCCCGTGCAAAAGCGACACAAATGACGGTGAATGCTGATGATTTAACACCAGAAAACATCCAGAAATATCAAGCAGCACAAGGACAATTAAGTCAGGCTTTAGGAAAACTATTATCTATTACAGAAAATTATCCTGAGTTAAGAGCAACACAACAATTTAGCGATTTATCAGCTCAGTTAGAAAGCACTGAAAATAGAATTACCGTTGCCCGAAAAGATTTCAACGATGCAGTGCAGCAATATAACGGCAAAATAAGATCTTTCCCAACCAACTTAACAGCCGGAATGTTCGGTTTTAAACCTAAGGGCTATTTTGAAGCTGATGCAACAGCTAAAGATGCACCAAAAGTAGAATTTTAATTATTGAACTTACATATTTAAGGGTAGTGCCTGTTTCATCAATAAACGGACATTACCCTTTTTACTTCTTATAAAAATAAAGACATGTCGTTGTTTTCAGATTTAGAACAAGATAAAATAGCTGCTGCAATTGCCAATGCTGAAAAAGCTACATCAGGTGAGATAAGAATAGCAATAGATAAACATTGTACAGTTGATCCATTTGAAAGGGCAACGGAATATTTTGCTCAACTGGACATGGATAAAACATCGCAAAGAAATGGTGTTTTAATTTATCTTGCTCATGCAGATCATAAATTCGCGATTATTGGTGATTTGGGAATTAACAGATTAGTGCCAGAGGATTTTTGGGAAACTACGAAAATTGCAATGACCGCACATTTCGCCAAAGGCGATTTAGCCGAAGGAATTATTGCGGGAGTTGCACTCGCTGGCGAAAAATTAGCCTTGTATTTTCCGCCCCAAATGGGCGATATTAATGAATTGCCGAATGATATTGTCTACATGGATCATCAAGAAAAAAAATAAGCAAATGAAAAAATTATTCCTTTTATCTTTCTTCAGCTTAATATTCTCTTTTGCATTTGCTCAGGATTTTCCTGAAAAACCATCCACTTTGGTTAATGATTATTCAGGGGCACTATCAATCGAACAAAGAGCAATGCTCGAAAAAAAACTGGTAGCATTTGATGATTCATCATCTACACAAATTTCTATTGCTATATTAAAATCGGTTGGTGATTACGACATTAATGAGTATGCTGTTGAACTGGGCAGAAAATGGGGTGTTGGCCAAAGTGGCAAAAACAACGGAATAATGATTGTTGTAGCCGTTGGAGATCGGAAAATATCGATCCAAACGGGTTATGGTGTGGAAGGTGCATTGCCAGATGTTTATGCCAAACGCATTATTGACGAGGACATTAAACCCAACTTCAGAAATGGAGATTATTATGCCGGACTTGATCAAGCAACAACTGAAATCATTAAATATACAAAAGGTGAATATAAAAATGATAAGCCCAGAGTTTCGCCATCAGGTAAGAAAGGCGGCATTGGAAGTGTTGCGGTAATTATTATCATCGTGGTGGTAATTATCATTATCATGAGAAAAGGCGGTGGCGGAGGTGGCAGTGAAGTGATTGGCGGGCGTGGCGCTTCGAATGCCCTATTCTGGGCCATGTTGTTCGGAAGCGGTGGTGGCCGTGGCGGAAACAGCTGGGGAAGCGGTGGCTTCGGTGGAGGTTCTTCCGGAGGTGGCGGAGGATTTGGCGGTTTTGGTGGCGGAAGTTTTGGTGGTGGCGGATCGAGCGGAAGCTGGTAGCTTTAGTTATAGTCCGTAGTCCGTAGTCCGTAGTCCGTAAGTTGGAAAATTTAAAATCAGCTTGTTACAATAAATTTCCAACTTTTCAATATTTAACATTACAACAATTATGTATAGGAAAGATTTAATCACTGCCGAAATACAAAATCTAGCCGAAGTTTTAGCCAGAATTATGGGTTTAAAACTGGAAGGTAAGCTAGAAGATGCTCAGATCATGTTTAATGAAACCATGATTAGTAACTTTTCCTTACCTATTGAGGTATTAGAAAGTAGTGATTTACCTTCTTTTAATGCCTGGCTGGAATCCTCCAATCTTTCTCCTGAAAAATTAGATTCATTGAGCGAATTTTTATATTATGAGTTAGGAGTTAGTGCCGAAAGAAATAAACTGATTGCACCTAAATTAAATTCTATCTATCAATTCCTTTCTGAAAAACATAAAATCGTTCATCTGGTGAATTTTCATCGACAGGAAACCATTCAACAATACCTTTAATTCGGATTAAAAAATCAAAAAGACATGATGATAGAAAAGTGGCAAAGACTTGCTTCTAAATATTTAGTAAAAGAGAGATGGGCTACCCTAAGAGTGGATGAGGTAAAGTTGCCGAACGGTACTGTTAAGGATGACTATTTCGTATTGGAATATCCAGATTGGGCCACTGCAATCGCCTTGACTGAAGAAGGAAAGTTGATTCTGGTTCGTCAGTATCGCCATGCGGCAGACATTGTTTCTTTGGAAGTTCCCGGCGGTGTGATTGATGGTGATGAAGGTCCGGAAGCTGGTGTAAAACGAGAACTGCAGGAAGAAACAGGCTATACTTTTAAGACGTGTAAACTTATAGCTGAGCTTTACCCAAATCCCGCAACCGCAAATAATAAAACCTATACATATCTTCTAACTGGCGGAATTAAAACTCACGAACAACATTTAGATGAGCATGAAATTTTAAATGTAGAAGAATATACTATTGATGAAGTGAAACAATTACTCAAGGAAAACAAGATAGCCCAATGTATACACGTTGCCGCACTGCATTATGGCCTTGCTGCATTGGAACAAAATGTGCAGTAATAAATTAAATGTTTTGTAGCCTAAGTTTAGTGTTTAAACAAAAAGTCCTGATTTGAAGTTCAAATCAGGACTTTTTGTTTTTCAGGAATCGACATAAAATTAGGGGTCTTTAAACCCTAAATCTTTCACTCAAGACCTTAATTAGCTCATTTTTAATTTCTTTTGAATATCGTGAACGTAAGCCTTGAATTTCTTATCTGTATCAATTAAATCCTCTACCGTTTGGCAAGCATATATTACCGTACTATGATCGCGACCACCAAAGAAAGCGCCAATTGTTTTCAATGAAGATTTAGTATGGCTTTTCGACAGGTACATTGAAATTTGACGAGCCTGAACAATTTCGCGTTTACGAGTTTGTGATTTAACCATATCAACCGGAACTTCAAAATACTCACAAACCAATTTCTGGATATATTCCATTGAAATTTCTTTCGAGGTATTTTTGATAAAGTTCTTTAACATTTGTTTAGCTAACGCTAAATCGATCTCTTTCTTATTCAAGGTTGCCTGCGCAAGCAAAGAAACCATAGCACCTTCCAGCTCACGAACGTTGTTGTCAATGTTATGCGCAACATACTCTACCACTTCACCAGGTAACTCAATACCATCGGCGTACATTTTCTTCCTTAGAATTGCAATACGTGTTTCTAAATCCGGAATCTGCAAGTCAGCAGAAAGCCCCCATTTGAAACGACTTAATAAACGCTCTTCTAAACCCGCTAAATCTTTTGGTGCTTTATCTGATGTTAAGATTACCTGCTTACCAGATTGGTGTAAGTGATTAAAAATGTGAAAGAAAATATCCTGAGTTTTTTCCTTGCCGGCAAAGTTGTGTACATCATCCATGATTATCACATCCATTGCCTGGTAAAAATTAACGAAATCGTTAATGGTGTTATTCTTTAATGAATCTACAAACTGCTGGCAAAATTTTTCACAACTCACATAAATCACCAGTTTATCTGGCATGCTACGTTTAATTTCGTTTCCGATAGCTTGTGCCAGGTGTGTTTTTCCTAAGCCAACACCGCCATAAATCATCAGTGGATTAAATGAAGTTCCACCTGGTTTGGCAGCAACGGCATAACCTGCAGAACGGGCTAAACGGTTACAATCTCCTTCAATGTAATTTTCAAAAGTGTAATTTGCATTTAGTTGAGGGTCAACATTTAATTTTTTTAATCCAGGAATGATGAATGGATTCTTAATATCCTTATTAATTGAAACAGGAATTGGCATCGATTGCACTTTTGCCTCTGCCCCATTTCCATTGGATGGCATATTGGTAGTATAAGGATTACCGCTGTTTGATGATTTATCAACAACGATATTGTATTCCAACCTGCCATCCTCTCCAAGTTGCTTTTTTACAGTTTTACGTAGCAAGCCTACATAATGTTCTTCAAGCCATTCGTAAAAGAACAAACTTGGCACTTGTATGGTTAAAACCTTACCTTCCAATTTAAGGGCTGTGATTGGCTCGAACCAAGTTTTGAAACTTTGGTTCGGGATGTTATCCTTAATAATTTGAAGACAGTTCTTCCACACTTCTGTACAAGTTTTTTCCATTGCGATTTCTATAATTTATTGGTTTTCAGTGCCGATTCGATATAATAGGATGGTCCGTTTCGGGACTACGAATATTGAGAAAATTATCAACATTTTAAACAAAAATTTCAAATAAATCGTAACGTACTGATAAGGAATAGGGTAGCTTGCTTAACCTCAATTTTTTGTGTTGATAACTATTTATTAACATCATTTATCCACATTCCTGCTCATGTAGCGTCAGTATTCAAACATCATTTCAAATCATGCTCAGAAAAGCAAATTCTAAGCCACGAGCACGATCAGCAAGGTTTTTTGCACTGATTATTGATATTTAAAATCTCAAAAAGCTGATTATCAAAGCTATTGTTTTAAACCTTAAAGGCAGATGTAATTCTCATCTCCCTCACCGAAAAAAAACTGTGGTAATATTTCCACTGCTTCCGCACATTGTATTCAAAATTGCCCAAATAATTTTTCTGTGGATGATCAACATAATAAAGAAGAATGCAGTAATCTTATGGCTAGTATTCGCCGAAAACTTTTCGCATTACATCCGAAATTTCGCCTAATGTTGCGTACTTCTCTACTGCATCAATTATAAAGGGCATGAGGTTCGCATTTCCTAAAGCAGCATGTTCCAATGCTTTTAACGATTCTTTTACTTCGGTATTATTCCTTTGAGATTTGAGTTGATTAAGTTTCTCCGTTTGAAGGATACGAATGGAATCATCGATATTGAAAACTTCTGTCAAACCTTCTTCGGTTTGCGTAAATTTATTTACCCCAACAGAGATTCGTTCACCGGTTTCAATTTCCTTTTGATATTGATAAGCAGCACTGGCAATTTCGTTTTGCATATAATCGCTTTCAATGGCATTTACAGAGCCGCCCATTGCATCTATCTTATCTATATATGCCCAGGCGGCAGCCTCGACTTCATCCGTTAAATTCTCAACAAAGAATGAACCCGCCAGTGGATCTACTGTGTCTGTGACCCCACTTTCGAACGCAATAATTTGTTGGGTACGTAATGCGATTTTCGCGGCAGCCTCAGTAGGAAGCGATAATGCCTCATCATAACCATTGGTATGCAGCGATTGGGTTCCACCTAATACGGCAGCCATTGCCTGGTTGGTTACTCTGATCACATTATTTAACGGTTGCTGAGCAGTGAGTGTAGACCCACCGGTTTGAGTGTGAAAGCGCAGCATTTGTGCTTTTTCATCGGTGGCGCCAAGTTCTTTTGTAATTTTTGCCCACATCCTCCTGGCCGCCCTAAATTTGGCAATCTCTTCAAAGAAATTATTGTGGCAGTTAAAGAAAAACGATAATCGCTTTGCAAAAATATTAATATCCAAACCCTTATCAAGGGCCGCTTTTAAGTAGGTTTTTCCATTAGCTAAGGTAAAAGCCAATTCCTGTACCGCAGAAGATCCTGCTTCCCGGATATGATAGCCAGAAATGGAAATGGTATTCCATTTTGGAACTTCACGGCTGCAAAATTCAAAAATATCGGTTATTAGCCGCATTGATGGCTTAGGAGGATAAATGTAAGTTCCTCTTGCAGCATATTCTTTCAAAATATCATTTTGAATCGTCCCGGAAATCTGTTTTAAATCTGCCCCCTGTTTTTTAGCCAAGGCAATATACATCGCTAATAAAATGGAAGCCGTAGCATTGATCGTCATGGAAGTGGTGATATTTTTTAATTCAATTCCATCAAAAAGTATCTCGATGTCTTTTAATGAATCAATGGCTACACCTACTTTCCCCACTTCCCCATCGGCCATGTCATGATCAGAATCGAAACCAATTTGGGTTGGCAAATCAAAAGCTACAGACAAGCCGGTTGTTCCCTGCGCCAACAAATAATGATAACGCCTATTAGATTCTTCGGCAGTTGAAAACCCTGCGTACTGCCGCATTGTCCAAAGCCTTCCACGATACATATCCTTCTGAATTCCGCGGGTAAAGGGAAACTGACCGGGCACTTCATCCATCGGCTTTGCCGAAGTATAAATTTCTTTAATATTGATGCCCGATGTGGTGGTATGTTTATTATCGCTCATAATGGTTAGTTCAATGGTGATTGTTCATGAGTAACTAATTAGCCGATCAAAGCCTAGGAAACACATGAATGCCTTTCCGTAAATCAATATAGCCATTCATCAATGATGCTAGATTTAAAACATTTTCTGAATATCTTTTTTGATCAGTTCAATAGTTAAATCGTATGGATTTTCGTCGATGCTTGCCATATGCTGCAAAATTGCCTTGCTCAATTCAATTCCATTTGAATCAGCAGGCAAGCCCTGTACTGCGTTATTGATCATGGCAATGGTATCATCTTTAAGTTTGCGTACAACATTCCAGGTAACGCTATCTATATAAAGTTGTTGGGTAATGTTATGTTGGTATTCAGAGCGTACTTCGTTGAGAATGCCAGCTTGCAAGGCGCCGATGCCAATTCCTTGTTGGTGCAGGCGCACCAGCAAATTGGCAGGATTGATCCGATCGGTAAAAATGATCAATCGTTCATGTGCTTGTAACCGCAACGGCAAAATATGTGTTCGGTTCTCTTTATTAAGTTCAATATCTTTGAGGTTAAAAAAACGCTGTATATCTGTCTTCAGGATATAGTAAACCGCCATCAGGGCCAAAAAGATGCCTGCGAACAAAATCACTACATCTGTTAAAACTTGTTGAATATTCATGCTATTGTTTAAATACGGTAATATTAACTATCCGTTAAAAGCAAAAATGTGCATTATTATTTATATTTCCTCTATGAATACATATTCTCAATGGTAGAGGAGAGAACGATAAATTGCTTTTTTATGATGTTAATTATTATATATATAAAAGCAATTTATCTAAGTTTGTAACAGATAAAATTTAAATAACATGAGCACAACAGTTGACACATCATTTGCACCAGTTACTTTTTCAGAAGGCGCAGCAAAAGAGTTATATAAATTAAAGGATCAGCAGGAAATTAGTGAGGATTACGGCTTACGCGTTGGCGTTGAAGGTGGAGGATGTGCTGGCATGAATTACGTTTTAGGCTTCGATCAAAAAAAGGAAGGCGATCAGGAATTTTTTATAGATGGAATTAAAGTATTTATGAACAAAGCGCATCAAATGTATTTAATGGGCATGATGATCGATTGGCAAGATGGCTTAAACTCTCGTGGTTTTACTTTTGTTAATCCGAATGCAACCAGCACTTGCGGTTGCGGAACAAGTTTCTCTGCATAAATAAAATATAATTGTAACATAAAGTACAGTCCCGATGTCTAAACGTCGGGACTTTTTTTATTTTTACAGGCTTTGTCAGCCAAACGCTTAGCGCAATACTAAATGAATTACAGAGAAAACATCAGACTGGCATTAGAATCCATCAAAGGCAATCGCTTGCGCACCATGCTTACCGCATTGATTATTGCAATAGGTTTAATGGCCCTGGTTGGTATTTTAACCACGCTTGATGCAGTAAAGAAAAGTATGACCGATGCTTTTAGCAGCATGGGCGCTAACTCTTTTACCATTAGAAACCGTGGCACGGGAATTAGAATCGGTAACGGAAAAAGGCCTAAACCCTTCAAATCTATCCGATATGAAGATGCTGTTAAATTCAAGGATAGTTTAAATGCTCCGGCTACAGTTGCGGTAAGTGTTTTTGCCAGTGGAGGTTCCACGGTAAAATATGGCACCTTGAAAACCAATCCAAATATTAACGTTCAGGGGATTGATGAAAACGGCCTGGCTTCGCAAGGCTTGAGCTTATCCCAGGGAAGAAATTTTGGACTTTCAGAAGTATCGTTAGGAAGCAATGTTTGTATTGTTGGAGGAGAAGTGGTAGAAAGGCTCTTTAAAGATTCTGACCCTATGGATAAGTTAATTAATGTAGGGAACAACCGCTTTAAAATTGTTGGTGTTTTAGCTAAAAAAGGATCGAGCATGGGATTTAGTGGCGATAGAGCTGTTTATGTGCCTTTATTGAAGGCCAAACAAATTAATGCCAATGCCAATCCTTCTTATACCATTACCGTAATGGTTCCCGATAATAATGATCAGGAAAATGTAATTGGTGAATCTACGGCCTTGTTCAGAAATATCCGTAAGGTAAAGATTGGTGAAGGGAATAATTTTGAAATCACTAAAAGTGATGCTATTGCACAAACATTATTTGAAAACCTGGCCTTCGTTGCTATAGGTGGCGTAGCTATTGGGATTATTACTTTATTAGGTGCATCAATCGGGTTAATGAATATTATGCTGGTAAGTGTAACAGAACGCACCAGAGAAATCGGAATTAGAAAAGCGATTGGTGCCAATCCACAGGTAATTCGCCGCCAGTTCTTAATTGAAGCGGTGGTAATTTGTTTAATGGGAGGTGTTTTAGGGATATTTTTAGGAATTGTGCTTGGGAACATCATTTCGCTGGCCATGGGTGGCGCATTTATTATACCATGGTTTTTTATTATTGGCGGTTTTGCCCTATGCGTTTTGGTAGGCATTATTTCTGGATATTATCCTGCTAAGAAAGCATCGAAATTGGATCCGGTTGAAGCGTTGAGATACGAATAGTGAATTGACGCTTAATCATCATTAGTTTTTAAGTTATGATGAATGTATCTTCTTTTTAGAAATTTAGATTAAAACATTATTCAGTTGATGCTGACTAAGCAAACGCTGCATTAACGGCGTTGACAAACTATCTTCAAGCGCTGCTGCATGTTTGAGGTGATGCATATCGCTGCCAATGAAATCTACTAAATGATTCTCGACCATTTCCTCTGCAACTTTCTTAGCGCCCGAACCATAATAACCTGTTAAGGCAATAGAATTCATCTGTAGCAAACAACCAGTTTCGCGGATTTGATGGTAACTTTCAAAAGATCCATAATAATAAGGATACCGTTCCGGATGAGCCAAAACAGGTTTATAGCCTGAATCTTGCATCAATTTTATGATATCATACAGATTTTGAGGGGCATTGATGTACGATAATTCAAAAAGCAAATAGTTGCTCCCGAAACTGAGAATCTCTTTTTGCTTTACTTTTCTTTCTAAAGTTTCATCTAGATAATATTCAGCGGCAGCATCAACTTCTAAATCTAACTGAATTTCTTGCAGTCCCTTTCTCAATACATCAAGTGCCCGATGAATCGAATCTGGTGTATTCCGGAAATAATCTGCCATGATATGCGGCGTAGCAATTAACTTTTTAAAGCCCAAGGCCCTAAATTTTTTCGCTAAAGCGATTGAATCATTTATCGTTTGAGCGCCATCATCTATACCCGGAATAATATGAGAATGCATATCTGTTCCAATATTTGAGAAGTTAAATTCGGGTACAATTTTCTTCTTTTTAAATAATCCGAACATCTTAATGGGTATAGCTTAATTTATTTCTTTGGGCAAATTTGCTGCCTCGGCTGATGGGGCTAATTTAGAAGAATAGATTTTATCGAGCAAATTATTTAAGCTTTCGCCAAGATCAAACTGCAAATCTTCATGCAATTTTTTATACTTATTAATGGTAACAGCCACTGTTTTAATGTAGTACACGGAAAATAGAATCATGTAGTCCCGATACCCAAAAATTGACTTCCGGTACTCAAAAGGAACAATATTCAGAATAAATAACTTCAATTCAACTTCTCCGAAAGGATCTTTCGTAACCTTATAAAAATGGTTAACCGATGTGATCATCTTCCTGACCTTTACCAAAGCCTCTTTTGCGTTAAGCTTTTTAAGATCAGCAATCTGTTCCGTCACATCGGTTTTAATTTTTTCTTTCCGGTCTTCCAGATCCAGTTCATCTTCCAAAAGTTTGTAGTGAAGATGTTCTGTGAGCACTTTATCTTTAGCCACCAATCGAAGTAAAAGCTTATCTTTTTCTTTGATCGGCAAATCTGTGATGGCTGTTTTTAAATCTTTGTGCTCGGATAATTTCATTTAAAAAGGGTTAGCCTTAATGTATTTTTCCCACTCCCAGGCCGAGCGCATCATTTCATTAATATCGAGATTAGCCTTCCATCCCAACTCATTGTTTGATTTCTGAACATCTCCAAAGATCTGAACAATATCTCCTGCTCTTCTTGGGCCAATTTTATAGTCGAGTTTTTCACCAGTTACACTTTCAAAGGCTGAAATAATTTCTAAAACGGAAGAACCCCTTCCTGTTCCAATATTGAAGACTTCATAATTAGAATTTGCCTTTCCTTCTTCTAACCGTTTTATGGCAGCAACGTGTGCTTTAGCTAAATCAACTACGTGAATATAATCTCTAATGGCTGAGCCATCAGGGGTTTCATAATCATCGCCATATACTGTAATGGGACCACGTTTACCAATGGCCGACTGCGTAATGAAAGGAACAAGATTTGCCGGAACACCATTCGGTAATTCTCCAATTAATGCCGTTTCATGTGCACCAACAGGGTTAAAGTAACGCAGAGCGATGACATTTAAATCTGGCGTAACTGCGGCTGTTTCTGCTAAAATTTCCTCTGCAATCTGTTTGGTATTTCCATAAGGCGATTCTGCTTTTTTAACTGGAGCAGCTTCGGTAACAGGCAAACTATCTGGCTGACCGTAAACGGTGCATGAAGATGAAAATACAAAATCAATTTCTTTGTTGAACGAAGTCAGTAGGTTAATCAGTCCATAGAAATTGTTTTTATAATATTTCAATGGTTTCTCAACCGATTCGCCAACCGCTTTTGATGCTGCAAAATGAATAATTCCTGTTATATTGGTATTATTTTCAGCAAAATCCTGTACAGACTTATCATCCTGAAGATCAAGTTCAACAAAATCGAACCATCTACCAGTAATGGCATGTAATTGAGTTAAAATTTTAATGTGCGAATTGGATAGATTATCAACAATGATAACTTCGTAACCTGCATTATGCAATTCGACAACGGTATGAGAACCAATATATCCAGTTCCGCCGGTAACTAATATTTTTGACATCTTAACGGTTAAATGTGGTAAAATCCTTATGATCGATTTTCGCTAAAGCTTCTGGCGGTAGCGACTTGAAATATTCGTAGGTAATTTTTAACCCCTCTGCTCTACCCACTTTTGGTTCCCATCCCAAAATCGCTTTTGCTTTGGTAATGTCAGGTCTTCTCTGTTTCGGATCATCCTGAGGCAATTCCTTATACACGATTTTTTGAGATGTTCCGGTAAGTTTGATAATTTCCTCGCAAAATTGTTGAATGGTAATTTCATCAGGATTACCAATGTTTACCGGTTGAGCATAATCACTCATCAGTAAACGATAAATCCCTTCGATGAGGTCATCCACATAACAAAAAGACCGTGTTTGACTACCGTCTCCGAAAATTGTCAGGTCTTCGCCTCTTAAGGCTTGCCCGATAAATGCCGGTAAAACACGTCCGTCATTCAGGCGCATCCTCGGACCATAGGTATTAAAAATTCGCACAATCCTGGTTTCCACTCCGTGAAACGTATGGTAGGCCATGGTGATAGCTTCCTGAAAACGTTTCGCTTCATCGTAAACACCACGAGGCCCAACCGGATTTACATTCCCCCAGTATTCTTCGGGTTGCGGGTTAACATTCGGATCGCCATAAACTTCAGAAGTAGAAGCAATAAGCATCCTCGCATTTTTATTCCTTGCCAACCCTAACAAATTGTGTGTTCCCAATGAACCAACCTTTAAAGTTTGAATTGGAATTTTAAGATAATCTATTGGGCTTGCAGGTGAAGCGAAGTGCAATATATAATGCAACTTACCCGGAATATGAACAAATTTAGAAACATCATGATTGTAGAATTCAAAATTCTCCAATTTGAAAAGATGTTCAATATTGGCCATATCGCCGGTAATGAGGTTGTCCATTCCAATGACATGAAAGCCTTCTTTTACGAAGCGATCGCATAAATGTGACCCTAAAAATCCAGCCGCACCGGTAATTAAAATTCTCTTTTTCCCCATCTTAATCTATCAGTTTTCTTCCTATGCTATTATAATAATAGCCAAGATCGATCATTTTTTGCAAATCGTACAAATTACGCCCATCAAAAATCACTTTATTTTTTAACGCCACTTCAATTTTATCAAAATCCGGGTTCCTGAAAACCGACCATTCAGTAGCAATCAGCAATGCATCAGCATTTTCTAAAGCCTCATATTGGTTTTTCGCATAGTTTACCTTATCGCCTATGGTAGTTCTAACGTTACTCATCGCTTCAGGATCGAATACGGTGACCGTAGCACCGTTTGCCAGCAAAGCATCAATAATATATAAAGCTGGCGCCTCGCGAATATCATCTGTTTCTGGCTTGAATGCCAAACCCCAAAGCGCAAAGTGTTTGCCTTTAATATCGTTTTTGAAATACTTTAATACTTTATCTACCAGAATGGTTTTTTGACGCTCATTCACTTCCATTACCGATTTCAGAATCTGGAAGTCGTAAGCATAATCATCAGATGATCTTACTAACGCTTGAACATCCTTTGGAAAACATGAACCGCCGTAACCTACACCAGGGAACAGGAAACGTTTGCCGATCCGTTCATCTGAACCAATACCTTTTCTCACGGCATCAACATCGGCGCCCACCAGTTCACAAAGGTTAGCAATTTCATTCATGAAGGTGATTTTGGTAGCCAAAAATGAATTCGCCGCATACTTCGTCAATTCAGAAGAACGCTCATCCATAAATAAGATCGGGTTTCCCTGGCGAACATATGGCCCATAAAGCTCGGTCATTAGTTTTTTAGCTCTTTCGCTTTTTGTACCTAAAACCACACGGTCAGGTTTCATGAAATCATCAACTGCAACCCCTTCCCTCAAAAATTCGGGATTGGAAACCACATCAACTTCAACTGTGGTGTTTTCCGCAAATACCGCTTTTACTTTATCAGCAGTTCCAACCGGAACTGTCGATTTATTAACGATAATTTTATATTCTGTAATCAGTTTTGAAATATCCTTTGCTGCCCCCAATATATAAGAAAGGTCTGCGGCGCCATCGCCGCCTGGAGGCGTTGGTAAAGCCATAAAAATAATTTGGGCGTCTTTGATGGCATCTGCAAGAACAGTAGTGAAAGTTAATCTTCCTTGTTTAATATTTCTATGAAACAATAAATCTAAACCAGGCTCGTAAATGGGAACCTCACCATTTTGCATTTTTTGTACCTTTTGCTCATTAATGTCTACACATATTACGTCGTTTCCTGTTTCTGCTAAACATGTTCCGGTCACTAATCCTACATATCCGGTACCAATAACGGCTATCTTCATATATTTTTAAGCTTTTTAAATATATTCGTTTTATCTTGGCCACGAAGATAGGAAATTACAACAATGCTTTTGCTTTACATATTAGGAATTAGGCTTTACAATTTAATTATTTCGATTTTTGCGCTATTTAACAACAAGGCGAAATTATTTATAAACGGGCGGAAAAACCTATTTCAAGAAATCAAAAATCAGGTCGATTCGAACCAAAAACACATCTGGTTCCATTTTGCATCACTTGGCGAATTTGAACAAGGCAGACCTGTTTTAGAGAAGCTTAAAGCAGTTTACCCTGAAAAAAAAATAGTGGTTACTTTTTTTTCCCCTTCTGGATACGAAATCAGAAAAAACTATGCCTTGGCTGATGTATTTTACCTTCCGATTGATACCGCTCAGAACGCAAAACGATTTTTGAATCTCATCAACCCTGAAATGGCAATTTTCACTAAATATGAATTTTGGCATTTCTATTTCAAAGAATTAAATACTCGGAAAATTCCATTATATGTCATCTCAGGAATTTTTAGGCCAAGCCAGGCTTTCTTTAAATGGTATGGTGGCTTTTATCGAAATATTCTTAAATCAGTTACTTACTTTTTTGTTCAAAATGAAGAAAGTAAGATTCTGCTCAATTCAATTGGATTAAATAACACTGTTGTCAGTGGTGATACGAGATTTGATCGGGTTTATGAAAACGCACAAACTCCGCGAAGCTTGCCAGAAATCGAAAATTTTATTGGTGATTCGCCTGTTTTAGTGTGTGGAAGTACCTGGCCCGAAGATGAAAAACTACTCTCTATCTTACCTGAAAAATATCCTGATTGGAAATTCATTATCGCTCCGCATGAAATTCATGAAAGCCACATCGAAAGTATTGAAAAACAATTTCCAGTTGGAAGCATGCGGTTTTCAGTTTTAGCGTCGCTATTAAAGGCAGGCAATGCTCCGATTCCAAATGTGCAAGTCTTAATTATTGATAACATTGGCATGCTTTCTTCGCTATACCGGTATGGCAAGGTGGCATACATTGGTGGTGGTTTCGGAGCTGGTATACACAATACTTTGGAAGCTGCAGCTTTTGGTTTACCAGTAATTTTCGGTCCGAAGTATGATAAGTTTCAGGAAGCGAAAGATTTGATTGTTATTGGTGCTGCCCAAAATATTTCTTCAGCAGATGAACTATTGAATGCTTTTAATAACTTTTTAAAGAACGATCAGGCCGCAAACGCAGCTAAAAAATACGTGGAAGAAAAAAAGGGAGCCACAGAAATTATACTTCGTCAAATTTCATGAAACTAAGATTAGTTACGCTTTTAGGACTTTTATTTTTGATCAAAAACACTTTTGCTCAGCAAGAATTTAAAAAAATTAACCTGGACAGTTTAGTGTTAGTTACACCTATTGTAGATGCTGCTACAATGGGCGATGGTAATACCAATACTTTCGATGCAGCTTTGAGTTCAAAAATTTCTCAAGAATTGTTTGAAAGCTTGAAATATCAACTTCCAGGCGTTAGATATAAAAGCATACGTGATTTAGAAACCTTACCTCAGCGAGAGTATATCGATATTACCCATAATTACCTCGCATGGACTAAATCTAAGAAAATTAAAGGATTTGTTGATGCCCCGCCTGTTTTGGTGCAAAACGATGTTGAGTTTACGCTGCATATTGCAGTTTCGGGATATTATGGATCATCTGTCTACAAAGGTATCTATGCCAATCTTTTTGTTATAGATAATAAATTGAGAAAAATTATCTACTGTGATTCGAGTAGAACTTCAACAGCGATTACCAATCAGGAAGCAGTTCGTAAATTAACCCTTAAACTAGTTGAGAAATACGTTACATTTAAACTAAACCAGCGTGAACAACATCGCTAACAATATCGGAAATTTCCTGATCAATTGAAACTACAAACACATCGTGCTCATCGTTTTGAGGTTCTTCTAAAGTATCGAACTGGCTTTTAAGTAAGCTCCCAGGCATATATTGATGTGATCTCTTAGCAATACGGCTGTAGATGAGATCATAACTTCCTTTTAAATAAATAAACTTCATAGCAGGATTATTCGACCTCAAATTATCACGATATTTCTTTTTAAGTGCAGAGCAGGCAATGATGCAAGTGGTTCCATGTGCTGCATGATCGTGACCAACCTTTGCAATCAGATTTAACCAATCCAACCGATCTTCGTCTGTAAGAGGTATTCCCGCAGCCATCTTATCCACATTTCGCTGTGAGTGCAGGTTATCACCATCAATAAATTCTGCGTTTAATTTTGGTGCTAGCGCTTTACCTATAACAGTTTTACCACTTCCGGAAACACCCATTAAAATAATAAATCTAGCCATAAAATTACCTATTTAACCATTCCGGCGAGCGCCTCAATAAATACCGGGCTATCATTTAAACTTTCAACCAGCTGAACATGCTCACCACCCAATGCTTTAAACTCTTCATGATATTCAACTGTAATTTCATAAAGTGTTTCCAAACAATCGGCCACAAAAGCAGGGCTAAATACCAATAAACGTTTTTTCCCTTCAGCCGCAAGTTTCTTTAACACATCAGTAGTATAAGGTTGTACCCAAGGTTCTTTTCCTAAGCGAGACTGGAAACAAACCGTGTATTTATCCTTTGGAAGGTTTAATTCAGCAGCAATTAACCTGGCTGTATCATGCCCTTGGGCAGAGTAGCAAAACTTATTCGTATCGTTTAAAGTTTGGCAGCAGTCAGCATTTTTCAAACAATAACTTCCAGTGTGATCACATTTAAGCAACTGTCTTTCTGGTAAACCATGAAAGCTAAAAAGTACATGGTCATAACTTTCTACCTCGTGCTTGCGGGCATTTTCTGCAAAAACTTTAATCATCAATTCATTATCGTGAAACGAATTAACAAATGATATCGGCGGAACAGTTGGCCATTTACTCACCAATTCCATCACCAGTTGCATTACTGAGCCGGAACTTGCCGATGCATATTGTGGAAACATTGGAATAACCTGAATACTTTCAACTAAACCTGCTTTTAAATTGGCTAACGCAGATGCAATAGATGGACTTTGGTAACGCATTGCAAGCTCAACGTGGTATTCTTCGCCTAACCTCTCCTGCAACATTTTAGCTTGCAGGCGGCTATAATACAAAAGTGGTGAGCCATTTTCATTCCATATTTCTTTATACAGTTTGGCAGTTTTCGGGCTACGGAAAGGAACGATAATTCCTTTTACCAATAATGTTCTGTTTAACTTAGGAATGTCAATTACACGCTCATCCATTAAAAACTGATCGAGATACTTTTTAACGTCTGAAGTTTGCGGACTATCAGGTGTTCCTAAATTTACCAGTAAAATTCCCTTTTTGCTCATCTCGTATTAAAATATGTTCTGTGGCGCAAATATCGCTTTTTTAGTTGCAAGTATTCAGTACAAAGTATCAAGATTTAGTAAAAAGCCTTACCAGTATTATTTAGTTTTGTACAACTGCCACCAGGGCATACCAGGTTTTTGATGATGTTCTAAATGATACCCAAAAAAATAGCAAGTAATAAAAGCTACAAAATGATTTTTTTGTAATGTTGAGGCGTGATATTCATTATCATGTTCACCCTTATGCGGTAAGTAAGTTCCAAAATAGAATAACTGAAACGTACTCATTAATGATGGTAACACCCAAAAAAGTAGCAGATTCTTTTCCTCAACCCAAATATTCAGTACATTATAAGCAATCGCCATAATTATCAACTGAATAATGGTAACGTAATTCATCATAAAACGAAAATACCATTTCCAGAAACCATGGGGTGCAAAATCTGGATCAGCTTCGGTATGTACATGACTATGGTGTTGGTGATGCTTGGTATATAACCGGTTATAAAAAAAACCGGCATATATAAATACGGCAAGATAACCGAAGAAATTATTAATGGTTTTATTTGAGGCAATGGTGCCATGCATGGCATCATGGGCAGTAATAAATAATCCCGTATACAAATGCATTTGCACTAAAACCATTAGGTAAACAAATGGGTTGCTCCAATCGAAATCCCATTGCAGTAAAAAAAACAAGGAGGTAAACCAACAGATTATTACCGTTGATGCGACTAAAATTCCTGAAAATGAGTTGAAACTTTTCAATTTAGTTATTAATCTTCTTGTGTGTTCGATTAAACAGCTTAAACCGAAAATTGATTTAAGGAAAGGTTCTTTTAGTAGGTTTCCAGTTCGGCTTTAACTTTTTCCATTAACCACATTGGTGTGGAAGTAGCGCCGCAAATGCCAACTTTGTCGTTTTCGTTAAACCAGTTCTGATTTAACTCTTCCACATTCGAAATGAAATAAGAATTATCATTGTACTTTTTGCATACATCATAAAGCACTTTTCCGTTGGATGACTTTTTACCTGATACGAAAACAATTTTGTCGTAATGACTTACAAAGTTTTCCAACTCTTCGTAACGATTTGATACTTGGCGGCAAATGGTATCGTTTGCTTTAACCTCATAACCACGTGACAGCAATTGATCTTTGATGTGATAAAATTTATCAACGCTTTTAGTTGTTTGGCTATATAGTGTAAATTTCGAAGGCAATTCTATACCATCCAGCTCAGCCAAATCCTGAAATACAATTGCTTTTCCATCAGTTTGACCTTGTAAACCAATCACCTCCGCATGGCCATGTTTACCGAAGATTAAAATCTGCTCCTCGTCATCATGAGAGTTTTTAATTCTGTTTTGGAGTTTCAAAACTACCGGGCAGGATGCATCAATCAGCGTAAGATTGTTTTCAAGCGCTAACTGATAAGTTGAAGGTGCTTCACCATGTGCCCTGATTAAAACCTTCTCATTTTTTAAGTCTTTTAAAAAATCATGATCAATGATTTTTAAACCACGGTTAGTTAAACGCTCAACTTCTTCATCATTATGAACAATATCACCAAGACAGTACAAATATCCCTCATTATCCAGAATATCTTCTGCCATCTCAATTGCATAGACAACGCCAAAGCAAAAGCCTGATGATTTATCGATATTGACCTGTAGATTATAACCCATTGTGTTGCAAAATTAAGCAAAAATATTTGATCCGGTTGTCATGTATAAGACAACAAAAAAGATTAGCTGCGAAACGAACATTGCTGTACCAATGTATTTTTGCTGCTTTAAGCCCAGGGCATAATAAAATTTAAATAAAATAAGCGAAACGATAAACCAAGCTACGAAATTTTGACCTGGAATTTCGTGTAAATCCCACTCCCAGTAGTCAAACTTCATGGCTACAGGCTCTAAAAAGTAATCGAAAATAACGAGTGTTATCGCACCTAAAACTGATGCCAGGATACTGTTTCTAATTTTCAGACTTTTCATCATCTGGCCCACGCTAAATATTAAAATAACCCAGTTTACGCCCATTAATATTGGTACTGCAGCAATTTTGTATCCTAATGTGTCGCCATAGTAATAACTTCCAAATATCTTCCCCGTATGAACACCTAAAACTTCAACCAGGAAACCGCACAGAAAAACACCTGAAACAAAAAGCAGCAACCTTTTAATATTGGCATTGTAAGTGAATAAGATAACAGCAAACATCAGCAATAGGTGAAAAGGAACCAGTTTGATAAAATAAGGTTGTGTTACCGGCAATAAGAAACCAATCAAGCCCACCAAATGAAAAATAATGATTACAGCAACTGCAATTTTTTTAACTTTTAAATCGCTTTGATCGTTCTGCCCTTCCATGTACCTTTTTTTAATATGTGTTTTTGTATTGAAATCAATGAAATAATTAAAAAGAATAACATCTGTAATGGATGTAAAATCAAATTTATTAAAACATTTTGCCCTGATAAATAGGAAATCATCAGTCTGCTTAAAACAATTAATGTTATTGGTAATACCAGCAAATCTGCATTAAAGTTTAAACATAAAATTACTGGCCCTATAACTACCAAAAGCTGGTAAAATAGCAATATTAAAATGTTATTACCAAAACCCGCTAGTAAATTTTTACTAAACCCGCTTAGGCTTTCATCAAGGTTTTTATACATTCTGCAATAAATCAGATTGTTGGCCAAAAGTGCCTCTGCATGATATTTTCGTTGTTTCACCAACTTCATTATCTCAACATCTTCTACTACCATATGTTTTACCTGCATATGCCATTGATTATCTCTATATCTGCTGGCTTTAAAAAACATGCATTGCCCGCTCGCTGCAGCAAAGGCGGGGTTTTCCGAAAATTTAACCAATCGCATTGGAAGTAAGTTCAGTAAAATAAAATGCATTAGGGGAACGGTTAACTTTTCACCGATTGTTTTCATAATTTGATTGGTGAAAACACTTAACAAAGCTAAGTTGCCTTTCTCCATTCTATCAATTAAACTGTTGATGAGCCCTTTTTTTATAGATTCATCTGCATCTATAAAAAGCAGGTACTTTCCGTTGGCCAATTCTGCAAGTTGATGACAGGCATAATTTTTACCGAGCCAGCCTGCAGGAAGTGGTTTTCCTTTTACAATATTAAATTTAGGTGCAGTTTCACTAAAAGCATTTACAAGCTCAAAAGTTTGATCAGTGCTGTCATCATCAAGCACAATAACTTCATAGTTTGAATAATCCTGATCTCTTATTGATTCGAGCAATGTAATGATATTTTCTGCCTCATTGCGGGCTGGAATAAGAATGGAAACCAGATCGTGGTAATGCTTAACAACCCTGGGTAATTTCGGGTTAGAAAGAAAGTTGAAAACAGTTACTGAAAACCTGATGACCAGGAAAATCAAAACCGCATAAATAAATATTGTCATTCAGTAATTTGTGTTTGTTTAACAAGCGACTGATCGTAATGTTTATTATAAGCACTTTTTAATAATTGCAAACTTACATATTCTTCATTTTCCCAATGCTGAAGATAAATGTTAACAGTTGGTTTTCTTTTAGAGAAGTAATCGATAAAAGTGGCTGAGAATATTATGCTAACCTTTTTTTTACTGGAATTGATTACCTGCATTACCCCCTTTTTGAAATCGATATTTTTTTCATGATTGGAGTGCAATCTACCCTGTGGAAAAATTAAAACCAGGTTTTCAGGATTATCCAAAAGTTTGCCGGCATAGCTTAGCGTTTCCAAAACATCCTTTCCTTTATTTTTTGCCGCAAATGCGCCAAGGTATTTTAGAAAACCAACTTTGTTGTAATTATCTGAATTTACAAGAACATGAAATTTTTTCTTAAAAATCTTTTTGTTTAGATAAAAGATGAAGAAACCATCCCACCAGCTAAAATGATTGCTTAATAATAATATTGAAGAATCTGCCTTAATATCAGTCCGGTCGTAATTAAAAGCTGAAAAATCTTTCTTAATGATAAATTGAATGTACCAGGAGAAAAAGTTAAAAATAAGAGAATTCTTTTGGGGATGATACATGCATGAAAGTTGCAAAAAATCGGGGTTAATTGCAAGTGTATTTACGTTAATAGCGTTGGCAATGAAAAATTAACTCAGATAAACGCGGTCTTCTTCGCCATCCACATCCATCACTACATCTACATGTTCTTTCAAAATCGTAGCTAACTCCAGTCCAACAAAATCTGTAGCGATAGGAAAAATTTTATGGCTTCTATCTACCAAAACCACAGTGCGGATTTTCTTGTGCGGGGTATTTAAAAACACACCCAAGCCGTAAGCAAGCGTTTTACCGCTATTTAGCACATCATCAATAATAATGATCACCTTATTTCTCCAGTGGCTTTCATCCAAATCTGTTTTGGCAACCAGTTTACTGCTTTCCTTCTGAAGATCGATACGCAAAAGCGTAAGCTTAAAACCCGATATTTTTTTTAAAACTCTTTCCAAGCGAATGGCAAGCTTATATCCACGATCCCAGATTCCGGCAAGCACAATTTCCTTTTCGTTCAAATTATCTTCTAAAATTTGGTAAGCGATGCGATCTATCTTTTGCTGAATTTGTTTCTTATTGAGAATTAAAAGTTGCGATGCCATTGTATCAAATAGGTTGAATACAAAAAGAACGATTTTAAGCATGAAATTCAAACTATTTGAAAAATAATTTCGATTGCTTGCAACGTTTTGACTTGAGCAGCGTCTAATGAATAACCAAAAACAAAAACCATGAAATTATTCATTAGATCGACTGCCTTATTACTTATTATTGGGAGCAGTTACATGGCGAAAGCTCAGGAATCGAAAAATTACCCAGTCAAAAATTTTAATAGCATTGGGGTAAGCAGCGGTATAGACTTGTATTTAACTCAAGGAGGAAGTGAAGCGGTAACCATTAAATCGGATGAAAAAACGCTTGAAGACATTGTTGTTGAGCAAAACGGCAGCAGCATTAATATTAAATTTAGAGATGGTATTAATTGGAGTGGCCTTTTTAAAAACCGCACCATTAAAGCATATGTGAATTATAAAACACTAACGGCATTAGCTGCGTCTGGAGGTTCTGATGTATTCACTCAAAATCAGTTAAAAACTGATAAACTGGCCATCCGTTCTTCAGGAGGATCCGATTTAAAGCTGAATGTGGTTTGCAATGACATCACTATTCAATCGAGCGGTGGTAGCGATATCGGCTTAAAAGGAAAAGCAGAAAACATGACGATTCAATCGAGCGGTGGCAGTGATATTGATGCTTATGAATTTATAACCAACTATGCCAAAGTACAAGCTTCAGGCGGATCGGATGTGGGCATCTTTGTTAATAAAGGATTGGAGGCTGCTGCCAGTGGTGGCGGAGACGTAAGTTATAAAGGAAATGCTTCCCTTAAGAAAACATCGAGTTCAAAAAGTGGTGATGTTCACCACGTGAATTAAAAGAATTTAGTTTAGTTAATGATAAATCAGCTGCTTTGTGGATGCAAAGCAGCTTTTTTTATACCGTTAAATATGGAATTACCAATCTTTCCGCGTTTACCTTTTACCTTTATATGGGTAATAAATGAAATTTGCGCCTTCAGGAACAATTACAAATACACACATAAAATCTTCAGGTTTTTTGTAAACCTTTAAAAATGATTCTTTCTTCTCCTTATTGATAATTCCTTTTTCAACAAACTCTTCCAAAGTCGAGGCCTGAATCGTCCAATCGGTATTTAGCTCTTCTTTATTCAAAATCAGTTCACCAATATTTACAGTGTGCTGATGCGCAATAAAAATAGGATGAGCAGATATTCCCTCAACCATAATTTCAATGGCAACCTCTTTAATCGCGTCGGCATAAAATTCCAGGTCTTTTTCTAAACTTACCAACGGACTTTCCTGTTTCTTTTGCGGTGCTCCGCTATCTTCCGGCGTTGCGCCTAATAATTCTTCTCTATCCATTTATATTAATTGAATTTTGAATGATTGATTGAATGAATGTTCAAAGCAATTTTATACTTTAAACTTCAATAAAACCACGTTTTCTACGTGTTGCGTATGTGGAAACATATCTACCGGCTTAATACGGGCAACTTCATATTTGGCGCTTAACATTTCTAAGTCTCGGGCCTGGGTAGCCGCATTGCAGCTTACATATACAATTTTGTCCGATTCCATTTCCAGCAAACGCTGCACAACATCTGGATGCATTCCTGCTCTTGGTGGATCGGTAATCACTACATCAGGCTTACCATGAGCCAAAATAAACTCTGTCGTCAGAATATCTTTCATATCACCAGCATAAAAAATGGTATTATCTATGCCATTTAACTGAGAATTGAATTTCGCATCTTCTATGGCTGTTGGAACATACTCTACCCCAACTACCTGTTTAACATTTTTGGCTACAAAATTAGCAATGGTTCCTGCTCCTGTGTACAGGTCATAAACCAGTTCATCGCCCCTAAACCCTGCAAAATCTCGGGTAATCTTATACAATTCAAAAGCTTGTTCAGAGTTGGTTTGGTAGAAAGATTTCACACCAATTTTAAATCTGATGCCATCCATTTCCTCAAAAATATGATCGCGTCCAGCAAAAACATTTACTTCCTGATCAAATATCGTATCATTCTTTTTTTGGTTGATGATATATAGCAACGAAGTAATTTGCGGAAATTCAGCTTTCAAGAAGTTCATCAATCCTTCTACCTGATTTTGATCTGGATAGGCAAATACAACCGCAACCATTACCTCACCTGTGCTGGAAGTTCGAATAATCAAATTACGCAACACCCCTTCATGATTACGTAAATCATAAAATGACAACTCATTGTCCAAGGCATATTTCCGAACGGCGTTCCTGATGGAGTTGGATGGTTCATCCTGCAAATAGCAATGCTCAATATCCAGAATCTTATCAAAACGCAAGGGAACATGAAATCCCAACGCATTCATATCAAAATCTTCATCACGTTCTACATCGGTTTTTTCTAACCAGCGTTTATTAGAAAAAGTAAATTCCAGTTTATTGCGATAATATTTATTTTTTGCAGAACCCAAAATAGGCTCAGCGTTGGAAGTATCTACTTTGCCAAGGCGCTGTAAAGCTGCTTCCACGTTTTTCTGCTTAAATTTTAGTTGTGAGTCATAACCCATGTGCTGCCATTTGCAACCCCCACAGGTTCCAAAGTGAGCGCAAAACGGATCCGTACGCAAAGCAGATTTTTCATGCAGTTGATCAATAATAGCTTCTGCAAAATTCTTTTTCTTTTTTGTTAAGCGAACATCAACTACGTCTCCGGGCACAGCCTTGTCGACAAATATTACTAACTCATCAGCCTTGCCAACTCCTTTACCCTCTTCAGCGATATCAATGATGTGTACGTTTGGAACTATGGTTACCGTACCTGGTTTTCTTCTACTCATTATTTGCAAAGATAAGGGTAAAAGCTGAAAGACTAAAGTGGAAAGCTAATGTCAGAATGAATACAAATAATCAGAATTTAAAGAGACTTCATTGGGGAAAAATTTGAAAAATATTAGGCGCAAAAATTTATGATCAGTAAGCCAACTGACAGCACAAAATTGATTTTGAAAAATTATTTTGCAAAAAATTTAAATGCGGCTCCCCAAAAGCCATCTAACCAATTAAATTTTAGGTCAAATTTCTCATCTACTTGTACAGAAAACTCTAATATTTCTTTGCTCATGATAAAAAACCTATCTATTTTAACAATAATACAAAATTCATACCGAAAACCAAAACGGTACAGATTAAACTTATGTTAATTTTACATCAATGAGTTAAAACTTTAGTCTCATTATATTTTAAATACCTGAACTATTGATTTTCAATACATTAATTCTTTTTCCGATATTATTTCGTAACTTAATATATCATTCACTAAAAATGGAGGTTCATCATGAACGTAATCCGTAAAATTGAACATTGGGGAGATGTTCATCATGCGAAATGGCTCGATTATCTACGTATTGTTCTTGGGCTAATTATCTTTGGTAAAGGCGTATCGTTTATTAGCGACACATCTGTTTTGCAAAATTTAATCACTCAAAACAATGTATTTGGCTTTTCAGGGATGATGATTAGTGTCGGCATTCATGTGGTCGCTTTTGCGCATTTGGTTGGGGGCATTTTAATCACACTCGGTCTGGTTACGCGTTTTGCAGCTGTGATCCAAATTCCGATTTTGCTGTTCGCCGTATTTTTTGTTAACCTCACGCCAGGATTTTCAGCACCGAATTCAGAATTATGGTTATCAGTACTCGTACTCTTCTTACTCATCATGTTTTGGGTAGTTGGATCAGGACCGCTATCCGTTGATGAAGGTTTGAAACACAAAACCGGAAAGCGATACACTTAAACAAGATTGAATATTCTTAGTATCTTTCGACTTTATTACTGACAATGAAAATCAAGATACTTTTTGCACTGCTCTTAGCGGGATTGACGACTTACGCTCAAAACACAACTCAGGAATATTTTAAATTAACGCGAAGTGGCTTCAACGAAAAAAATGCCTATGAAACCACAGCATTTGTAGAAAAATATTTTCGTGTACCTGGCAACAGCGGATTCAATGCCAGTATATATTATGTAGAAAACATATTAAAAAAGGCAGGTTTTGTACAACAAAAACAAAACGAAGTGGAAGCGCCACTTACCTACCGCATTGAAAAACGCCCCATGAAAAACAATACCTGGGAGCCAGTTGATGCAAATATTGATATTGTTGGAGAAACACAGCCATTGATATCTTTTAAAACGAACCGCAACATGATTCCGATAAATTGCGGCTCTACCACTGCAGATGGCGTTACCGCTGAAGTAGTTTTTCTTGAGAAAACATCAGCAGCTGATTTGGCAAAACTCGATCTTAAAGGCAAAATAGTATTTTCCGAAAATCATCCTTCCAGGCTACTGCAACTAGCAACCAATGCTGGTGCAATTGGTGTGTTAGGATATGCCATGCCCAGGTATACACAACCCGAAGTTCATCAAACTTCCATTCAGTTTGGAAGCATGAAAGCCAATAGTGAGGTTTGGACCTTACTTCTATCTTTTGCTGCGAAAGAAAAACTTAAGGCCGCTTGCTCAAAAGGATCCATAAAGTTGAAAGTTTCTATTCAAACCAAAATTTATCCTTCCGAAGAGCTAACCATTGTAGCGAATGTAAAAGGAAGCATAAAACCTGATGAGCGTTTCGTTTTCAGTGCCCATGTACAAGAGCCTGGGGCTAATGACAATGCCAGTGGAGTAGGCACATTAGCTGAAATGGCCAGGCTTACTGCAGAGCTTTATCAGGCCAAAAAAATTGTACCGCAACGCACTTTAACTTTTTTGTGGGGCGATGAAATTGTATCAACCAGAAGATATATTGTGGAAGATACCAGCCGGGCAAAAGGCATCATGTGGGGAATGAGTTTGGATATGGTTGGCGAAGACACCAAAAAGACCGGAGGTTCATTCCTGATTGAAAAAATGCCTGATCCATCTGCCATCTGGACCAGGGGAACGGATAAACACACGGAATGGGGCGCTGGAAATGTGACCGAAAAAGATCTTTTCCCACACTACTTTAACGACTTTATTTTTGATATCTGTAAAGCACAAGGCAAATTTGCGAACTGGACAGTTAATTTTAATCCATTTGAAGGCGGTAGTGACCATACTCCATTTTTGCAAAGTAAAATTCCAGGTTTATTAATGTGGCATTTTACCGATGTTTTTTACCACACCGACAACGACAGGATTGATAAGGTTTCGGCCGTTGAGATGAAAAACGTTGGAATTAGCGGCCTAACTGCCGCCTACAGTTTAATTTCTGCAGATGAACAAACAGCAACAGCAACCGTCTCACAGGTAAAAAATGATGCTTTGGCCAGATTAAAAACTGAATTTGAGCTGAGCAAAGATGCCATTGCAAAAGGTAAGGCTGTGACTGATGAAAAACATATCATCGCTACCTGGAGTAAATGGTATGTTGATGCTTTGGCAACCATCAACAAAATGCCGGTTAAAGCCGAAACCACCCGTGTAGGATCGGCCATAAAATTCGCCACAAACGAAGTTGAAAAACAAACAAAAATTTATTTGGAGGGTTTGAAATAAATCCATGCCTAAACCAAAAGCAATAATTATCGGAGCAGGAATTGCAGGAATTGCCGCTGCGATCCGGATGTCTGTAAAGGGTTATCAAGTGGAGGTTTTCGAAGCAAATGATGCTCCCGGGGGAAAACTGGCTGAAATAAACTTGCAAGATTTTAGGTTTGATGCAGGCCCGAGTTTATTTACAATGCCACAATATGTGGATGAGCTTTTTAAACTGGCTGGAAAAAATCCACAAGATTACTTTGAGTATGAAAAATTAGATGAGGTTTGCCGGTATTTTTACGAGGATGGGCTGCAGCTGATTGCTCATGCCGATTTGGATAAATTTGCTAATGAAATTGATCAAAAAACACGTTCAAGCGCAAAAGAAACTCATCATTTTATCAAAAAAAGCCAAACGATTTACGAAGTAACCAACCAGGTATTTTTACAAAGATCACTTCATAAAATTAAAAGCTATTTACACTGGGATACACTTAAATCAGTATTTCAATTTGGTAAAATCGATGCTTTCAGAACACAGGCAAAGGCTAATCAGCATTTTTTTAAAGATGAAAGAATTGCGCAGTTGTTTAACAGGTATGCAACTTATAATGGCTCAAATCCTTACCAGGCACCTGCAACCTTAAATGTAATTCCTCATTTTGAATATCATTTTGGAGCATATCTGCCAAAGAAGGGAATGTTTAGCATCACGACGTCACTTTTGAAATTAGCACAGGATTTAGGCGTAAAATTTCATTTCAACGCAAAAGTCGAAGAAATCATTTATCAGACTGAAGGTAAGACAAGCGAGGTAACAGGAATTAAGTGCAAAAATCAGTTTCATAAAGCAGAAGTAATTATTTCCAATCTCGACATTTGGTTTACTTATAGAAACCTATTAAAAAATTTGAAAGCACCAGAGAAATTGCTGGCACAGCAAAGAAGCAGTTCTGCTTTAATTTTTTATTGGGGTGTAAAAGGAACCTATCCTCAATTGGGTTTGCATAATATTCTTTTCGCCAAAGATTACAAAGCTGAATTTGACGGCATATGGAAAGACAAAACCATTGATCAGGATCCGACGATATACATCAATATCACTTCCAAACACATCAAACGAGATGCACCAGCCGGCTGCGAAAACTGGTTTGTAATGATTAATGTTCCGGCAAATGAGGGTCAGAACTGGGATGAACTGATTAGCCTAGCCAGGCAAAATATTCTCAAAAAAATAAGTGGTATCTTAAAAATAGATCTAACGAAAAATATTATTTGTGAGCAAATTCTCGACCCACGGAGTATTGAGACCAAAACAGGTTCTTTCCAGGGATCTCTTTATGGTAATAGTTCGAACAGTCAGTTTGCCGCTTTTTTAAGACACCCAAATTTTTCTTCGAAAATTAAGGGGCTTTATTTTTGTGGAGGAAGTGTTCATCCTGGCGGAGGAATACCCCTGGCACTACTATCTGCAAAAATAATTGATCAGAATTTATCGAATTAACTATTTCTCCTGATTGCTTCTTCTAATTTCTCAGCATCCAAATCAAAAGCATCAACAATTAACTTGGCTTTTGTATAAAACGGATCTCGCTCTTTTAATTTAACTTTTATGAACTCCAGCAGCTGCTCATCATCCAAGTCTTTGATCAATGGGCGCTTCTGGCGGTTGTGCAAACGGGAAACCAAAGCGGCAGGTTCCATTTGAAGATAAACTGTTTGTCCGTTTAAGTTCATCCATTCCATATTATCAAAAAAGCAGGGTAAACCTCCGCCAGTTGCCACCACACAAGTTGATGGATAATCGAAAGTTTTAAGCATTTCGCTTTCATACGTTCTGAAACCACTTTCACCATAAGCCTCAAAAAACTCCGCTATGGTTTTGCCAGATTTATTTACGATCTCTGCATCTAGATCTATCACCGGGCAATCCAAACGATGCGCCAACTGTTTAGCCTTTGTACTTTTACCACAACCCATGTATCCGACCAGGAAAATCTTCATACGTTTAATTTATTCTTTTTTTTATTATGCTAATTTCACCCTTGGATCAACGTATGCATAAAGAATATCCACAAGGATATTAATCACCACGAAAACAAAGGCAATAAATAGTATCGATCCCATTACAACAGGAAAATCAGACATTTCCAGTGCGCTTACTGTCGTTCTGCCCAAGCCGTTATATCCAAAAATATATTCCACAAAAAATGAACCGGCCAACAGAGACGCGAACCAGCCGGAAATTGCAGTAATTACCGGATTTAAAGCATTTTTTAATGCGTGTTTATAAATAATTGCATTTCTACTTAAACCTTTTGCCCTGGCTGTGCGAATATAATCCTGCGCCAGTACATCAAGCATGGCACTTCTTGTTAATTGAACAATTATTGCAAGTGGCCTCAACCCCAAAGTAATCATTGGCAACCAAAGGTTTCTTAAAGTCAAAATCTCTCCACTAAAAGGATCATAAGAATACAAGCTGCCACTCATTTTCAGTCCCGTAAAGTCGCTAAGTACAAATCCAAAAAGCCAGGCAATAATAATTCCGGCAAAAAATGAGGGGGCAGAAATACCTAAAATAGCAAAAGCGTTTGCTGATTTATCGATCCAGGAATCTTTGTAGACAGCTGAAAGAACACCCAAAAACACACCAATAATCGTGGCGAAAATCATCGCGGTGAGTGCCAAGATAAAAGTATTTGGAACGGTTTCAGAAAGGATTGCCGTAACATCGCGTTTGGTTTGGTAAGAACTACGCAAATAAGGCCATTTAATTACCAATGCCTTTTGATCAAAGTTGATTATTTTTGCATAGTGGTATTTGGCTTGCGTAATACTATCATTCTCCAATACACTAATTGGAGATAAATCATTTACATACAGTACAAACTGCATTGGTTTTGATCGGTCTAAACCGAATTCCTTCCGAACAGCTTCCAAAGATTGCACATCTGCTCTTTGACCCATTGTCATCCTTGCCGGATCGCCAGGCAAAATATTAAACAGCACAAAAACAACGAGTACCACGCCGGCCATAACCAGCAACCCATACAACATTTTTTTTATGGCATATCCAATCATTATTTATCGAAATATTTTCTACTGAGCTGATCAAAAGTAGGCACATTATGGAAATGCCATTTATTTATTACCACACCATTTTTCAGCAACAGCACACCAGGATTAGCCCTAACCATACTTTTCAATGGAACCGCATCGGCATAAAAAACTTCTGAAAACAAGTTATTTTGTTTAACGAAAGCCTCTGCATCCTGGGCTGAATTGGCCGTTAACAATACGGTGCGAATATTAAATTGCTGTGTAGCATTAATCGCCAAGGCATTCAATTTGCCTATTGCTGCCTGATTGGTATTTTTTAAATCGTATGCTACATAAACCAGACTATAGTATGGGTTTTCAATCAATTCTTTGGTGTAGTCAGTCCCCGAGGCATCAGTTATTTTTAGATCTTTAATTTTCGGCTCATAACCTTTCTTAACTAAGCGCTGTACAGGCTCACCAACAATTTCCCAATTATTGTCTTTCCAGATTTCGGTTTTCAGATAAGCTTTGTCGCTCATGTCTTTCTCTTCCTTCGTTTTCTTATTCACAAGGTGATACATGATTTCATACTCATCTGGCTTTTCTCCCGGAGGGATTACCATTTGAGAAGGAATATGTGAGCCCACTTTATAAGGTAAAAAATCTATAATCGGAAGTACATTATAGGTAAAAATCCCAAAACCCAACGCGATTAAAGTAATGGCTATTGCAATATTTCTCTGGGCTGCTTCCTTTTTAAATAACGGCTGAATTCGGTCTTTGTAAATGAAAATCACGATAATCAAAACCAATAAAACCAAATCTTTACTGAAAGACTGCCAAGGTGTAAGCGGGATGGCATCGCCAAAACAGCCGCAGCTGGTTACCACTTTGAAGGCGGCTGATACAAACGTTAATAAAGTGAAGAAAATAATCAAAAGCAATAATCCCCAGGCAACCTTCCTGCTCCAAAATCCAAGGAGTAAAAGCGCACCAAGTATAATCTCAAGCGTACAGAGCAGAATGGCAATACCAGTTGCGGAACCACTCAAAAAACTCATGTGAAAGACCTCGAAATATTCCTGTAATTTATAACCAAATCCGAGCGGATCATTGGCTTTAATTAAACCTGAAAATATAAAGAGAACGCCAACAAAAATTCTTGAAATGCTTAAGATTATATTCTTCATTGTTTATTTTACTCCTAGTTTGATCAGTGCAAATACCGAATAGTTGAGCATATCCTGGTAATTTGCTTTAACACCTTCAGATGCTAATGTTTGTCCTTCGTTATCTTCTATTTGTTTTACTCGGAATATTTTCATCAAAATCAAATCAGTTAATGAGCTAATGCGCATATCTCTCCAGGCTTCGCCATAGTCATGATTTTTTGCAAACATTAAATCCTTTGTTTCGCTAACTTTTTCTTCAAATGATGTTTCCACAAGTTCATAAGGCATCTCATTCGGATCAGTCTCCGTTAACTCCAACTGCATCATCGCAATAACGCAATAGTTAACAATGCCAATGTATTCTGAAGTGATGTTCTCCCCTACTAAGCTTACCTTTTTTTCTTCCAGTGTGCGGATGCGTTGCGCTTTAATAAAAATTTGATCGGTGATGGAGCTTGGCCGTAAAATGCGCCAGGCGGTTCCATAATCTTTTGTTTTTTTAAGGAATAGCGATCTGCAAACAGCGATCACTTCATCAAATTCTATAGCGGTATTTGTTTGTGCCAATTCGGGTAAATTATTTAGTTTTAATGTATTTTTGTTGCCAAAGAACAAAAGCTAAAGATACATTTTTAAAGCGAAACCCAAATCCCGGAAGGGTTTATTATGGCAGAAAAAAACTTTTTCGAACCCAAAAAAAGCCTCAACGTAAAAGGCAGGTTGATTGATCTGAGCAAGCCTAAAGTAATGGGAATCTTAAACATTACGCCAGATTCTTTTTACAGTAACAGCAGAACCAAATCAATTTCAGAGGCGCTTTCTCAAACAGAAAAGTTTTTACAGGAAGGTGCAACTTTTATTGATATTGGGGGTTACTCGTCACGACCTGGAGCTATTGATATTTCAGCTGCTGAAGAATTACGGAGACTAGTGCCCGTGGTGGAAGCGATTTCGATAATGTTTCCTGAAGCCATTATATCGATTGATACATTTCGGGCGAAAGTAGCCGAAGAAACCATTTACGCAGGCGCACACCTGGTGAACGATATTTCTGCAGGAGATATGGACGAACAGATGTTTGCCACTATAGCGCAACTCCAGGTACCGTATATGATGATGCATATGCAGGGAACACCTCAAACAATGCAGCAAAACCCTGTTTATCAAAACGTAACACTTGAAGTGATAGATTATCTGGCAAAAAAAATTGCAGTGCTGCGTTCGGTAAAAATTCACGATGTAATTATTGATCCCGGTTTTGGTTTTGGAAAAACCATTGAACATAACTATCAACTGCTTAATGAGATGGAGGCTTTCAAAATTTTCCAGCTTCCGGTTCTGGTTGGTTTTTCAAGAAAGGGAATGATCCATAAGGTTTTTGGCAATACAGCTGCCGATGCGTTAAATGGCACTACCGTTTTAAACACAATCGCATTACAAAAAGGTGCGGGAATATTGCGTGTACACGATGTTAAGGAAGCAGTTGAGTGCGTGAAATTGGTGGAAATGCTAACCTGCGTTTAAATTGGTTATTTGTTTTAATTGGTTAACCGATTGCTAACAGAATGATGCAATATTTGATTCATGAATTGCTTAAATTGCAATACAAATCCCATTGTTAGATTGCATTGACGATTGATTCTAAACCAATTATTATGCATACGTACTCATTTAAAAAATTAGAAACTTGGCAGAAGGCAAGATTATTCAGAAAAAACATTTATTTGTTAGTCAAGAAGTTCCCCAGAGATGAGATTTTTGGTTTAACAAGCCAAATCAAAAGATCATCAAGCAGCATTGGCGATTGCCTGGCTGAAGGTTCTGCACGAATTACAGCAAAAGATAAGGCCTATTTTGTTTCATTATCTTACTCAAGTGCCATAGAAACAATCAATCATATTATTGGCGCACATGATTTAGGCTACATTACCGATGCTGAATATAATTCATACAGATTAAATCTTGATGAACTCACCAACAAACTAAACGCTTTAAGAAAGTCTATTTTAAAGACTTGAATATAAAATCAGAACTCAATTTCTTACTATTAACCGATTCAGGCATTTAAACAATTAACCAAAAAAAACTATCTTGTGGCTGATGAAAGGTTTTGATTTTGATTTTCTTAAAGTATCGCCAACTGATGTAGTTGACATTGTGCTGGTTGCGATTTTAATTTACTACGTTTACACGCTTATTCGCAATACCTTAGCCGTAAATCTACTGGTTGGAATGTTCATTATTACGGTGTTTTACTGGATAGTAAAAGCCCTTCACATGGAATTATTAACCACCATCATAGAAAAGTTTATGAGCGTGGGTATCATCGCTTTAATTGTAATTTTTCATCCCGAAATCAGACGTTTTCTTTTGCTCATTGGTAAAAATGCTTTCCTTCAAAAAAATAAAGCTTGGTGGGGTTATTTATTTGGCAGAAAGGAGATAGAAAGGAATAATTTAACTAGAATAAAACCCATCATAGATGCTTGTAAAACGATGAAGAAAACCCGTACCGGAGCTTTAATTGTTTTTGTGAAATTTTATGATGAACAGTTTTTCGCCAATAGCTGTGAGGTTGTTGATGCAAAAATATCTAAGCGCTTACTGGAAAGTATCTTTCAAAAAAACAGTCCGCTGCATGATGGAGCAGTGGTGATTTCAGAAAATAAAATTAAAAGTGCGAGTTGTATTTTACCTTTAACGGATAACGATCAATTGCCATCGCAATTTGGTTTAAGGCACCGGGCTGGAATTGGCGTTTCGGAAACTACAGATGCCGTTGCGGTAATTATTTCAGAAGAAACAGGTGAAATATCTTACGCCAAACAAGGTCGGGTGAGGATGAATGTCTCTTTCGGAGAGTTGGAGAAACTGCTGAATAAAGACTTCTAGGAGCAAAGAAAAAAGAGCAAGCAACAAAGACAATAAGCCGCAAAGCCCAAAAAAAACAAGGATTAAAAAATAAACTCTTAATCCTTGATCTTTAATCTTTTACCTAAACTAGCAGTATTGCTCAAAAGCACCAATCAGGTTATCAGCAATCATTGCCGCTGGTCTGCCTTCAATTTGGTGGCGTTCGATCATGTGAACCAATTTACCATCTTTAAATAACGCCATTGCCGGAGATGATGGAGGAAAAGGCATCATATAATTTCTGGCCTGATCTACCGCTTCTCTTTCCATACCAGCAAAAACTGTTACTAACTTGTCAGGGTGTTTTTCATGCGCAGCTGCTGCTCTGGCCGCCGGACGAGCATTTGCCGCTGCACAACCACATACAGAATTCACAACCACCAACACAGTTCCTTCACCTTTAATGGCTTGATCTACTTCTTCTGCATTTTTTAACTCTTGAAAACCTACGTTAGTTAATTCCTTACGCATTGGCTCTACTAAATATTCTGGATACATTATCTTAAGATTTTTATTTACAATTTGAATGGTACAAAAATAACAAAATCGGATGGCATGTATCATCCGATTTATATTTTTAAGGTAAAATAATAGGCAACAGTTATTTAAGTCCTCTTAAAATCTCATCATAAATGCGAGGGTTGGTAATGGCACCTACAATGGCCAACACAAAAAATAAAATTGTTAACGCACTTAGTATCGTGGCAATCATTCCACAAATTTTTCCAGCTTTGGCATTTTTGTAAGATGATTCTGTATACATTGTTGGATTTAACTGATATTTTTTAACGTCTCCAGCACCTAGCACCCATGCAACAATACCAAAGATTAACCCAAATACACCATAAAAGCAACACGCCGGAAGTGCTAAAATTCCTAACACCAAAGCTACGGTAGAATTTGGCAGATTTTGCTGACCCATTCCGCCACCAAATTGTCCAAACGGAGGTTGTTGTTGAAAAGGAGGTGGTGTTACCGGACCAAAGCCTGAAGGTGGATTAGCAGGTGGTTCGGGTTTATTTAAATCGATAGGATTATTTTTCGGGGTATTTTCCTGTTCTTCTGACATACTTAAGCGGTAAGTTGATGATTGTATATTTTATAAATGTAGTTGATTAGTACAATTACTGCAACAGCAAAAAATGAAATTTTAATTAGTGCTGCACCAAATTTGAAATCAAACTTTAAGTGTACCAAGGTAAAAACGATTACCGCCATTAAAGGAATAGTTGCGGGATAAAACTTAACCGAAGCTAATAAATCACCTTTCAATAGTGCGATCAAAGAGCGTTGTAAGCCGCAGCCAGGGCAGTCTAAACCAAAATAACTTTTAAAAGGACATGCAAAAAGATGACCATTTAACCAATCGAGAAAGCTAAGTTGCTGCAGGATCATTTATGTTTCCAATGATTTTAATTTGAGCATCTTTCCAAACTTTGTATTCCTCCAAATCTTTCAGCACTTGTTTGTAAACCAGGTTTAGCACAAAAATATCATCGATAAAACCCAATAATGGAACAAAATCCGGAACAATATCTAGCGGAGAAAGAAAATAAATCAAGCCGCCCAAAATTGCAACGATTGATCTTTTTGGGATTTCTGTATACTCTCCGTTCACATAATCTTTTGCCACACCAAACAATAGGAGCATTTTTGCCCAAACGCCTTCAAGCTCTCCCTTATTTGTGATGGCTTTACCTAAAGCATCTTTAATCGTGCTGCTGGCTTTCGACTTATCATCCAAAATTAGCGCCGCCCTGTTTTCAGACTTTCTAAAAAAATCAATTATTTTCTTTCTGTTAAACCTCATAAATAATGCTTTACAAATTAACGTCCAAAAAGATTAAACCCGTATGCTAGTTGTAACATTTACCAGAAAACGGTTACATTAGGTAGATTGAAACGAGCACCTTTTTATTTTAGCCCATATCATATTTAATTTAGGCTGCCGATGCACTCATCATTTCCAGAATATCGTCAATGTATTTTCTTTCGTTAGCTAAACGCGGAACTTTGTGTTGCCCACCTAACTTATCTTTTGCCTTTAACCAATTGTAAAAAGTATTGGCTGGAGCATTATGTACCGTTGGCCTGCAAAGCGCCATATCCTTGAACCTCTTCGCGTCGTAATCTGAGTTTACCTCACGTAAAGTATTATCCATCACGTCGATGAATTTCTCAAAATCGTTCGGTTGTTTATCAAACTCAATAATCCATTCATGCCCGCCGGCCTTTTCGCCCTCAAAATAAATTGGGCCTGCTGTATAGTCTTTAATTTCTGCCCCGGTAGCTAAACAAGCTTTGGTTAATGCCTGTTCGGCATTATCGATAATCACCTCTTCGCCGAAGGCATTTATAAAGTGTTTGGTTCGTCCGGTAATCTTTATCCGGTATGGAGCAAGTGATGTGAATTGTATCGTATCACCAATCATGTATCGCCATAAACCACCATTGGTAGAAATCACAATGGCGTAGTTTTTATGCAATTCCACTTCGCCCAACAATAATGCTTTTGGATTTTCATCTCCAATATTTTCCATTGGGATAAATTCATAAAAAATTCCGTAATCGAGCATCAAAAGCATCTCATCAGAGTCATCCTGATCCTGAATGCCAAAGAAACCCTCGGATGCATTATAAGTTTCCAGATAATACATATCATTCGATGGAATAAGCTGTTTGAATTGTTCACGGTAAGGTGCGAAGTTTACTGCACCATGGATATAAACTTCGAGGTTCGGCCAAACATCTAGCAGATTACTTTTACCGGTAAGTTCTAAAACTTTTTTGGCCAGCACAATTGTCCAGGTTGGTACCCCCGAAATACTGGTTACATTTTCGTGGATCGTGGCTTCAGCCATCCGGTCCATCTTAATTTCGTAATTGTCCATTAAAGCAATAGACATGTCAGGAGTACGGTAAAACTCTGCCCAGATTGGAAGATTTTTAATCAGCACAGCTGATAAATCGCCATAAAAACAATCTTCGTTTAACTGATTTACCTGATGGCTACCGCCCAAAACTAAGCCTTTTCCTGTAAACATCTGATTATCCGGGCGGTTATTACAGTATATGGAAAGCATATCTTTCCCCCCTTTAAAGTGGCATTCTTCTAAACTTTCCTGAGAAACGGGAATAAATTTACTCCGATCGCTGGTGGTTCCGGAAGATTTTGCAAACCATTTAATATCAGAAGGCCATAAGATGTTCTGCTCACCCGCCAACATTCTTTCAACGTAAGGCTTCAGCGTATCATAGTTTTGAATGGGTACGCGTTCCTGAAATTGCTGAGGCGTTAAAATTGATTTGTAATCATACATTTTTCCCCATTCCGTGTTTTCTGCACTATCTATTAAAGTGTGAAACCACTCTTGCTGAACGTCATGCGGGTATTTCATGAAAAGCTCGATCTGGTGGATCCGCTTTTTCATTAACCAGGTAAAAATTGAATTTACGATTGCCATTTGCTATAATTAAACATCAAATTTCTTACGCTTCAATACGAAATTAGCTCCTAAATATACTTTTCTTACCATCTCATTTTCTGCCAAAACCTCTGGAACACCTTGCTCAAGAATTTTTCCTTCGAAAAGCAAATAGGCCCTATCGGTAATGGAAAGTGTCTCCTGAACATTGTGATCGGTAATTAATATACCAATATTTTTATGTTTTAGTTTTGCTACAATACTTTGAATTTCCTCTACCGCAATTGGGTCTACCCCTGCAAAGGGTTCATCCAAGAGGATAAAATTAGGATTCGCCGCTAAAGCACGTGCTATTTCGGTTCTTCTTCTTTCCCCTCCTGATAAAAGGTCACCCCGATTTTTACGCACTTTATGTAAACTGAATTCGTTAATCAGTTCTTCCAGTTTGTCTTTTTGCTCTTCTTTGGTCATGTTGCTCATTTCCAAAATGGCCAGAATATTATCTTCAACCGTTAGTTTTCTAAAAACTGATGCCTCCTGAGCCAGATAACCGATCCCTTTTTGTGCCCTGCGATACATGGCATCTTCCGTGATGTCTTCATCCTCTAAAAAAATGCGTCCTTCGTTTGGCTTAATCAAACCCACAATCATGTAGAAAGAAGTAGTTTTACCTGCACCATTCGGCCCCAAAAGCCCAACAATTTCGCCCTGGCTTACATTGAATGAAACATCATTTACAACAGTTCGTTGCTTGTATTTTTTGACCAGGTTTTCGGCTCTTAATATCATTCTTATTTACGATTTTTGATCTACGATTTACGATTACCATAAATCTGAATCTATAACTTCCACACCAAGCATCCTGAATTTGTTTCAGAATCTTTTAATGCTAATTTACTTTTATCCCTTTTATATTGAGTTGCAAACGTTTTTTATCTCGCCACACATTTTCTTCGATTGTATAACAAACAGAAAATGGAACTTTTGGTTGTAGAAGATTTTGAAATTCTGCTAAACCAAAGGCAATGCCTTCAAAAATAGGCGAATTTTGTTGCTTTACATTAATTTTTAGATGATTTGCACCTACTGCCATGGCATGTCTATCTAAGTAAACATTATGCGTAACAAAAATTGGCGCCATGTTTTCTGGCCCGAAAGGCCCCATTTGCGATAAAACGCGGAAAAACTTGCCATCAATTTGCGCCAGTTCTATTTCTGCATCTATTTTTATCATTGGCGTAAGCAACTCTTCGGTTATGGTAGCCGATACAATTTCTTCAAATTTATCAGCAAATGCACTTACCTTATCTTCTTGCATGGTTAAACCCGCTGCAAACTTATGCCCGCCGTACTGATCCAGAAATTCTGCACAACCACTCAAGGCTTCATACAAATCGAAACCCACTACAGAACGGCAAGAACCGGCTACATGTCCGTTTGATTTAGTCAAAACGATTGTTGGGCGATAATATTTTTCAGTTAAACGAGAAGCCACAATTCCAATTACGCCTTTGTGCCAGTTTTCATTGAAAACAACGGTGGTTTTTCTATTAATTAAAACCTCACTATCTCCTATTAAAGCCAATGCTTCCCGGGTAATATCCTGGTCGTATGTTTTACGTTCGGTGTTTTTAAGGTTTATCATTTCACTTTGCTCTAAAGAATTTCCCTCTTCTTGGCAAAGCAGCATGGCTACAGCGTGTTTTGCATGATCAATTCTGCCCGCGGCATTAATCCGCGGACCTAAAGTAAAAACTACATCAGTAATTGTATAATTGTCGGTTTTACCGGAAACTTCCATTAAAGCTCTTAAACCCTCGCATGGATTAGTATTTAATTTCCTTAAACCATAGTAAGCTAAAATTCTATTTTCACCCACAACAGGAACAATATCTGCGGCAATACTGACCATGACCAGATCTAGATATTGCAAATATGTTTCCTTTGCCAAGTTATGTTTTTGCGCATAAGCTTGCGCAAGTTTAAAACCGATGCCACAACCTGCAAGTTCCTTAAAAGGATATTCACAATCTGCTCTTTTAGGATCTAAAACCGCAGCTGCATTGGGCAATTCATCGCCTGGTAAATGGTGATCACAAATGATAAAATCGATACCTAAGTTGTTGGCATATTCAACTTTATCGATGGATTTTATGCCGCAATCTAAAGCAATGATTAACGAAAAACCATTCTGATTAGCATAATCTATACCTGCAGTAGAAATTCCATAACCTTCTAAATAACGATCTGGAATGTAATATTCTATATTTTTTGTAAGTTGAGAAAAGAAACTGAAAGCCAATGCTACAGATGTGGTGCCATCTACATCGTAATCGCCATAAATTAGAATTTTTTCGTGACTGGCCAGCGCTTTTTCAATTCTTTCGATGGCCTTATCCATGTCTTTCATCAGAAAAGGATCATGAAGATGATCAAGTTCTGGTCTGAAAAAATACTTTGCCTGATCAAAATCACAAACGTTTCTTTGTACTAAAATTCGCGAAAGTGATTGATCTATATTGAGTTGTTCTGCTAATTTCTTTACCGTGTCATCATTACAATTTGATGTCAGCACCCATCTTTTTTCCATTATATTTGTTTCCGAACAGTAAATATACTTTTTTAATTTAAATCTCTACATTTTGCAAGTTCATACCTTATTCGAAGGCACCTATTCTGTAGATGCTTCAAAAAAATTTATTCCTTTTGATTCTGCCATTCATAGTTTTAAAGACCGTCCGGCATCTTTATTCATCAATGTTCAGCCTTTTTTGGTGGAGTTAAAAAATGATTTAATCCTTTTTGATACTGGCTTAGGCTTTAGCGATGATCACGGCGAGCTGGTTTTACATAAAAATATCCGAAACGCGGGTTTCGACCCTACTGATGTGACAAAAGTTTTGATGTCGCATTTGCATTATGACCATGCAGGTGGAATGATTCATGCCCTTGGTGATAAAACTGAACTCAGTTTCCCTGATGCGGAATATGTGATTAACCGTGGGGAGTGGGAAACGGCATTTAGCAGTACCTCTTCTTCTTACCATACCGATATTTTTGATTTTTTACAGCGTAATGCGCAACTAAAATTTATAGAGGGCGATGGAAATTTAGATGAGACCATTGCTTTTGAATTTACTGGCGCTCATTGTCCAAATCACCAGGTTTTCCTTTTAACCGAAGGCAGTAGCAAAGTATTTTTTGGAGGAGATGTTTTGCCAGAACCGGGCGAGTTGATTAAAAACTTTATTGCCAAATACGATTTCGATGGCCGCAAGGCGATGGAATTACGCAAAGAATTTGGAAAAAGGGCCGCAGCAGAAAACTGGGAATGTTTATTTTACCACAGCAAAGAACAGGCAACCGGTTTTATTGATGAGGTTGACGGCGGCTTTAAGATTAGATAGCTGAGAGATGAGAGTTAAAAGTTGAAAGTGAAAAGTTGAAAGCTTAAAGCTTAAAGTAAAAACCCATGGGTCTTAAGTTTCATTGCCGTCAGTTTCAACTGACGGAACTAAATAAAGCTGGCAGGGCTTTAGCCAAACCTGAAATTTACAACTTTTGTTTCTTGCAGTGCTGTTGGTTTTTAAACCCGATAGCAGCGAAGATACTTTTGATTAAACCTATAAGGTTTTCAAAACCTTATAGGTTTGAAAAAGATTGTAGCGAATAGTGGGAACAAACCTTAAAAATTGCTCAACAATTGCTTTCCATAAATTTCAAAAAATTATATCGCGTAAATGAGGTTGCTTCGTTCCTCGCAATAACGTTTTACAAAAAAAGGTCCCGATTTGCATCGAGACCTTTCCCTTTTCCGAGACAGGAATAATTATTTTTTAGCTACTAATTTCACGCCAATTTCGAAGTTATCATCAATTGCTTTGTCGCCAATGCTATCGAAGAAAGATTTCGAACCGTAACGGATATCGTATTTAGTTCTATCAACTAAAATTTTACCAGCTAAAGCTGAAACTGTACCATCTGCATTTACAGTGATTGTTGCAGGGAAAGTTACAGGTTTAGTAATTCCTTTAATGGTTAAATTACCAGTTACGTTTGTACCAGCAACTTTGGTAATTACGAATGTTGCAGTTGGGAATTTAGCTGTACCAAAGAAATCATCTGCTTTTAAGTGTCCTTCTAATTTAGCACTACCATCAGCATCTTTAATTGAGTTCATATCGATAGTGAAAGTACCACCTGTTACTTTTTTACCGTCAACATTTAACGTTCCTGATTGTAAAGAGATTGTTCCGTTATGAGAACCGGTTACTTTTTTACCAATCCAAGTGATGGTTGATTTTGCTACATCTACAGTGTAAGCAACTGGTTTAATAGTTGTAAAAGCTGATAAAGACACAACTGCAACTAATAAAAAAATTGAAGAGATTTTTAATTTCATTTTTTGGTTTTTTAAAATTTGATACAAAGATATGTTTAAGATAGTTCGGTTGCTATTGATGTATGTTAAGTTTTTCAAATAAGCCGATTTATTTTATAAGCATCCTATTGACAGAAAAATATTGCAGAGGTTTAATCTGCATCTTATAAAATGATTTGAAAAGCAGTTGCTGAGCTGTAGTTAATGTCAGTCGGGCTTTTCATTAAATCTTTTTTGAGTTTGTAACTGCTTAGCCCATAGAAGCACTGCAACAAAAAAGGATATCATTTCAATCCCGTTTAGCTAGAAAGTTGGTGCTACTATTTTGGGTGGCAAAATGTTTAGCCTTTATTTTTATATTCGTTCACTCAAAAAAAGCATGTTATGAACCACCACGCAAAATCAATCCGCCCGTTTATCGGAGCCAGAGACTTTGAAACATCAAGAAACTTCTATCGTGATTTAGGATTTGAGGAAGTGAGTTTGGGCGAAAGCATGTCGGTTTTTAAAACCGGCGATATGGCTTTCTACCTGCAAAATGCATACGTTAAAGATTGGGTAGATAACACCATGATTTTTATGGAAGTGGATGATGTAGAACGGTTTTACAATGCTTTGTCAGCACTTGATTTACCTGGCAAATATGAAAACGTGAGGTTAACCCCCATCAGACATGAAAGCTGGGGCAGCGAATGTTTCCTGCACGATCCTTCAGGAATTTTGTGGCATTTTGGAGCTTTTTATTAGATAAATCTTGCTTTAATTAATTTCCAAATCTGTAGAAGAGTATTTTTTTATCAATTGCAGGTTTTTGCTATTTCTGTAACCTGGCAAGAACAATCAATTTTTTAAATTAACCGTAACCGTTTTTCCGTCACTTTTCACTTCTACAAAAGCTTCTAAAAAATCATTGAAACCATTACTGTAAGCTTGCTGTTTGTAATAATCAATGTTTCCATAAGCAGTATACCCTGTTCCGGCATATTCTTTTGTATTATAATTAAGTGAGTAATCTACGCTTGTCCACAAATAATATTTACCTGGTTTCATGTTAGGAAAAGTAAATTCGCCTGAAGTATTGGTTATCGCTTCCAAGCGTAACCTAATCGCCTTGTCCTCCATAAATACATATTTATTCTTTTTCGGATTATTTAGATTTTTATCCTTCCAGAGTTTATAATAATCTTCAAAATAAGGTGTCACCGGAAATAATCGTACCGTAACCTTTGCGGCTAAAATTTTTCTTGGGGGATTATTTGCCCCATAAGTACTTTTGGGGCGGGTAAAAGCCACACCAGTTATGGTCCCGTTTCCTTCGGTTAAAGCGGCCCGGGTTTCTACAGAGTCGAATTTAACAGTAGGATAAGTGATAATTTCGCTAGCTTTTCTTTTAATAGCGTCCTTTTCAGCCTTTTCTGGCTCCACATATTGGGCATTTGCAGCATAAAAGCCTAGCATCAATAGCGATACAAAAATCAATTTCTTCATACTCAATGTTTGGTTTCTACATTGCGTAATACAAAACCGATACCGTTTTAAAAATTTAACTTTTCTACAAAAAAAATCTGCAAGTTTTATGAATTCATTTTCATAAAACTTGCAGATGATTTATCTAATGAGATTGCCACAGCGGTTGAAACAAACCTTCTCGCAATGACGGGCTAAATGAAACCTTAAGGCACTATTTCTTCCAAATAACTTTCAACCGGTGGGCAAGCGCAAATTAACGACCTGTCGCCATGGCTATCATTTACACGACCAACTGATGGCCAGAACTTACGCTCTAGTACATAAGGAAGTGGGAATGCCGCAGTTTGACGGCTATAAGCATGCTCCCAATCATTTGCTGTAATTATCGCAACGGTGTGAGGTGCATTTTTCAATGGGTTATCAACCTTATCAAAAGTTAAATTTTCTACCTGGTCTATTTCTTTTTTAATTGCGATCAGGGCATCACAGAAACGGTCTAATTCATGTTTAGGCTCAGATTCTGTTGGCTCAACCATTAAAGTACCAGCAACAGGGAATGAAACCGTAGGTGCGTGGAAACCATAATCCATTAAACGTTTTGCAATGTCAGTAACTTCGATTCCGAAAGCTTTGAAAGAACGGCAATCTAAAATCATCTCGTGTGCACAACGACCTTGAGCGCCAGAATAAAGCACCGGATAGTGTTGCTCTAAACGAGCTTTCATATAATTTGCATTTAAAATCGCATATTTTGTAGCATTGGTTAATCCTTCAGCACCCATCATGGCGATATAAGCATGAGAGATAATCAAAATTGAAGCTGAACCCCAAGGCGCAGAAGAAACTGCAGAAATTGATTTTCCTTTGTCGATATCTACCACCGCGTGACCAGGAAGATAAGGAACCAGGTGTTTTGCCACACCGATTGGACCCATACCCGGACCACCACCACCGTGAGGAATACAGAAGGTTTTGTGCAAGTTTAAGTGACAAACATCGGCACCGATATTAGCCGGGCTAGTCAAACCAACTTGTGCGTTCATGTTTGCACCATCCATGTAAACTTGTCCACCATTAGCGTGAATCGTTTCACAGATTTCAATAATGCTTTCTTCGAATACACCGTGAGTTGATGGATAAGTAACCATCAAACACGATAGATTATCTTTATGTAATTCTGCTTTTGCTTTTAAATCTTCAACATCGATATTGCCGTTTTCTAAAGATTTTACAACAACGATTTTCATATCGGCCATTGCTGCAGAAGCAGGATTTGTACCGTGAGCAGATGCAGGAATTAACGCTACATTACGGTGAAAATCGCCTCTATCGTGATGATAAGCACGAATAACCATCAAACCAGCATATTCACCTTGCGCACCAGCATTTGGCTGTAAACTCATCGCAGCAAAACCAGTAATTTCGCTTAACCATTTATCCAGTTCGTTGAAAACTGAATAATAACCTAATACCTGATCGGCTGGTGCAAATGGGTGTATGCGACCAAAATGAGACCAGGTTACCGGAATCATTTCTGCCGTAGCATTTAACTTCATGGTACAACTTCCCAAAGCAATCATCGAATGGCAAAGTGATAAATCTTTTGCCTCTAATGATTTAATGTAACGCAACATTTCATGCTCTGAATGGTGCGAATTAAAAATTGGGTGTGTCAAATATGCAGAAGTACGTTGTAGAGCCGATGGAATTACGGTTTCTATGTTTTCTACCACTTCAACCTGGTCTGCCGCAACCGCTTTTACTTTCGCAAAGATTTTCGCAATTAGCGCAATATCTTCAAAAGTGGTCGTTTCATCAATTGAAATTGTAGCAGCGTTACCCACATAATTTAAATTGATTTCGTTATCTAAACAACCTGAGTGAATGCCGCCTTTTAAATCGCCTAAATCGAAACGAATGGTGTCAAAATAAGCTGAGTTTAATTGCTCATAACCTAAACCTTTAAGTGTTGAAGCTAAGCTTACCGCCAAACCATGTGTACGTTCTGCAATGGCTTTCAATCCTTTCGGACCATGATAAGCCGCATAAAAACCAGCCATAATAGCCAATAATGCTTGCGCAGTACAAATATTCGAAGTTGCTTTATCTCTACGGATGTGTTGCTCGCGAGTTTGCAAAGCCATACGTAAAGCGTAATCGCCGTGGCTATCAATGGTTACACCGATAATACGACCTGGGATTGAGCGTTTATATTCTTCTTTAGTTGCAAAAAATGCAGCATGAGGACCACCAAAACCCATCGGAATACCGAAACGTTGTGTGGTACCTACTACAATATCAGCACCCCATTCGCCTGGAGGCGTTAATAAGGTTAAGCTTAAAATATCAGCCGCAACTGTTAATTTAATATTTTGATTGTGTAATTCTGAAGCCAAGTTTTTATAATCGAAAACCTCACCATTACCTGCCGGGTATTGAACAATTGCACCGAAAAAATCTTCAGTAGCCACGAAATTTAAATGATTGCCGATTACCAATTCAATACCGTAAGGATTAGCACGGGTTTTTAAAATATCAATCGTTTGAGGAAAAACTAATTCTGAAACGAAATATTTTTTCGCTGCCTGATTTTTACGCGTACTGTATTGCATAAACATCGCCTCAGCCGCAGCTGTACCTTCATCTAAAAGAGATGCATTTGCAATTTCCATCCCGGTTAAATCGATAACCATCGTTTGGAAATTTAACAAAGCCTGCAAACGACCTTGCGCAATCTCAGCCTGATATGGCGTGTATTGTGTGTACCATCCCGGATTTTCGAAAACGTTACGTAAAATTACACCTGGCGTAATCGTATCATAATAACCCTGACCGATAAAGCTTTTGAAAACTTTATTTAACAACGAAGTTTGTTTTAAAGCGCCAAGATATTCAGTTTCTGATTTCGCTGCAGGCAAGTTTAAAGGTTGTTTTAACCTGATTGCCGTAGGAACAGTTTGTTCAATTAGCTCATCAATAGAATTTACGCCAACAGTTTGCAACATTTCAGCGGTATCTGCCTCATTTGGTGCAATATGACGATTTTGAAAATCTTCCTTGTAATGGATATTTAAGCTCATGCGGGTATGAATAATAAATTTGCTGCAAAGGTAGCAAAAACAGTGTTGTATTTTGCTATGTACCAGTGTAAAAAAGGTGTCTTATTTATGCTTAAAAGCGACTAAAATAGTAGATTTTGCAAATAAAAATTAAAGCAAACGTTTGTTCAATTTTAATGGAATAACTGATTATTTGGAAAGCAATGCTTTAACTAAAATTAAAGTTCGTTCCCGCCATTCGCTACAATCTTTTTGTTAGTTTCTGTGATGCTGAGATACAAAGCATCCGTTTCATAGGTTACAAATGCTTCGTACCTCAGCATCACCGTTTATTCAGTGTTTGCTGCTAACAAAAAGTATTTACGCTGCTGTCGGGTTTAGAAATTTAAACCTATGCTCAAATAAAGATGTAAACCCTCCATAGTTTTATATCTTTGAAACTTTAATCTTAAACGCTCACATGCCAAAATCAAATCATAAGGTTGCGCTCTTAGTTCATGCCTGCGACCGTTACGAATTTCTTTACAAAGGTTTTGACTATGCATTTTCCAAAAACTGGGATTTTGACATTCCCTGTAATTACTATTTCGCAACGGAAGTTAAGGATGCAGACATTAAAGGCTTTAGAAACATTAAATCAGGCAAGGGCGAATGGGCAGATAGACTTGCAACCTTACTTAGAAGTATAGAAGAAGAATATGTGCTCTACTTCCAGGAAGATATGTGGCTTAGTAAGCCCGTAAATTTAGATTTTTTTAGAGAATTATTTGATTTTGCTCATAAAAATAATACGATGCAAATAAAGCTTCACAGTTCTGAAGTGTATACAACCAAACAAACTGATCATTTTATTGAGGGTTTTAATGTTTCAGAAATAGACAATAAGGCATCTCACTTTTTAATGTCGCACCAAATTACCCTTTGGAACAAGGATTTTCTATTGGCTCAACTTTATAAAAAAGAACATCCGTGGCGCAACGAGCGAAAAGGTACTAAACGATTAAAAAAACTCAACCCGCTTATTCATCATATCGATTATTTTGCAGAAAACCACGCAGCTGAGATCAACTCAAATCGGAACCCGATAAAAAGGAGTGAATATTATGCAGTTTCCCTTAACAGTATGCTTAATTTCAATGCTGTTCGTTTTATAGATGAACTGAAATCCGGTAGTTTACCTGAAAAAGAGTACGCAGCAGAACTACAAAATCATTACGACAATAATTTAACACACGACGGGAACCCTAAGCCTAAGAAAGTAGACTTATTTAAAAAACTTAAAAACTGGTTTTTAAATACGAAGAAATAAGAAACTACTTCTGCACTTTCCAACCTTCTTCCTTATCTAACTTTAATTTATAAGTTTTTGTAATGAAGTTGCTATTTTTACTGGCATCCTTATCAAAAGGCTCAAAATCAGTGGTAACCATTTTTAATGATACTGTAACCTTGGCAGTACTCGAGTTCACTTGTTCAAAATCAACAGGCTTTTCATCAGATAGAACATAAGTTACTGTTTTTACAGTTGCTCTATCATTGTCTTGTTTCAATACCAACGGACTTGCTTTATCCGTTAAGGTAATTTGATAAACGAAACTACTATCCTTAGAAAGGAATTTCTTTTTAGCCTCTTTTAAACTTAAAGTAACCAATCCTTTTGTTGCTAATGATTTGTATTTTCCTAGCTCAAACATATCGTTTGTGCTGTTAAATTTTATTTCACCAAAATTAAAGCGAGTGGTTTTATATTCTGGGTTAGCTTTTAAATAATCTGTAATTACTTCTCCAGCTTCATCCTGGTTAATAGTGGCTTTGGTTTTACATCCGGCGAAGCCGATAATTAGAAAAGATAAAATATAAAGGATGTGTTTTTTCATGTTTATAATATTTGCTTTTTAAAGGTATTTATTTTTTTAATAAGTCTGAGGTTGGCAATTAGAAAGTTCGAAGATTTAATAAAAAATGAAGCAACAACTTTATCCTAAATCTTTACCGTCCACCTTTCCTCAAGTACTTCAGATTTGGCAACACCATTGCCGATAAAATCACACAAACACCCATCCATCTCAAAAACGAAACCTGCTCTTGTAAAACGAACCCAGCCATCATCACCGCAACAGGCAATTCAGCGGCACTTAAAATGGAACTCAAAGCTGTTCCGATTCTTGGTACACCTTCTGCATAAAATAGCGGAGGGATTACGGTTCCAAAAACGGCAATAATTAATCCCCATTTTAACAAGCTACCACTTAAAGCACCGTTATATAAAAACATAGGCGGAAAAAGAATAAAAATCAAAATACAGGCGCCTGTAATCATTAATGCGCTTTTTTGCAGCGCTGGGTATTCATTTCCGATTTTTCCACTCAACATTAAAAAGCCAGCGTAAGAAATTGCTGCCAATAAGCCAAATCCAATACCCTTTAAACTGAGGCTCGAAATTGTAGCTTCAACCATTCCGCTGGCTAAAATGGTTCCAGCTAAAACCAAAAGAATGGCTAAAAATTGTAATCCTGTAGGTTTCTTTTTGTAGATGATAAATTCTAACAAAATACTCATCCAGATGAACTGCATCAGTAAAATAATTGCCACCGAATTTGGAACAAGTTTTACGCATTGGTAATAAAATATCGAAACTAAACCCGTACACGTACCAGCCAAAACCATTTTCCACCGAGGGGTAATTAGCTTAATTTCTTTGGCTTTGTAACTGGAAGTGCGGCTTTGAAAGAAAAATAAAACCCAAAGTATTACAGCACCAAAAAATGCTTGCGCACCAGTAACATCACCCAAAGTGTAGCCGTCGTGATAGGCCAATTTTACAAAAGTGGAAAGAATGCCGAAACTGCAGGCGCCAAAAAAAACAAGGAGAATTCCCTTTAACATGTTAATTTTTTATCGATAAACGTCATTGAGAGGCACGAAGTAATCTTTTTGCCTGAGAGATTGCTTCGTGCCTCGTAATGACGATCGTATTTTTTAAAGTCTTTCAACTTCAAACTCATGAAAGTTGTTGTAAATATTTTTGAATGGTGGTTTCCAAACCCAGATAAAGTGCATCGCTGATTAAAGCATGACCTATAGAAACTTCGAGTAAACCTGGAATACTTTGAGCAAAGTAATGCAGGTTGTGCAAATCCAAATCGTGACCAGCGTTAATGCCTAACCCGAGTTTATTTGCGTGATGTGCCGCAGCAATATAATTCACAATCGCCTTTTCACGATCGCCGAAATAGTTGTGAGCGTAAGCTTCAGTATATAATTCTATTCTATCTGTTCCAGTTTCTGCGGCACCTTCTACCATTTCTACAACCGGATCTACGAAAATAGAAACACGAATACCTTCTTCTTGAAAAACAGCAACCATTTCCTTTAAATAATCTTTGTGTTTAATGGTATCCCAACCATGATTGGAAGTAATTTGACCTTCAGCATCCGGAACCAATGTTACCTGAGCAGGTTTATTGGCCAATACCAAATCCACGAATTTGTCTTCACGACAGTTACCTTCAATGTTAAACTCAGTAGCAATAACGGCTTTCAAATCATAAACATCCTGATAACGAATATGGCGTTCATCTGGTCGAGGATGGACGGTAATTCCCTGCGCTCCGAAACGTTCACAATCTAACGCAACTTTAACTAAATCAGGATTATTACCACCACGGCTGTTACGAAGTGTTGCAATTTTATTGATGTTTACCGATAACTTTGTCATGTAGCAAAGATAATGCTTTGCCTTTGTTAATCTTAAGCTCTAAATAAATTTGACTTTTTTTTGCTCATATTTGTCCAAATCATCATGAATTTAAAGGATACAACATTATATAAAGTTTTAATTGCGTTACTTGTATTTGTAAGCAGCCTTGCCCTTTTTAGTGGCGTTATGGAGCCAGATGGAGCACTTTACGCTTCGATGGCAAAAAACATCATCATTTTCGAAGATTGGTTTAACCTTTATGGTCGTGGAGCAGATTGGCTGGATAAACCACATTTAACTTTTTGGATCGCCGCCGCCTTTTTTAAAATTTTCGGCATCTCTGCCTTCGCTTATAAATTACCAAATTTCCTGTTTGGCCTTTTGGGTGCATGGTATCTTTATAAACTAGCAAAAGATATTTATAATGAAAAAACCGGATTAATTAGTGCTGTAATTTTTCTTAGCGCATTACATATCGGCACCTCTACTTTCGATGTACGAGCAGAAATTTACATCACCACCTTTACGCTGGCATCAATTTATCATTATTACAAGGCACAGAATCATTCGTTCTGGCATATTGTTGCAGGTTCATTTTTCGCGGCTAGTGCAATTTTAGTGAAAGGAATTTTTGTGCTCATCCCTGTTTTTGCAGGTTTTATCATCTATTGGTTATTTACCAAACAATACAAACAGCTTTGGCAACTAAAATGGTGGATAGCAATCGTGTTGATTTTTGTTTTCATTACTCCAGAGCTTTACTCCCTTTATACACAATTTGATTTACACCCTGAAAAAGTTGTTTTTAACCGAACGGGGGTATCTGGATTAAAATTCTTTTTCTGGGACAGTCAATTCGGGCGCTTTTTTAACAATGGCCCAATAAAAGGCAAGGGTGATATCTCTTTCTTTCTGCATACCACACTATGGGCCTTTTTGCCTTGGTCGGTATTGTTGTACGCAGCAGTGGTAGATCTATTCAAAAAGAAAAATCGGGTTAGTTTAGCCCCAGAAAGTATTATGATTTGGGCGAGTGCTACGGTTACGTTTTTAATCTTCTCCCTATCAAAATTTCAGCTTCCACATTACATTTTAATTATTTTTCCGCAGTTTTCAATAATCACAGCGCTGTACTTACAAAAACTCGAATTAAAAGGCTTAAAAGCATTTCTAATGGTGCAGAACATTATTTACGCTTTGGTTATACTTATACTTTCTGCATTAGCTTATTTCTTTGGCTTTAACAGTTATGTATTGGCAATTATCATTTTAGCGAGCCTTTTTCTTTTTGCATTTTGGTTTTTCAAGGGAACTAAAACTGAAACTATCATTGGCCGTAGTGTATTTCTATCTGTTGGACTCATGATATATCTTTTTGTATTTTTCTATCCGGCAGCATTGAAATATCAATCGGGCAGTGAAGCCGGAACATGGCTAAAGCAAAACTACCCAACTGCGAAACCAGCGGTTTTAAATTATATTGATGCTTTTTCATTTGATTTTTACGCTCCCGGGGAAGTTAAATATTTATGGAATTACGATGATTTAAATCAATACAAAAGCACAAAAGATTTAGTTGTTTATGTTTCAGAAACTGAATTATCAAAATTAAAAACGTTGTATAACGTTAAAGTATTGAATTCTTTTGAATACTTTCATATCTCTAAATTGACGCCGAAGTTTTTAAATAAAAACACCAGAAACCAGGTATTAGAACATTTTTATTTGGTTAAAGTAGAATAGCATGGATTTATTCTTCCGCATTATAAAATTTGGATTGACAGGTTTGCTGGGCATGGCGATAGATTTCGGTGCTACCTGGCTTTTTAAGGAAAAAATAAAAGTAAATAAATATCTCGCCAACGCCATTGGATTTACATTGGCGGTAACCAACAATTATTTAATCAACAGAATCTGGACTTTTCAAAGCACCAATACCCATTGGGGAACAGAATTTAGCAAATTTTTAGTCGTTAGTTTAATTGGGCTTGGCTTAAATACATTCATTATTTATCTGTTTCATCAGAGGAAAAACGGAACCAACTTTTATGTTGCTAAATTTTTTGCGATTGTAATTGTATTTGTTTGGAATTTTCTAGCGAATATGCTGTTTACCTTTAAGTAACATTCTTCCCTATAAAATAAAATACCACCAACCAGATTAATCCTTTAATCAGGAAGAATAAAAAACCGATTAAGCCCACTCGCTTAAACCATAATTTTACTTTTTCTTTATTCATGGTGTTGCTCGTAAAGATAAATCTTTTAAGCTAAATTAGAAAGATTTTAAATAAGCTTTTTAATGATCAAACCTGAAGGTAGGGCAATGCAAATTTTATTTATGGAAGGTATCCAGAAATAAATCTTCTACTTTTTTGCGAGCCCAGGGCATTCTTCTCAAAAAATTTAAACTCGATTTAATGCTCTGATTGTTATTAAAGCAATCGATGCGAATCAATGCACCAAGTTTTTCCCAGCCATAATGAGCCTGCAAATCCGTTACAATTTTCTCAAGCGTGATTCCGTGAAGTGGATTGTTTTTTTGCTGATCGGCCATGGCGCAAAGTTAAAGAAATTATAAAACTATTGAGGATTAAATTGGGCCAGCCAAACCGTAGCGTTTCCACATGCTGCATCATTCACAGTATGATTTATGATTTCAAATTGATGGTGCTGCAAGAGTAGCCGATATTCATCAGAATCCAATGAAGCATGAAAAAGATTTTCACCACCATTTAAGCCCCAGGCTTCACCCCTTTCGCTGCCGGATGTAAATAAGAGCATCCCGCCAGGAACGAGATAATTAGCGAATATTTCAAACATTTTGGGTTGATCAATAGCCGACAAATGGAAAAAGCTATGCCAGGCTATAATGGCATCAAACTTATTTCCAATTTGCAGCTCTCGCATATCCTGCAATAAAAAAGTTTCTGCCGGAAAGTTTTGTTTAGCCAGATCAAGCATTTTTTCACTTGCATCTACGCCTACTACTTGAAATCCTGATTGTAGCAAATACCCCATGATGGGCTTTCCATTTCCGCACCCCAGATCAAGAATTGTTGCCTGGTTTGGAAGAAGTGATTGAAGCCGATCTATGTAAGGTTTTTCAATCAGTTGGCCGGGTCTGCTGCTGGCAAACCATTCAGCAATTTTATCATAACTTTTATATACATTTTCTTTTTCGCTCATCACATTCAGAAAAAAAGCCCTTAGATTTTCATCCAAGGGCTTTAAAATCATAATTATTATTTTCCTGCTGTCCAGGTATTGTTATCAGGATTAGAATCTGGTAACACTTTATTTGGATCGAGCGTTACCGCAACAACTTCTTCTGTTGTAGGGAAGCGAACTACCCATGAAGTATTTTTCATCCAAACATCAACTGGTACTTTAACCATCTCTTTTTTACCACTTGCAGTTTCTACCTGAAGAATAATTGGCATTGGCATTTTTTCGAGATTATTAACACGAATGGTATAGCCCACTAGTTTATTATCTTGCTTTACAGCTTCAACATTTCCAATTCCCTGATCCATTTTCCAATTGTTCAGGAACCAGCTTCTCCAAAACCAGGCTAAATCTTCACCTGCGGCATTTTCCATCGAACGGAAGAAATCGAAAGGTGTTGGGTGCTTATACGCCCAGTTCTTGATGTATTCACGGAAAGCATAATCAAAACGATCCTCACCTAAAATTTGATTTCTCAAAATGTTTAGTCCCCATCCTGGTTTAGCATACAAATTAACACCAATATTGCCTTCGATCATTCCATCAGGCATTTGCATGATGTTTTCAAATTTAGGGTTACCAATTACTTGTTTGCCGATGGCATTTAAATTAGCAGGGCGTTCGGCATATTCGCCATTATTAAAGTTTTTAGATGAAATACCGTTGATAAATGTATTAAATCCTTCATCCATCCATCCGTATTTACGCTCATTTGAACCAACAATCATTGGGAACCAGGTATGGCCGAACTCATGATCGATAACACCCCAGGCGTTACCTTTGGTTGCTTTCCAGCCACAGAAAACGATACCTGGATATTCCATACCACCAATATTTGTTGCAATGTTTACAGCCATCGGATAAGGATATTCGAACCACTGTTTTGAATAATGTTCGATAGTTGATTTAACATATTCTACTCCACGGCCATAAGAATCAACGCCATTACTTTCTACAGGTTGTGCTGAAACGGCTAGGCCTTTTTTACCGCTAGGCAAATTGTAACGGGCAGCATCTAAAACAAAAGCTTTTGAAGAAGCCCAGGCAGCATCGCGGGCATTCACAATTTTGTATTTCCAGGTTAATTTATCCTTTGCCGGACGAGATTTTGGATCAGTAACTTCTGCTTCTGTACGAATATGAACGGTGGCATCGCTGGTTTTGGCAGCGTTCCATCTTTTCAATTGTTCAGCTGTAAAAACTTCCTGGGGATTTAATAATTCTCCTGATGCCATTAAGATGTGGCTTGCAGGAGCAGTTAAGGCCATGGTAATATCACCATACTCGCAATAAAATTCTCCACCTCCCCAGTAAGGTAAGGTATTCCAACCAATTACATCATCATAAACGCACATGCGTGGAAACCACTGTGCAATGGCATAAATTTCACCATTTTTTGTTGTTAGATGGCCTGTTCGGTCTGATCCTTCTTTTGGTACAATGTAGGAATAATCAATTTTAATGGTTACCACATCACCATTTGCAGCCATTGGCTGATCAAGACGAATTTGCATCCTTGTATCTTCAACAATAGATTTGAATTTTACTGCTGCTGATTTTTGCGATACGCTAACATTCTGAATTTTATAACCTGCATCAAACGTTTCCCCTTGTGCGCCATAGCGGCTGCGGGCTGGGGTAATCTGCTTCCCTCTTGAATCGTTTTTAAAAGTATTTTGGTCCAATTGCAACCATAAATAAGGTAACTTATCCGGACTATTATTTTTATAAGTGATGGTAACCGATCCGGTAACCAGGCTTTTCGTGTCGTCTAAGCTGGCGGTGATATTATAGTCAACACGGTTTTGCCAATATTTAGGACCTGGAATACCCATTGCTGAACGAAATTCGTTTCCGTTCTGCGTATAAAATAGTGGCCCGAAAGCCTCGGCCGGGCTGTAGTTTGTGGTTGGTGCAGTTTGTTGAGCATTTGCTGAGAAAGCAAAAGCACAACCCACATAACACAACGCAATTAGTTTATTAATTTTCATGTGAATAAGTTGTAATACAGGCGTAAAGATAAAAAATAAGCACATATGACGCCATATGTGCTTATAATGTTACTTTTTAAAATTGAATAAATTTAATTCACCTTTAACTTCGGTAAATCTTGAAGTTTACGTTGCTGCGGTGTTAACTTTTGCCATGCTGCATAAGCCTGTGAAATATGATAGTTGTATCGAAAAGGTCTTTCACTTTTTACAGCTTCGATTGATGGTCTGTAAATAATCATGAAATTTTTTAATTCTTCTCCCTGTAATTTAGTTAGGTCGGTAATTGCTTTCTCACTAAAGCTGGCATCAATTTCCTCCTGATACATTTCCTTTTCTTCTAAATCTGCCTCTTTTCGTTGTTGTCTTTTATACTTTCCGTAACCCAAATTCAGATTTAAACCGCCAACCTTATCTTTCATCCTTTTCCGTCCTAAATTACCTCCCGTATTTAGTAAGGTATATTTCTCAGCCAAAGGATCTTTTGCATCAGTAACCTGGCTATTCATCCGCACAGCTCGTACGTCAACGTCGGCCAGGCTGGTTGATTTTACAGGAAGATAAATGCTTCTGTTCAGCAAGCTGGTTAAGTACAAGGTATCGGTATGGTAACCTACCGCAGAGAATTCAATTAAATCTCCTACACTGGCAGGTATGGTATATTTACCCGTGCTAGTGGTAGTGGTTACCTTTTTACTGTTTAAATTCCGAACTGAAACACCAAGAAGGGTAACTGATTTTTTATTATAATCGAACACCACACCAGTGGTAACGGTTTGTGCCAAGGCACCAAAAGGCAGTGCAAGTAAGAGGAAAACGATCAGCTTATACATATATCAAAAGTAACTTAGTAAAACATTTCAAAGCTGCATTTAACAAACTTTAACATTACAACAAACGGATTAGGCAAGTGTTTGCGCATATCGTTCCTCATCGAAAGAAATTAGAATTGCTTTCCCATCCTTTTCGATCACCGGCCGCTTGATAGCACTGGTATTTTCAATCAGATAGGCTATCGCTTTATCCTGGTTATCAATTGCCATTTGCTCATCTTTAGATAATTTTTTCCAGGTTAAGCCTTTTCTATTGAGTACTGTCTCCCAACCAAAAATATTGCACCACTCAGCCAACTTTTCTGTTGTGATGCCTTTCTTTTTGAAATCGTGAAACTCGAAATCAATTTGATGTGATTTCAGCCAATCAATAGATTTTTTTACTGTATTGCAGTTTGGTATGCCGTATACGATCATGGAAGTTATAAATTTTATGTGGTAAGTTCAATTTGCCGGAGCGAAGTTAATAAAGAGTTGTAAGTTTTACATGATAGTTATAAGTTCAGTTTATACGACTTAAGGTGATAAAAGAGTTAGGTTTTATGTGATTAGTTTTACTTTCAAGACTTATAACCTAAAACTTACAAACTACAACCCAACTGTTCATCACATTTTTTAAATCATCCATCACATTTTAAAAATCGAAACGGTAAGTCTAAGTAACATTGTAGTATAAACAAATACCAACATGATTATTCTCTCTGGCGAAGAAACCGCACCTAAAACGAAAAACATCAATCAACTGGAGTTTTGGATTTCCACTACACTTTACATTTTGGCTATCATAGGCATTTGCACTTCCACAAGTTATGGAACAGGAAATGCTTACCGTTTTATAGATAATCATATTGAATATAGCAGGCTGATTAATTTTTTTCTTCCTGAAACTTTTAAAGTGAGTCTGCTCTATATCAGCTTCTTGCTCATTAATTTCTGTTTCATGCCTCACCTGGCGAAAAAGAACAATGTTTTACTAAACGTTATCCTTACCGTTCTTATTACCGGGTTTTCAATTGTGGCCTGGATGGTGGCAAATACTTATGCGCAAGCTGATCGTTTGGTAGAGGAAAATGATATCCACCACGGCTATGATATTTTGTTTGGTGAAGCTTTTACCTATATTTTCTTGCTTTATCTGCTGTTTAATATCTATGCTTATTTTAGCGAAAAAGGGATGGTCCTGTTAGAAAAGGTTCCTTTCTTAAAGCAATATAACAGCAGCATTATTCACGAAATTTTTACTTCGATAAAAATCTGGCTCATTACGCTAATGGTTTTCGCAGTTGTTTTTTCACCAACCCGCGACTATGAGTTTGTAGTGATCTGGTTAATTGCGCCTCCTGTTAATATTATTTTTACTTTTTTCTCTATCTATTATATCATTCCAAATCTCCGTAAAACAAATAAGGGCTTTGGACGATACTTTTGGGGAAATGTTGCCCTTGCGATTGTGATTTGCCTGCTGTTACTGCTGTTATTGGTTGGCTTTATGCGAAACGGCCCAGCAATTCCCATAGCGTTAATACTCACCTCAATTTGCATGGTTTGTGTAGCCACCCCTTTCGCCTGGTACATCTATAAAAACAAGTTTGAAAAGCAAACTGAAATTCAGATGCTTAAAACAGAATTGGGAAAATCGGATGCAAGTTTAAATTTTCTGAAATCGCAGATTAACCCTCATTTTTTATTTAATGCCTTAAATACACTATTTGGCACTGCTTTACAGGAAAACGCCGAACGAACCGGTGAAGGTATTCAGAAACTGGGTGATATGATGCGTTTCATGCTTCACGAAAATACGCAGGATAAAATCTCGCTCACCAGAGAAGTTGAATACCTGAATAATTATATTGATTTGCAAAAACTCAGAACATCACGTTCAGCTGCAATCAGAATTGATTCTCATATAGAAGAACAACTGAACAATTTGCAGATTACTCCAATGCTACTAATTCCATTTATTGAAAATGCTTTTAAACATGGAATCAGTTTGCAACAACCCTCTTATATTAAAATGACGCTGCAAACTAAAGAAGCAACCTTATTCTTCGACGTAAGCAACAGCATCTACATCAAAGCAGATAACGATCCGGAAAAACTGAAAAGTGGCATTGGTTTGGAAAATGTGAAACAACGCCTGGCTTTGCTTTACCCTGGCAAACATGAATTGATTATCCGCGAAAGTGCCAACGAGTTCTTTGTGCATTTAACCTTGCAGTTGGGATAATCAATTTGTAATATTGCCACAAAAAACTATGATTGCCATTGCTATAGATGATGAACCGATTGCACTCGAGATTATTAAATCTCATGCGTCAAAAGTTCCGTTTGTAGAATTAGATGAAATTTTCACCGATGCCTTTGCAGCAATTGGTTATTTGCAGCACAACAAAGTTGATTTAATTTTTCTCGACATTAAAATGCCTGACATCAGTGGCATAGATTTTTTGAAAAGCTTAAGCAACCCACCAATGGTTGTTTTTACCACTGCCTATACTGAACACGCCGTACAAAGTTTTGAACTTGATGCTGTTGATTATTTGTTAAAACCTTTTTCGCTTTCACGCTTTCTGAAAGCCTGCAATAAGGCCCATGAATTGTACAATCTTCGAAACCAGAAGCAGGAAGCTAAAACTGATTTCATTTTTGTTAAAGATGGTTATGAACAAATTAAGGTTGAATTAAACGAAATCATGTATGTGGAAGCATCAGGAAATTATACTCAAATTCAGTTGAAGGATAAACTGGTGAGCACAAGAATTACAATTAACGACCTTGCAGAACTTTTGCCCAGAACAGATTTCATTCGCTGTCATCGTGCTTTCATTGTGCCGAAAAATAAAATATCCAAATTCGACCGCAGCCAAATTTGGATAGGTGAAAAAATCATCCCGATCGGCGCTACCTATAATGGAATTCAGCTAACATAAACTTACAACATTTAAACATTTAGCACTTTCAACATTAATCGCTTAGCATTATCTTTGCCGCATGTCAACACAACTAAAAAATCTATCAGACTTCTCTCATACCACTGTTCCAAGCGGAGCGAATTACAAATTTGGAATTATTGTAGCAGAATGGAATGCCGAAATTACTGGCGCTTTGTATAACGGTGCATTGAAAACATTGCTTGAAAATGGTGTGGCTGAAGAAAACATCGTATCCTTACCTGTACCTGGAAGTTTTGAATTAACCGGTGGGGCGGAGATTCTATTGAGCAAGAGAACTGACATTGATGCGGTAATTTGTTTAGGATGTGTAATTCAGGGCGATACCAAACATTTCGATTTTATCTGCGATGCAGTAGCCCAGGGCATTACTAATGTTGGCATTAAATATAGTAAACCTGTTATTTTCGGAGTGTTAACCACAAATAACCTAGAGCAGGCACAAGATCGTGCCGGTGGCAAACACGGTAACAAAGGAGATGAAGCGGCAATTACAGCAATAAAAATGGCCGATTTTTCAGCAAATATTTAAAATTGCGTTTTAATAAAAATTTGTACCTTAGTGGTTTAATCCTCCAATCTAATGAAAAAAGTTGCCATCTTATTATTGGCGGTGTTCTGCACCATTACCATATTAGAATCATGTTCTTCTAAACTTTGCCCGGCTTACAGCTCTTACCCTGAAGGCAAACGCAGAAGAAACTAGTTTTCGATTATCAGATTTTTCATTTTTAGGTCATTTGCAGAACTTTATTTAACTGCAAGTGTTAGCCTATAAAACCATATTTTATGACCTGGGTTAACTTAACTTCAATAGATCAGCTTAATGAGATTAAATCTGCAAGCGGATATAGCCTCATTTTTAAGCACAGTACGCGTTGCTCCATCAGTTCGATGGCAAAAAGAAACTTTGAATTTAGCTGGGATGTTATTCCTGAAGATACGAAATTATATTTCCTTGATTTAATTGCTTACCGCGAGATATCAACTGAGGTTGCTCATTTATTTCAAGTAACACATCAATCACCACAAATTTTATTAATTAAAGATGGTGATTGCGTTTTGGAAGCATCGCATAGCGATATTTCTGCAGAAGAAGTAGCTGAAGTAATCGCAGCTTAACTGAATCAAATCCTTCTAAAAATAAAAAAAGTCGCAAAATTTGCGACTTTTCTTTTATATCATAGTTTTTAAACTTTTTCTATCTCTAAAACCCTGGAAGTTCTTTCCCTGGTTTCTTTACAAAGTTGGGCATCTTTAGCCAATTCTTTACCAAAAGTAGGAATCATTTCTTTCATTTTCGCCTGCCATTCATCCGTTGCCAAATCTTCTTTAAAGCAGCGTCCTAATAATTCAATCATAATGGAAACTGCTGTAGAGGCACCTGGCGAAGCACCAAGTAATGCAGCAATCGATCCATCGCCGGCACTGACTACTTCCGTTCCGAATTCTAAAATGCCACCTTTCTTTTCGTCCTTTTTGATTACCTGCACACGCTGACCAGCATATTCCAGTTCCCAATCTTTTAACTGTGCTGTAGGTAAATATTCTTTCAAAGCGGCCAATCTATCTTCAGGAGATTGTCTTACTTGCTCAATTAAATATTTCGTTAAATCAAGGTTTTGCAAACCAGCCGATAACATCGGACGAATATTATTAAATTTAATGGATTTCGGCAAATCCAAGAATGAACCATTCTTCAAAAACTTGGTTGAAAAACCGGCATACGGACCAAACAGTAATGCCTGTTTACCATTAATCATGCGGGTATCTAAATGTGGAACCGACATTGGTGGCGCACCAACAGCCGCTTTACCATAAACCTTTGCATGGTGCTGCTTAATAATTTCCTCATTGGTACATTTTAACCACTGCCCACTTACCGGGAAGCCGCCAAATCCTTTACCTTCAGGAATATCTGATTTCTCCAGAAGTGGTAATGAACCACCCCCAGCACCAATAAATACAAATTTCGCTACGCGTTTGCGTTTTTCTTTAGTTTCTAAATCCTTAACTTTTATAATCCAGTTTCCGTCTTTATTTTTCTTTAAATCACGGATTTCATGATTAAAATGAAGACTAACATTCTGGTGTTCTTTAAGATGATTGAACATATCACGGGTTAAAGAGCCAAAGTTAACATCAGTTCCCAAGTCCATTTTAGTGGCTGCAATCTGTTCATTTTTTTTACGTCCATCCATAATTAATGGCGCCCATTGCTTCACCAGCTCAGCATCTTCAGTATATTGCATATCTGCGAACAAATTGCATTCATGCAAAGCTTCATAACGCTTTTTTAAGTAGTCTACATTCTTTTTCCCCCATACAAAACTCATGTGCGGAATCTTACGGATAAAATTCTCAGGATTTGAGATCAAGCCCTTTTCAATAAGATATGACCAAAATTGTTTTGATACCTCGAAATGCTCTGCAATTTGAATTGCCTTCTTAATTTCAACAGTACCATCCTTTTTTTCAGGAGTATAGTTTAACTCGCAAAACGCAGAGTGGCCTGTGCCGGCATTATTCCAGGCATCAGAACTTTCCGCAGCTGCAATATCTAACCTTTCATATATTTCGATACTAAGGTTTGGCTCTAACTCTTTCAATAAAACACCAAGGGTTGCGCTCATGATTCCGGCGCCAATTAGAATTACATCTGCGTCAGTTTTACCAACTGTCTTTTTCTTTTTTGTCATCTTATATTAAAGGAGTTACAAATTTAGAATCATTTTAAACATGAAACGAATTTTCGCATATGAAAACTGAAAAATTGCTAAAAAATGTGTTTTTGTTTAAATCGGGTAGAATTAATTAGCAAAAGTTAATCCAAAACGTCAAATTTAGAAGTGAAATTATCAAATCTTCATTAAGATTGGAATGAAAATCTAAACTTTGTCATTCGAACAGTTAGCTAAATCATCTAAAGTAAAATATAAGCGGTTATTTAACAGCGAATAATAAAACAAACACTACAGAAATTTGCATATTACCTGCAAATAATCATCTCAAAAAAACTTACTACTTTAAAATTATATTTTTAATTACTGAATTATTTCCTTGCTGAGGTTTTTAAAATGAAGAATTTAATAATATTGGTTTGTGCTGTCCTGCTTTCCGGTTGTTCCAAAGAGCAAACAGATGAGGCTTTACTAGACCTTGATAAACAAAGACTGGAAGAAAATATCAACTATGATAAGATTGTATTTTACAAGTTTGCTAAAATTGCCATTCGTTCAAATGCAGTTCTAGATACTAACAATGCAGATTATAAAAAATTTTCATCGCAAACCCGAAATATCATGAACACCATGCATCAGCTGGATACGAATAAAAAAAGTATCTCAGTTATGGAAGCACTACAACTCTATAACGATTATAGAAAAGTTAAAACTTTGGTTAAAAATACAGATGAAGATATTTTCCCTGGGTTGATTGAAGGTTTTAATGTGATGTATGGCGCTCCTAAGATAGACCTAAAAAGCATCAATCCGGTAGAAAAAATCCGCACCCAAAATGTTGAACATGCCATTTTAAGTATGGCTGTGCTCACTACAAGAGATTTAGGTCAGCCCTTTGCCTTGTATGAATGTTCTAAAACCCAGCCAGAATTTCTGGATGATTCAGAGATTAAAACTTTACTGGAGTTTGTTCGCGGTTTTTTGTTTTTCGGGAACAACCTGTTTTATCTTTCTGAAGATGGTTTATCCCGCAATATTAAATGGCTGGATAAGAATGAGGATATTGCGCTTCCTTACACCAAGGCTTTTTTTGGATGGAGAAATTTGAGCGATGAGCAAACGCACATTGCTTTCCATGGTATGAATTATCTTTTTAGAGGTTTTGACAGAATGCGCATGGGGCGAAAAGTCGATGAAGAAAGATCTTTGGAAGATTTCGATTTTTTTGTGAAAGACATGAATAAATTAGGTCTTCAAACTGAGCTGGTATGGATAGTTGACGCTTATTTAAACCTGAAAAGAGAAAATCCAGAAAAGGCAGTTCCTGCTTTAGAAAAGCTTAAAACCAGCCCATTATTTTCAGAGGATGAACGTGAAGCCATTCAAAAAACAATAGATTATGTTAAAAACCGTGATGCTGATGCAGCCTTAAAAGGAGTTTACGATAAAACATTTATGGCGAAACTGGCCTCAAAATATATGATTTCTGTGTTATCGAAAATTGATTGGGAAAAGGTTTTACGAGAGAATAAGGTACCACACACAGCAGAGATTTTTGCAGGCATTAATAAATTCAAAGCCATGTCTAACGCAGTAAGTCAGTACACTCAAGCTACAACCATCGAAAACGGTAAAAAAGAAATCACTAAAAAAGGAAGTGAACTATTGGAGAAGGCAAAGAATTTGTGGTAAACTAATAATGTAGCTACCTTCAGACTCAACTGTTGTCACGCCAAACATTACAACATTCCAACATTTCAGTATTGCTACATTTCAATCCTAATCCTTAACTTTGCGATATGATTGATTTACCGGTAGTACCTGCTGTGACTGAAGTTAAACGTAAACCAGATTGGTTACGCGTTAAATTACCTGTTGGAAAAGAGTACGCTCAAGTGCGCAGTTTGGTTGATACGCATAAATTGCATACCATTTGCGAGAGTGGAAACTGCCCGAACATGGGTGAGTGCTGGGGTGCAGGTACGGCAACATTCATGATTTTAGGCAACATTTGTACCAGAAGCTGTTCATTTTGCGCAGTGGCAACCGGCCGTCCTTTGGCTGTTGATGTTGATGAGCCTAACCGCATTGCCAGTTCGGTAAAATTAATGGGCGTAAAGCACTGTGTAATCACCTCGGTAGATCGTGATGATTTAAAAGATGGAGGTTCAATTATTTGGGCTGAAACCTTACAAGCCATCCGCAGAGAAAGCCCGATCACTACATTAGAAACTTTAATCCCTGATTTTAAAGGTCAATGGGATAATTTATACCGCGTTTTAGACGAACGCCCTGAAGTCGTTTCTCATAATATGGAAACCGTAAAACGCCTGACCAGACAGGTGCGTATTCAGGCGAAGTATGATAGAAGTCTGGAAGCTTTAAAAAGGATCTCTGAATTTGGGTTGAGAACCAAAACGGGAATTATGCTTGGCTTAGGTGAAACTGAAGAAGACATTTTCGAAGCCATGGATGATTTGGTTGCAAACGGTGTTCATATCCTAACATTAGGTCAATATTTACAGCCAACCCGCAACCACCATCCAGTTGTGGATTGGATTCATCCAGATACTTTTGCGATGTACAAAGAAGTAGGATTGGCAAAAGGATTGAAATATGTAGAGAGTGGTCCACTGGTTCGCTCATCTTATCATGCAGAAAAACATCTTTTCCCTATTGAAGGCATTGCATAAACATTAATTTCGCAGTTTAGAATTAAAAAATGTTTTAGAAATCGCATTCCGGCAAGGAATAGATTTGTAAAACATTTTTTTGGTTTGTATGTTGTATATTGTATCTTAGTAACCAATAGTGACTGCATTAAAAAAATCATCCCTAACAGAGCCTGAACTTGTTCTTGCATTGCAATCGAAAGATCCTGCAGTATTAAAAACATTGTACAGCATGTATTCCTCGGCACTTTATGGTGTTATTTCACGTATTATCACACATACTGAACTTGCAGAGGATGTGTTACAAGAAACCTTCGTTAAAATTTGGCAATCTGCCGCTCATTACGATAATACTAAAGGCCGCTTGTTTACCTGGATGATGAATATTGCAAGGAATTTATCTATTGATAAGTTGCGATCTAAAGATTTTAAGAATTCACTCAAAAACCAAGATATAGAAAATAACGTAAGTTTCGTTGATGAACAAAACAAGGTGACCTTTAACCCTGACGTACTTGGAGTTAAGCAACTTGTAGAGAACCTGAAACCAGACTTACAAGCAGTTCTCAATTTAGTTTATTATAAAGGCTACACCCATGTGGAGGCAGCAGAAAAGTTAGATCTGCCATTAGGAACGGTAAAAACCCGGATCCGCCTGGCTATTATAGAATTGAGAAGGAGTTTTAATTGAGCGTGGAAAATTTAAAAGCATATATCGAATCTGGAGTACTCGAGTTGTACGTTTTAGGTGATTTATCACCAGAGGAAACGTTGCAGGTTGAAGAAATGGCATCTCAAAACCCTGAGGTTAGAGATGAGATAGCAGCTATTGAGCTCGCTATGGAAAACTATGCTATGCAGAATGCCATAGAGCCATCTGCAGATGTAGAAACTAAATTGTTTGAAAAGCTTGGACTGCAAAATGAGGAGGAAGTAGAAACAATTGGCTCTACCCCTCAATACCAGGAACAAACTCGAATTGTGAAGTTAGACAATAGTGATGGAAAGATAAGGACGTTGCGTTTTGCCTTGGTAGCTTGTATAGCCTTGCTAGTAGTGAGTGGCATTGCATTGCTAATTACATACAATAAATTAAATGCTGCTCACGATCAGATTGCGAGTTTAAACCTGGACAAGCAAAAATTTGCCGGTGTAGTGAGTCAGCTAGAGTATGAGAATAAAGGGTTGGAAAATATGGTAACCATGGCCGACAGCAAAGAATGGGCAACCATCAGAATGTCAGGCCAGGCGTTTAGCCCGAATTCGAAAATGAATGTTTACTGGAATAAAAAAGATAAGAGCGTATTGATTAACTATGTGGCGATGGATTTACCAAAAACTGATGCCCAGCATGAATACCAACTTTGGGCGCTAGTAAATGGAAAACCTGTAAGCTTAGGGGTTTTCGGTAAAACTGATTCAGCTACTCATGAGGCCTTGCAAAAAATGCAAACCATACAAGAGGCACAGGCATTTGCTGTTACCATCGAACCGATGGGTGGTAGTGTTAACCCAACGATGGAAAAGCTTTCAGTGATGGGTGGTGTTTAATTAAATTTTAAATCATAAAATATATATGAATCCTGGCAGTTAACCTGCCGGGATTTTTTCTATACTATGATTTCTGTGCATATTTTACTTCTTCGTAAGGCTGAACCAAAACCCAGCCTTCGCCAAAAAACTCCAGTTGAAAAGATTCGCCACTTCCTCTTCCAATAAAAGAGCCAAAGGTGAGGTTGGTTTTAATATTTGGAGATAGATTTTCAGACCAGGCGACAGTAGCATTTGGATCAGTATATACCGGTTGGTTTGCGCTAACCCTTAACAAAATTGGTTCGCCGTGTGTGGTAATGGCGATGTAGCCACTTCCGGATAATTTTACCTGAAATAAACCTCCACTCATCATTCCAGCAACGCTTTTCAGCATTTTAATTTCATTTTTAATGCTCTCTTCGAGTGCCAAAACATCATTGCCGTTTACAAAAATAGATTCGTTTTGCAGTTTAATAATTTTTACTTTCTTGCCTTCGTCGGCCAGATAAAGTTTCCCCGTACCTGCAGCATGCATCAACGACGTGCCTTCTCCTGAAATTGCCTTTTTCAACAAACCACCCAAACCTTTACTTAGCAATCCTTCGCGTTTGAAATCAACATTGCCAATATAAGCCACCATCGATCCCGCTTTCGCTAATATTTTTTGGTTTTTAAGGTTTACTTCCAGCATTGCTGGCTTTTCCAACTCGAAAAAGTCGTTTTCGTTCGGATCTTCCGCCGATTCCCTGATGAGCTCGTTTAAGGTATATTCTTTTTTTTCCATCGTAAGTTAGTTTTATTTTCTTAACGCTCCTTGAGCAATCAATTTCTACACCAGAATCTAATGATAAACTGACTATCTAATTTACTGCAACTTTAGCTGGAAGATAAGTTCAGTCAAATTTATGCAAGTCGCTTGATTTCTACAGCTATCTGTTCAGCTAAGAGGGCCGCATTTACCACAATACGTTCAGTGGCCAGTTCATCGCCGGTTTTACCATGGATGTAACAGGCTAAAATAGCAGCATCTTCCGATGAGTATTTTTGAGCAAGAAATCCTACAATTACCCCCGTCAAAACATCCCCCATCCCACCCTGGGCCATTGCCGGGTTACCCGTTGGATTGATATAAATTTTACCCTCTGGTAAACAAATGAAGGTAAACTGATTTTTCAGGACAATTACTATTTTAAGTTTTTCAGCCTGAAACTTAGCGTTCATTACCCGATCCCACCAGCTTTCATGATCGCCAAAAAGGCGGTCAAATTCTTTCATGTGTGGTGTAATGATGCTTTTTGCAGGAATTCTTTCAATAAGATCCGGCCTTTCTGCCAACATGTTAAGAGCATCAGCATCAATAACCAAAGGTTGGTTACTCAAAATAAGACGTTCCAAAAGTCGCTCATTCTCGATTGAAATTCCCAAACCCGGACCAATGGCAATGGCTTGAAATTTTGCAGGGTTTTCAATACGCGTAAACTCCTCTCTTGGCAAAGCCATTACTTCTGGCAATGTTGTATTCAATGCTATCAATCCGCTTGGCGGAATGCATGCTGTAATTAAACCCGCCCCCGTATGTAAACAAGCTTTTGATGCAAGCAGCGCAGCACCCATGGTATTGGTATTACCGGCTACAATTAAAGCATGTCCATAGGTGCCTTTATGACTAAAAAGTTTTCTGGGCTTAAGAAGATGATGGATATCGGCTTCTTCTGTTAAAAGGAAATCAGTTTCTTGCTTCTGGATAAAATTTTCATCTAACCCTATTGCAACAACTTCGTAAGTTTCAGTTGCCATTGCCGATTCCGGGAAGAAAAAGTTGATTTTGGGACGTTGAAAGCAAATGGTTTTATAAGCTTTTATACCATTATAGTCAGCCCTTATTTTCCCTTCTGCAGGGAAACCAGTGGGCACATCAACGGCATAAACTTTTTTATTTAAGTTATTAATGTATACGGCTAATTCGGCGTATTTTCCTTCGAGCGGCTTGTTTAAGCCAGACCCTAAAATCGCATCGATAATGATATCTGCTTTAACATTTTTCAATTCAGCAACACTGTTAACTACTGTTTTTCTACACTTTGATTCATCTAAACGTTGTAAATTGATGAGAAAATCTTTACTTTTTTTATCACTGAAATTTAAGATGTAAACCTTTACATTTTCACAGCCATTGTTGCATAGCAAATGAGCAATAGCCAATCCATCTCCACCGTTGTTTCCATTACCACAGAATACAGCAATTTTTTTACTGGCATCAAACTCATCCCTCAAAAAGCTTTGAACAAAAGCACGGGCGGCTTTTTCCATTAAATCAATAGAGGCAATCGGCAGATTAGCAATGGCATGTTCATCGGCCTTACGCATTTGTACAGATGTGAGCAATTTTTGCATATAACTAATATAAGATTATATGAGCTAATGCGAAGAATATCATTTTATTCAAAGCAGATTGCTAACCTAGATTAAGGTGAAAGATAACAAAATCAGGATTTTCTACAATCTGTAGACCGTATAAAAAATTTATAAGCATATTTGCTTACTGGGGAAATAAACACACATTTTAAAAGGAAGGCACAAGAAAACCATGTCAGATAAAATCATAATAGGAGTTACCGATTGTAGCAAATTCGATATTTACAGTGATTGGGTTTTAAGTTATGATAAGCGGGTTGAGGTGATAAAACTGGGCTATAAACTTGATAACTTTAACGATATTGAAAAATGTGACGGAATTGTTTTAACTGGAGGAGAAGACGTTCATCCCAGATTTTATAACCTTCCGGAGTATTATCACTATTGTTATGAAGATGATGTAGATGAGAAGCGTGACGCATTCGAATTTCAGGTTTTGGACTATACAGAGAAAAATGATTTACCAGTTTTAGGAATTTGCCGAGGCATGCAAGTTGGCAACGTATTTTTTGGTGGCACTTTAATTCCTGATATAGCCTCCTGGGGAAAATTTGATCATAGTAAAATGCCTGATAAGAGTGACCGTTATCATGAGATTATTGTGAATGAATCATCATGGCTTAATACAATTGTTCATGCCACTAAAGGCCTGGTAAATAGCAATCATCATCAAAGTACAGATCGTACCGGAAAAGGATTAGTAGTTAGTGCAATCTCACCTGATGGTGTTACCGAAGCGATGGAACGACTTGATCCAAATGGCAAATCATTTCTACTGTTTGTGCAATGGCATCCTGAAAGGTTAAAAGACCAGCAGAGTCCATTCAGTAAAAAATTGCATGAGGCGTTTATTAATGCGATTATTTCCGGTAGGCAATGATGAATGTTACTTTAACATAAACACATTGCTGTCATTCCATTTTCCATCAATATAAGCACCATTATAAACACATTCCAATCCCTTTTTTTCATTAATGGTGATGGCGCTATACTTAAAACCATAAATTTCATACTGCTTTTCGGGCGTAACTAATTTAAGTGTATCGTGAATGGAAAACCCATCTGTGTATCGGAATTCTTTTGTTTTTGGATCTTCTGTCATCATTTTTTTTACTGGCTTACCAGCACCGTTTTTAAGTTTCAAAGTTAATTTGTCAAGACCGATGCGCTCTGGCAACACAAAAACTAAAGTCGTTGATTGATTAGCGTTCTGTTCACAGCCACTTTTAAACTCCTCATCCTTAAAACTTTGAGATAAAAACCCGTAAACCATGTAAGCAATACCTACTGCTACAATCACGAAAATTATTTTTTTGTTCATCTAGAAATTTATAGTGGCACAAGGGTTTTTGTTATTCATTTTAGTAAGTGAAATTTATGCAAAATCCATTAAAATAAAATCAAAGCCATCTTTTTTTAATAAATTGCGGATTAATAATTATTCGATTATACCGCAGTTTATTGATAATGAAAAACCTATTTTTGATTTTTTCCATCTGCTTATTCACAGCAAATTCTTACGCTCAAAGTATAATAAGTGAACCTGAAGTTGCTGAAGGCGACAGTCCGGTTGCGCAAGCGCAAATTGCCATCATACCAGAACCTGTTTCATTAATGAAAAAAGCTGGAACGTTTACGCTTCCGGAAAACATCAGCATTCAGGCATCTAAAAGTGAAGATTTGCAACAAGCGATAGCTGTGCTTTCTGAACGGATTGAAACGGCTACAGGAAAGTTTGTAAGCCGTGTAACTACTGCAAATCATCCTACAATTAAATTAATAATCAATCCACAACCTGATGCTCAATTGGGCATGGAAGGCTATAAACTAAATGTAAACCCAACTCAAATTGTAATTAGCGCCAACAAACCCGCCGGAATTTTCTGGGGTGTTCAATCTTTAATCCAGCTTTTTCCAGTAGAAATTGAAAGTAAGGAGCTGGTAGAAAACGTGAAGTGGAAATTGCCTTGTGTGGATGTGATCGATTATCCTAAGCTGGGTTGGAGGGGATTGATGTTTGATGTTGCCCGCCATTTTTTTACCAAGGAAGAAGTGAAAAAGTTTATCGATAATATGGTTCGCTATAAATTCAATCTTTTACACTTTCATTTAACTGACGATGAAGGATGGAGAATTGAGATCAAAGGCTTACCTAAACTCACCGAAGTTGGTGCATGGAGTGTTCAAAAAACCGGAACCTTTGGCGATTTTATTCCTCCAACGGCAAATGAACCCCGCACCTATGGCGGCTTTTATACGCAGGAAGATATTAAAGAACTGGTACAATATGCACAAGATCGCTTCGTCAATATTATGCCTGAAATTGATGTCCCAGGACACAGTTTGGCTGCCATTGCCTCCTATCCAGAACTTTCATGCACACCAGATGCGGTAAACTATAAGGTGCGTTCCGGCGAGAAAATTATGGATTGGAGCCGCGGGGCACCTCCTTTGGCATTAGTAGATAATACGCTCTGCCCTGCAAATGAAAAAGTTTATACATTCCTCGACACCGTAATTACACAAATAGCAAAGCTTTTTCCCTTCGAATACATCCACATGGGAGGAGATGAAGCGCCCCATAATTTCTGGGAGAAAAATGACCAGGTGAAGGCATTAATGCAACGCGAAGGACTAAAAACCATTCCACAGGTTCAGGCTTATTTTGAGAAACGTGTTGAACAAATCGTGGTTTCAAAAGGCAAAAAGTTTATGGGCTGGGATGAAATTTTGGAAGGTGGTGTTTCACCTACAGCTTCAGTAATGAGCTGGAGAGGCCTAAAGTATGGTATTCAGGCATCAAAAGATAAACATAACGTGGTGATGAGTCCGACTGATTTCGCTTATCTGGATTATATGCAAGCCGATCAGATTACAGAACCAAAGGTTTATGCCTCTTTACGGTTAAACAAAGCTTATCAGTTTAATCCTATTCCAGCTGGGGCTGATCCAAAATTTATTATCGGCGGACAGGCAAACCTGTGGACGGAGCAGATTTTCAATTTCCGACAGGTTCAATACATGCTTTGGCCCCGTGCTTTTGCCATTTCAGAATCTGTTTGGAGTCCGATAGAGAAAAAAAACTGGACAAGTTTTATCGACCGTACAGAAGAACATTTTAAAAGATTAGATCTGGCAGAAATCAAATACTCTCCAGCCATTTACGACCCAGTGTTTACAGTTAAACGCAACGCTGATAAACAGTTGATAATTGAATTAACGCCAGAAATTGAAGGCCTTGATATTTATTACAGCTTTGATAATTCGAGCCCGGATCGATTTTATCCAAAATATACCGGAGCACTAACAGCACCTAAAGATGCCAGTATGTTGAGGGTAATTACCTACAGAGGAAAACAGGTTGTTGGAAGGTTAATTAGCATGCCCATTTCCGATTTACAAAAAAGGGCTAAATAATGGGTAAAGAAATCGAAAGGAAGTTCCTCATTAAGGAAGCTGAATGGAATAGCTTTGCAAAACCAGAAGGAAAACATCTGAGGCAAGGTTATCTGTTAAGTGATCCAAATAAAACTATTCGCGTACGCACCACCGAAAATGCGGCGTGGATTACGATCAAGGGAATATCTACCGGCGCCTCAAGGTTAGAATATGAATACGAAATCCCTTTGAAAGAAGGACTTGAACTACTGGATCAATTTGCTGAATCTGAACTGGAGAAAATCAGATATGAAATTCCGCATGAGGGCAAGATCTGGGAAGTTGATGTTTTCTCTGGCGATAATGCTGGACTGATTGTTGCAGAAATTGAATTGGAATCCGAAGAGGAGAACTTCCAGCTTCCGGCTTGGGTGGCCGAAGAAGTTACCCATGAGAAAAAATATTACAACTCCTGCTTAACCATTCATCCTTATAAAAGCTGGACATAGGATAATTTGATTGAATCTCAAGCATCCTTCTCAAAGGAAAATTCCATATACAGCTTTTGCCTTCACATCAACAAATGTGAATAAATAAAAAGATTGATTCGTCATTTAACATCAACTCAATTCCTATATTAGCCCCTTCAAAAATCATCCTTGTTTAATTTGCAACAAATGGTCATCCCGAAAAAGGCCATTTAACGATTTAAAATTTAAACAACAATATCATAAAAGGATGAAAACAAGTAAATTTTTAATGAGTGCTGTGATTGCAAGCACGCTATTTTTGGCGAGCTGCTCTCCAAAAGATGCAGATATTCAGGCTGCAGTGCAGGCAAAAGAAGCCGCAGGCATTGCCGTATCAGTAGCTAAAGGCGCTGTAACATTAACAGGCGAAGTTGCCGATGATGCAGCCAAAGCTAAAGCCGAAGAAATAGCCAAAGCTGAAAAAGGAGTAAAATCAGTCGTAAACAACTTAACAGTAAAACCTGCAGCTGCGCCAGTAGTCATTTCAGAAGACCCAGTATTAGCTAAAAATGTTGCCGATGCAACCAAAGATTTCCCAACGGTAAAAGCAAGTGTAAAAGATGGTGTAGTTACACTTACAGGTGAAATTAAAAAAGCTTCACTGATTACCTTAATGCAGCATTTAAGTGCATTAAAACCTAAAAAAATTGAAAACAAATTAACTGTAAAATAATTCGACCGATGTTATTACAAGACAAATATAAAGCATTAACCGATGCAGCTGTTGCCGCTGGAATAAGTGATCTTGCTGTAAGAACGCAAGACGGAATATTATATGTAGATGGAACTGCAGCAGACGGCGCTACGAAGGATCATCTCTGGGAAGTCTACAATCAAATTGATCCTAACTTTACCTCTGGCGACTTAGTGCTGAACGTAAATGTTAGCGTTGATGCGGCTACCACTCATGTGAAAGTAATTACCCAAAGCAGCAATTTAAATATTCGAAAAGGTCCTGGAACGGATCAGCCGATTGTTGGTAAAGCGGCGCATCATGAAATCATTACCCTGGTAAATCGCAGCAATGATTTGTGGTGGCTGGTAAGAACTAAAGATGGTGAAGAAGGATACTGCTATGCCCAGTATCTGGAACCTCAGGATTAATCAGTTTGAGTATCTTTCAAATCCGCTTTTGTAACAAAAGCGGATTTTTATTTAAAGGATGAATCACATCTTTCTTCAGAATAGCAGATGGTGATCTTTGGCAAAATTGAGCAAACCTATGGTTGATTTTACGCCGGTTTTTCTCCAGATATTTTTACGGTGAGTTTCAACAGTATGTTCGGAAATAAACAACATTTTACCAATTTCTGCTGAGGTGTGTTCCTTCGAAATGAGTCTGATAATTTCTATTTCCCGTGCAGATAAATTATTTATCTGATGTTGGTGCGTACTTTGGCTAACGTTTTTCAACTTAGATGCAATCGAATCCTGAATATAACTTCCGCCCTCCATTACCGTTACAATGGCCTTATGCAGTTCAGCATTTTTTACATTCTTAAGCAAATACCCAGAGGCTCCAGCCTTGAGCATATTGGTCATATTTAAAATATCATCATGCATAGAAAGCACCATCACTTTAATTTGAGGGTATTCTTTTTTTACATATTTAGTTAAGTCTAACCCTGACTTTTCACCCAGGCTAATGTCGGTTAAAATGAGATCAGGAACACTAATTTTTATTAGTTCCTGAGCTGTGTCAACCGAATTTGCCTTTCCTACAACAACCAGATTGGCGACATCTTTCAAAATTGCCTCAATGCCATCCATAAGAATATCATGATCATCAACTAAAAATACTTTAATCTTTTTCATGTCAGCGATTTTAGAATCATAATTACTAGTAAGAGAACCTTAAAATGGTGGTAGTGCCTTTACCAATAGTCGAATCAACTTCTAAATGACCATTAAAAATTCGAATGCGACTTTCCAAATTTTGCAATCCTAAACCTAGTTTAATTTCATTTTTATCGTAGCCGATACCATCATCTTCAATCATTAGCAAAATTTCATCATCACTCATGTTAAGATGAACGCCAACATTTTTTGCTTTGGCATGTTTCAAAATATTGTTAGTAAGCTCCTGAAACGACCTGTAAACAACCACCGCCCTTACCTGATTCACATCATCAAACTCAATGTGTTTAAAAAATTTGAAAACGGTAAAGTTTTGCACATCATTAAGCCGATCTATTACCTGTTCCATTGCTTTCACCAAACCGAAGTGCAGCACCATTTCGGGCGTCATTTCATGCGATAGCATTCGTACTTCATTAGCCGCCTGATCAATGAGGTCATCTAACTTTTGTAGCTGTGCAATATCATTTTTCGCTTTTTTAAGTTGAAGCGATGCTGCGGCCAGCGTTTGCCCTACCCCATCATGCAAATCTCCGGATATTCGCCTGCGCTCATTTTCTTCAGTTTCCAAAATCGCTACAGCCTTATTTTTTTCTTCAAGAAACCTCTGTACCGCATTCTGGCTTTTATACTTGTTTTGAATATAGAAATAAAAATAAATACTGCTTGATATAAATACAGATAAACTGGCGATCAAAATAATAAGCCAACGTTGTTTATTACTGATATTAAGTCTGTTTTCGAGATTTTCTTCTTTAAGCTTGAGGTTTTCAGACGCCTTTTTCTCGCTATCATATTTCACCTGCAATTCAGCAAGTGCTTTGACATAATCTTCACTTTCATTTTCTTTCCTCAACGAAATGAGTTTTTCATAATACGAAGCAGCACGTTTATAATCTCCGGTTTTACTATATAATTTGCTTAGGATGGTGTAAGCATTCTCCAGTTTTAAATCTATCTTATTTTTTTGCGCTATCAATTCCGCTTTGCGGGCATATTCAATACCTGCCGCAGGCATTTCTGACTTATTGTAAACATCAGCAAGCTCCAGATAATCACTGGCCAGCATTGCAGGATCGGCAATTTTAGCTCTTGCTATGCTGGCTTCATGCAAATAAAGTTTGGCCTTTGGAAACTGATTCCGATGGTAATAACTTCTGGCCAGAATATTCAGGCCGTTCGCCAGGTCCATCACACTATTTAATTCTTTAGCAGTTCGAATCCCTTGCAATGCATATTTTTCAGCATATTGATAATGCTTTAATAAATTATAACAAGAAGCAATATTACATAATACCGTTGCCCTGTTTTGATATTTTTTTTGAGGGTTGAGCCTAAGAACCTCGTTAAAAAAGTTGATGGCTTCGAGCGGCTTCGCATTTTCCATGTAGGCCCAGCCAATGCTGATTAAAGCGCCTGTTTTATTAGTGTGATCCTTGTTTGTCTCAGCAATGTCGAGCGCCATACTAAAATGATCTACTGCATGATTAAACAATCGTTTTTTAACGTAGCATTGGCCTTTTAAAATATAAAATTTAACTATTGAAGAATCTTTCTCGATTAAGGCAATATTTTTAAGCGCACTATCAATTGATATGATGCAATCATCTGTTGAGGCTTCACGATATTTTATCCAGGAGCGAAAAAAGGCACTTTCGATCTTCCCGTGCTTGTAATGGTACTGATTGGAGAGATGATTGATTATGGCAATTTGCTTTTTTGCACTACCCGCATCACTACGCATAAGCATGGGTACCTGTACAATCAGCCGATCGATTTCTTTTTGTTTATTCTGACCAAAAACTTTTGGGCAACAAGCAGCCAAAAGATAAAATAACAACACGATTTTGCCGTACTTATAAAAAGTAGATTGTTGCAAGCGCATCATATAGATTGGTTAGTGGTTAACCTAATTTATAAAAATTATTGCGATTGAAGTGTGAAAAAATATAGACAAAAAAAATCCCAAAAACTGACCACTAAATCAATTTTTGGGATCCATAGAAATAAGTGAAATCTATCTGTTTCCTGCTGCTACGGCGTTAGGCTTAATTATTGATTTTAATTCAATATCAAAAACCAGAGGCGTAAATGGATTAATAGGACCGCCGCCATTTTCTCCATAACCTAATTTAGATGGAATAATAATTTTAATTTTGCCACCAATACCGATCATCTTAACACCTTCAGCAAATCCTGCAGGCAATTGGCCCAAAACAAGCGGTCTGGCAGCGTACTGCGCCATGGGTGAATAAATCCCCGCCTCTTTTGCAATTGCTGCATTTGATGTATCGAATACATTGATTTTGCCATCAGCTTTTTTATTGGTAAACTGACCAGTATAATCCACCAAAATCGTATCTGTTAATTCAGCACGAACTGCATTTCCCGGTGCCTCGATGATATAATTTAATCCAGATGCTGTAGTTGTGATTTTTAGATCATTATCTGCAATGTACTTTGCTATTTTAGCTGCTTCGTTCGCTTTGTTTTTTGCGATCAAAACCTCATATTCTGCTTTATAAAAATCCCGTTTTTTATTTTCAAAAACTGAATCAGCTTCGTTTGCAACTTTATGCAACACCTTTTCAATTTTTACGGTGAAGGTTGCATAGTTATTTTTAGCCTCTGCTGGTTTTGGCTGTCCAGAATATTTAGCCATTGAATCCAAATTGAGTTTAAATGAGGCGCTATCACCTTCACCCAAAAGCTTCAATGCAGAAACCAGGTCACCTTTAAACATCGATTTCGTTACCGGGAAAAATGCCGGGCGTTCATTATCGTAAGTATTCACTAGCGTTGAGTCTCCATCTTTGGTCTCAATCATCTGTATTCCATTAAACTTAATGAAATCGCCTTCCTGAATTTTAGGCTTTCCTTCACTTTTGTAAATTTTATAGGTCATGTCTCCCTCGCCCTTTTCAAATTTATTACAAGCAGTTAGACCCAGAATTGCAGCAAATAAAATTATTAATGTTCTTTTCATTATTGTTTAGATTGTATTGTAGACTATGAACCTAATTTGTGTTCATTTCGTCGTTTGGCAGGCTTTTAAACACAAAAATCTTGCCCAATATTACTGGGCAAGATTTTTTATTCATTAGATTATAAACTTCTTATTTAATAGCAGGTGCTGCAGGAGTTGGTGCTGTACCTTTTTTGATGTCAGTAATTTCGATATCAAAAACAATTGGACTGTATGGTAAAATACCTACCTGAGGAGCGCCTTGCTCACCATATCCAAGTTTTGAAGGGATAATGGCTGTAATTTTACCACCTTTACCAATTAACTGAATTGCTTCTGTAAAACCAGGAATAGTTGATCCAATAGCCATTTTAGTTGGGCCATATGGTCTTCCTGCTTGAAATTTACCTTCTTCTTTAGCAGTTTTTTCATCGCTGGTATCAAAAATAGGGTATTTTCCTTTATCATTTTTCTTCGTGACTCTACCTGTATAACTTAAAGTAACGGTATCGCCTAAAGCAGCTCTTTCTGCGTTACCCGGAGTTTTGATAATATATTGCAGACCGGTTGCCGAAGTAGTTGTTTTTAAATTGTTATCTGCAATGTAGGCTTTTAACTTTCCTTCTTCCGCGTTTTTCTTTTTATCCGCACTTGCTTTAAAATCAGCTTGGAAAAACTCACCAGCTCTTTTGTTGAAAGTTGAATCAGCTTCGCCCGCTTTCTTAGCGAATACTTTTTCAATTTTTACAGTAAAAGTGATGTATTTATCATTTTTGAATTGCTCTGGCTTAGGTTGTTTGCTATAGAAAGCCATTGTATCAAGGTTTACTTTGAAAGTTGCACTATCACCTTCTCCAAACAAGGTTAGTACATCATTCATATCACCAGCATACATTTTTTTCTGAACAGGAAATACCTGAGGGCTTTCCATGTCATAAGTGCTGCCTAAAACCGAATCTTTATCATTTTTCTGAATAAAGTTCATTTTAACGATATCACCTTCTTTAATTTTTTCATTTCCTTCAGAATGGTGAATAGTATATAACAAACCACCCGCTCCCTTTTTTTCTTTGTTACAAGCAGCTAAACCTAAAGTTGCCGCTAAAAGAACAATTATTCCTTTTTTCATTTTTATAATTAAACTTGTTTTTATTTGGTTTCTTGCTTATGCAATTAATTGATTTTTATATTCCTCGAGTATAGATTTAAATTCCTCTACTACCTCATTCAAAGGTTTTTCTGAAGCGCCACCGGCAGCATTTCTGTGCCCGCCACCGTTAAAGTATTTCTTGCAAATTTCGTTTGCAGGGAAATCGCCTGTAGATCGAACCGATAGCTTCACTTTGTCTGTTCTTTCGACAATTAGTGCCGCCAGGCGAACACCATTAATTGATAGAGCGTAATTTACAACACCCTCGGTATCGCCCGTTTCACTTTTAAAGCGAGAAAGCTCCTCTTTTGTTACAGAAATTATTGCTGTATTATATTCCCTGATTACCTCTAGTTTGTTCGATAAACAGTAACCCAGAAAACGCAAACGATCCTCGCTGGCATTATCGTAAACTGCCTGATGAATTTTCCAGTGTTCTGCACCAAGATCAATTAAATCAGCAGCAATGCGATAAACATTTGATGTTGCGGACTCAAAACGAAACGAGCCTGAATCTGTCATGATTCCTGTGTATAAACAAGATGCCACATCTTTGTTAATCCCTGCTTTGTCATCTAACTGGTTCACAATAAAATCATAAACCAATTGTGCAGCAGCACAGGCATTGATATCCCAATGACGATAATCGTCAAAATCTTCGGGTTCCAGGTGATGATCTATCATCACCTTTTTAGCGCCAGCAGCCCTCACCAATTCGCCAAGCTCGTTGATGCGACTTAAGGTATTAAAGTCTAAACAAAAAATAATGGAAGCTTCATCTACCAATTTTGTGGCCTTTTCCTGCTCTTCAGTAAAGATGATTACATCTCCGTTATTCGGCATCCAGTGCAAAAAACTAGGATAATCGGTTGGCGTAACCACTTTTACGTGATGACCTTTTTGAATCAGATATCCATATAAACCTAATGATGAGCCCATTGCATCGCCATCAGGTTTATGATGCGTAGTGATCACAATTCGTTGTGGCGTAGCCAGTAGGGATTTTAATTCTGTTAATGTCAACATATATTTTTGCGCTGCAAAGCTAAGTAAAAATTAATATTAATGTCAGCTATTTAACGTTATCCTTTTAATATTCATCAATTAAAACGTATTTTTGCAGAAAATTTCATATTCATACAATGAGCACTAACAGAACTTTTACAATGATCAAGCCTGATGCAGTTGCAAACGGCCATATCGGATCGATCATAAACGACATTACCAATGCAGGTTTCAAAATTGTTGCATTAAAATATACAAAGTTAACTGATGAAACTGCTGGTCAGTTTTATGCAGTTCACGCTGAACGTCCTTTCTACAAAGATTTAGTAAGCTTTATGTCTTCAGGACCTATAGTTGCTGCCATTTTAGAAAAAGATAATGCAATTGAAGATTTCAGAAAATTAATTGGCGCTACTAACCCAGCTGAAGCTGCTGAAGGAACTATCCGTCAGAAGTATGCGAAATCAATTGATGCTAATGCGGTTCACGGATCAGACTCTGACGAAAACGCTGAAATCGAAGGCAACTTCTTCTTCAAAGCAGATGAGCGTTTCTAGTCTTTTATAAGAGAAAAAATTATAATAAAACCTCGATCATTCGGGGTTTTATTGTTTTATCAATTTTGTATCTTTCCAACTTAAAATAATCAACCGGATATAACGTTGAAAATAATCACAACACCATACACAATGAAGAAATTTTTATTAGCGGTATGCATTTCTAGTATCGCTGTTGCAGCAAATGCACAAACTAAAACTGCTGCAAAAAAACCTGTTGCCAGGAAAACCGTTACGACCATTAAAACAACTACGGTTACTACCGGGTTGAGATCAGGTCTCGATTCTACGAGTTACGCTTTCGGAACATCAATCGGATCGGGCTTAAAATCCACCGGTTTATCTACGTTAAATTATGACGTTTTGTTGAAGGGATTGAAAGACGCATTTACCGGTGGTAAAGTTATTTTAACCCAGGAACAAGCGCAACAGTGTATTAACGAAGCTATTACAAAAGCATCAGCAGTAAAAAACAAAGCTGAAGCAGAAGCAAACAAAATTAAATTTGCACCCATGATAAAAGAAGGACAAGATTTCTTAGAACAAAACAAAAAACGTACTGGCGTACAAACAACAGCCAGCGGTTTACAATACGAGGTTTTAACTGCCGGAACTGGCGTAAAACCAACGGCTACTGATTCAGTTTTGGTACATTACAAAGGAACTTTATTAAACGGCAAACAATTTGATAGCTCTTATGACAGAGGCGAGCCAATTAGTTTCCCATTAAACAGGGTTATACCTGGATGGACTGAAGGCGTTCAGTTAATGCCTGCAGGTTCAAAATATAAGTTCTTCATTCCGTATAACTTAGCTTATGGCGAACGCGGCGCAGGTGCTGATATTCCACCATATAGTGCTCTAATTTTTGAAGTAGAATTGTTAAAAGTTAACGGCAAATAGCCTTAATTAAAACTTTCTTTACGCTTTGATGTTAGCATATACATAATTTAACATCATATGAAAAAGATACTACCTATAGCACTAATCGCATTTTTATGCACTACCTTAAGCAGTTGTGAACTTGTTGGAGGTATATTTAAAGCCGGCATCTGGTCGGGTATCATTATAGTTGTAGTGGTAGTTGCACTACTGATCTGGATTTTGGCCAAAATATTTGGCGGCGGAAGAAGCTAGTTTTAACCCGGCATCCTTAAGTTTGGAGCCCAAATAATAAGCCTGATTATTTTCATAATCAGGCTTATTATATTACAAGCGTATGCTATTGGATGTAATTTTAAAGAAACACCATTTCAGTGATTACCTGACTACCGGCATGTTCGTTTAACTTTTGAATAATTCCTTGTCTAACCAACACCAGTTCATTTTTAATCACCGAAGATTCTATTCTGATAAATAATTTTTTATCATGGATATAAAGTTGGGTGGTTCTGTTGGCAATAGCGGTCCCCATAACTTCAGGCCACACCGCCAAAATAGAGGTTTCATCGAATTTACGGCGTAAGCGATACACGTCAAGCATTTTGCTCACGGCATCTTTCATGGTAATATCATTCGGTTTACGCATTTTTTATTTGTCCCTCTTCTACTTCAAACAAAGTTACATCAACTTCTATTTTTTCAAAAATAGATTTCACTCTTTCTTTCCCTGTATCGGTAATAAATATTTGTCCGAAATCGTGATGAGAGACCATTTGCATCAACTTCTGCACCCGGTTATCATCCAATTTATCAAATATATCATCGAGCAGAAGCAAGGGTTTGAATCCTTTGTTTTTGGCGAGATAGGCATACTGTGCTATCTTCAACGCAATTAAAAAAGATTTCTGCTGGCCTTGTGATCCAAACTTCTTCAGCGGCATTCCGCTAATTACAAAAGCCAGCTCATCTTTATGAATGCCCGTGGTGGTACGTTCTAAAACCCGATCCTTTTCAACCGACTTTTGCAGCAGTTCACCAAAAGCACTTTCATTCAACTGAGACTGATAATTTAATTCAACGATTTCCTTGTTTTCAGTAAGGTAGGTATAATATTGATTAAACAGCGGAATAAACTCATCGATAAAAGCCTTTCGGGTGGCAAATATTTTATTCCCCGCTAAAACCAGCTGCTCATCCAAAATCTCCAGCAGCGTAGGATCATATTTCCGCGTAATTGCAATTTGTTTTAGCAATGCATTTCTGTTGAGAAGAATTCTATTGTAAGAGATGAGCTGATCAAGGTAGTGTGAATCGGTTTGAGAAATGACGTTGTCAATAAACTTTCTGCGTTCCTCGCTCCCTTCCATAATTAAATTCACATCATATGGAGAAACCATTACTACAGGAAATAATCCAATATGGTCTGCAAGTTTATCGTATTCCTTTTTATTGCGTTTAAACTGTTTTTTCTGGTTACGCTTTACGCCACATGAAATTTTTTCGTTTTTATTGCTTCGGTCAAAATCGCCCTGAATCATAAAAATTTCCTGCCCTGCTTTTATTTGCTGGCCATCAATAGGATTAAAATAGCTTTTACAAAGGCAGAGGTAATGAATCGCATCGAGCATATTGGTTTTACCAGAGCCATTATCACCCGTAAAAACGTTTACCGTATCCGAAAACTGGATGTCAGCATCGTTATAGTTTTTGAAATTTAGAAGCGTAATATTCTTTAACCACATAAATATGGCGCAATTTACCGTTTTTTACCCTCTAAATAACTAATGTTTAATTAAATACTTCAAAATAAAGATTGATTCTTTGATTGAAAAATGTATTTTTGCAATCTTAAATTTTTTAAACAAACATGTCTACAACAGATAACCAGACAATTCAACCTACTAAAAAAGGTTCATTCTTACAGGAAAATAACAAGAGCTTACTATTTATAGCAGGTGCTGTGGTTTTATTAATTGGTGTATATTTTTGGTATCAAAATGTGTACTTGAAAGGTCGTGCCGAAGAAGCTGCAAGCAAAATGTTTAAAGCAGAACAATATATCGGTGTAGATTCTTTATCTAACAAAGCAATTAAAGGCGAAGGTGGTTATCCTGGTTTAGAGCAAATTGCTAAAGAATATGATAATACAAAATCGGCTAACTTAGCCAACTTATATTTAGGCGGAATTTACTTACGTAAAGGCGACTATAAACAAGCTGTGGAATCATTAAGTAAATATAGCGCTACTGGAAGCCCGGTTGCAGACCCTTTAGCTTTAGGTTTATTGGGTGATGCTTACAGTGAATTAAAAGACTACAAACAAGCTTCAACATATTACAAAAAAGCTTCTGATAAAGCAAGCAAATTCACTTCTCCAATGTTCCTTAAAAAATTAGGTTTGGTTGCAGAAAATCAAAAAGATTTTAAAGGTGCAGTTGAGGCTTACACCAAAATCAAAACGCAATACCCTGAAAGTGCAGAGGCGCAAATGATTGATGCCTATATCGCAAGGGCTGAAGAACAAGTTAAATAATCATTTAGCTAATACAATATAATGAAGAGATCATCGAAAGGTGGTCTCTTTTTTTGTGTCAGATATTTTATTGATCTTAGTTATTAATCAACAAGGAAACTGAAACGTTTGTGCCTCGAATTCTTTACAGAAATCTTGTTACCAACATTTCCCACTCTTCTTCCAAAGAAACATTCGGACGAGTTTCCTTTGCTTTCCTGTACCAGTAATCGGCATTCCAGATATCACCTTCTTTGCGATGTAAATAGGCATGAATACGAGAAGAAGAGATATCACTTAAATGGTCCACTTCATTATGGGCATTGTTCCACTCTCCCTTGCCAACATACCAAAGTGCCTTTAATGGAACAGACAGATTTGCCTTTGGCTGATCTAATTTTAAGGAATCCCGGAATTCAGCTAAAGTCATAATAGGTTTTTAGGGTATTATTCACGATTATTTATTGAAAGCGGTCATGGTGTGCGCCGGACCAACAGTTACATAACTTTTAATCAAATCTACACTTTTATCAATTAAGGCTGGAAGCTCGAGCTGTTCATCTTTATCGAACAAACCTAAAACAAAATCTACCTGACGGCCTTTTGGATAATCGCTACCAATACCAAAACGTAAACGGGCATAATTTTGTCCGCCGCAAACCTCTTCTATACTTTTTAAACCATTATGCCCGGCGCTGGAGCCCTGAAGCTTTAATCGCAATTTGCCAAGGGGCAAGGCGAGATCATCCACTACTACCAGAACATTTTCTGGAGCAATCTTTAATTCTTTCATCCAGTAATTTACAGCCTTACCGCTTAGGTTCATGAAAGTGGTAGGTTTAATTACGTGAAGTTTTTTTCCTTTAAAACTCACTTCAGCATAATAAGCTAAACGGATGTTATCAAAACTTCCTCCTAAATCTTTAACGAGCTGATCGGCAATATCAAAACCTATGTTATGACGTGTATGGGCATAATCCGGACCTATATTACCTAAGCCAACGATAAGATATTTCATGGCGCAAAGGTAAAGCTTAATGCGGAAAGACCAAAGATAAAAGCGGAAGCTTAAAGCAAAAAGCTCAAAGATTAAAGCTGAAGAAAGAATATTCAGAAAATACTATATATCGTCATCATCCTGAATTCATTCCAGAACCTTAATAATAACCTCATTAAAAATCCATACAATTCGCGACAGCGGAATGACTTGGTATCGGAAAGATTATTTGCAAAAATATTAAAACAAAAAAAACGGCTCTAAAAAATTCGAGCCGTTTTCTTTAAAATCAAGAAAGCTTGATTATTTTTTACCTTTAGCAGCTTCAGTTTCTGCTTGTTTTAATGCTCTAGACATTGCAACAGAAACGATAGTATCTTCAGGAGTGTTAGTGATTACGAATCCGTCAACTTTAAGGTCGCGAACGCGGAATAAACTACCTACTTCTAATTTCTCTAAGCTTACTTCAACGTTTTGTGGCATGTTAGCTGGTAAAGCTTTAACGCGAAGTTTACGTAATTTCTGAATTAATTTACCCCCCATTTTAACACCTGGAGAAGTTCCTGTTAATTTAACTGGAATTTCCATTACGATTTCTTTCTCGTCGAATAACTGAAGAAAATCGATGTGCATTAACACGTCAGTAAGTGGGTGGTATTGAGTGTCTTTAACGATTGCTTTAGTTTTAGCACCGTTAACATCAATTTCCACAAAATTTACTTCCGGGGTATAAATAACATCTCTTAAATCAGCAATAACTACAGCTAAGTGTTGTTGCTCTTTTCCACCATACAATACCGCCGGAACCTTACCTTCGTAACGAAGTTCCTTGGCATCGCGTTTCCCTACGTTCTCTCTTGGAGAACCGCTAATTGCGATTGTTTTCATTTTATTTATATTTATTTATTAGTAGTAAGTATCAAGTATCGAGTATAAAGACATTAAGCCTTTAACCTCCTACCCTCTACCTAAATTTTATACTCTAAACAAGTCACTAATCGAACCGTGTTCATTTACATTGGCAATTGCCCTCGCAAACAAACTTGCTGTGCTTAGCACTCTTATTTTCTCGCTCTCCACTCTTAATGGAATCGTATCAGTCACGATCAATTCCGTTAAAACTGAATTTTCTACCGTTTCTACCGCTTTACCTGATAACACAGCATGCGTACAAACCGCTCTAACACTTGCAGCACCATTTTCCATAATCAGGGCTGCAGCTTTTGATAGCGTACCGGCGGTATCGCAAATATCATCAATCAACACTACATCTTGTCCGGTTACATCTCCAATAATCGACATTGATTCGATTTCATTGGCACGTTTACGGCGTTTATCACAGATAATCACTTCAGCATTGAAAAACTTTGCAAAAGTACGGGCCCGGTATGAACCACCCATATCTGGCGATGCAATAGTTAAATTTGGCAGGTTTAAGCTTTTAATATAAGGAACAAAGATTACCGATCCATCTAAGTGATCTACCGGAATATCAAAGAACCCTTGAATCTGAGCCGCATGCAAATCCATTGTCATGATGCGGTGAATACCTGCAGATTTCAATAAATTGGCTACCAGTTTAGCGCCGATTGCTACACGGGGTTTATCTTTTCTATCCTGACGGGCCAAACCATAATAAGGAACAACTGCTGTAATGTAATGTGCCGATGCTCTTTTAGCAGCATCAACCATTAGCAAAAGTTCCATTAAATTATCGCTGGGCTGATAAGTAGATTGGATTAAAAAAACATCACAGCCACGTATCGATTCATCAAAAGAAGGTTGAAATTCGCCATCACTGAATTTGTGAATGGTTACATCACCAAGAGGTTTGCCGTAACTTTCAGCAATTTTTAGTGATAGTCCTCTAGAACCTGTTCCGGAAAATAACTTTACCGGGTTAAACTGCAATGGCATGATCCGTGTAGTTTACGGTTAAAAAAAATCGGATCATGTCATTTTACAAACACGATCCGACATTAAATTTTCGTTGTCCGACCTGGATTCGAACCAAGACAAACGGTACCAAAAACCGTTGTACTACCCTTATACTATCGGACAATCTTTTCCGAGAACGTATCCTCGAAAGGGAATGCAAATGTAGGAAGCTTATTTTAATTTTGCAAGAGTGATTTTAAAATATTTTAAATTTCTTCCTGCCCTTCCTTTGTTGCGTTGCAAAGATAAAAAAATCATCATATCGGATGCAACATTTTATTTTTTTATACGACTTTTTTAAGTGAGAACCACTTAAATCATTTATTATCAAAGACTAAATTTTACTATGAATCATTCAAAAATTAACACCATCACGGGTTGGTTGTGCTTTTCTATTGCTGCAATCACTTATATTCTCACGTTAGATCAATCTGTAAGTTTCTGGGATTGTGGAGAATTTATTGCTTCTGCCTTCCGAATGCAAGTGGTTCATCAGCCAGGGGCCCCTATCGTTTCGATGATTCAGCGGTTATTTTCTACCCTGGCCCTGGGCGATAAAAATATGATTGCTTACTTTATGAACGTTTCATCGGCCTTGGCTAGCGCCGGAACTATTCTTTTCCTTTTCTGGACCATCACCGCTTTGGCTAAAAAGACCATCATTAAAAAGGCAGAAGAAATAACGAGCGCTCAAATCATCAGCATTATTGGTGCTGGTTTGGTTGGTGCATTGGCTTACGCATTTTCTGATAGTTTTTGGTTTTCGGCTGTTGAGGCTGAAGTATATGCGATGTCGTCTCTTTGTACCGCAATTGTTTTCTGGGGAATACTCAAATGGGAATCTATAGCAGATGAACCAAAAGCAGACCGTTGGTTGCTTTTTGTGGCATACATTATGGGGCTATCGATTGGTGTGCACCTGTTAAATTTATTAGCTATCCCTGCTTTAATTTTTGTTTATAATTTCAAAAAGAATCCGAATCCAAACTGGAAAAGTGTACTCAAAGTTTTTATGATTTCTATTTTGGCACTGGCATCTGTTCAGTTCGGCATTATCCAATATATGATTTCTTTTGCCGCGAGCTTTGATTACTTTTTTGTAAATACAATCGGCTTAGGTTTCGGTTCTGGAATTTTGTTCTTCGCTATATTGGTTATTGGAGCATTGGTTTATGGCGTACTTTATTCCATCCGTAAGCATAAAAAAGGATTGAATTTAATCATGCTGTTTACTACTCTTTTAATCTTTGGTTACAGTTCTTTTGCTGTTTTAATTATAAGAGCACATGCAAAACCCAACTTAAACAATACCGATCCTGAAAATGCTTTTAATTTTTTAAGCTATGTAAACCGATCTCAATATGGCGACCGTCCTTTGCTTTATGGTGAAAACTATAACTCAGAAAAAATCGACATTAAAGAAACCGGGAAACTTTACAGAAAAGGAAAAGATAAATATGAATCTGCAGGAACCAAATCTGAATATGTTTTTGCAGATAAAACCCTGGCGCCAAGAATGTACAGTGATAAAGCAGAGCATATTAATTTCTATAAAAACTATATGGGATTTGATGATGCACATCAGCCAACTTTAGCGGATAACCTGAGTTACATGTTTTCATTTCAAACCGGACAAATGTACATGCGTTACTTTATGTGGAATTTTGCAGGCAGGCAGGATAACGAAGATGGGCAATTAGGTGGTCGCAACGGGGCCTGGTTAAGTGGTATTAAACCAATCGATGCCGTTAGACTTGGAAATCAAACTAATCTACCTCCATCTATTACTGAAAACAAAGCTTATAACCGTTTTTTCTTTTTACCATTGATTATAGGTTTAATAGGTGCGGTATGGCATTTCAAACGCAATCAAAAAGATGCAGGTATTATTGGTTTGCTGTTTGTTTTTACGGGAGTGGCAATTGTAATTTACCTGAATTCTGTCCCCATCGAACCCCGCGAAAGAGATTATGCTTACGTAGGATCATTTTACGCTTTTGCCATTTGGATTGGCTTAGGTGTTTTCGGACTTAAAGATTGGATTTTCCAGAAATTGTCTCCCGCAAAAGCCAGTGTTTTGGCTTCATTACTGGCCGTTTTAGCGGTTCCGGTTTTAATGGCAACTCAAGGCTGGGATGATCATGATCGTTCTGACAGTCATGTGGCGCATGATATGGCGGTGAATTATCTAGAGTCTTGTGCACCAAATGCTATTCTTTTTACTTATGGCGATAATGATACCTATCCAGTTTGGTATGCCCAGGAGGTTGAAAATGTTCGTCCGGATGTTCGCGTGGTAAATTTAAGTTTATTTACTGCCGATTGGTACATCGACGGTTTGAAGCGGAAGCAAAACCAGTCTGAGCCTTTGCCACTAACCATCAAACCTGAACAATACGTGGCCGGCACCAGAGACGTAATGTATTATCAGGATTTTAAAATCGCTCAGCATGTTGAGCTGAAAGATATTCTGGAAGTACTGCTTTCTGAAAACGATCAGGACAAGGCAACCATGAGTGATGGCTCGAAGTATAATATCCTGCCAACTAAAAACCTGAAATTAACCGTAAACCCTAAACAGGTTTTAGATACCGGAACAGTTCCTAAAGAAGATGCGGGCAAAATTGCCAACAGTATGGAATGGACTTATGCCGGGAACTATGTTAGTAAAGGCACCTTGGCTTTGTTTGATATTTTAACACACAACAATTGGGAACGTCCCATTTATTTTACCAATACGATGCCGAAAGATCAATATATAGGGCTTGATAAATACCTTTACACTGAAGGGATGAATAAAAGATTGCTTCCATTAAAACCAGATAGTGCTTCATCTGAAAATGAGGAATTGATTAATCCGAAACCGATGTTTAACAATTTGATGAAAGTGTATGCTTACGGAAATATCAAAAATGCCAATCACCTCGATAGACAATCGGCAGACGATGTAACTTATGTTTCGAACATGTTCGGTGGCTTGTTAACGAAACTCATCGATGAAGGAAAAATCAATGAAGGAAAAGAATTAGTGAATAAATATTTTCAGGTGATTCCAAATCGTTTTTATACGATGCGCCACGTAGTGAGCACTTTCTACGTTACAGAAAGCCTTTATCGCTTAAAAGATCTAAACCAGGCAAATGCATTGATCAGTAAATCTGCCGAGCACATCAATAAAGAGTTAACTTATTTAGCCGATGTATCAGAGAGTAAAAATCTACTGGCATCAGAACAAAATGTTCGTATTTACCTGACTTATCTGGCACAGATGGTAAAGCTAACCCAAACATTTAAACAGTATGAGCTTAGCAAAAAAATAGAAAATCAGTATAATGGATTGATCAATCGCTTTACGCCATTTGTTGCAGGCTAAATTAAAGCGCATAAATATAACCCCTAAACAGCATTTCAGATTCTGTTTATGGGTTTTTCAATTTTAAAGAAGATGGAAAGGTGTAAAAATGCTCCATCAAAATGCGCTGAAGCCGTTAAATATTGTTAAATCAATCCAAAAATTTACCTGTTTTATCGACTAGAATAGTTAATTTCGGCAGCATTTTTATGTGAAAACAGTTTTTAATATCATTAAATAAACCAATGAATTATTCAAAAGTCAATAACATAGTAGGCTGGATCTGCTTTTTAATTGCCACAATAACTTACGTTTTAACCCTCGAGCCATCAGCAAGTTTCTGGGACTGCGGAGAATTTATCGCGTCAGCATTTAGAATGCAGGTAGTACACCAGCCAGGTGCACCATTGTTCTTGATGATCCAACGTTTCTTCTCGGTTTTCGCCGCAGGAGATTTAACCCGCATTGCTTACTGGATGAACATTGGTTCGGCTATTTCTAGTGCGGCTACCATCCTATTTTTATTCTGGACCATCACGGCATTAGCTAAAAAGACCATTGTAAAGGCTGGCGAACAATTAACAACTGGCAACTTAATCAGTATTATGGGTGCTGGAGCCGTAGGTGCTTTAGCTTATACTTTTTCTGATAGTTTTTGGTTTTCTGCGGTCGAATCTGAAGTTTATGCCCAATCCTCTTTATTTACTGCCATTGTATTTTGGGCAATATTGAAATGGGAAGCACATGCCGATGAACCAAAAGCCGATCGCTGGTTACTGTTCATCGCTTACATCATGGGTTTATCAATTGGTATTCACTTGTTAAACTTATTAACTATTCCAGCGTTAGCATTTATCTATTATTTCAAAAGAACAGGCAAAGCCACCACTTCAGGAATTGTAAAAACCCTGATTGTCGGCATTTTGATCCTGGCAGTAATTCAATATGGTATCATCCAGTATTTGGTTTCATTTGGCGCTTACTTCGACTTATTCTTTGTAAATACTTTAGGTTTAGGCTTTGGAACCGGTGTATTGTTTTTCGCCATTTTATTAATTGCAGCATTGGTTTGGGGAATTCGTTATTCTATCAAGCACCAAAAGAAATTATTAAACCTAGGCTTGATCTCTACCGTATTGATCATTTTTGGCTATGCTTCTTTCTCAATGATTATCATCAGAGCAAAAGCGGATCCAAACTTAAATAATAGTGCACCAAAAGATGCTTTCTCATTCCTAAGCTACTTAAACCGTGAACAATACGGCGATAGACCCTTAGGTTATGGTCCGAATTATAATTCAGAACGTACAGGCATTAAAGAAGGCGGAAAAACGATCTGGAGAAAAGGTAACGACAAATACGAGAAAGCTGGTGTAAAAACCGATTATGAGTACAATAACAATACTTTATTGCCTCGTATGTATAGCGATGACGCGAGACATGCTGCTTTTTACAAAGAATGGATGCGTCTGGATGATGCCAAGGTGCCTAACCTGGTTGACAACGTTGGTTTCTTATTTAGCTACCAGATTGGTTATATGTACATGCGCTACTTTATGTGGAATTTCGCTGGTCGCCAGAATGATGAACAAGGGCAAGGAAGTGGCCATGAGGGAACATGGATAAGCGGAATTAAACCAATTGATGCATTGTTAAGGGGAAATCAGGATAACTTACCTCCATCAACTGTTGACAATAATGCCTACAACCGCTTCTTCTTTTTACCATTAATTATGGGAATCATCGGCGCTTTATGGCACTTTAAACGTAACCAAAAAGACGCAGGTGTCGTAGCTTTATTATTTTTCTTCACTGGTATTGCCATTGTTTTATACCTCAATCAAAAACCTTTGGAGCCACGCGAGCGTGACTATGCTTATGTAGGATCGTTTTATGCCTTTGCCATCTGGATTGGTCTTGGGGCACTGGCGATTAAAGAATGGTTGTTTAAAAAACTTTCGCCAACCAATGGTGCTGTGGCTGCCACAGTGATCGGTTTATTAGCCGCTCCGGTAATTATGGCTCAGCAAGGATGGGATGATCACGATCGCTCAACCAAATTGGTACCTCATGATATTGCTTTAGATTATTTACAATCCTGCGCACCTAATGCAATCTTATTTACTTACGGCGATAATGATACTTATCCGTTGTGGTATATTCAGGAAGTGGAGAATGTGCGTCCGGATATTCGTATTGTAAACCTGAGTTTGTTTGATACAGACTGGTACATCAACGGTGCGAAAAAGAAACAAAACGAATCAGAGCCGCTTCCAATTTCAATGAAGCCCGAACAATATGTTCAAGGCGAACGTGACGTAATGCCGTTTGACCAGAAAATTGACGGAACAGTTGAGTTGAAAGATATTGTTGAGCTCTTACTTTCTGATAATGATGGTGATAAAGTGATGATGCAGGATGGAACAAAATCCAACTTCCTGCCAACTAAAAACTTCAAAATAACCGTTAACCCGCAACAAGTATTAAGCACCGGTACTGTTAGTGCAGCTGATGCAGCTAAAATTGTTCCTGAAATGACGTGGACTTTTAATAAGGGATATGTAACCAAAGGAACCTTGGCTATGCTCGATATCCTTGCGCACAATGATTGGAAACGTCCGATTTATTTTGCTTCTACAGTTCCATCAGACCAGTACAATGGTTTAGATAAATATTTATACAGTGAAGGTTTAGCTTTACGTTTAATGCCTTTGAAACCAGATACTACTGCGGCTGAAGAAAGAGCAGAACAGTTAAACACACCAGTGCTGTATAATAATGTGATGAACAAATTCAAGTGGGGCAACATGAAAACAGCTAAATATCTGGATCCACAGTCATCTGATGATACTTTCATTTTCACTAATATTTTCAGTAACCTTACTGGAAGTTTGATTAAGGAAGGCAAAACTGCTGAAGCTAAAAAAGTGGTTGAAAAATATTATGCGGTAATGCCTCAAAAATTCTTTGGTATCCGTACGGTAGTGGTGAAATTCTACATGGCTGAAAACTTATATAAGCTTGGTGAAACTGCCAGAGCCAATGAGATTTTAACGCAGTCTGGAGATTACATCAATAAGGAGTTAACTTATTTAGCCGATCTTTCAGCCACAAAAGGTTTAACAGGATCCCAAAATATCCAAACGGGTTTATATTATTTAGATCGAATGATCAGAATTGCTAAAGCCAGTGGGCAGGATAAAGTAAGCAGTCAGCTAGAGAAAACATTCTCTGGTTTAGAAGCGAAATTTTCTGCTTATTACTCGCAACAAGCGCCACAATAAACATAGCGTTTAGAATATTTGAAAGCAGCTTCATTCATTTGAAGCTGCTTTTTTTTGCCCAAACCTCATAGGTTTAGTTACTTGGGCTCGTTAGAATGAGCGTGGGCATTTACTGCAAAAAAACCCTTCCATAGTGCCTGCGCTCGTTTCTAACGAGTGCAATAGTAGCTTACCGATTCTATCGTAAAATACGATTAGTTTTTTACACGCTCGTTAGAAACGAGCGTGGGCATTTTTAAGCGTGCGCATTTTAACCGTAAAATAAGAACCAATGCCTGCGCTCGTTTCTAACGAGCGCAATAGTAGCTTACCGATTCTATCGTAAAATACGATTAGCTTTTTACACGCTCGTTAGAAACGAGCGTGGGCATTTTTAACCGTAAGAAGACCCGATGCTTGCGCTCGTTTCTAACGAGCGCATTAATAACTTCACGATTTTATCGTGAAATAAGATTAGGTATTTGCATGTTCGCCAGAAACGAGCGTGGGTATCTATCGCATATAAATCTTATGAATAGCTTATGATTTTATATTAAATATATTTAGCTTTAATATATGTCTGATCAATATACCGCTCGAGATCCTGACGGAATTTATTTTTTAACTTTTACAATAGTTGATTGGGTGGATATTTTTACACGACAATCTTATAAGGAAATTGTGGTAAATTCTCTAAAATACTGCCAGTCAGCTAAGGGATTGAGGTTATTTGCTTTTTGCTTAATGACAAATCACATTCATCTGATTGCTTCATCCAATGGGAAGAATAAATTATTTGAAATTATTAGAGACTTTAAAAAATTCACCAATCGAGCGATTATCGAAGAGATAAAAAATGGAAATGAGAGTCGTAAAAAATGGATTCTCAACAAGTTTGCATTTGCGGGAAAATACCTGGAACGAATTGAAAATTTTAAAGTTTGGCAAGATGGTTACCATGCCGTTGAACTGACCTCGAATAATTTCACTTACCAGAAACTAAACTACATCCATCAGAATCCTGTAAGAGCCGGAATAGTTGCTGAGCCAGAACATTATATTTTTAGTTCTGCATCAAATTATTCAAATCTAGGTGGAGTTATTGATGTGGAATTACTAGACGTTTACTATTAGTACTTGCTTTTTTATCGAGCGAATTAATAGCTCTAAGTTATATCGTAAAATACAATTAGCTTTTTACACGCTCGTTTCTAACGAGCGCATTAATAGCTTTACGATTCCATCTTAAGATACGAACACCTATTTACAATAAAACAAAAGATCCCGCCTGGCGAAACCAGGCGGGATCTTAAAATTTATTTATTAATGATTATTCGTTTACTACACCCATTTCACAGAATTTCTCAATTCTTTGTTCAACCATTTTATCTGTTTTAAGCTTGCCCAAAGCAGCCAAATCTCTCACAATATATTCTTTTAATGTTTTACCCATCAATTCCGGGTCTTGATGTGCACCACCAAGTGGCTCAGGAATAATTCCATCGATCAGCTTGTTGCCAAACATATCATCAGAAGTTAATTTTAAGCATGCTGCAGCTTTCTCTTTGAAATCCCAGCTTCTCCATAAAATTGAAGAACAAGATTCAGGAGAAATAACAGAATACCAGGTATGTTCCAACATGTAAACCTTATCACCAATACCAATACCTAAGGCACCGCCAGATGCACCTTCACCAACAACCACACAAATGATTGGCACACGAAGTACTGACATTTCCAATAAGTTACGGGCAATTGCCTCGCCCTGCCCACGTTCTTCAGCTTCTAATCCAGGGTAAGCACCCATGGTATCAATAAACGAAATTACCGGTTTATTAAATTTTTCGGCCAGGCGCATCAAACGTAAAGCTTTGCGGTAACCTTCCGGATTAGCCATACCAAAATTACGAAACTGGCGCTCTTTGGTATTTTTACCTTTTTGATGACCGATCACCATCACTGTTTGACCATTTACCGTAGCAAAACCTCCTACAATTGCTTTATCATCTTTAACCGTTCTATCGCCATGTAGCTCGATAAAATCATCACAAATCATGCTGATATAATCAAGCGTTTGTGGACGATCAGGGTGGCGGCTCATTTGAACCTTATTCCATCCGGTTAAGTTTTTATATAAGTTGTTGGTGGTTTCTTCTAATTTGCCATCAAGCTCGTCTAACGTGGCAGACATATCTACCTTAGTTTTGTCGGCAACTTGTTTAACCTTTTCTATTTGCTGAACTAAGTCGGCAATAGGTTTCTCAAAATCGAATGAAGTTTTTATTTGCTGCATAATTGAACCACAAAAATAAGTAATTATTTTTAGTTTGCGGGCTTGTTATCATAAATGCTTTTTTTGGTTTAGATTTTGGAAAGCAATGACAGCACATTTCGGACTTTTTAGCCCCGCCCCCGTTACTGCCACGATGAAGAATCGTGGGCATTCACTCAGGTCGGGTTTAGATTACACAAGCCTTTTATGCTATTTGCGGATTACAGCAAAATGCAGAAGTGATTTAGCCCTGATTGCAGCGGAAATACTTTTTGTTGCAACAATCGACAAGCTTACGGTGACAATGACAAAAAGATTGAAGCGCAAAGCAGGACCAACTTGAATAGTTGTACTGTCTTTGCGCTTCAAATCAATTTTATTTCTAAAAATTAAAGCTACGATTCAGAATTTTGCAGCTTACCTGAAATCTGGGTTAAAACTTAGCTGCTTCCCCTGCTTTTGGCAATGCCTTTTTAATAAACTCGCGAATGTGATTGTTCGAGTTTTTCAAATCTTCTTTGCGTAAATACATCATGTGCCCACTGCGGTAACCTTCCCAGCTCATGCGATCCTGAAATTTGCCGGCAGCATCCAGCTGCCACATACTGTATTTTGCGTTGAAGTAATCGCAAGCCCCATCATAATAACCCGATTGCACCAATAAATGTAAATAAGGATTTTGTGCCATGGCCTGGCGAAGGTTATCGCCTGTTTGATCGCCACTGCGATCCCATGGATAAACCGAGCCAAACATATTGTATTTAAGGTCAGTTTTGTAATTAAGCTCGTTTCGGATGTACATATTGATGGCCGGCGTAAAGGAGTGCAACCATGAAGTTAATTCTGCATTATAATCTGGGCCATCGCCAGCACCCATTTTATCGATACCGCGATAGCGAGAATCCAAACGTCCTACTGTGAAGCCTTTATCCCGCATCAGTTCCTTCCAAAAGAAATTGGTAGGCACATTTAAGTTGTAATCTGTAATCGTTTTCTCAGTTAGGCCAGAATAGCGGGCCATTTTAGCGGCAATGGCTTTCTTTTTTTCAGCGCTTAACATTCCGCCTTGAGAAATGGCTGGAATTAACTCGTTAATGGTAAAAGTTTCTACTTCAGGCAACATGGCTGTTAAATCTTTCGACTGCAAATCCTGAGGCAACAATTTGTGGTACCAGGCAGTTGCCGCAAAATAAGGTAAGCGTAAAGCCGCTTCTACCGGGCCGCCACGTTCAATACCTAATTCTGTTGGTGAAACTAAAACAACTCCATTCAAATACATCCATTGGTTATTTTGAAGTTCTAAAGCCAAACCCGAAACACGGGTAGTCCCGTAGCTTTCGCCAATTAAAAACTTTGGTGACGCCCAGCGGTTATTTCGCGTTACGAAAGTGTTAATCCACTCGGCTAAATACTTAATATCTGCCCGAACACCGAAAAATTTGTTGGTTGGAATATCTTTGCTTACAGCTCTTGAATAACCTGTATTTACCGGATCGATGTAAACGATATCTGCCACATCTAAAATAGAATATGGATTCTCTTTGTAACCGTAAGGCTGAACCGGATATCCTTCATCATCAATATTCAACACTACCGGACCAGTGTAGGCAATATGCATCCAAACAGAAGCAGAGCCGGGTCCGCCGTTAAAGGAAATGACCAAAGGTCTTTTATCCCGATTGGAAACATCGCTTCTTTCATAATAGGTGTAGAACAGGCCAGCAATTGGTTTCCCATCTTCATCCCAAACCGGGAGTGTGCCGGTTGTGGCTTTATAAGGAATGGTTTTGCCATCTACGTTTACGGAGTGATTGGTGATCACCGTGCTTTCTACTTTAATGGCACGCTCATTTCCTGTTGATTTTGGCTCTTCCTTTATCGGATTCTGGGTTGGGCCTGCGGCATCCTTTGAGGAATTTCTTTTTGGTGTTTGCTGTGCCTGACCAAGAAAACTGGTTAGCAAAATAGCGCTCAGTATAAGTTTAAATTTCATTAAGTTGGGTTTGGTTCATAAATATCAAATTAAACTGGCGCTAATCAAAACGCACATTAGAAATGTTACGCATAAAAAAACCCGACACCGATAAAAATCAGTGCCAGGTTTTTGGATCGGATTATTTTCTATTTATCCCACCAAACTTTTCCTACTAATTTATCGCCACCTGGAACTGCAGATGATGCCGCTTTATAATTCGCTGCATTTGAAACGCCTTCAATAAGCGGATAAGGGAATCGGCGTGGAATTGAACCTCCCGTATTCGTATTTGGATATACAATTGGCACCAATGCCGGCAAACCGGTTCTTCTCCAGTTCGACCAGGTTTCGTAAAAATCCAACATGGTAATGGTATGCGCCCAGTATTGAGTAGAAATCATTTCTAAACCATTAGCGGCAACATATGGGTGAGCAGCCAGGTAGACAGCGGCATCACCAGCACTTACTGCCATACTCGGATCAAACTGAGAAAGATAGGTCATTGCAGCAGTTACCCCAGCATTGTAATGTGTTGCTGCCGAACCTCCAATATTGAAACGTTGCGCAGCCTCTGCCCAAAGCAATTCGGTTTCTGCGTAAGTTAAAATAATGGTATTGCCATCCCTTTTCAACATGCCCGGATTTGGTGAAGAGTAATCGGTAAAATCTGTATAAGAAGCATCCTGGCGAACATCTCGTCCTGCAATGCCACTTAAATCTTTTCCATTTGGCATTCCCTTTTGTACAGCTGCAGTAGTTACGAACGCAGGATTTTGGGCTTTTGTTACATCAGTTAAGTATAACTTTGTTACTGCCACTTTACTTAAACGAGGATCGTTATTCGTTTTTAAATAATTAATAAATGTATTGCTCCATCTGGTGTAATAATTCTCCTGACCACCATCGCCTAATAAAACCTGTGCAGCTCTGTTCTGCGTTACCCTACCACCGTTTGCATCATGTTTAAATAATGCGTTATCAGCATCGCCAGTCATGGTTTTTCCAACTGCTTTGGTAATGTAACTTTGTGCTAAAGTGGCATCAGCTTTTGTTAAACGCATCGCCATGCGCAACATTAAACTTGCTGCAAAGCGTTTCCATTTATTTACATCGCCAGCATAAACTAAATCACCAGTTACAGCATCCCCGCCAGCAGTTAGCGCAGTTCCGGCTTCATCTACTTCTTTTAACAAATCAGTATAAATGGCTTGCTGCGCATCGTATTTGGGATAAAGGTTTCCGGTATAATAACCTTTTCCTGCATCAAAGTATGGAACGTCGCCATATAAATCCGTCAGGCGTTGAAAAATTAAAGCTTTCCAGATTCTTCCAATTTGGTGTACATTATTATACTGTGCTTTGCCTTTTGTAAACTCTACTAAATCTGCTGCATATTTAACTTGGTCAGGATAAGCTTTTTCCCAGTAAGCCGCAGTGTATCCTTCATTTAACATGTATTTATCACCAGCCCAATAGCCGATTACGGATGACATGCCTTGCATCATGGTAGATGCATAGATCAAGTTGCCACGCCAGGTTTCATACGCGAAATCGACACTCCCTGTGTAATTTAACTGAGCGGTTGATAATAGATAATTGGGATTATATTGTTCCTGATTAACCGATAGTGGATCGGTATTAATTTTTTCAAAGTTTTTAGTACAACCTGTTATGAGTGCTAAGCCTGATAATAGAAGTGGTACGTATAATTTTATGATCGTTTTCATTTTCAATTCTTTTAAAGGATTATAACTTAACACTTAAATTTAAACCATAGGTGCGTACTGGCGGAACACCACCCAACTCCATCCCTGGAATAGTAGCATTATAACTCGATTCCGGATCGATGTTATCCGTTCTTTTCATCAGGATAAATAAGTTACGCCCAACAAAACTTACATTTAAGCCTTTAATTTTGTTATTAAACATTTTAGCCGGGAAATTATAACCAAGAATTACCTGGCGGAATTTAATGAAGCTTGCATCCTGTACGAATTGTTTTGAAACATTGTTCGCATAAGTGCCGTAGTAATTTGCCGCATTAATACCCAATTGATCACGATTTTCGAGCGTGGCCTGATGTAAACCGAAAACATAACCGTAATAATCAGTAGCAGAGAAAATTTTCCCGCCCCATTTACCATCTATTAAAAAAGACAGATTAACACCCTTGTAACTAAATTCGTTGTTCCATCCGGCAGTCCACTTGTGGTAGGCCGATCCATAATCTTTTAATTCACCTCGTTGTGGTACGCCATTAGTATCCTTTACAATATTACCGTTGCCATCGTATAAGAAATCATAAGCCATAATCTGAGCAATTGGTTTTCCGGCAAGATTTTGCAAAAAGCCAACGTTACTTCTCGAGGTGGCAAGTTGTTGGGATGCAGTACCTGGAGCCAAGGTGATTACCATGTTATCGTTACGGGATCCATTTATACTGGAAGTCCAGCTGAAATCCTGATTTTTGAGCACCACGCCGGAAATCAACCCTTCGAAACCACGGTTTCTCAGTTTACCGATGTTTAAAACGGCACCATTATAACCAGTTGTAGTTGAAGTTGGCACATCAATAATTTCATCCTTTGAATTCTTGTTGTACCAGGTAAAGTCAACATTTAAACGATCCCCAAAAAATCTCAACTCTGTTCCAACTTCCAATTCAGTAGCACTCGATGCAAACAGTGATGCGTTAGGAATTGCCTCATTCGCGATATTGCCTAGCGGACTATTATTGATTACTTCACTACGTAAATTGTAGTAAAGTTGCGTTTGGAAAGGCCCTGTTGCCTGCCCAACCATGGCATAACCTGCTCTTAACTTACCAAAGCTTAAAAAAGATGGTTTCCAAAGCTCGGAAAACACAAATGAGCCGCTTACTGCCGGATAAATTGTATTTAGTTTATTATCTCTGCCTGGGGTGGCTAAAGTAGAAAACCAGTCGCTTCTGGCGCTACCTGTTAAGTATAGGATGTCTTTGTAAGCTACCTCTAAAGTTCCGTACACTGATTGCGTTTCCTGATCTCGTTTGTAAGCCGATACTGATTTACCACCTGTATTGGCTAAAGTATAAATACCAAAAAGTTGGAAATTTGCACCGCCATTGGTCACCCCTTCACTTTGTGTTCTGCGGTAACTAGCTCCAATGTTCGGTGTGATGGAGATATCGTCAATTTTGAATGATTTCCCGATTAACCCATCTACATTGATATCAGAAAATTTACTGTTTTGTTCAGTGTATCCTCCGTCTGCATCATAAGCAGTACCTGAGGGCGTAACGGCGATGTAGTTGTCGTTGTAAGAATCTCTTCCAGCCCGGGCTTGCAAAAATAAACCATTATCAAAAGTGTATTTCGCACTTACCGAACTCAACAAACGTTCTCTTTTAGTATCATGAATAAAATCATTCGCTGCAAACCAAGGATTGGTGGCATACGGATTACCTGTATTGTAAGAAAGCTCGTTGCCATCTGGCTTTTTGCCTGGTTGTAAGGTGGCAATATTTACACTGGTAGGTAAGAACGCGGCATTGTAGTTAGCGTTACCTGCACCATCAGATAACATCGGACGGTTTTTAGCCTGTTCTAAAATATAATTTACACGGGCATCAATCACCAGATTTTTAATAGGATCAAATGTACTCGATAAAGTAAAATTCTGTCTGTTTAAACCTGAATTAGGTACCACAGAGCGGTTAGTTAAATCGCTTGCAGATAAACGAATTACGCCACCAGTGAACGATTTGTTTAAAGCCAAAGTATTGGTCCAGCTTCCTCCGGTTCTGTAAAAGTCTTCAATATTATTTTTTTGCGCAGTATATGGTCTGCTCACCCCATCGAACTGAATCACATTTGATCCATCTAATGGCGCACCCCAGCTCGAACTTCCTGTAGATGCCGCAGCCAATTGTGTAGTGGGTTTCTGACCGTTTACCCCTTGGCCATAAACATATTGCCAATCAGTTCTGTCCATTACCTGCTCAGCAACATAGTTACTGCTAAATTCAATGCTGTTTCCTTTACCGCTTTTGGTTGTGATTAAAATAACCCCTGCTTTCGCTCTGTTCCCATAAAGTGCAGAGGCAGCAGCGCCTTTCAAAACCGAAATGCTTTCAATGTCATCAGGATTGATATTACTGATTGCATCACCTAAATCGGGAGCATTATCATACTGACCGCCATTGTTTCCAATCCCAATAGTGCTTTTGTAACCAACCGGAGAGTTCTCCATCGGGATACCGTTTACCACATAAAGCGGCTGACTTGATGGCCCCATGCTGGAAACACCACGAATGGTTACGTTTGTTGCTGCACCTGCACCACCTGAAGTTCCGGCAATGTCTAAACCTGCAACTTTACCCACCAAAGAATTGGTGATGTTATTTTCACGGGCCTGGGTTAAAGTTTCTCCACCAATTTGTGTAACAGAATAGCCAAGTGCTCTTCTTTCCTTTTTAATTCCCAATGCGGTAACCACAACGTCGGTTAGTTGTTTAGTATCTTCAACCAAAACAATATTTATTGTGGTTTGAGTACCAATTGAAACTTCTTTAGTTTGAAAACCCGCATATGAAACCACCAATACTGCATTTTCTGGCGCATTTAATGAAAACTTTCCATTAATGTCAGTCGAGGTTCCAATTCCCGTTCCCTTTACGCGAACGCTTGCACCAGGAAGTGCCCCGCCTAATGCATCTTTAATTGTACCTGTAACCGGCACTTCTTTGTTCCTGCTAATCACAATCAATCCACCATCCGAAACAGAATATTTCAGGTTCGTTCTGTTTAAAATAGCTGCCAAAACATCGGTTACCAAAGTGTTGGTTACAGTGATGCTTACGTCTTTGTTTACCGGCACGTACGAAGCACTATAAACAAAATGATAGCTGCTTTGCTGTTCAATAATCTGTAAAACCTTGCCCAATTTGGTTTTCTTCACATCGAGGGATATTTTCTCCTGAGAAAAAACCGATGCAGAAACATTCAGGCAAGTAATGAAAACCATAATACAGGTCAATTTCATTAGCATAATGAATTTTAAAAGCTTCCGGCGTAGCGGATGCCCTTGCAGTAAGTAATAATTAATCATATTTTTGTTTTTTTGGTTGCGTAAGTTCTTGGCAGCAATCTGTTTGCGCATAAACTGCCATTAATTAATCAAAGAAGAAATATTAAGGGCGGTGCTCCAACACCGTCCTTTTTTAAATCTACTTTGAGATGATTACCTGGTTTCCTTTTATCTCATATTTAAAATCTTCTACATCTTGTAAAGCCGAAAGGGCTTGCTCAATTGTTTCTTTGCTAAACGTTGCCGTAAAGCGATATTTTTCTACGGTAGTATTGGTAAACTTTATTTCCACATTATACCATTTTTCAAAAATGTCTTTTATTTCATCAAAATCCTGATCGTAGATTTCGATGCGGTTTTTAGTCCAGGCAGTTTCTACAATCGTACTGTCTTTGATTAGCGTATAATGATTAATTGCAATTTCCGGACGGGAAAGAGAAGGTTTTGCCAGTTTCGATTTTTTAGGCTCATTTATGTTTTTGTAGAAAGTAACCTTTTGACTCGGCTTCAAAGTAATTATTCCACCTTTTCCACCTACAGCCTCCATTGTGATTAATCCACGAATCAAAGTCGCCTCAGATGTAATTTCATCAGGATAAGCCTTCACATTAAAAGCTGTGCCCAACACATCAATGTTAAAATCATTTGTATGCACTTTAAATGGAACATCTTTGCAATGAACCACATCAAAAAAAGCTTCGCCGATTAAATTAACTTCCCTTGTTTTTTTATTAAAACCTTTGATTATTGATAATGAACTTTTTGCGTTTAATAAAACTGATGTTCCATCCTGAAGCCGAATCTTTTTACGTTCTCCACTTTTGGTTGCCCAGGTAAATACCTCTTGAACTGGCTCATTTTTTTTGAAGTTGATGTAGCTTAAATAAAGTAGAAAGGAGCCAATAACCACAACTAGGGCTGCTGCAATTTTTAACCATAAAAAGCGATTCGTCTTTAAAACTTTTATCTCCTTTGGAGACAGCTGATTCTTAAAATCATTTACCTGATGATTTAACTGCCGCTTATTTCCACTTAATATTACATATAACTTTTGTGCTTCTGCAATTACAACTGCTTGCTCGGGATGAGCATTTATGTATTTTTCCCAATACTCAATGCATAACTTGTCTGTTCCAGCACAATATTGCTGAAACGTACCATCAACAAGAAAGTCTTCTGCATTGAATTCACTTCTATCAAACATTCTAATTCACCTTTTATATATCAGTGCCCAAAAGCTTTACTTTTTCCTAAGGAATTTTTAACTTTTTTTTAACATCACAAAATAACTGCGTTGAAATGCCCTTTAACTAAGAAATAAAAATTGTGTTAATTGTGATTGAACGTGATTTAAATCGGAAACATGAAATCTTTGAGCAATGAGAGCGGGAAATGATCTGTTCGATTCTTCACCCGGTAGAAAGGACGACAGTAGTAAGTTTATGAGAAGGAAAGAAAATTTGCTAGGTGTTAAATTCTTTCCTTAAAATCTTAAGCGCATCGTAAATGGTATTGTAGGCTGTTTTTATGGTTTGGTTACTTTGTTCAGCAATTTGCTCATAACTCAATCCATCGAAAAACTTTAAGTGAATGAGTTGTTTTTGGCGAAAGGTTAGTTTTTCCAAAGCATTTTTGAGTTGATGTTTGACCAATTCATCACTTTGTACTTTCACGATAAACTCTTCATAACTCATTTCCATCCAATCGCCATCTGCACCAGCATTGAATAATGCATCACTGATTTTACGTTTCCGCTCTAAAATTCTGAGTAATTTCCTTTTCAAGAAAGTTCGAAGATAAGCTTCCACATTATCTACGCGACTAAGCGTTTCGTGCTTCTCCCAAATGGTGGTAAAAACCAAATCGGTCGCTTCGCTAGAAGTATCTGCATCTGCACAAACCCTTATACCAAAATTTACCAAAGGATAGTAGAGTTCCTTATAGAGATCAAAAAACGCATCTTTATCGCCAGAACGAATTCGTTCCCATAGTAAGTGATGCGCCAGTTTATCGTTCATTTAGGATGTTTAGTTGTTAAAACAATATTAACTAAAAACATCAAGATTATGATGAACATAGCCGCAGATTTGAAGTTTTTATAAACTAAACGCTCAATCTGCGGCTAAACACTAATCTGAAAATATCTATCTCAACGCTACCTTACTAAAAATATGATATTCGCCAGGGGCTAAGCTTGCGGTATAGTTATTAGAATTTAAACTGATGTTTGTCCCTGATGCATCAACCCAGGTTCCCGAAGAACCAAAATCGATATTTGCAGTTTGATTGACAACGTCGAAATTCCCAACCACTATCACCGTATTTGCCCCTTCTACCAGCTTAATGTATTTAATCCCTCCGGCTAAACTATAGGTAGAACTCGTTGAATTAAAAATAGAATTATTCTTCTTTAATCGAATGAATTTAGAGTAAGCGTTGTACAAAGCTTTTCGATTTGGATCACTATAATATTCCCATCTTATCGGTTTTTCGCCAGTTCTTCCGTTGAAATCAATATTTACATCATAGCCCAATTCGCCAAACTGCCAGATCATTTTTGGCCCTGGAATGGCAAACAAAAATGCGGCCGCCAGTTCTTCTCTTTTTAATGATGTGGCTAAATTTCCTTTAATCGAATAATTTCCTGATGCGTTGCCATATGTGATGTTCTTGAAGTTCAAACGTTCTTCGTCATGGCTTTCGCCATAGCTCACCAAATTTTCCGATTTAGAAAAACCATGATTGGCATAAAATCCCCACTGAAAATTAGAATTTGTCAGCCAGCCCATCGTGGCTTCATTCATATTATAATTCAAATTATTCCAAAGCATCATGCCATCATCTGCCAATACTTTCTCTTCTGATTCTTCTGCAAAATGTTCCAGAATAACGTAGAAATTATTCGGGTCTATACTTTTAATATAACTGTTATAGTCTTTCCAAATGGCCACTCTACCGGCATCATATTTTCTAAAAACATCATCCCCGGAAGACTGTGTTTGGGTAAAACCTTTGGATAAATCAAATCTAAAACCATCAATTTTATACTGCTGCATCCAGAATTTAATTACATCTTTCGAGAATTTTTTAGTGGCTGCACTTTCATGGTTAAAATCGTAACCTACATTAAAGGGATGTTTTGCATCAACATTAAACCAGGGACTGTTTGCCGTTGGTTTAGAACCATCGAAATACATTTGCACCATAGGCGATTGACCGAATGAGTGGTTTAAAACCATATCCATAATTACGGCAATCCCTTTACCATGGCATTCATCAATAAAATTCTGCAAGGCGGTTTTTGTTCCATAATATTTATCAGGAGCGAAATAAAATGATGGATTGTAACCCCAGCTTAAATTCCCCTCGAATTCGTTAACTGGCATCAATTCAATGGCGTTAATGCCCATGTTTACCAGATAATCCAATTTCGCAAGCGTAGAAGCGTAAGTATGTTCGGTAGTAAAATCGCGAATAAGCAATTCATAAATCACAAGATTATTTTTTTCAGGGCGAACGAAGCTATTGTTTTTCCAAGTGTAAATAGGCTGGTTTGCCTGCATTACGCTTACAATGCCAGTCGTTTTACCCATTGGATAAGCCTTTAAATTAGGATATACCGCAGCCGAAATGTATTGATCGTTGTCTGGATCAAGTACTTTCTCGCAATATGGGTCGGCAACTTTTAACTTTCCATCAACATAAAATTGATACGCATATTCAGTGCTTGAATTTAAGTTATCAATTTGAATCCACCATGTATTTCCATCGCTGGTCTTTTTCATTATCGATGCTGTTGTAGACCAATTATTAAAATCGCCAATTAATGAAACTGAAGTTTTTCCTGGTGCATAAAGTGTAACAATAGCCGATGTTCCGTTATTGATAAACGCAACACCATCTTTTGCACCAGCAGGCAAATCGGTTGTGGGGTTTGTAGGTGTTTCTGTTCCGCCTTCAGTTGAAGATTTTTTGCAGGAGGTATGGAATGCTGTTACAAGCAGCAATAGGTAGATGATTTTTTTCATTTGGTTAGGGATTTTTAGAGGATTTTGGTCATTCCGAGGTTCGAAGCAATCTATTTTCGATGAGATTGCTTCATCCCTCGCAATGACGAAATGTTTTTATACTGACCTATTTTCTTCAATAGACAGTTCTGACGCTAAAACTTCATCGGTTTTCTTTGGTTCTCTGATGAAAATGTAACAAATAACTGCCGCTAAAATCATTAAGCCACCGCCCAATTGAACGGCTAAAAGTCTGTCGTTATTTAATACATTACGCATTAACCAGCCAAAACCAAGCGATGCTATAATTTCTGGCAGTACGATGAAGAAATTAAAAATCCCCATGTAGATACCGATTTTATCTTTAGGCAACGAACCGCTTAACATGGCATATGGCATAGAAAGAATACTTGCCCAAGCGATACCCACTCCCGTCATACATAGATATAACATGTTTTTGTCGTGTACCCAAGCAACGCTGATTAATCCGATGGCGCCACATAATAAACAAATGGCATGCGTGGTTTTTCTACCCAAAGCATCAGCTATTTTTGGTAAAACCAATGCAAACAGAAAAGTGATTACACTATAATAGGCTAAGGTTAAACTACCGAAATCGGCACCTTGAGCATAGATAGGGTCAGCGGCATCTTTACCGCCGAAAACGTTTACCGCAACGGCCGTAGTGTAATAAAACCACATTAAGAACAATCCCGGCCAGGTAAAAAACTGAACCAAGGAAACGATTTGCATGCGTTTTGGCATATTGCTTAATGCATGAAAAATCTCTTTTGCCCCGCCTAAAAAACCACTATTGTTTTGTTTCAACTTTTCTTTGAAATCGGCATCCTGAGGTGGATATTCTTTGGTGGTAAAAACGGTCCACAGTACAGCGGCAAAAAAGAAAAATGCGCCAATATAAAAGGAGAACTTAACATTTTCCGGAATATTTCCCTGCGTTGCAGTATTCTCTAAACTGAATACATTTTTCATTAACCATGGTAATGCCGAGGCTACACTTCCGCCCAAACCAATCATCATGCTTTGCATAATAAAACCACGGTTAACCTGACTATCAGGTAATTTATCGGTAACAAAAGCACGGAAAGGTTCCATGGCAATGTTGCCAAAAACATCTAAAACCCAAAGCAAACCTGCAGCCATCCATAAAGCACTGCTGTGCGGCATAAAGATTAATGCAATACTGCTAACAATTGCACCTATCATGAAATAAGGCCTTCTTCTACCCCACTTCGGATGCCAGGTTCTGTCACTTAGATAACCGATAATAGGTTGTACCAATAGTCCGGTTAATGGTGCTGCCAAAAACAATAACGGAACCTGGTCGGGGTTGGCGCCAAGGTTTTCATATATACGCCCCATGTTGGCACGTTGTAAATCCCAACCAAACTGGATTCCGAAAAAGCCAACACTCATATTAATGATTTGTGCCAGTGTTAATTTCGGGTTCTCGAATACTGTTTTTAAGCTCATTGTATTTGGTTTATTTAACCGCAAAGGCCGCCGAGTAAAAACGCAAAGCACTCAAAGCTTTGTGTTCATAATCTTTGTGGAAATCGTCTCGTTCTTTGCGGTTATTTCTTAGTTTAAAATTCTATTACTTGCGCCGAAACCGGACCAAGTGTTACCGGAATGCTTGTTCCTGCAGGTATATTTAGTTTTCTGTCAGTCAACAAATCCGTAACAGGAGAAGAATGTTTCACTTTTAAAATATGGTCAGGAATTTCGATGTTGGCTTCTAAAGTCTGATTTCTATCAAAGTTGGCAACGACCAACAGACGCTGTTTGCCCGAATAACGGATAAAAGCATACATTCGGTTGTTCATATTTCCTGCTTGCGGAACATCATAAATTTCGCCGTTTACTACTGCATCACTGGTAGAAGTTATCTTTAAAAGCTGTTTGTAGTAAGCCCTTAAGTTTTGCTGCGCTGCATTTAATTTATGGCCATCAAATAAGCCACCATTCATCCATTTCTGATGATTTGGAACACCCCAATAATCAAAAATTGTGGTGCGGTTATCATCGCCACCGAAACCCTCAGCTCCTTTTCCAGGCTCGCCAACTTCCTGACCGAAATAAAGCATTACCGGACCAGAGCCAAGCGTAGCCGAAACCACCATTGCAGGTAAAGCCAATTCAGCTTTCCCTGCAAAGCCTGCTGATGCAATGCGTTCCTCATCGTGATTTTCCAAAAAGCGCAACATATGTTTGCCAAAACCAGCGCTTTCTACCTGCCACACATGACGAACATCTTTCACATCTGCAGATGGTTCGTTTCTAATTAACCTTTTCAAGCCATCATATAATCCAACTTTATCATATAGGTAGTCGAATTTGCCTTCTTCTAAATACTGTTTGTAAACCTGCGGATTGTAAGCTTCACCTAAGAAAATCAAATCAGGGTTAACTTTTTTAACCTGTGGAATCACCCAGTTCCAGAATGCGATAGGCACCATTTCAGCCATGTCGCAGCGGAAGCCATCAACGCCTTTTTTCGTCCAAAAGATTAAAATGTCTCGCATTTTAGTCCAAACAGGCGGGATGGGTTCGAAATGATTTTGTCTGCCGTTTTGATAATCGACACCGTAATTTAACTTAATGGTTTCATACCAATCATCATATTTAGGCGATGCCGTAAAAGCATCATTACCCGTTGCTTTCGCAGGATTTTCATCAAACTTTCCATCCTGTAAGATAGAAAGCGGCGTTTTTTGTCCGTTGGTGGGCACTTCAAAAGGTTGATTAGGAATATAATAAAAATCATTTTGCGCACTGAAAGATTTGGTTACATCATCCTTGGCTCCAAAATCAATAACGTTTTTTGGCTTCGCGTAAGAATGGTAACTTCTGGCCACGTGATTCGGCACAAAATCGATTATGACTTTCAGGTTCTTAGCATGCGTTCTTTTTACCAAGGCCTCGAACTCCTTCATTCGGTTCTTCACGTCAACCGCTAAATCCGGGTTCACATCATAATAATCACGAATCGCATATGGAGAACCTGCTCTTCCTTTTACCACATCAGCATCATCAACCTTAATTCCGTATGCGGAATAATCGGTTAAACTGGCATGGGCGATAGCACCAGTGTACCACACGTAGTTTACATGAAGTTCTTTAATGCCATCTAAAGCTTTATCCGTAATATCATTAAACTTTCCAGAACCATTTTGTTCGATGGTGCCGTAAGGAATATTTGTAGTGTTTTTATTCCCAAATAAACGGGGCAATAACTGATATATAACGATTTGTTTATCGTTCATATTTTTACTCTTTTTTTGTGCAAAGGATGATTGAGCAATTAGTAAAAGGAAAATTGCTATTACTGAAATCATTGCAATGAGGTTGCTTCGTTGTTCCTCCTCGCAATAACGAGGAGTCGAAGCCAATTTCAATACATTTTCCATTTCACATTTTACCTCTACAATCATATCAACTCCGCGTTATTCACTTCAATTTCTGCGTTTCCAGCCAACTTATAAACCTGGTTTCTAATTCCGATTTCTAAATCAACATCGTTATGGTTTTTAATGTTGATGCCATTCTCAGTGATATTTACTTTCAAAGTTGCACCTCTGAAACCAATGGTAAATGAGAACGATTTCCACTGTGTTGGCAAGAAAGGATTAAACTGTAATTTACCATCACGAACACGCATACCTGCGAAACCTTCCACTACACTCATCCACGTTCCCGCCATGGAAGTGATGTGTAAACCATCCTCGGTATCGTTGTTGTAATCATCTAAATCTAAACGGGCAGTACGCAAATAGAATTCGTAAGCACGAGCCTCATCATTTAGTTTAGCAGCTAAAATACTATGTACGCAAGGCGATAAAGAACTTTCATGAACCGTACGTGGCTCATAAAAATCGAAGTTTCTTCTGATGGTTTCCAAATCGTAATCTTCCTCGAAGAAATACAATCCTTGTAAAACATCGGCCTGTTTAATAAATGGCGAACGCAAAATCCGATCCCAGCTCCACTTCTGGTTAATTGGTCTTTCGCTTGCCGGCAAATCTTTAACTAATGTTTGTTCTTTGTCTAAATAACCATCTTGCTGTAAGAATATACCGAGATTTTTATCTTCCGGATAATACATTTTTTCAATGATATCTGCCCAATCGGCAAATTCCTGTGCATCGAAATTTAAGCTTTTTAATAAGCTGTTGTATTTTTCTGGTTGTTGAGTTTTTACAATTTCAGCAGCCTCGGTTGCATATTTCATGCACCATGTCGCCAATAAATTGGTGTACCAGTTGTTGTTTACATTATTCTCATACTCGTTCGGACCCGTAACACCAAGCATTACATATTGCTGTTTTTCACCGCTCCAGTTTACGCGTTGTTTCCAGAAACGGGCAATACCGATTAAAACTTCCAAACCGAAATCCGACAAATAACTTTCATCACCTGTGTAACGGATATAGTTGTAAATCGCGAATGCAATAGCGCCATTACGGTGGATTTCTTCGAAAGTGATTTCCCACTCATTATGGCATTCTTCGCCGTTCATGGTTACCATCGGATACAAGGCAGCGCCATCTTTAAAACCTAGTTTAGCAGCATTTTCTATCGCTTTACCTAATTGTTTGTGACGGTAAACCAATAAGTTTTTGCTTACTTCCTGTGGAGCGGTTGCCAAGTAAAAAGGCACACAATAAGCTTCAGTGTCCCAATAAGTAGAACCTCCGTATTTCTCGCCCGTAAAACCTTTCGGACCAATATTCAACCTGTCATCTTTACCTGTGTAGGTTTGAAATAACTGAAAAATATTGAAACGAATGGCTTGTTGAGCCGAAACATCACCCTCAATAATGATATCGCTTTCTTCCCATTTGGTTGCCCAGGCTTCAGTTTGTTCTTTCAATAAAGTATCGAAACCTTTAGCGGATGCTTTTGCAATAACTGATTTGGCATCTTCTAGAAGTGATTCCTTTGAATAATTTTCAGAGGATAAGTTTGCTGCAATTTTAATTAAAGTAATTTCCTCGTTAGCCTTTACCTCAACAGAAAAAGTTTGTCCGACGAATTTTTCCTTGCGAACAGCCTCAGGACTGATATCCAATTTCTCGGAACCTTTATACAATTCGATATTGCTTCCGGTACAAACTTCGAATTCTGTTTTTTTCGTCCTTAATTGGATGTAAGCTTCCGTTCCGGTGATTTCATCAGAAACCATATCCCAGAATTTCTCATCATAATTACTATCCTGGTTTTTGACATCGCCGTCGATGAAAGGCATCAACGTGATTTTTCCGTCAAAGTTTAAAGGCGTAATGCTGTAGCGGATGGCACCCACTTCGTCATCGGCAATGCTGCAAAAACGTGTTGCTTTTACTTTTACTGTTTTACCACTTTTAAGCTTTGCAGTGAAAGTACGTTCTAAAATACCGGCATGCATATCCAAAACACGTTTGAAATCGCTCACTTCAGCGGTAGCTAAATCTAAGATTTCATCCTCCAGTTTTACTTCGATACCTACCCAATTTGCTGCATTTAAAACCTTAGCGAAATATTCCGGATAGCCGTTTTTCCACCAGCCCACACGGGTTTTATCCGGATAATAAACACCGGCAACATAATTTCCCAAAAGGGTTTCGCCAGTGTAAGTTTCTTCAAAATTGGCACGCTGACCCATACGGCCATTACCCAAACTGAAAATACTTTCTGAAATTTTATTTAAATGTGGATCAAAGCCTTCTTCGATAATGTTCCACTCATCTGCTTTAATGTAATTCTTCATATTTAGTATCAAGTAGTTAGTATTAAGTATCAAGACGTGAAGCCCTATACCTTTAACCCTACAGCTTATTTACAACTCTTCTAAATCTTTAACCGTTAATTTATCTAATCCGCTTACCACCACATCGGCATCAGTAAGCACACTTTTTTCGCCAATACCAATGGCTTTCATGCCGCCACGCTTTGCAGCTTCCACACCCGCAACCGCATCTTCAAATACAACACATTCATCAGGTTGAAAACCTAAGAGTTCAGCACCTTTCAAAAAAACTTCAGGGTCTGGTTTTGATTTTGTTACCATGTTTCCATCTACAATCTCATCAAAAAAATGAGCAAGATTGGTGCGTTCCAAAATGATTCCAGAGTTTTTACTCGCTGAACCTAATGCTAATTTGTAACCTGCTTTATGAATAGCTGTCAAAAAATCAACCGTTCCGGGCAAAACCTCACCTGGAGTCATTTTGGTAATCATATCTACATACCAGCTATTTTTTAAAGTAGCCAATTCTTCTTTCTCTGCATCAGTTTTTTCGACGCCGCCCCAGGCCAAAATTTTATTTAAGCTTTCTACCCGGCTTACGCCTTTTAGTTGCTCGTTTTGTTCTTCAGTAAAATCGAAGCCCATGGTATTGGCCAAACGTTTCCAGGCTTGATAATGGTAAACCGCTGTGTCTACCAGTACACCATCCAAATCAAAGAGACAGGCTTTAATTTGAGATGTTGCAGGTAGTGTATTTGATGTTTCTTGCATTGTTTTGTTTCTATATGTTGTCCACAGATATGCTAAACTGATGCCAACTAAATAAATAATTTCAAATCACTTATAGTCAATCTGCTACAATTAAATAATGGTTTTAAATGGTTCAGTATCGAACAATCCGTTCAAAAGTGAACACATTAACCCTGCTTTAATTTAACTCTAAAACTAAAGTTGTTTTTGCAGGTACTTTAATTTCTTTAAATGATACCGTTTCGTTATTGATAATGTTTTTGGCTGTGGTAATCCCATTTGTTCTTTCGGCAAAGCGATCTGTATTCAAAGTTTTTTCCTTTTCCGTATTATTAGAAATAACCATTACCGTACCTTTTGGTTGAGCATTGTATCTGAAATAAACATAAATATCATCTTCTGGAACAAACTGCATTAATTTTCCCGTTTGCAGTGCTGCGCTATTTTTGCGGTAATTGGCTAAAGTTTTCACAAAGTTGAATGCTTCATTTTCTTTATTTGTTCTGCCATCGGCGATGAACTTATTTTTCTTATCGCCACCCCATCCACCAGGAAAATCAGAGCGTACTAAACCATCAGGGTTGGAGAAGTTTTTCATTAAAATTTCTGTTCCATAATACATTTGCGGAATGCCTCGCATGGTTAATAACAGTGCCATTCCCATTTTGTATTTATCGAAATCTTCATTCACCAAAGAATAGAAACGGCTCATATCGTGGTTATCCAAAGCAATGCAGTTTAAAGTAGGATCTTTATATAGAAAATCGTGAGCAACAACATCGTACAAACGATTGATACCATCTGTCCAGCCATTTTTACCATTTAAAGCTTCGTAAATCCCTTCTTTTATAGCCATATCGGTAATGCCTGGCAAATGCGTATCGAAACCCCGGTTAACGGTATTTCCTTGAGTGAAATAAGCCTGATTCGCCACTCCCGAAACAAATGTTTCTCCGAAAATAGATAGCGTTGGAAATTCAGCTTTTAATTTTAAAGCCCAATCAGCCATATATTCAGGGTCGTTGTAGGGATAAGTATCTAAACGCAACCCATCAATTCCTGCATACTCAATCCACCAGATGTGGTTTTGAGTTAAGTAATTTTGAACATAAGGATTTTGTTCATCCAAATCTGGCATAGAGGGCACGAACCATCCATCCAGCATCTTTTTACGATCAGCAGCGGATGCATGCGTGTCCATCACGGCTTGATCGCGGTAACTGGTTTGGGTATATTTTGGCCATTGATGCACCCAGCTTTTCATTGGTAAATCTTTGAAAAACCAGTGTCCGGTACCGATATGATTATGAACAATATCTTTAATCACTTTCATGCCTTTAGCATGAGCAGTTTCCACATATTTTTTGAAAAGTTCATTTGTTCCATAACGGGGATCAATTTTATAATGATCCGTAACTGCATACCCATGATAGGAAGCTTTTTTCATATCATTTTCGATTTCAGGAGTCATCCAAACGGTAGTGATTCCTAAATCTTTAAGGTAATCCAAATGATTGATCACGCCTTGAATATCTCCCCCATGGCGGAAATACATGCTGTCGCGATTGAGTGCTGTTTCGGCTAAGCCTTTAACAACATCATTACTTTTATCGCCATTCGAAAAACGATCGGGCATTAACAAGTAAATAAAATCTTTTTGCGTTACACCTTGAATTCTACCTGCGGTTTTATCGCGGTTTTTTAATTCGTAGTTATAACTAAATATTTTTTTGCCTTTAACAGTGAAATTAATCGGGAACGTTCCCGCCGTTACTGTTGAAGAAAGTTCCAAATCCAAAAACAAGTAATTAGGATTTTCAACTTTGTTAACTTTTACCAGTTTAACACCTGGGTAAGATAAGGTTACATTACTTGTTGCAATATTTTCGCCATGAATAAGCAATTGCAATTTTGGATTGTGCATTCCGGCGAACCAGAACATGGGCTCGATGCGTTCTAATTTTTGAGCGAACGAACTGAAACCAGCAAGTAAGATTAGAGAAACTAAAAATGATTTCTTTGCAAAACGCAAAGTGTTAGTCTGAGCATTAAAGGTTAGCGGACGAAGTAATATGTTAAGGGATCTGATCATGCTGAAACTTTATAGATTATAAAAAACCCCGTGGCATAACCACGGGGCAAATATGATAAGTTAGTTTTTAACAATGGTATACGTACCGCCAGTCACTTTATCTCCTGTTCTGATTACAGTTAAGGTAATGGTATAGGTACCTGCTGCTGTCACTTTGATGTTATCGCCGTTTGGCGTCAAAGTAGCGCCTCCGCCTAAATTAAGATCCCAGGCATGTCCGAAGCGGAATTTGAATTCTCCAACACCTAAAGTTGTTTTTAAGGAGTAAACTGTTGATTTACCATCGTTCACGCCTTTCATATCAGTATCCGCTCCCCAGCCTCCTGGTGTCGCATCGCCAATTAACGACCATTCGTTTGGTGTACCAAAAACAATGGTGTTTTTATTTAAATCAACCGTTACCTGTTTTACGATTGCTTCTGGAGCTTTTAAGTTATCACCAGCGCTTGAGCTAATTTTGCCTGCACCAGCATCGCCGTAAGCAACATCCCATTTCTTAGCGGGTGTAATTTTGAACTCTAAATTCCCAGCTGTGTAAGCAATCATACCGGTGTAAACACCATTGCTGGATAAAGAAATTAAGCTATCAGCAGTTGATGGGTTCCAGCCCTGGTAAGCACCTGGAGCATAAATCCATGCAGAAGCCAGATAAGGCGTAGCACTTAATGTAACCACATTTGAATAAGTTAAATCATTTGCCGCAGCTCCTGATTTTAGCCTTACCTCAACTTGCGCAGGTGTACCCACTACGCCACCTAATGCCAAAATCATGTTGTTCACTTCAGTAATGGTTGGTGCATAGGTTTTTGCTGTAACTACAATCTCTCTTGGCGTAGCGAAATTGGTTCCTTTTAAGGCAAATTGCAAAGTTGATGTAACCGGCACCACATAGCCAGTCGAAGTAGCCAATGGATAAGTTAAAGTTGTTGCTGGTAACGCCCCGTTAGTTTGCACTAAATTTAATGTAGTGCTTGATGCCGTAAGTGTTCCTGCCGGAGCAACGTTAGAAACCGTTCTGATTTCATCTTTTTTACACGACCAAAGCGATACTGCAATCAAGCCTAAAGCTAAGGATTTGAATAATTTTGATTTCATATCTTTTGTTAATAAAGATTAATAACCTGTGTTTTGAACCAAATTCGGATTGGCAATTAAATCTGCCAATGGAAGTGGATAAAGATTACGGAAAGCTGGTAAAGCAGCACCTGCCTGCACGCCACCTTTATATGGCCATAAATATGTTGAGCCGGCGAACTTTCCGAAACGGATCAAATCTGTACGACGGTGTCCTTCCCAGTATAATTCACGACCACGCTCATCTAAATAAAAATCAGTAGTAAGCGCAGCTGCACTTACGTTCCCCGAAGTATTGCCATAAGCTCTGGTACGCAAAGCATTCACATAAGTCAGCGCCAATGCTGCGCTACCACCTGAACCACCACGGGCAACTGCTTCTCCATAAATTAAATATTGTTCTGCCAAACGGAATAAGGCAAAATCTAAAGAACTAAATGTTCCATTTAATGATCTGCCAGGAGCTCCAGTTGAAGTCACGTTTTTAAACTTAGTTACACGTAAACCATCTGTAAATTCGCCAACAGCATCAACTGCTCTTTTAGTACCGAAGAAAGCGCCACGTTTATCCAATGTTCCATTTGCATCAGGGAATAAGTTTGGTAAGTTTTGACGTGTTCTGTTACCACCCCAACCACCAGAAGGAACACCAAATGATGTAGGATTCATATCAGCGTTAATTCCAGCGTTGATTAAGAAAGTTGTACCACCATAGTTTGTTCCATTAATACCATCGTAGTTAATGGTTAAAATGTTTTCGGTATTGTTTACTTCGTTATCTGCTTTAAACAAATCCATATAGTTTGCTTTTAACGAATAACTGGCTGCAATTACTTTGCTTGAATAAGTGATCGCTTCAGTATTTTTTGCTGTTCCTGTGTAAACCTGTGCATTTAAATACAATCTGGCTAGCAATGCCCAAGCCGCACCTTTATCAGCACGACCATATTCGTTTGCTCTTGGCTCTGCCAAATCGCCTTCAATGGCTTTCAACTCAGATTCAACATAGTTGAATAAGGCCGCTCTTTGAATTTGTTTAGGGTTTACTTTACCAATGGCATCATCTTCGGTGATGAAAGGAGGATTACCAAAGGCATCTAACAACACCCAGTATTGGAAAGCACGTAAGAAACGAGCTTCAGCACGGTAACGGGTAATGGCAGTGGCATCAGCACCTGTAATGTTTTTGCTTGCTAATTTTTCTGCTGTACTTTCGCGTAAAAATTCATTAGCGAAAGTAATTTGCAATACGCTTCTTGAATATAAGCCACGTAAAAACTGGTTATCTGGTGTTGGTGTTCCATAATCTAATTCAGGAATACCCACATCACCCCATGCACAAATGGCCTCATCGGTTACCAATTCTTGTGAGGTCCAGAATAAACGAAGGAAATCTGCATAACCTGCATTTAATCCGCCCACGTCACTATTATCAGAACCTGAAGGACTGGTTAACGCATAAGTAGCATATAACTTAACCAAACTGTTTTTATAACCTGCCGGAGTTGCATAAACGGTAGCAGATGTTACATCGTTGGTTGGTGTTAAATTAAACGATTCTTTTTTGCATGAATTTAATGACAACAGTAATGCACCTGAAGCCAGTATCATTTTAAATGAATTTTTCATTTTCATATCTTTTCTTTGATAGGTTTTGATCACCGTCGCTTTAGCAGCTTTATTTTCAGCATTTAAATTGATCGTGTTCATTGCTATTAATAATTAAAAACCAACATTTAAACCTAAAGTATATGTTCTCGGACGTGGGTATAAGTTGTAATCAATACCTGAAACTGATTCAGGATCGATTCCTTTATACTTAGATACGACAAATACATTTTGGCAGTTTGCTGATATACGCATTGAAGCTGTACCAGTTTTAGAAAGTTTACCAACATTATAAGATAAACCAGCATTGTCCATTTTTAAGAATGATGCATTTCTGATATAGTAATCACTTAGGTACTGAACACCTGATGCACCTGAGAAATTGGTATTGTATAAATCTGATGTAGAGTTATTCAGGATACCTTGAGTACTTAACACGTTATTTCTGATCCCAAAGTTTGAAGAAATGTTATCATAAATGTAGTTACCAAAGTTTGCTCTCAATACGGTACTTGCTGTCCATCTTTTGTAAGTGAAAGAAGTATTGAAACCTAACGTGATTACAGGATCTGGTGATTTGTAAAAATATTGGTCGGCATCGTTTACTGCACCGTCACCATTTAAATCCTGATAAACACCTTCTAATGGTTTGCCATCAGCATTGTATACTTGTTTGTAAACAAAGAATGAACCTGGCAACTGATTAACGGCGTTATATTTTAAGTGAATACCTGTACCGCCGGTAATATCACCAGCATCAATTTTAAAGCCTGAATTAGGATTTAATGTTAAGTTGGTTACTTTTCTTTTGTTATAAGCACCATTTACGCCGATATCCCATGTAGTATTCTCAGTTTTGATTGCTACATAGTTTAAGCTCACCTCAGCTCCCCTTACTTCCATGTTACCCACATTGGTTGTTAAAACGTTACTAAAGTTTGTGCCCACTGGAATGGTTACTGTACTTAATAAATCTTTGGTTTTTTTGTAGTAAGCATCGATGCTACCATACAATCTGCCATTTAAAAAGCCATAATCTAAACCGGCGTTATAAGTTGTAGTACTTTCCCATCTTAAATCAGGGTCGTAACCTGCAGGACTGTAGTAGTTATAAAATGTATTACCCACCTGATACTGGCCATTATTGGTACTTGCGTAATATTTTGATAAGTAATCATAGTTACCAATACCATCTTTATTACCGGTTTCACCGTAGGTTAATCTCAATTTCAAATCAGAAATTACTTTGCTGTCTTTCAAAAAATCTTCACCAATAATTCTCCAGGTAAACCCTGCTGATGGGAAATAACCCCAACGGTTATCTTCAGCAAATTTCGAAGAAGCATCTGCTCTCATTGTTCCTGATAGGATATATTTATCAGCAAAAGTATAGTTGAAACGACCATAGTAAGAAAGCAGTTTATTTTGATCAACAGAGAAAGGGAAAACTGGCGTAGTTTGCAATACACCTGTACCTCTGTAAGTAGCAAAATTATAATTGGTTACTGCATCATCATAATAACCGTAACCAGCAGTCACATCAAATCTGCTTTTGCCTAAAGTTTTAGCATAAGTTAAATAAGCTTCAGAGAACTTGTTCATTTCTGTATTCAATCTTCTTGAGAAAGAACCTTCAGTTGAGAAACTCTGTGCAGCATAGATTGGAACAATTGTACGTCCGTAACCTTTTGAATAATCATAACCAGCATTAATCACGGCATGTAATTCAGGCAAGAAATGGAAAGAATAATCTAGTTTTAAGTTACCAAAACTTCTGGCCGCATTACCATGATTATCTTGTTGTTCAATTAAAGCAAGTGGGTTACGTGGAGCGTTCGGATTTGGAACACCTGCAGAAGTTATCCACTCGAAATAATTTCCAAATTTGTTATTTGAATAAATCGGTTGTGTTGGATCGAACTGAATGGCTGCTCCAATTGCACCATCATTTGGGTATTGAGAATCGGTTAATGAACCTTTTAAATTCAATTCGATTTTTAAGTGATCTTGAAATAATTTAGGAGAAATAGAGAAAGCTCCTGTTGCTCTTTTCAATTTACTTCTCACTACAACACCTTCCTGATCTAAATAACCGCCGGAAACACGGTAAGGTACACCTTTAAATGAACCCGCAATACTTAAATTATTATCGGTAGTGAATGCGGTTTGATAAATTGCATCTTGCCAATCTGTATTTGCAGTACCCAATAAAGCTTTTTGTGCAGCGTTACCATTGGTATTCACGAAAGCACGAACCTCATCAGCAGTAAGTACATCAACTTTTTTAGCTACTGTTGAAATGGAATTATTAGTGCTCAGCGTAATTTGAGGCGCACCAGAGGTTCCTTTTTTAGTTGTAATTAAAATTACACCATTGGAAGCTCTTGAACCATAAATAGCAGTTGCGTTTGCATCTTTCAATACAGTAAAGGTTTCAATATCATTAGGGTTGATTAATGAAAGCGGACTTGGTGCATTACCAATTCCATTTCCACTAAAAGGCACCCCATCAACAACAATTAATGGATCGTTGCTGGCGTTTAATGATGCACCACCACGAATACGGATAGTACTACCACCGCCTGGCGCACCGCCGCCCGAGATGATGTTTACACCGGCAACTTTACCCTGAATTAATTGTTCAGGTGTGGTAATGGTTCCTTTCTGGAAATCTTTTGAATTCACCGTAGTGATTGATCCGGTTAAGTTTTTCTTCTCAGCAGTACCATAACCGATCACCACAACCTCATTAAGTTTTTGTGCATCGGGTACCAACTGGAAATTTGCGGTAGCATTTGCCGAAACAGTAACCGCTTTATCAAGGGTTTGATAACCGATGAAACTTGCTGATAGAGTGATGGAACCATTTGTAAGTCCAGCCAATTTAAAGTTTCCGTTTACATCTGTTGATGTACTTCTTGTTGTACCTTTTACAACAACTGAAGCACCAGGTAAAGGTTGGCCGGTTTCATCAAGCACTTTTCCAGATACCGATCCGGTTTGTGCTTTTACGATTAATGCTGAAAGAACTAACAGCACCAAAAGCCCCTGTTTTAACAGGTAAAATACTTTCATATTCGAAGCTCGTTTAAGTATAAAAATTTGGTTAAATATTATAGTGAATTACACATAGGCCTAATTTACAGCACTTAATGAGATTTCAAAATTTATTTAAAAAATATATTTCGGAGTGAAAAACGCGACGGGAAAATTTAACCAAATCATCACTTTTTCTTAATATAAAAATCAAGACGAGTTATCAAATATAATTTTAAAAAACTGATTATCAATAAATTATAAATGTTAAATTTAAAATCAATGTGTATTTTTTACACTAAGCCATTTTCCGACTACTTTTCGGGAACGTTCCCGAAAAATTGAAAGCCAAATCCGATAAATTTTCGGGAACGTTCCCGATGATGAGGCAAAATTCTGCGTATTTTACACTAAGTGATGATTTTTTTTGAAGTTTTTAGCCTTGAAATTAAGGGTGATTTTTAGGCGTTTTTTGCCGGTTTGGCGGTCGAATTTCTCTTGATAATTTTAGATTGTAAAACTACCTCCGTTAAGCGATTTTTATCCTGATGATCATCCAGGATTTTGAATAATAATTTGGCGGCCTGTTCCCCTATTTCTGTTGCAGGTTGCGTAATGGTAGTTAGGGAAGGATTAAGTAATGGCGCAATCTCCAGACTCGAAAAACTGATTACCTTTAAATCATCTGGAATACTAATTCCCAAATCGTAACAGGCATAATAAGTGGCAAATGCCAAACGTTCAACAGAAGTGAATACCCCATCAGGTTTCAGCTGATTCAAAGCCTCCTTAATGATTACACTATTTTCTTCATAACTGTTGCTGCAGTCAACAATTAAACTTTCATCAAATAAGACCTGGTGTTTGGCCAAAGCGTCAATATAACCCTGCATTCTGGTTTTACCAATAGAAAGGCTTTTGTTTACCACCATATAGGCAATACGTTTACAACCTTGCTCAATCAAATGTTCAGTGGCCAGAAAACTGCTGTTGTAATCGTTTGTAATTACTCTTGGGGTTTCGATATCCTCATAAATCCTATCAAAAAATACCAGGGGCAAGCGCTTGGCACCAAAGTTATTCAAATAATTGTGATCGTTTGCCTCGCCGGAAACCGACATAACGATACCTTCTGCTCTCCCGTTATGCAGGTGGCCGATAAAATTAACCTCCTTATGATAATCATCATCAGTTACATAAATGAGGATGTGATAACCATTTTCTCGAGCTACTCTTTCAATACCATGAATGGCCTGCGAAAAATAATTATTGGCTAACTCTGGAACAATAACAGCTATCGTTTTACTTTTTTGTTCTCTTAAATTACTGGCGTAATGGTTTGGTTGGTAATTAAGCTCTTTGGCCTTAGCCAAAATACGCTCTTTGGTAGCACCGCTAATGTCACTATTATCTCTAAAAGCCCTTGAAATTGTCGAAGTAGATAAATTCAAAGCTTCGGCTAATTTCTTAATGTTGATACTATCCATTTGGGTTTATAAAGCTGGTTAATTTAAATTTAGTTGTAAATATAAACTATAATATTTCGAAATAAATACAGCTATTCCTTCATAAAATAGAAAATTATTCCTTTTGAGTGTAAAAGATTATTAATGTTACCGCTTCATTCGCTTTATTTTCAGTTTTTTGAGAACAAAAGTGAACTTCATCCCCAATGCATGGAATGCCAAAATAATTTCAATTTTCGAAAACAAAAAACCGTAAAGAAACATTATTAGTATTAAACAAATTATCATATTTGCCATCCAAATCATAAAGACAACCGATATGGTCAATATTTACACTTATGAGAAATAAGAAAATACTCATCGCTGACGACGACGAAGGAATTGTGGATGCTGTGACGATGATATTGGAGGTTATGGGTTATGAGGTAGCATATACTTACGACGGTGGAGCCGTAATTGATGCAGTAAAAGACCGCCCAGATTTAATTTTGCTCGATATTTGGATGAGTGGACACGACGGCCGTGATATCTGCAAACAACTCAAAAGCGATCCAGATTATCAGGAAATTCCCATTTTGATGATTTCCGCGAGCAGAGACATTCGCCAATCGGCTTTAGATGCCGGCGCTAATGATTTTATGGAGAAACCTTTTGAAATGGATTCCCTACTGAATAAGGTCGATTCTCTTTTAAATTAGTGTAGCCAGATCAGCTGGTATTATATCCCAAAAAAAGTTATCCCTTTAAATTATCTCACTCAATTATCTTTTCAGTTTCTGGATAAGAAGTTTACATTCTTCATCCATCAAGTTAAGGTCTAACTGATCACCAGCACATTCAACGCTGAATTTTAAAACATCATCAATCCCCATTCCGGTTTGCATGCTGTTAAAATGATAATTCTTTCCATCATGTAAAGAAATAAATCTAATTGGGTGATGAGGATAAAAATGCCGAGATTTAAATTTTAAATGTCTGATCAGAATCCAACTGCTTTACGAAAGATAATTCATATTGATATGGATGCTTTTTATGCATCTGTAGAGCAACGAGATTTCCCGGAATATAGAGGAAAACCGATTGTTGTTGGCGGCAAGCCAGATAGCAGAGGTGTGGTGGCAACCGCGAGTTATGAGGCCAGGCAGTTCGGAATAAAATCAGCTATGTCATGCAGCAAAGCCTATCAGCTTTGCCCTACTGCTATCTTTGTTTACCCCCGTTTTGATGCTTACAGTTCCGTTTCAAAATCTATCAGGGAAATTTTTAGCCGATACACAGATATTATAGAGCCACTTTCTTTAGATGAGGCTTACCTGGATGTTACAGAAGATAAATTAGGTATTGGTTCGGCTATTGATATTGCAAAATCAATTAAAGACGCCATTAAAAATGAATTGAATTTAACGGCATCAGCTGGTGTTTCCATTAATAAATTTGTGGCAAAAGTTGCTTCTGATATGAATAAGCCGGATGGACTTACCTTTATTGGCCCATCAAAAATTAAAGCTTTTATGGAGAAGCTGCCTGTAGAAAAATTTTTTGGCGTAGGAAAAGTTACCGCTGCAAAAATGAAAGCGATGCAAATCCATACGGGTTCCGACCTGAAGAACCTGAGCGAATCTCAGCTTCTTTCCCAATTCGGGAAGTCGGGAAAGTTTTACTACAAAATAGTTTGGGGAATAGATGACCGGCCGGTTCGAGCCAACCGGGAAACAAAATCAGTGGGTGCCGAAGATACCCTTGCAGAAGACACCAATGAAGACTCTGTAATGCATGATTTATTGAAGCAGATTAGTGAAACCGTTGCCAAACGACTGGAGAAATATCAGTTAAAAGGCAAAACGGTTACGCTAAAAATTAAGTTCGAAGATTTTAAACTAATTACCAGAAGCCGATCTTTCCCCTTGGCGATACATAAGGCAGAAAACATTTATGCCGAAGCCATTAAACTTTTAAATGATGCAAACATTGGCAGCTTAAAAGTAAGGCTATTAGGCATTACCCTCTCAAGATTTTATGATGAACATCCTTCAGAAAAGATGGAAGATAATCAACTGGAATTTGATTTTTAAATTAAAGCCAATAACTAAACTTATTTCTTCATCACTATGCGATGATCCGTATCTTCCATAATATTTACTTCAATAATCCCATCAGCGTCTCTAAGTAATCGCTTACAATCTTCACTTAAATACTGCAAATGTAGCTTTTTGTTCGCTGAGCTATATTTTTCAGTGAGTTTATTTAGCGCATCAATTCCCGACATATCAAAAACCTTACACTCTTTAAAATCGATCACTACATGATCAGGATCCTTGGCTACATCGAATATGTCGTTAAAATTAGCAACTGAACCAAAAAAAAGCGGTCCAAGAACTTCGTAGTGTTTCACACCATCCTGATCTATATACTTATTTGAGCGAATTCTTTTCGCACTATCCCATGCAAAAACCAATGCTGAAATGATTACGCCGAATAATACTGCAAGGGCCAGGTTGTGAAGCCAAATGGTTATAACCGCCACTGATATTCCAATAAAAATATCCTGCTTCGGCATTTTATTAATGACTTTGAAACTCATCCATTCAAAAGTACCAATGGCAACCATCATCATTACACCTACTAAGGCAGCCATTGGCACCCGCTCAATAACGGGCGCACCAACTAAAATGATAATGAGTATAGTGAGCGCTGCAATAATACCAGATAGCCTCGCCCTTGCTCCCGCCGATAAATTTACAAGTGTTTGTGCAATCATCGGGCAACCACCCATCCCTGTAAAAAAACCATTGGTAATATTGGCAATACCTTGAGCAATACTTTCCCTATTTCCATTGCCTTTTGTTTCGGTAATTTCATCAACCAGGTTTAATGTTAGCAAACCTTCTGTTAAGCCCACTCCAGCCATAATTAATCCATAAGGAAAAATGATTTTCAGTGTTTCTATGTCAAATGGGATTTTTGGAATATGAAATGGCGGAAAACCACCGCTTACTGAAGCAATGTTTCTGACCAGTTTGGTATCAATATTAAATGTAAGGACTACAAGAAAAACAACAATAATTGCAACTAATGATGCTGGAATTGCTTTTGTGATTTTCGGCAATAACAAGACTATCGTTATGGTTAAGGCCACCAAAGCTAGCATAATATATAAAGGTGTACCACTTAACCAGGCTACGTTTCCGTTCACAACGGTTTTAAACTGCTCCAGTTGCGACATAAAAATAATTACTGCCAAACCATTTACAAAGCCAAACATAACGGGTTGCGGAACGAGCCTAACGAATTTACCAAGTTTGAAAAGCCCAACCAGAATTTGTATAATACCTGCAAAAGCCACCGCTGCAAACACATATTCAATGCCGTGGCTTTTCATTAAAGCAATCAATACAATTACCGTGGCACCAGCTCCGCCAGAAATTAAGCCCGGTCTTCCACCCAAAATGGCGGTAACCAAACCCATAATAAAAGCGGCATACAAACCCGTTAACGGTGGAAAACCAGCTAAAATAGCAAACGACAACGATTCGGGAATCATGGTCATGGCTACGGTTAATCCGGCTAAAATTTCTGTTCGGTAATTTATGCCCTTCGAAAAATCGAAAAGTTGAAGATAAGGTTTCATTACTGGATAATTACAGCTGCAAATATCAACTATTATAATGAATTGAGCTTACAGCGTAAACTTAATATCCTGGTAAAGTCAACAAAAAATTACTTTACCTGCTGTTTTAATTCTTTTTTGGTAAACTCCTTTTTAATTACTTCGGGCAGATATGAGACGGTATATTCCTGTTGTGAAGTTAATATGGCATCGGCATTTCCATCTATACAAAAATGTGGGGTGATAAATCCATATAGACTTTTTGTGGTAGCCATGGTTTTATTTCTCACACTTTCAAAATCTGCAGACTTCAGGTACATCAGCAAAATAGATACACCATATACATTGCCTCCATTTGATTTGCTGTTTAAACCAAGGGCTGTGCCTGGATAAACGGTTTGTCCGACCTTAACCGCAAAACTCCCTTTCTTGAGTCCTCTATAGTTGGCCAATGTTCCATCAGCATGTTCAACAATCAAATCATTAGTTTTACTGGTATAGGCTATCCCATCAACCAAATCTGAATCGTATAAATCTTTCACTTCAACTACAACCCCTTTACGGATGGCCGTAACTGTATCCTCTTCTTTCGTAGAAAATCGATACACTTTCCAATCTTCGGGTGTGGTATTTCCGAAATAAGTAGCGTTTACAAAAGATGACTCCACCGCTCTCATCTTTGCACCATTTTTAGCCGGCAAAGTGTAAACAAAAGCAGCATTATATTTCGGATTTAACTTTCCCCTAATCGACGAATAACTGTAAGAAAATCCAATTCCCTGGTCTTTATTTGTAGGAGTTAAGGTTGTCAGGGTTCCTGAATAACCTCGGGCTTCAAACTTGCGATTTCCAGGATCAGCAGTATTAGTTAACTGGTCAAATTTTAACACCACGGTGTAAAACCCTGGATCTGTTTTGTCAAAGTTGAAAGTTACACTCTTATCTGCATTAACTTTATAAGACAATTTTACCGGATTTTCTTGCGCAGCTGCACAAAACCAGGCACTAGCTGAAGCAAAGAAAACTGCCAGCGTTAATCTGAAATTCATCATGTGATAGATCGTTAATTTGCTGCAAATTAGAAATTAACACATTATCAGACAAATTAATTTTAATGCGGCAAAAAAGATATTAATGTGTTTTGAGCCACTCTAACCTCCTTTGATCCGGCAGGTGCGTTACTTTGAAATTTTCAAATTTTGCTTCAAAACCTTTTCCATCCGGACTTGCAGCCATCAAGCCAATCATTACCGGGGTATTATCCTGTAAAGGCGCATTACGCGTCATGATATAATGCTGATCATCCAAAGAATAAAAAATTTCAACAGCATCTAACCTTCGCACCACCTTAATCCAGATAAATGGTGGCACTTTGTCCAAAGGCAGCACACTCCAATCGCTTTTTTCATGCGTAACTACCGTACTCACATTAAATTTACCCTCTACAAATTCAACACCTGTTTTGATGTAGTTCTGATGATCAATCCTAATCATTAAACCCATCTGATCGAAACGTGCTTTGTAAGCACCGGTGAGTTTAACTTTCGCTTCAAATTCTCCGCCATAGGTTCCATAATAAAATGGAGCATCATCAACAGTGAAACCATAATGAGAAATTCTCCAATAATCACTATTTGGCGTTACCTGCATGATCAGGCTATTATTTTTTATCTCCCACTTTTCGGGTTCATTAAACCATTGCATCTTTTCCAGACTTTGTGCGTGTACTTTGTTCAGGCTAAACAGCGTGCTTACGATGAGTAATAATTTCTTCATTTTGATCATATCATATTTCAATCTGCCCGGATGTTGCCCGAAACATTTAATCACAAAGCTATCTAAGCCAAAACCCAAATTCAATGGTCATAAATAACCACTATCTTTGCTGCAGATGAGAAAAATACTTAACACTAAACTATTGGCCCAACATTTCGAATTCAATCCAACGCCTCACCTGATGTTGGACAATGCCAAATCGATTGCCAGGATGTACAGCATAATGGAAAATTGCATCAGTGTGCTAAGTGATTTAAGAACAAGAAAAAGTTACATCTATAATGGCGCATTGGCCGATTTACTTGGGGTATCAGCTGACGAAACTGAAATCACGTCAATCTGGGAAGATGAATTGTTAAACAAAGTTCATCCCGAAGATTTGGAAAAGAAATACAGGCTTGAGTTTGATTTTTTTCAGTTTCTAAACACCATTGATGTTGCCGATCGCACGGACTATCAGGTGATTACTAAGCTAAGAATTAAAAAGAAAGATGGAAAGTATGCTTTTGTGCAGCACCGTTTGATTTATGTTGCCAGTTCAGAGGATGGCAGCATTTGGCTAGCACTTTGCCTTTACAATCTGATTTTTGATCATCCTGAATTTGAAATTCCGCAGGGCGTGATTCTCAACAATAGAACAGGTAAGGTTATTAAGGATAACGAGGACCGTTTTGGAACGTTGCTATCGCTACGCGAAAAAGAAGTTCTTCAATTGATTAAACATGGTCGCAGAAGCAAGGAAATTGCAGATAAATTGTCGCTAAGCATTAATACTGTAAACCGCCATAGGCAAAATATATTTAGAAAGTTAAATGTAACTAACGCTATGGAAGCCTGCAAGGTTGCCGAAAATACAGGATTATGATCAAGATAATCAAAATCGTTATTTCTTAACTATTGAAATTAATTTCTTGCCTCCCATCATGATAGGGATGGCAATTAAACCGCCAACTATACCTGCCCCAAACTCTTTTATGGTAGATTGAAGATTTGGCAAAACATGATGCATAAACTCAATATTGTGAACGAAAATACCGCCGGCTACTAATATTAGGGCTATGGTTCCTACAACTGCTAACACTTTGATAATGATAGGAAGCGCCTTAACCAGCAAGTGACCCAATGAGCCAAAAAAACCTTTATCATTTGAACGCTTAATAAGCTTGTAACCTGCATCATCCATACGTACAATCAAAGCCACAATACCGTAAACCCCAACGGTTGCCAAAATAGCAACTACCGATACGGTTAAAATTTGAATGGCTAAAGACTTATCGAGTACGCTTCCAAGCGCAATAATTACAATTTCAATAGAAAGGATAAAATCAGTTAATACTGCCGATTTAACTTTTGCTTTCTCAGCATCGGCATCATCTTTTATTACTTCGACTGCGGCCTCATCTGCCGGCTTTGAATTGTGGAAAAAATATTCGATAATCTTTTCTACGCCTTCATAAGCCAAATAAAATCCACCTAAAATTAAAATCACTTTTATGGCTATGGGAAAAAATGCCTGAAGTAATAAAGCTATAGGAACGATAATCAGTTTGTTTAGAAAAGAGCCTTTAGTAATCGCCCACAATACAGGTATTTCTCTTGAAGCTAAAAAACCAGTAGCTTTTTCTGCATTAACGGCTAAGTCATCTCCGAGTATGCCGGCAGTTTTACGTGTAGCCAATTTGCTTGCCATGGCAACATCATCCATTAAAGCACCTATATCATCTAAAATCGCAAAAAAACCTGAAGCCATCTGTATTTATTTATTATGCCGCAAAATAGAAATTCGCTTTCGCATTAAAAGAATAAAACTGTTTTTCTTAATAAAAAAGGATGCAGGTTTTGAGCTATAAAGCTTTTCCACTTATCTCGCTTTCTTAATTTTGCTGCAAATTTCATTATTCAAATATTTAACAAACAGCGTTGAGTGGAACTTAAAACAACTATTGAGAATAACCAAAAATTCATTATTATTGGCTAAATTTAATTTTAAGCCTTTTTCGGCAGAAACAAACTAGTAATGCAAACTGTCAGCGACCTGGATTTAGTGAACATGATCAAAGCTGGCAATCATTTAGCATTCTCTGAATTATATCAACGATACAAAATAGTTTTGTACCTCCACATTAAAAAAATGTTGAATAATGAAGACGAAACCAAAGATATTATTTAGGAAACATTTACTTATATCTGGGTGAACCGATTAGATTTAAATATATCTACATCTGTAAAATCATACTTATACACTACTGTCCGCAATAAGGTACTTAACGTCATTACCCATCAAAAGTTTGAAAATAACTACCTAAACTCTCTGCAAAACATTATTGAAATTGGTGAATTTTCTACTGATGAGAAGATACGTGAAAATGAACTGATCGCATTAATTGAGAGAGGCATAGAAATCTTCCCGCTAAAATGAGACAAGTTTTTGAGTTAAGCCGAAAATATCACCTTAGCCACAAAGAAATATCTGAAAAACTAAATATTTCCGATAAAACGGTAAAGAAGCAGATCAGTAATGCCATAAAAATACTGCGATTGGAAGTCAGAAACTTTATTTTACTATTTTCTTTCATTTAATTTAAAATTCATCTACTACCAGGGGGAAGTTCGATTGTCTTAGCCATATAAACCAGACATCCCACCCTAAGTAAAATGAACAGAATTAAAGCTGAAGAATTAATAAAAAAATATAAGGAAGGTAATTTAAGTGCTGATGAAAAATTGGTACTGGAAAAATGGTATGCCACATTAGAAGAAACGAGCAACCTTCATTTGGAACCAGGAGAGTTGGTAAAAAATCTGGATGACATTTGGAAAACGATAGAATTAAACACCACTCTACCAGACAAAAAACCTGTTATCAAAACCATTTGGAAGCGTGTTGCAGCTATAGCAGCGATACTTTCATTGGTAATTATTTCAGTAATATATTTCAGTTCCCGCTCTAAAGAAAGCCAAGGCAGCGATTACAGATCAATTGCCAAAACAATTAAACCTGGCGGAAATAAAGCGACTTTGACGCTTTCGAGTGGAGAAATTATTATTCTTGATAGTGCCAGTAATGGAAAACTTTTAGAAAAGGCTGGAATCAGTATTACCAAAACTGCCGATGGCCAAATCATTTACACCGCTAACGGTAATCATAAACCAACAGACAAACCTTTAATTAATACCATTACTACGCCAACAGGTGGCCAATATCAAATCCAACTTCCTGATGGAAGTAAAGTTTGGTTAAATGCGCAATCTTCACTTCGTTATCCCTCGTTTTTTAACGACAAAGAGCGACTTGTAACACTAACAGGAGAAGCCTATTTCGAAATTGCCAAAAGTCCAAAAAAGCAAAATTTTAAAGTCACTACCATTAATCAAACGCTGGAAGTGCTGGGTACCCATTTCAATATTAATGCTTACAGCAACGAAGCCTCAGTGAAAACCACACTGTTGGAGGGGCAGGTAAAGGTTAGCCGATTGTTGCCTGATAAAAAAGTGGAAGTGCCCCTATTGCTTAAACCAGGACAGCAAAGTATTGTATCTGCTAAAACATTAAATGTAGAAAATGTAGCTCCAGCACAATTTACCGCATGGAAAGATGGTTCGTTTGCTTTTAAGGATGCGGATTTAAAAACGGTGATGAGAACATTATCTAGATGGTATAATATCAATGTTTCTTATGAAGGAACTATTCCAAACCTGGAATTTAGTGGCGAGCTGAATCGCAACCTCAACCTAGATCAAATACTGGATGTACTGAGTTTTTATCAAGTTCATTTCAAAATGGAAGGTAAAAATTTAATTGTTGCTCCTTCAAATACCAAATAATTTAACAACCAAACTAAACCAACAAACATGAAGAAAAATTTACTAAAAGAATAGCAAAACCAATTCATCAGATTAAAAAAAACCGCAGCAGTGTTGGCGCACTACTACGGCATTAAATCTGAGCTAAAGCTGGAGATATCCAGCGCAAATAATCCGAAACTATTTTATTAACCCAAACAAACAAAAGTATGAATTTAAATGCTACTGCGCTTGCTATGCCCACCACATGGCTACCACCTAAATTACTGTTAACTATGAAATTGACAATTTTTATACTCCTACTCGCTCTTGTTCAAGTTAGCGCAAAAGGGTACGGCCAGATTTCAATCAAAGAAAAAGATGCTCCACTTGAAAATGTATTAAATCTTGTAAAAAAACAATCAGGCTATTCGTTTTTCTATGATAGTAAAGATGTTCGCTCAGCGAAAATTACTATAAGTCTAAATAATGTTTCCCTTGAGCAAGCATTGACGGAGTTTTCAAAAAAAATCCCTTTGGATTTTAAAATTGTTGGAAATACCGTTTTAATCAAACGTCAGGAAGTTAGACTGCCCTTGATAAGCCATGTCAATCTGGCGAGTACGATCAGCGGAAAAGTATTTGATGATAAAGGCATCTCTGTTCCTGGAGTAAATATTGTTTTAACCAGCAATGGGTTTAAACAAAATACCGTATCAAATTCTTCAGGAGAATACCAGTTTACCGTTCCTGCCGCGGGTACTTACACCCTTGAAGCGAGTTACATCGGATTTAACAAATATATTCAGAGCGTTGTTGTTAAAAACAGCAATATCAACCAAAACATCACCTTATTCCCTTCTTCCGAAGATTTATCAGAGGTAATGGTGGTGGCTTATGGTAAACAAACCAAAGCTTCATTTACAGGTTCAGCAAAAGAATTAAAAGGTCCTGTTATAAGTGGCAGCCCAAGAGCAAGTGTGCAGGAAAGTTTGCAAGGAAATGTGGCAGGATTAATTTCAAGCAATGGATCCGGACAACCAGGTGCCGTTCCTAATGTAAGAATTAGAGGTATTGGATCCGTTAACGCAGGTAGTGGACCGTTATACGTTGTAGATGGAATTCCTTTGAACGATAATCAAATTAGCGGCTTAAACAGTTATGATATTGAAAACTTAACGGTATTAAAAGATGCATCTGCGGCATCAATTTATGGATCAAGAGCCGCCAATGGCGTTATTTTAATTACCACCAAGAGTGGGGCGGCTGGTAAAACCGTAATTTCAGCTTCTGTTCAAAGTGGTGTAAATAATATTATCACCATTAAAGGTACTGAAGCTTTAAATACTTCGGAGATGCTTGAGTTATTGAAAGAAGGTTGGGTAAACAAAGGTAATGATCCGGCTTTGTTTGCACAGGAGATGGCTGCAAATAACGTTAACCCTAATGTAAATACAGATTGGTTTGATCTGCTAACCCGCACAGGTAATCATACCCAGGCAGATCTTTCTATTAGCGGTGGTACAGATAAAACTAAATTCTATATTTCTGGAAGTCATTATATTGCTAAAGCACCAGTACTAGGTAGTGATTTTACCAGAAGCACCGCAAATATGAGAATCAGCAATCAGGTTTCTGATAAGTTATCTGTTTCTGGCGGTTTGCAAATAAACAATCGCAACAACCATACCCAGGCAGATGGCAGCACCTTTGGTAACCCGGTTAGGATGTACTCGCAATACCAACCATGGTTAAGGGCTTATAACGATGATGGAACTTATGACTTTAGTTATTTTAACCGTTACAATCCAATGGCCCAGGTTTTAGAAAGTTATACCACCAGAAAAGCATATGCTTTAATTGGTAACTTCTTAGCCAAATATCAAATCACTAAAGATTTTTCGATTGAGAACCAATCAAACATTAATTTTCTTTACGGAGAAAATGTAGAATACAATAAATCAGGTGTAGGTACGTCGCGTACCGATGGAGGAAGGGCTACTTCAAGTACCGATCGTGTGATCAATTGGGTAAATACCTCGATACTAAGATATAACAAAACTTTTGGCGATTTTGGTTTAAAAACTTATGTTGGATATGAATCACAAAAAGTTACTGAAGTAGGAAACTATGTGCAAAAACGTAATTTCCTCCCGAACACCTACACTTTAGATAATGCATCCATTTTAGTTGATGGTGGATCAACAGGTACATCAAATGCCTTAAACTCAGTTTTCTTAAATGCTTCAACAGATTATAAATCTAAATATTACCTCAGTGCCTCTTTCCGCCGTGATGGTTCGTCGAGATTTGGATCTGAGAAACGATACGGTAATTTTTGGTCGTTAGGGGTTTCATGGAACATTTTGAAAGAGAGCTTCATGGAGGATCAGCAAGTATTTTCAGACCTTCGTTTACGTTCGAGTTATGGTGTTAACGGAAACCAGGACATCGGCAATTTTGCTTCAAGAGCGTTGTATGGCAGTACAAATTATGATAACTCACCTGGTTTGGTTTTCTCTAATTATGGAAACAACCTTTTAACCTGGGAAAAAAACAAGCCATTTAACATCGGCCTTGATTTTGGCGTATTAAAAAATCGTTTAACAGGAACATTCGAATACTATTCACGAGCAACATCGGATTTGCTATTAAACCGTCCGATTTCTGCAACCAACGGCTTAACAAGCTTTACAGATAATGTTGGTGCAATCAAAAACAGTGGTTTAGAACTCGAATTAAACAGCGTGAACATTCAGCCAAAAAATAATGGATTTGGATGGACAACCAGTTTCAACATTTCAACCATCAAAAATGAAATTACATCGTTAACAAGCCCAATTGTATCGGGCAGTTACAACCGTTATGTAGGTGGCGATTTCTATCAACTATACCTTACAGGTTACGCAGGTGTTAACCCAGCAAACGGCGAAGCATTGTGGTTTACCGATGAAACGCAGACACAAACCACTAATAATTATGGCTCGGCGAAACAATATAACCAAGGCAGTGCCCTTCCTGATTTTTTTGGTGGCTTAACCAATAGTTTTACCTACAAAGGCTTTTCGCTAAGTTTTCAGTTATACTTCAACTTCGGAAATAAAATTTATGATAATTATGGTACGAATGTGAATTCTGATGGCTCGTTAGGTTTCGGACCAACCAATAGAATCAGCCGTTATTCTTACGACACCAGATGGCAGCAACCAGGTGATATCACTTTAACACCAAAAATGGTTTATTTAGGCACACAATCTGGAACATCAAGCCAAAACTCATCTCGCTTTGTTTACAACGGAGATTATATTCGCTTACGTGATCTGACTTTAGGCTATGATTTGCCAGCACATTGGGTTAAACATGTAAAGTTATCAAGTGCTAAAATCTATTTCAGGGCAAATAACTTATTTACATACATTAAAGATGACCGCATAACTTTTGACCCTGAGGTAGGTATTGACGGATTTGCGGACAAAAATATTCCTGTGTACAGAACTGCACTTTTAGGTCTTGATATTAAATTTTAATCTAGAATTACCATGAAAAAATTATATAACATATTTTATGCAACACTGATAGCACTCTTAATTACCTCTTGCGGTAAAGAGTTTCTAGAGATTGATCCTGAACAACAAGCGGCGGTAAATATGGTTGTAGTTGATTTACCAACAACCAAAGCGGCAGTAATGGGCACCTATTCCCTATTACAAAGTGCTGCTTACTATGGAAGAAGCGCTGTAATACTTCCTGATTTAATGGCAGATAATATGTATATCAGCAGAAGAAATTCCAGCAGATACACCAGTTACGATCAATACATTACCAATACGAATGATGGAACAGCATCCGGATCGTGGAATATCATGTACCGCACCATTGTAAATGCTAACGTAATTATCGCAAAGGGAGAGGTTTTAAGTGTTCCTCAATCCGAGCAGGCAGAGGTTAGTCATTTAGTTGGAGAAGCCTACACATTAAGGGCATTGGCTCATTTTGACTTGTTGAGATTTTATGCCGCACCTTACAATTCTACGCCAAATGCATCTCACATCGGTGTACCGGTGCTCGCTAAAAGTGGCACAAGTAAGGAAGATATTGTTAATCCGAAAAGAAATACGGTTAAAGAAGGGTATGATCAAATTGTATCAGATTTGAAAAAAGCAATATCTTTGATGCCTGCAACACCTGTAGGATTTACGGCATCTAACAAAGGTCACATCAGTCAGTTTGCTGCAAAAGCATTACTGGCAAGAGTTTATTTGTATATGGAAGACTGGGCAAATGCCGAAGCCATGGCAACTGATGTCATCAGCAGCAATAAATTCACTTTATTAAGCAATGCGAACTATGTTAGCGGCTCGACTAACTTCAGAATCCAGAATAATAGTGAAGCGATATTTGAAGTGGTATACAATGCAACAAATAATTTAGGAACAGATCGTTTAGCGGCATTTTTGCTTCAGGGATCGAGTTATGGTGACGGTTTAGCAACCGATGATTTGTATAACTTATACACGAATACTGATGTGCGTAAAGGCTTTATGACTCGAGGAAGCAGAACAAGTGCTGAAAACCCGGCGAACGTGATTACAAAATATAATAACGTAACTACATTTGAGGAAGGCGTGAAAGTAATTCGTTTATCTGAAGTATATTTAATTCGTGCTGAAGCAAGAGCCAAACAAACAGGAAAAGAAGCACTTGCCATAGCCGATTTAGATTTGATCGCTAAACGTGCCGATGCCTCTGCTCCTACTACAACTGCTACGGGAGTCGCCTTGCAAAACTTAATTTTATTAGAAAATAGAAAAGAATTTGCTTTCGAAGGTCACCGTTTGTTTGATTTAACACGTAATAAATTGGCTTTTACAAAATATCGTACAGGTGGACTTACCATTGCAATACCAAATACTTCATTAAAAACTGTTTTACCAATTCCATTAGCGGAGATGAATGCCAACACTAATATGGAACAAAATGAAGGTTATAAATAGCCTTATCTCACAATAAAAAAAACGGCAACTCAATATTGAGTTGCCGTTTTTTTTGCTTAAAAGAACTTGGAATGTTTTATTTAAAAATTAGTAATTGAGTTGACTGTTGTTTTAAATAAATTAAACCAAAAGAATTATTGGTTGTCATACCGCTATGTTAAAAACTCCTGCATCATCAGTCGTTGTAAAGTATATTTCAATCATTGTGATGATTTTTAATATCTCTATGGCTAAAGGTGCGCCGAAACAAAATGACCCCAAAATAAAATTAATGCACTGGATGCTAAATAATGTTAAGAGAGAAGCTTTAGTCTCCATTCCGGCTACAGCTAAAACAAACTCTACTCCAATTATTTTTGCCTTTCACGGACATGGGGGAAACATGACAAACCTGATGAAGAACAGGGCATATGAAAAGCTTTGGCCAGAAGCCATTATTGTATATCCACAGGGACTGAATACTCCAGGACAGCTAACAGATCCGAAGGGGATTCGCTCTGGATGGCAAAAAAGCCCTGGCGATATGGGTGATAGAGATCTTATTTTCTTTGATGCTATGTTAAAAACCCTTAAACATGATTATAAAGTTGATGAGAAGCGTATATACGCTACAGGACATTCGAATGGTGGTGGCTTTACTTATCTGCTTTGGGCTACAAGGGGAGATCAGTTTGCAGCTTTTGCACCATCAGCTGCTGTAGCCGGAAAGATTTTAAACTTGATCAAACCTAAACCTGCTGTTCACATTATGGGAGAAAATGATCCATTGGTGAAGCCTTTTTGGCAAAAATTAATGTGCCAGGAGATAATGAAAATAAATGGATGTACAAAACAAGGAAATTTTTATGCTCAAAATGCTATAATTTATCCTTCCAGCACTAATAGTCCCTTTGTATGGTATTCACATTCTGGAAATCACACTTTTCCTTCAGAAGCCGATGAAGTTATTATAAAGTTTTTCAAAAATAATTCAAAACCTTAAACTCGATTAATCGTAGCTTGTATGATAGATTTTAGCTCATCAATCTAGTTTCATGAAACAAAGTTTATATCCCAAGGTGAGTCTCTAATTAATCCCTACGTAACGCCAAGCAGATCAGCTATAAAAAAAAAATAAAAAAAAAGCCTCACTCGGGCGGAGTGAGGCTTGGCTTGAATTTTCAAGCTCCTTCTGCTGGGCTCGAACCAGCGACCCTCTGATTAATCCCGTACGTTCGGGACTCTAACCAGCTGCGCAAGAATCTCATTAAACTCATTACCATTAATAAGCTTTTCGAGAAGACTACGGCTTTTTTGTTTTTTAATAAATTTTTCAATTTTAATGGCTTCAGCTTCTACTTCTCCACATTCAAAAGCTGCCGCCAGCACCCAGGGTCTATGCTTTGAGGTGTAAGTGTTTCGTTCGCTGTTATTATGTTCGTTTACGCGTTTCTCAATATTACCTGTATAACCAACATAAAATTTTTCAGAACTTTTGGAATAAAGAATATAGATGTAATACATAACTCAATATAACAAAAAACCACTCCGACAGAATAGGGCTAACCTTGAACTTTCAAACCCTTTGGCTAAGCTTACTTAACATTTGGTTTATAGTCCCTAGCGACCATTATTAATCCAGTAGTCATGAGACATTTGATGGGTGGAACTACTAAAAAAAAATAAAAAAAAAGCCCCACTCGGACGGAGTGGGGCTTGGCTTGAATTTTCAAGCTCCTTCTGCTGGGCTCGAACCAGCGACCCTCTGATTAACAGTCAGATGCTCTAACCAGCTGAGCTAAGAAGGAATATTTTCTCTCATCTTCTTTTTCCTCTGATTAATCCCGTACCTACGGGACTCTAACCAGCTGAGCTAAGAAGGAATATTTTCTCTCATCTTTTTTCCTCTGATTAATCCCGTACCTACGGGACTCCAAGCAGCTGAACTAAGAAGGAATATTTTCTCTCATCTTATTTTTCCTCTGATTAATCCCGTACCTACGGGACTCTAACCAGTTGAGCTAAGAAGGGATATTTTCTCTCATCTTCTTTTTCCTCTGATTAATCCCGTACCTACGGGACTCTAACCAGCTGAGCTAAGAAGGGATATTTTTCCTGGTTATTGGTAAACTTACCAAAATCCTTTGGCAATTTTGTCATAAAAAATCCCCACATTACTGTGAGGATTTTGCTCCCTCTGCTGGGCTCGAACCAGCGACCCTCTGATTAACAGTCAGATGCTCTAACCAGCTGAGCTAAGAAGGAATATTTATTCTGGTTTGTAAAAAAAATCGCTAAAATCCTTTAGCACTCTTAACTCTGATTAATCCCGCAGTTGCGGGACTCAACCAGCTGAGCTAAGAAGGAATGCTGGTTGTTTCCTAAAACGGGGTTCTGTGTGCTTTGCAGCTCGCATACCCTTGTTCGTTTTGGGAATGCAATATTAGGGCTTTTAAATTATTTATGCAATATTTGCAGTGAAAAATTTTTAAAAAAATTCAAAATAAAATATATGAGTCTGATAATCATAGGTACTGTAGCTTTTGATGCTATTGAAACTCCTTTCGGAAAAACGGATAAAATAGTGGGTGGTGCGGCAACATATGCAAGTTTAGCTGCTTCTTACTTTTACAACAAAGCAAAAATTGTGGCAGTTGTAGGTGATGATTTTTTGAAATCGGATATAGATACTTTTAGCAAACACGGCATTGATACCGAAGGTTTACAAATTAAAGCCGGAGAAAAATCTTTCTTCTGGTCCGGAAAATACCATAACGACATGAACAGTCGCGATACCTTAATCACTGAATTAAATGTATTGGAAAATTTCGACCCAATTATTCCGGAAAGTTACCAGGATTGTGAATATTTAATGTTAGGCAACTTAACACCGCAAGTACAACAAACAGTAATTGAACGTTTAAAAAACCGCCCGAAATTAATCGTGATGGATACGATGAACTTCTGGATGGATATTATGATGGATGATTTATTGGAGACCATCAAATTAGTAGATGTTTTAACCATTAACGATGCTGAAGCACGCCAATTATCGGGCGAATATTCCTTAGTTAAGGCTGCAAAGAAAATCCTTACTATGGGACCAAAATACCTGATTATTAAAAAAGGAGAACACGGCGCATTATTATTTCACGAAGACCAGATTTTCTCTGCTCCTGCATTACCACTGGCTGAAGTGTTTGATCCAACGGGAGCAGGTGACACCTTCGCAGGTGGTTTCATTGGCTATTTAGCCAAAGTTGGAACCATTAATTTTAACAATATGAAAAACGCAATTATTTACGGCTCGGCATTGGCTTCTTTCTGTGTAGAGAAATTTGGTACAGAAAAATTGTTAAACCTCACCGAAGAAGAAGTTGCAGCAAGAATTCAGCAATTTGTAAGTTTAAGTTCGTTCACAATAGAAGCTTAATTCGATATAAAGATTTAGCCGCAGATTTGCTGATTAAAAAAATGATCTGCAAATCTGCGGCTTTTTTGTTTAGATCATTTTGGCTATGGGAATAAATTTCTCAAAAACCGCCTCAGTATGTGGTGCATCAGGCAATTCATCTGTTAAATCTTGTCCGGCCCAATGCTCATAATGTTTACCATTGCGCCATAAACGGCTCTCCGTCATATCGTAAATCAAGCCTTTGTAAGCTACCCAAATTTGCGGTTTGTCCTGTCCGTTCCGCAAAGCGAGTTGTTGTTTGGTGTAAACGGGTAAATCCATTTATTAAGTTTCTGTTTTTAGAAGCGCAATTGTTGTGCAAAGTAATAACTTTCTTCCCGCTTTCCGCTTTACTTCGTGCCCGCTTCAATCGGGGCTAGATGGCAAAACTCGCTTTTCATTTTTGGGGTTAGCAATGCGCAGAAACATTGTTGATAAACCTAACAGCAGTGGAAATACTTTTTGCAGCGCCTCCCATAAATATGCGATCACGTTGTTAAAAAAGATTGAAACGAATGGCAGGGCTGGAAACCGCAATGCACTTCTGCCTTTTCATTTCCAAAAAATCCTTAAGACAGTTCCTTTTTTATCGCCCTGCTTTTAAAATACTCATATAAATAAACATTCATTAAAAGTAACGACATTAAATAAAAATGATCTTCGAAAGGAATGGTGCCTACCCTAAAATTTAAGTTTTCATTGTTATTATAAATTACCACCGGAATGGCTGTTAGAAAGCCATTGACAATGTAAAAAGGAATTAATGAAACCAAATATGCACGGTAAAATTTGTACATGAACCTTAGTTTATGATTTACATATTCTACGGCAAATAACACCACGAACAAAAAGCCGAAATTAATAAGTGTGTACCAGCGGCTGTAGCCAAAAAAAAGAATAGCGAAACAAATACCGAGCAAGGCATGGCTTACAGCCAAACTGTATTTTTGTAATTCGTTTTTAGGAAAATAGGCATTTAAACATTCGTAAATAAATATGCAGGCATATGGCACAGTCAGGAAAAATAACATTTCCTCCAAAGGTAATCCCCATAAGCTAATCCCAATTAAATAATCGGGATTGAAAGACCATACGTTGAGTTTAACAAACAGCAAATCCCATATTAAAAAAACAATACCAGTAATTAGAATGGCGGGCACCACAAATTTCCATTTGCTAAAAAAGTATACCTTCTTATCAAACGACAATATGAATGGAAAGAAAATAACAGCAATGTTTATGAGTAGATAGATATAGTTCATTTAAATAAATTTCTTTAAAATTTTGATTTCTTCAGCCGTACAACGTTTACTATCTACCATAAATTTAGCAACACTTTTGATTAGGCCATCATCGGCTATTCCGAAATTGCGGTTTTGGTAATGTTTAACAATCTCTTTCCGATCTACATCCAAATCTTTACTAAAACCCAGAAAACCGGGTGTGAAATGTTCAATTGAAAAGCGCATGAAACGGATTTCTAAATTTTCTTTATCCATGTCGACAGCTTTTTGCATGGTTTTCAAAGAAACTTTAACGTATTTTATTTTATTGTAGGGATTCCATGCATGTTTCGCTTTTAGTGCTTCCAAGGTTCCTAAATAAGCAGTAAGAAGCCCTGATCGGTTTGGTAGTTTTAAGAGTTTCTCATGTAAAGAATCTGTAAGCTTCGAACTTTCTACCGCCTTAACTAAATCGCTTTTTAAAACCGCAATTTCTTTGGCCGACAGTTGAGCTTTGCAAATGCATGTTGAAACCAAAAGCAGGAAAAATAAAATACTATTTTTAATCATGTGTGGGGTCAAAGGTAAGAAAAGTGAATTGGTTTAGCATAGATGATTATGTGTGTAAAGAAAGAACCGATAGGCATATCAAATTGGTACCTGCAAATCCTACAACACTAAATACATTAAATTGATTTTTTCATTATTGCGAAATTGAACTTCAGCAATTGAAGCAATCTCATCGGTAAATTAATCACAAATGAGATTGATCAGCTGAAAATCTCCCCCTCAGTTAATTTTAACGATAAGTTGTTAACCTGAACAACAGAAAATAAAAACAAAACCATCAAAAATCCTTTTATTTACATTATGGATAAAAAACCAACGGTAACCATCATTGGTGCTGGTTTCGCAGGGCTTTCTGCTGCTGCACTTTTAGCTAAAGATGGCTTTGACGTTACTGTTTTAGAAAAAAATGAAATGGCTGGAGGCAGGGCCAGAACATGGGAAAAAGATGGATTTATCTTTGACATGGGCCCCAGCTGGTATTGGATGCCTGATGTATTTGAGAATTTTTATCAAATTTTCGGAAAAACCACAGCTGATTTCTATGACTTAAAAAGATTAAACCCGTCTTACAGGATTTATTTCGGAAAAGAAGATACCCTTGATGTGCCATCTACGCAGGAAGAACTCTATCAGCTTTTCGAAACGTTGGAACCCAACAGCAGCAAAAATCTTGATTCTTTTTTAAAGCAAGCCAAATACAAGTACGATGTAGGCATGAACGAATATGTATTCAAACCGTCGCACAGTGTGATGGAATACTTTGATCCCAGATTAGCCATTAGCGGCATTAAACTTCAGCTATTGGGTAATATGCGTACACATGTACATCAGCTTTTTAAAAATGAGAAACTGCGCAAACTTTTAGAGTTTCCGGTTTTGTTTTTAGGCGCCACGCCGCAAAACACACCTGCATTATATAGTTTAATGAATTATGCTGACCTGATTCTGGGCACCTGGTATCCGATTGGAGGCATGCATAAGATTGTAGCTGCCATGCAAACCATTGCCGAACAGCAGGGTGTAAAATTTAAATTTGATACCGAGGTAAAAAGAATTGTAGTAAGAGATAATGTTGCAGAAGAGTTAATCACTAACAAGGGAAACTTTAAAACCGATTTTTTGATTGGCAATGCAGATTATCACCACATTGATCAGCAGCTGTTAGATCGAGCTTACCGAAACTATGACGAAAAATATTGGGAATCCAGAACCATGGCCCCCTCCTGTCTGCTATTTTATATTGCTTTAGATAAAAAATTACAGCATGTACTTCATCATAATTTATTTTTCGATGAAAATTTTGATGAGCATGCAGAGGAAATTTACACCAACGCCAAGTGGCCGGCTAAACCTTTATTTTATGCTTGCTGTCCATCGGTAACGGATGAGCATGTTGCTCCTCCAGGATGTGAAAATTTATTTTTTTTAATCCCCGTTGCGCCGGGATTACAAGACAGCGAAGCCAAACGCGAAGAGTATTTCAACCTGCTTGTTCAGCGTTTCAAATCTTTAACCGGAAACGACATTAGCAAAAACATTCTTTTTAAGCGAAGTTATGCCATGAATGATTTTGTAGAAGATTACCATGCCTATAAAGGAAATGCATACGGCTTGGCAAACACTTTGAAACAAACCGCTTTTTTGAAACCAAAAATGAAAAACCATAAAGTAACAAACATGTTATATACTGGTCAATTAACGGTTCCAGGCCCTGGAGTGCCTCCTGCAATCATATCAGGCCAAGTGGCAGCAAAAGAAATAATTAAAAAGATAAAAAAAGCTTGACAAATTTAAAATTTCCCTTATCTTTATATCCACAAAACAAAAACACTGCAAATAACCCTTAAAACGCAATATTGTTCGAGGTTTGCATTTGTTTCGAAATGAAAGAGAAGGCGAATTGTTGAAAGTAAACATAAGAATCAACTAACCAAATATATGATAAGCAAATAAGGCCTGGATTTTTTCCGGGCCTTTTGCTTTACTCGATTTCTCGGCAAATTTTATTTTATTCTTCACAATTGAATATTTACCAAACTTTATGACAGACGCAGATTATCTGAAATACTTGAAGCGATTACTTTAGCACACTGCAAGCTGTAAAAAAAAATCATAAAAAAAGTCTCAACTTTCGTTGAGACTTTCTGTTTTTCATTCGATGTGTTTTAAGCCACTTCCGAAAGGGCAGTATCTTTAGCGTATGTTTTCAAATATTTTTTCAAAATTCCTCTTGCTACGTGGATACGGGTTTTTACGGTACCGATTGGAATTTGTAGCATATCTGCGATTTCATGGTATTTATAACCTTCGAAATAGCGAATAAAAGGCACATAATATTCTTCAGGTAACTGCGCCAAGGCTTTATCAATATCACCAAGCACAAATTTACTTTCCGCCTGATTTTTAGTTGCGCTATATGATAAGTTTGCTGAAGAGATATCTTCGCTTTGCGTAATTAATGTATTTGTTTTAACTAAACGACGATAGTTATTGATAAAGGTATTTTTCATGATGGTAAACAACCAACCTTTTAAATTCGTACCTTCTTTAAACTTATTGTAATAAGTGATTGCTTTCAACATCGTATCCTGAACTAAATCATTGGCATCTTCCGCATCTTTAGTGAAGTTTAAAGCATATGATCTTAATGATACTGAGTGATGGTTAACCAGATGGTTGAATTCAAATTTTGTCATGATATGTAGCTTTAGGTAAGATAAAAAAATGAATTGATGTTCATTCAATCTAACCTAAACAAACTTAATACCAACTTTTTTTGGCACAGCTGTGGAAGTTTCAAATCTGTTTAATACGCACTTTCGTCACAGAATATTTACTTCGCGTTCTAAAGTGACTCCAAAACTAGACTTCACACTGTCTATAATCTGTTCAGAAAAATCAAATACTTCCGTGCCAGTAGCGTTACCATGGTTAACTAATACCAAGGCCTGGTTTTTCCAGGTTCCGGTTTGACCGACTATTTTTCCTTTCCAGCCACATTGCTCAATTAGCCAGCCCGCAGCAAGTTTGATTTTATGATCAGCAGTAGGATAATGTACTACATCGGGATGTTTAGCCACCACTTCCGCAAACTCATGTTTATCTATCACCGGGTTTTTAAAGAAACTTCCTGCATTTCCTATGGTTGAAGGATCTGGCAGTTTACTTACCCGAATATGAGAAACTGCCGCAGAGACATCAGCAATAGTTGGCTTTTCAATTCCTCTACGCTGTAGTTCAGTTTCAATTGCGCCGTACGAAGTATTGATAGCCGGCTGTGTTGACAAACGGAAAGTTACTGATGTGATGATATATTGACCTTTTAATTCGCCTTTGAAAATACTTTCACGGTATCCAAAATGGCACTCGTTGAAATTGAAGGTTTTAATTTGACCTGTCTTAATTTCGAAAGCAGCACAGCTTTCAAAAACATCTTTAAGCTCTATACCGTAAGCACCAATGTTTTGAATGGGCGATGCCCCAACTGTTCCGGGAATTAAACTTAAATTTTCTACGCCTGCGAAATTGTGTTCAACACAGTAATTTACAAAGTCGTTCCAAACTTCTCCTGCACCCGCAGTGACAAGAATTTGCTCACCATCTGCTATTGATTCGATTCCTTTAATGCTGATTTTGATTACCAACCCTTCGTAATCTTTTGTGAAGAGCACATTGCTGCCCCCGCCAATCACCAGAAGCTTTTGCGATTTGGTCACCTCATCTTCAAATAAACTTTTTAACCCTGCTTCAGAAAAAATTTCGGCGAAGTAACTTGCCTTAACATCGATACCAAATGAATTATAGGGCTTAAGCGAAATGTTTTCCTGAATTTGAAGCATATTGATTTTGCGTTTGCGCACAAAAGTAAATAAAAAGGGATGATATCATCAATCAAATCATTGGAGAGCGAGTAGATTAATCTACAATTTCCGTGATCTCTTTATTAAAGTTAAAACTGATTACCTCTCTTTTAACGTTTTTTATCCTAACACCCGATAACTTCCACCCTACAAACTGCGGTTTTGTTTTTGTAATTTCAAGCAATTGATAACGCTTTTTAGTTAGCGCAGCACTAATCAAACCTACACTATCCGATTCCTTCTGGCTAAGATGTTCAATCTGACTTTCCAAAACAGCAAGTGTATCATCTAACTCATTTCCTTTTTTAATACTATCAGCATAAGCCCTAGGCTGTATGTTATATAAACTGTCGAGTTTCGCTTCATCGAAATTAAGTTTTTGACCTGAACTTTCATATTTCGATTCAACGAGTTCAATTGCCCGGTCTTTATCTGTTTTATTTATACAGGAATACATTAATAACATAATTACTAATAGACAAAGGAAATTTTTCATAGCAGAAGTTTAGAATTATTAGGGAACGACTGGTTGATACAAAAGTTTAACTGTTTAAAATATCCTTCCTTACGAACAGTAAACCGAAAGCTTTGCTTCGCTCCTTGCCCTGGTTTTTATGGTGGATTTTATGCGCCTTCCTCACCGCTTTTAAATAGGTGTTATTGCTTTTAAAGGTTTTGAATCTTCGGTGAACAAACCAATCATGAACGATAAAATATATTAAGCCATATAAGGTTATCCCTAATCCTATAAAAAATCTAACGCCAAAATTATCCCGATCAATATACATTAAGTAAAGCGATAGCCCTGCAAATAGTATGGCAAACAAGTCATTCCATTCGAAAAACGAATGTGATTTTTGATGATGACTTTTATGCATAAACCATAACGGCCCATGAAACAAATATTTATGAATAAACCACGATAAACACTCCATCGCTACAATGGTTAAAATGAGAATCATCAGGTTAATTAAAATCGTTATCACAGGCGTAATTTTTATTGTAATACTATATAAACCAACAAGAAAGATTTATAATGTCATTCAAATGTAAGCTTATGACAATTTCTCAATCAATTGATTAACATCTCAAATTTAACATCTATTTTTGACTAAAATATTAAAAAAGTCAGAAAGTAGAAAAGTAAAATGATTGTAGCTGATAAAAAGCGAGAACAAATTATTGAGGGCGCCATTAAGAGATTTAGTCATTTCGGAATTGGAAAAACAACAATGAACGATATTGCTGAAGATCTTTCCGTGTCAAAACCATCTCTGTATTATTATTTTCCGGATAAGAAACACTTAATTCTTGGTGTGATAGAGAAGATTTTTAATGAGTTTTTTGAAGCCATACAAAAGAAATATAATCCTGAACTGGAACTGGAAACGATTTTGTTTAACACTATTGATGTGAGAAACACCTTTTTTCAGAAATATTATATGCTAAAAATTGCAGAAGGTGTTCCTGATTTACTCAACGATGAAGCCATTAAAACCAAACTTAACGGATTAAAAGATATAGAGCGTGATTTTTTTGCAAAGGCTTTCGGCAGCGCTAAAGAAAAAGGAGAAATAGCACACGAAGACATGTCGCACCTGGCAGAATTATACCTGGAGAGTTTGATGGGCTTAACTACCATGTGCGTAATGGAAACAGCTAAAGATATCCTTCCAGATAAGAAAGCATTAAATAAAATGACGCAGAAGCAAAAAGACCTTTCTTCGATTTTTACCAAGGGATTAAAGTGCTAAGGAGAAATAAGGAGCAAGGATTAAAGAGTAAAGACCCGAATAACAATAAATCAGATATAGTTTTATCACGTCGTGATACCTGATAAAACTACATTATACTATACAAGAACCCAAAAACAAAAAAACAATACATTATGCTTAGAGTAAAAATGGTAAAATTAATGCTCGTATTAATTATCGGCATTGGTTTACCACGACTGGTAGCTGCACAACAGCAGGTTACCCTAAAAGATGCGCTTACTTATGCGCTTCAAAATAATGCCCGTGTTCGTAAGGCAAAACTCGACATTGAAGGCGGACGATATAAAGTTCAGGAAGTGCGGGCACAGGCTTTACCACAACTTACTGGTAATGCTGGGTTAACCTATAACCCAATTATCGGGCAATTGGTAGCCGACTTTGGCGGACAGGCGCAAGCCATTAAATTAGGGCAGAACTGGAATTCTACCGCTGGAGTACAACTTTCGCAACAGTTATTTAACCAACAGGTTTTTACTGGTTTGCAGGCTGCACGTTCTAGTGAGGAATATTACAACCTCACCTCTCAATTAACCGAAGAGCAAATCATTGAACTGGTTGCCAATAACTATTATCAGGTTTTAGTGAACAGAGAACAGTTAAGTGTACTTGATACCAACATTAAAAATGTTAAAACGGTTGAAAAGGTGATATCAAACCAATTCAAAAACGGCTTAGCCAGGAAAATTGATGTTGACCGGATCAGCGTTAACTTAACAAACTTAACTACGCAACGAGAACAAGTGGTTAATGCTATTGTACAATTGGAAAATCAATTGAAATTTTCGATGGGTATGCCGGTGAGTAACCCTATTGAGTTACCCGCAACTGAGTTAACTCAGGCTGCACAACTTCCTGTTTTTGCAGATTCGGTAAATCTGGCAAACAGAACAGAAGTGAAAATTCTGGATACGCAGGATAAGTTATTAAGTTTACAGCGTAAAGCTTACCTCGCTGAATATTACCCATCATTATCGCTAACAGGAAATTATACTTATTCCAGCCAAAGTGATGGGTTTGACTTTTTAAGTTCAAATGCAGCAGCAATTGGCTATGGCGCATCGGCCATCGGCTTAACCTTACGTGTCCCAATTTTCAATGGTTTTTTAACACGCTCAAAAGTACGCCAGGCCAATGTGGAGATTTTGAAAGCAAAAGAAGACAGAAAAGAAAGTGTTAACTCGTTGAATCTGGCTTATGAAAATGCTAAAATCCAACTTCGCAACAACTTAAATACCATTAATGCACAACGTAAAAACGTTGAGTTGGCCCAGGAAATTTACAGAAGTACACAAAACAACTACAATAATGGGTTGGCTACCTTAACTGATTTATTAGATACAGAAAACTCACTGACTTCATCTCAAAACAGTTACACCCAGGCTTTATTAAATTATAAAATAGCCGAAATTCAATTAATAAAATCAAACGGAAATATTAAATCGCTAGTACAATAGAAATGAAAAGAGTAATTATAATCATTGTTGTAGTTGTTGTTGCCCTTGGCGCAATTGCTTATGTTTTAAATAACAACAAGAAGAAGGCAGAAGAAACAACAGCTTTTATTGCCAAAGGCAGTGGCGCTGTTGCTGTAAAAACAGCTTCGGTTGAACGTAAAGAGATTAATTTAGACTTTACAGTAAATGGAACTTTTGCTGCAAATCAGGAATTAAACTTTATGGCAGAAAACTCTGGTCGTGTAAGCAAAATATATGTTGAAGAAGGAAGCCGTGTAAGCAAAGGAACAGTATTGGCTAGAATTGATGCTGAAATTTTAAACACAGATAGAGAAACTGCTGAAGCTACTTATCAAAATGCGCTGAAAGACTTACAACGTTACGAAAGTTCTTTTAAAACTGGCGGAGTAACCCAACAACAGGTTGATCAGGCCCGTTTAAACACTCAAAACGCAAAACTTCGTTTACAATCTCAGCAACGCAAACTAAATGATGCAAACATCAGATCCTCTATTAACGGTATCGTTAATAAAAAAATGATCGAAGTTGGTGCTGTTGTAGCTCCTGGAACGCAGTTATTCGAATTGGTTGATGTTTCTAAATTGAAATTAAAAGTTAACGTAAACGAAAGTCAGGTAGCTAATCTAAAAATTGGTGATGCAGTGGAGATACAGTCGTCAGTTTTTCCTCAGGATAAATTTTCTGGTAGAGTAACCTTTATAGCTGCTAAAGCGGATGAGACATTAAACTTCCCTATAGAAGTAGTGGTAACCAATAATGTTAAAAACAGCTTAAAAGCAGGTATGTATGGAACAGCGGTATTTAAATTCCCTAAACAGGCACCAGCTATTTTGGTTCCTCGTACTGCTTTCGTAGGTAGTGTTAGTAGCAACGAAGTATATATTTTAGATAAAGCGAATAATACAGCTCAAACACGTAAAGTTGTTTCAGGACGTATTTTAGGCGAAAGTGTTGAGGTTGTAGACGGATTAAAAGAGGGCGAAACTGTAATTACAAGCGGTCAGATTAACTTAAACAACGGTACAGCGGTTACTGTAATTAAGTAAAAAGTAGTATGCGGAATTAATCAGCCCGACAGGGTAAACTTAATTTTAAGCGCAATCTTACCATTGAATATTAAATAAAGAAAATGAAAATTACTGACATATCTATAAAAAGGCCGTCGCTGGTAATTGTGGTATTTACCGCATTAACTTTGATGGGTCTATTGAGTTATTTCTCGTTAGGATATGAGCTTTTACCAAAGTTCTCTTCAAACGTTGTATCTATCTCAACCATTTACCCAGGTGCTTCACCTAATGAGGTAGAAAGTACCGTTACCAAAAAAATTGAAGATGCTGTTTCTTCAATGGAAAACATCAAAAAAATCAATGCGAACTCTTATGAAAGTCTATCTGTAGTAATTATTACACTAACAGATAAAGCAGAAATAGATATTGCTTTGAATGATGCACAAAGGAAAGTTAACGCAATCCTGGCAGATTTACCTGATGATGTAAAACAACCATCATTAAGTAAGTTCTCGTTGGATGACTTCCCGGTGATTACCATGTCTGCATCAGGCAATATGGATGATATTTCGTTCTACGATTTGATGGACAAGCGTATTGCACCAATCATTTCCCGTGTACCAGGCGTTGCCCAGGTAAACCTAATTGGTGGTTCTGAACGTGAAGTTAAAGTAGCATTAGATGCTAAGAAGATGCAAGGTTACGGATTATCAGTGCCTGCAGTTCAACAAGCTATTTTATCATCAAACTTGGATTTCCCTACAGGTAGTGTAAAAACCAAAGCTCAGGATATTCTGGTACGTTTATCTGGTAAGTATGCCAATGTAGAAGATATGCGTAACCTGGTTGTAAGCACCAGTAAAGATGGCGCTCAGATTCGTTTGGGAGACATTGCTGATGTTCAGGATACACAGAAAGAAACAGAAAAAATTGCCCGTATCAACCGTGCCAACTCTATTGCGGTACAAATTATTAAACAAAGTGATGCCAATGCCGTAACGGTGAGTGAGGGAACTAAGCAAACCATTGAACAACTTAAAGCCGACTATAAAAATGTTGGTTTAGATATTAAAATTGTAAATGATAGTTCGGTTTATACCTTAGAATCAGCCGATGCGGTTATCCACGATTTAATGCTTGCCGTTGTGTTAGTGGCCATCGTGATGCTTTTCTTCTTGCACAGTTTGCGTAATGCTGTAATCGTAATGATCTCGATTCCGGCATCCTTAATCGCAACATTTATTGGTATTGCATTATTTGGGTATACGCTAAACCTGATGTCATTATTAGGTCTATCTCTTGTGGTAGGTATCCTGGTCGATGATGCGATTGTGGTATTAGAGAACATCCAACGTCACATGGAAATGGGTAAAAACAAGGTTAGAGCCGCTTCTGATGCTACCCGTGAGATCGGTTTCACCGTTGTATCCATTACGTTTGTAATTGTAGTAGTGTTCTTCCCTATTGCGGTTAGTACCGGTATGGTGGCTAACATTTTACGCCAGTTTTGTGTGGTGGTAATTATTTCTACCTTGTTATCATTGGTAGCTTCATTTACCATTGTACCGTTAATTTTCTCTCGTTTTGGTAAATTAGAGCGTATTGAGGGTAAAAACATCTTCGGAAAATTCATCCTTTGGTTTGAGAAACAATTGCGCAAATTTACCCAGTGGATCACAAACCTATTAGAATGGACATTAAAACACAAAGCACTTACTTTGGTAATGATGGTGGTATTGTTCTTCTCATCTTGTGGTTTGTTAGCAGGCGGTTATATCGGTTTTGAGTTCTTCCCTAAATCTGATAAAGGTGAATTCTTACTACAAATCGAGATGCCTAAAGATGTTTCTTTAGAGCAAACCAACTTCTACACGCAAAAAGCAGAAGATTACTTAAGTAAACAAAAAGACGTCATCCAAACCATCGCAACGGTTGGTCAATCGAGTGAAGGTATGGGCGCTAGCCAGTCTACTGCTTATAAATCAGAAATTAACGTAAAATTAAAAGAGAAAGAAGAGCGTGGAAACCTTTCTTCAGATATCATCTCTACTACTTACACCCGTGAATTGGAAAAAGTGTTGGTAGGTGCAAAAATCAAAACCGTTCCAATCGGTATTTTGGGTACGGCAGATGATGCACCAATCCAGTTGGTGGTAATGGGTTCTGAATTAGACAGCGTATTGGCCTTTGCACAAAAAGCGCAGAATGTGCTTGCAAAAATACCAGGCGCTACACAAACCAAACTTTCAGTTGAAAAAGGAACACCAGAAATTAACGTAAAGGTAGATCGCGATAAAATGTCGGCGTTAGGATTAACCTTACAAACAGTTGGTGCTACCATGCAAACGGCTTTTGCCGGTAACACTGATGGTAAATTCCGTCAGGGTGAGTATGAGTATGACATCAACATTCAGTATCAGGATTTCGACAGAAAAGATATTGATGATGTACGTAATCTGATTTTCACCAACCAGGCTGGTGCGCAGATTAAACTTTCGCAGTTTGCGGATATTAAAGAAGGCTCCGGACCAAGTTTATTGGAACGTTTAAATAAATCAACTTCAGTAACCGTTAAAGCACAAACTGTAGGCGTTCCAACGGGTACGGTGGTAACCAACTTCCAAACTGAATTGGATAAATTAAAAAAACCTGCAGGAATCAGCTTCTACTGGGCAGGAGACCAGGAGAATCAAAGTGAAGGCTTTGGTACTTTAGGTATCGCTTTACTTGCGGCAATTGTATTGGTATACTTAATTATGGTTGCCTTGTATGATAGTTTTGTTTATCCGCTTGTGGTAATGTTCTCGCTACCGCTTGCACTAATTGGTGCCTTGCTTGCCCTGGCCCTAACCAATAATGCATTGGGTATTTTCACTATCCTAGGTTTCATTATGCTTATGGGTTTGGTGGCAAAGAACGCAATTATCTTGGTCGATTTTACGAACCAAATGAAAGCACAAGGAAAATCTACCCATGAAGCGCTAATTTTAGCTAACCATGCCCGTTTACGCCCGATTTTGATGACAACCATTGCCATGGTAATTGGTATGTTGCCTATTGCATTAGCAAGCGGTGCTGGTGCCGACTGGAAAAATGGTTTGGCATGGGTAATCATTGGTGGTTTAACAAGTTCGTTATTCCTGACTTTGGTTGTTGTACCCGTAATGTACCAGATTTTTGATAACATGCTTCATAAATTTGGCTTTGATAAAAAAGGAAAAACTATTGATGATTTAATGGTTGAGCCTTACAAACACAAAGATGTGAACGAATACGATTTAGATCACGGACATTAAAATATAATACCGTCCAAATTAACAATCGATTAGGTCGCCCCCCAAAGGCGACCTTTTTTATTGATATTTATTAGTAAAGGTACTTTGTTACGCTTCGCTTACTGCAGCCGGGCTGTCCGCTAAATCTTTTTGTGAAAGCAATCCTGAACTTAAACCTTGTGCAATAAAAGGATACCGCTTCCATCCCGTTTAAGAACAAAATGAGGTGCAATATCTTGTGTGTCAAACAAAATAATATCCAACATTGTATATTAGAGGTATGCTTAAAGTTGTTTTATCCCTCATCTTAGTCAGCGCATCTTTTTTGGCAAAAGCCCAGCACCCTCCGGTTTTTGCAGCAATGACCACCGATTCATCCTTCATTAAAATTTCCGATCTAAATATCAACCTTGTAAAATATTCATACAAACCTAATGGTGTGAGGTTTTTAGTGGTTCATGATAATGAAGATACAGGTGTAAAAGCAGGTTTTGATTACATCCGCTGGAGCGGCGGCGAGCTGATTGACAGCCAATATGGTGGTGTAAGAGATTACGTTTTTAGCCACATGGATGATCAATATCGCATCGATCCAAACGCGATTTATACTCAACGAGGCGTAAGCAGCAGATTAAAAAAAGATTATTTCAGTTCAAACGAAGTAGAGAAACTGATCTTAGATGCCGGCAAGCAGATTGTGGACTTTTACGACCCAAAGTCGTTGGGTTACATTTTAACTTTGCATAACAATGCTGATGGAGGATTTGGCATTTCCTCTTACCTTCCGGGTTATGATTTATCCAGCACAGCTGATTCAGTATTTATCAACTTCGGGATGGATGGCGATGATTTACTTTACGTTACCGAACCACGCTTATTTACGAGTTTAAAAAAAGCAAATGTAAACGTAATTCTGCAATCAAAATTCGCAGAAAATGATGGTTCGTTATCGGTTTACGCCATGCAACAAAATATTCCGTATATTAATGTAGAGGTGCAACACGGACATCAGGAAGAAAATTTAAGATTGATCGAACTGGCTATAGCAACATTGAAAGAACACGGACTCATCAAAAAAGATAATCCGGTAATTCAGAAAGATAGCTTAACTAAAAACGCGCCTACTCAATAGCTTTCATTTTGCTAACCAGGAAACTTACAAATAACCCAAAGCATCCAATTACAGCATAAGAATATCGAAGGCTAGATAAAGCTGAAATGTATCCGATTAACGGCGGGCCCATTAAAAAGCCCAAGTAACTCACACTTGAAACGATGGCAATCGCCATCCCTGCGGAGATTTTACCATTTTTTCCAGCAACGCTATAAACTGTAGGAACAATACTCGAAACGCCTACTCCAACTAACATAAAACCAATTGTGGCGGTTACTACATAAGGTAAAAAAACCGAAATAAACATTCCTGTCGATATGATCAATCCACTAATTTGGATGGTCTTTTTTCGGCCTAACTTTGCGATGATTTTATCGCCTACAAATCTTCCAGTGGCCATCATTACCATAAATGATGCGTAACCTAAAATAACCAACGATGATGGTGCTTTAACAATTTCCTTAAAATAAACACCACTCCAATCGAACATTGCCCCTTCGGTAGCCATACTGCAAAAACCAATGATACCTAACTGTAAAAGTATTCCTTCAGGTTTGATAAATAATTTCCCTTTGCGTTCTGTTCCGGTGCCTTTACCAGGAACAAGATGTTTGTAATTTAAAAATACGTTGATGAAAATCAGTGCAACAATTATCCAGAAGTGATGGTAGGGAACAATATGAAGGTTAACCATTAAGAGTCCGACCAGCGCCCCAGTAAAGCCGGCAATACTCCAGGCACCGTGAAAGGAGGTCATAATTGGGCGGCCAAATAGTTTTTCTGCTTCAGAGCCCTGCGTATTTACGGCGATGTTACACATATTGCCAATCACACCGAACAGGAAAAGAAAAGCTGCCAGATGCCAGGAAGCAGTTGCTAAACCCAAATTGCTCAAAGCTAAAACATACAAGGGAGCGGTGATGGTAAGAATTGCTTTACTCCCGTATTTAGTTACCAAACCGCCAGAAATGGGCATGGTAACCAATTGTCCCAGTGGCAATGCCAACAGGATACTACCTAATTCTCCATCTGATAAATTTAAACTGTGTTTGATATCAGGAATTCGGCTGGCCCAGGATGCAAATGCAATACCTTGTCCAAAATAAAATAATGAAACAGCTAAACGAATTCTGTTTGGAGAGCTCTGAGCGGGCAAGGGTTTAACTTCTATCTGATTTAAACTTTCGTAATTTGCCTTTGTGTCTTCCAAAACTTGTTTTTTTATATGAACGGGATTGTGCCGCAAAGTTCCTTAAATCAATTGGCAATTGAAAGATGTATTTATCATTTTAATACAATAAAATAATTGAGCTATGCTTTTCAACTATATCAGGTTCTGGAGAATAGTAACGTAGCCGAAAGCGATGCGTAAGGGCAACAAAAAAAGCCGATGATTACTCATCGGCTTGGTATTTGATTTTGATTTGTGATGAAACAAACCTGGGTTTTCTAATTAAATATGTATTGCTCTGTTATCAGTAGCCGCTAATGCAGCTTCTTTCAACGCTTCAGTATAAGTTGGGTGAGCATGACAAGTACGGGCAATGTCTTCTGCAGAAGCACGGAATTCCATTGCGATTACGGCTTCGGCAATCATATCCGCAGCACGTGGCCCAATCATATGTACGCCCAAAACTTCATCAGTAGAAGCATCAGCTAAAACTTTGATGAAACCATCGGTATCCATACTTGCTTTCGCACGACCACTTGCTTTGAATGGAAACGAACCTGCTTTGTATTTTGTTCCTTTTTCTTTCAATTGCTCTTCGGTTAAACCAACAGATGCAACTTCTGGCCAGGTATAAACTACACCCGGAATTAAATTGTAGTTGATGTGCGGTTTTTGTCCGGCAATAGTTTCAGCAACATAAGTTCCTTCATCTTCTGCTTTGTGCGCCAACATAGCACCTGTAATCACATCTCCAATGGCATATACACCTTTAACAGATGTTTCCAAGTGTTCATTCACAGGGATTTTTTTACCACGTTCTTCTACGGTAATTCCGATTTTATCTAAGCCTAAACCTTCAGTGTAAGCTGTACGGCCAACCGCAACAATGCAGTAATCAGCATCTAATGAAATGGTTTCACCTTTTGGTGTTTCAGCAGTAACAGTAACGGTTTTGCCTTTTGTAGTTGCGCCGGTAACTTTATGCCCCATGTAAAACTCCATGCCTAAGTTTTTCTTAAGCACACGCTGAAGCTCTTTACCTAAACCTGCATCCATGGTAGCAATGATCGATGGTAAAAACTCAACCACAGAAACTTTAGTACCTAAACGGGCATAAACAGAACCTAACTCTAAACCAATAACACCACCACCAATTACAACCATCGATTTTGGCACTTCTTTAATATTTAAAGCTTCGGTTGAAGTAATGATGCGTTTTTTATCTATTGGCAAAAATGGCAAAGCCGTTGGTTTAGAACCTGTGGCAATGATTACATTCTTAGCCGTTAAAGTTTCGGTAGAACCGTCTTCTTTAGTAATTAACACAGTGTTTTTATCTACGAAAGATCCAACACCTACGTAAGAATCGATTTTATTTTTTTTGAATAGATAAGTAATACCGGCCGTATTCTGAGCAACAACATCGTCTTTACGGGCGATCATCTGTTTCATATCAACTTTTAAATCTTTTAAGTTGATACCGTGGGTTGTAAAAGTATGAGCAGCGTTATGGAAATGCTCAGAAGAATCTAACAAAGCTTTAGATGGAATACATCCTACGTTTAAGCAAGTGCCTCCAAAAGTTTTATATTTTTCTATAACCGCAGTTTTTAAACCTAACTGAGCACAACGGATTGCGCCAACATAACCGCCCGGCCCTGAACCGATAACAACGACATCGTATTGCATAATTTCTTTAGAATTTTGATTGCCCAAATGTAGGTAAAAAAGGCGGAAAGCTGAAAGTCAAAAGCTTAAACACTAAGCACAAAAAGCACAATTTTACAATGAAAATGGATTGCACAAAGAATCTTTAATACCATTCTAATTTCCAATATTAGAAGATTGCAAATCTGTGGTGTCGTAAATTAAAAGCGATAAGTTTAACTGATTAGGATAGCACTCCCTGCTCCAAAATGTAATTTTTCACGTGAGAGAAATTTAAGAATAGCTGATCGGCGATTTTAAGTTTTTGGTGTGCCCTGATGTTATTCTGAATCGCATAACAAGTAATTCCTGCGGCAACTGCAGATTTTACGCCATTTAAGGTATCTTCAAAAACGATGCATTCTTCTTTCGCCAAACCCAATTTTTCTACACAGATATTATAACTTTCCGGGTCGGGTTTACTTTTCGAAACATCCGTTCGAGTAATAAAAAGTTTGAAATATTTAGCCAGACCATTTCGTTCAAAAACCGCTTCTACATCCATTCGGGGGCTTGCTGTAACTACCGCAAGGGTCAATCCTTTTTCATAAAAATACTTTACAAAATCTAAAGCATGAGGCATCAATTCAATATCTTTTGTTCTGAATCCTTCAAAAGTTAATTGTTCACGCCTTTCAATAAAGCCATCCAGCGCTTCCGTAATTTTATATTTTTTGATAATTGTATTGGCATTTTGAGGTAAAGGAATTCCTGCATAATTACTTAACCAATCTTTAAAATCGAGTGTTACCCCATATTGATCCAAAAACTCATTCCAACAATTAAAATGAAATTTTTCTGAATCGATTAATGTTCCATCTAAATCAAATAATAATGCTTTTATTTTACCCATTCGTTCCTTCATTTTGATCACTGCTTACTGTATTTCACAGCTTTAATACCTTTTCTAATCGCAAAAATTTTCTTTAAACTTCTTCACCCGACTATGGAATTCTGACTATTTTACAACTTCAAACAGAAAAAATTGTTGAATCTGCGTTTTACCGAAATTGTTATCTACACAAAAAACCAATGATTCGTGTCCGTTAGCCAATCTCGGACCAAACGTAATCCCTTCAATATTATCGATGTGCATATTTAAACTGTCAAAGTCAAAAAGTAATTTTTTAGTTAGTGGTTTAGGTGGATTTTTTAGGAATGAGGAATTGTTGATTACATTTTCCGCTCCGTTCAAGTCAACCAAATAAAGTTTCACAAATGAATGATCATCCCGACCTTTTGCCCAGGCCCGTTCCATCACTATAAGCGTATGATTATTTATGGCCAGTATTTCAGAAATACCATTTAAATTCCAGTCGCTTTCGACCGTGGGTTTAATGGGTAACGCATCCAAATTGTAGGCATATTGAGCTACATTTTTTTTATTTGCTACATCAAATTTTAAAATTCTGGTTAATGCTCCATCAAACTCAAAGTGAGATTGTTGACCATCCTGATAGAGTGGCTCTTCCAAACTGGCGTACAAAGTGTTGTACTGATCAGCATAACTTAATCCCTCAAAAAAGGCATTTTTACGCACACCATAATTTTGCTTGGTAATGTGGAAACCAACAGGCAATGGAACGGTATCGAGGTATTTTCCTGCCGTAGAAATAAAAGTTAAAGCGGGCTGAACAATGGTTGTATCAGTTTTGCGAAACAATCTTTCCCCCTCATTGCTCCAAACAAAAGTTTTTTTTGTTGGATTGTAACGAACGGATTCTCCATCGGCTTTTGAGTTTTTACCAAATTGATATTTGGGATATTGGGTTCCATCTTCCTGCAATATGAATGTTACTCCAGTGACCTGAACAGTATCTATTTCATTGTCTTTGATGGCAATTTTTGCAGTGTAAATCCTTGCCGGACTAAACTGTGATGGATCATCACTGATCATATAGTATTGATCATTCTGTTCGTCGTAATCGATACCGGATAAACCTCCAACCAATGTATTTTGAAAAGTACCATTAAGTGGCATGATGTACTCACTTAAAAATTTGATTGATGAAATATTGCGTTCCTTTTGCTTCGCCACATTTTTTGTTGTGGAACAAGCGCTTAGAATAATTGCAACAGTAAAAAGGAGAAGGGAGATTTTAGAAGGTATTTTTTTCAAATTGCTTTTTTTATTGCAAAAGTATCGATATTGATGAAATAAATAAGCCGTTCCAAAAACATGAAACGGCTTTAATGTATTTACTTTGAGTAATTAGAATAATTTTCCGATCACGCGATAAGAAATATTGTTTCCATCCACTACTTCTTCATAATAAACATCATTTGGAGAAACAAAATATTTCTCATTTTTGATGGTTACTTCCCTACAGCCTTCTGGCAGTTGGGCAATAATTTCGCCGATTTGATGGGTATCAACCGGCCCATCGGTGGTATTCAAAATCCCGTCTTTCCCTGCCACAATATAAACCGTTGCACCATCAGCATTTTGCCCCTCAGTATAATAAACACCCTTATATTCATAATAATCTACGCCATCAATGGTAACCAAATTTGCTTCTTGTGGCAGGGTTGGTACTTCTGCACCAACGGGTGGCACTATCACTTCGTATTGATTGTTATTTTGCTGGTAAAATAAACCTCCGGAATAATAAAACTGATTAGGCCCATAACTAAACGGATAATAGCCATACGGCAATACGCCAATTCGGAAACCTAAAAACGGTCTGTAAAAATTGTAATAACTATAATATGGACGATAATAACCTCTTCCATAACCCAGACGATTGCCATATCCAAATCTATAACCAACACCCGGGCGATAGCCTGGCCGGTTATAGCTATAATCAGAACGGCCAGATCTGATACCTCCACCGTTCGACCTCGGCGCATAACCATTTCTGTTTGGTGTTTGAACAGATGGCCCTCTGGATATAGATCCACCTCTGGAGGGTGAAACCGAACCTGAGCGACCACCGCCAGCTGAAACTCCGCCCCCACCTGCTCTACTTGGCCGTTGAGCAAGAACATCTTCCGCATTTAAAGTTGTAATTATCGCTGCTGCAGCAAAAACCAACAATCCTTTACTTAATAACCTTTTCATGTATGTGTTTAATTTAATATCTGTATGACGATGAAAAATGATGAAAGATTACGCCTTTACATTATTTAACTAAATTTTGATAAAATCATGACCAAGCCAATTTCACAGCTAACAAACCTTTTACGGGATGTTTTTTCTAATCAGTTCCTAATCGCCTATATTTAAATTTTATTATTCTAAAACTAATCCCAAATGAACTTTTTAAGATTTTTTTGTTTTCTATTTTGCCTGTTTGTTTCTAATGAATTGTTGGCTCAGCAAACTGATTCGGCTTTTGTTAGAGAAAACTACACCAAAATAGAACGCCAAATCCCCATGCGAGATGGGGTTAAACTTTTCACGTCGATATACCTACCCAAAAATCAAACCAAAAAATTTCCCTTTCTAATTAACAGAACCCCTTATACTGTAGCACCTTATGGAGAGGATAAATATAAGCTGAGTTTAGGAAATTTCCCTGCGATGATGAGGGAAGGCTTTATTTTCGTTTATCAGGATGTAAGGGGAAGATGGATGAGTGAAGGTACTTTTGAGGATATTCGTCCGCAAACCACAAAAAAAGGCAAGACAGCTATTGACGAAAGTACCGATACTTATGATACCATTGATTGGTTGGTTAAAAACGTCAAAAACAATAATGGCAAGGCAGGAATTTATGGAATTTCTTACCCGGGATTTTATTCCACTACCTCATTACCCAATGCACACCCTGCGCTAAAGGCTGTTTCTCCACAGGCGCCAGTAACCGACTGGTTCATGGGCGACGACTTTCACCATCGTGGAACTTTATTTTTAATGGATGCGTTCAGCTTCATGAGCAGCTTCGGTGTTCCACGACCACAACCGATCACACCTGATAAAGGTCCGAAAGGTCTTCAATTTCCTATTCAGGATAATTACAGATTTTATTTAGAATCAGGCTCGATAAAAAACCTAAAGGATAAATACTTTGCCGATAGCATTAAGTTTTGGAACGACTTGTTCAAACATCCAAACTTAGATACTTTTTGGAAAGCAAGATTAATTACTCCGCACTTAAAAAATGTTAAACCAGCGGTTATGGTGGTTGGTGGTTTCTTTGATGCAGAAGATGCTTATGGCACTTTCGATACTTACAAAGCTATTGAGAAACAAAATCCGGGTGCAAATAATATTTTAGTTGCCGGCCCTTGGTTTCATGGTGGCTGGGTTCGCAGCGATGGTTCGTATTTTGGCGATATTCAATTCGGAAAAACAACCAGTATAGATTATCAAACGCAATTCGAGCTGCCTTTCTTCAAACATTACTTAAAGGGAGAAGGCGAATTTAATGCAGCTGAAGCTAATATCTTTGTAACAGGCTCGAATGAGTGGAAAAAATTCGCCAGCTGGCCACCACGAGATGTGGAAAGCAAGAACCTTTATTTACAACCTAATGGAAAACTAAGTTTTGAAAAGGTGAAAAGAACAGATAGCTGGGATGAATATGTGAGTGACCCAAACAACCCTGTTCCCTACCAAGACGGCGTTCAGGCCAAAAGAACCCGGGAATATATGATCGATGATCAGCGTTTTGCAGCCCGCAGACCGGATGTAAAAACTTACCAAACGGATGTACTAACTGAAGATATTACGATAACTGGCCCTGTATTAGCCAATCTCGTAGTTTCTACCACCGGAACTGACGCTGATTACGTGGTAAAATTAATTGACGTGTATCCTGAAGATGCGCCAAACCCAAATCCTAACCCTAAAAATTTGGTAATGGGAGGCTATGAGATGTTGGTACGCGGAGAAATTATGCGTGGAAAGTATCGCAACAGCTTCGAAAAACCTGAAGCCTTTACGCCTGGTGCAATTACTAAAGTAAATTACCCTATGCCAGATGTAGCGCATACCTTTAAAAAAGGACATAAAATGATGATTCAGATTCAAAATTCCTGGTTTCCGTTAGCCGATCGAAATCCACAAAAATTTATGGATATTTATAAGGCAGAACCAGGCGATTTTCAAAAGGCAACACATAGGATTTATCATGATGTGAATAACAGCTCTTTTGTTACGGTATCGGTTTTAAAGTAAATTTGATAAACGCGATCGTCATTGCGAGGTACGAAGCAATCTCCATTTCGATCGCACTTAATTTGTTTGTGAGATTGCTTCGTGCCTCGCAATGACGTAAATAAATATTAAATGAAAAAAATACTCACAGTTTTAGCTATTGCGCTTTGCATGGCAAATGCTCAGGCACAAATGCTTGGCAAAAACCAGGTGAACTCAAGAGCAGATAGTTTACGTGGAACACTCACACCTCTTCGTACCTGTTACGACATTAACTATTACCATTTAGATGTTAAAATTGATATCGATCAAAAGTCTGTAGCGGGAAGTAATGAGTTTGTATTCACCGCCACCCAGGATTTCAATAAACTACAATTTGACCTTTTCGACAATTTAAAAGTAGAAAAAGTAGTTTACCAGGGCAGTGATTTGAAGTTTTCACGTGAATACAATGCTGTTTTTGTAACCTTCCCTAAAACCATCAAAAAAGGAAGTAAAGATAAATTCACGGTTTTTTACTCCGGGAATCCGCGGGTGGCTAAAAACGCACCCTGGGATGGTGGTTTTATTTTCAAGAAAGATTCAGCGGGCAATCCTTTTGTTTCTGTCGCCTGCCAGGGCCTTGGCGCCAGTGTTTGGTGGCCTAATAAAGATCACCAAAGCGATGAGGTAGATAGCATGCTCATCAGCATTAGTGTACCGAATACCTTGCAGGAAGTTTCAAATGGCAGATTAAGAAGCACAGTAGAAAAACCGGGTGGATACAAACAATACAATTGGTTTGTAAGCAATCCGATTAACAACTACGATGTATCTTTTTATATCGGAAAATATGCACACTGGACGGATAGCTTTGACGGCGAAAACGGAAAACTAAGCATTGATTTCTGGGCTTTGCAAGTAGATAGCGCTAAAGCTCGTCCGCATTGGGATGCCGATGTGAAACCCATGTTGAAGTGCTTCGAATATTGGTTTGGTCCTTATCCCTGGTATAAAGATGGCTACAAATTGGTACAAGCGCCACATCTAGGTATGGAGCATCAAAGTGCAGTGGCTTATGGCAATCAATTCAAAAAAGGCTATTTAGGAAGAGATTTGAGCGGAACAGGCCATGGTTTGAAGTGGGATTTTATAACCGTTCATGAAAGCGGGCATGAATGGTTTGGAAACAATATTACAAGCAAAGATATTGCTGATATGTGGGTACATGAAGGTTTTACCAATTATTCTGAAACACTTTTTACAGAATGTACTGATAGTAAAAAATCAGCTGATGAATATGTGATTGGCATCAGAAGAGGAATTAGCAATGATATTCCAATTATAGGCCCTTATGGTGTCAATAAAGAAGGTTCTGGCGATATGTATCCAAAAGGTGCAAACCTAATTCATAACATTCGCCAGCTAATCAATAACGATGAAAAATTCAGGCAAATTTTGCGTGGTTTAAACAAAACTTTCTATCATAAAACCGTAACCACTGCTGAAATTGAAAATTACATCGCAAAACAAAGTGGGTTAAAGCTCGATAAAGTTTTCGATCAATATCTGAGATACACTAAAATCCCGGTATTAGAATATAAAATTGATAAGGGAATATTGTCGTACCGTTGGCTAACGGATGTAAAGGGCTTCGATATGCCTGTGAGAGTAACCTTAAAGAACGGCACCTATTCTTTAATTAAACCCACAAATGATTGGAAAACGATTAAAGTTGATGCCAGTATAACTGCTGATAACTTCAAAAACGATCCAGCGTTTTACATCGATATTAAAAAGGGATAGACATTTTTAAGGGAGAGATTAGATAACTGCATCAGCTGGAAAAAATTCAACAAATTTCTTTGCTGATGCAACTTTTCAATAAAATGATCGTCTTATAAACAAAATTTAAGTCATAACCAGTTTAAGCCCATCCTTAAATGGTAGAAAAATTATACCTATGAAAAAACTATTCACACTCTTATTTACAGCATCAACACTGTTAACCAGTATTAATGCAATGGCGAATGACCAAATCAACATCACTTCATCGAAACATAGCGATGATGATAGAGACGTCAGAAATTTTAACGGCATTGCCTCTGCTGGGCCGATAAATGTTGTGGTTACATTGGGCAGTAAAGAAAGTTGCCGATTGGAAGGTGATGCCGAAGCCATCGCAAGCATCATTACCGAAGTTAAAGGAAATGTGTTAATTATCCGCCCTCAAAACAGCGTAACCAGCTGGTCTAGAAAATACGAGGGCAAAAAAATAACGGCTTACGTATCGGCAAGAGAATTGGCCAGCTTAACCATGAGTGGTTCTGGAAACATGGTGGTTAACGGAAAAATCAGCATGACTGATTTAACAACTACCGTGAGTGGTTCTGGAAGCATCAAAGCAACTGCAGATGTTGATCACTACAACGGTGTAATCAGTGGTTCAGGATCGATAAATATCACCGGAAGTGCAGATCGTGCGAAAGTAGTGATTAGCAGTTCGGGTGCTTTTGAGGGGAAAGGCCTTGCAGTAAATGATTTAACTACGACGATCAGTGGTTCAGGAACAGTTAACATTAAGGCAGATCAATCCATCAGGGCAGTCATCAGCGGTTCAGGAAGCGTGAATTATTCTGGAAATGCTACTGTAGATAAAACCATTATCGGCTCTGGCAGAGTTAGAAAAATTTAAGGATTAAATATTTATTTTCAACGCCTCGGAGAAATTCGGGGCGTTTTTTTTTTCGAAAAGCAATTACAGTATTTATTTTAGCGTTAGTCCCGCTATCGTTTCAAGTCCTCGCTCGTTCCTCGCTGTGGGCTTTCCATTTTATCGGGTTTATACGGCACAGCCTGATGATAAATCTGAATTTTCTGGCGATTTCAATTTTTTATTTATTAAATTATCTGAGTTAAAACATTCAAAAGTAAATCACTAATGACAAGAAATTTATTCCTTGCAAATAGAATAAGAGAGGTTCTTTTAAATGGAAAGTGGATTGCCAATACAAATTTTAAAGAACAGATAATTAATGTAAACTGGGAAAAAGCCGTTCAAAAGATAGGCAACATAAACTCAATTGCAATGCTTACCTTTCATATTAATTATTATTTAGATGGATTGTTAAAAGCATTTGCAAACGGTAAACTCGAAATTAATGATCGGTTTAGTTTTGATCTCCAGCCGATCACATCAGCGGAAGATTGGAATAATCTCGTAAAGGATTTCATCAGCAAATGCGGAAAAATTTGCAAACGCAGTTTTAGCGCTCGACAACAGTCGTTTAGATGAAATATTTATCGATGAAAAATACGACACCTATTTACGAAATATTGAAGGTGTAATTGAACACAGTTATTATCACCTTGGGCAGGTTGTGCTCATTAAAAAAATGCTTGATCTGCAGTGAAATATGATGGAAATTCATCCGAGAGGATAAATGATAACTTTACTCTGTACAAAATTGGCCGACCATCAAATAAAAACAACAAGAATATAATGAATACTAACCCCCAAGTTGACCTCTTTTTTACCACTGCAAAAAAATGGCAGAAAGAAATGCTGCAATTGAGAGAAATCCTACTCGACTGCGGTTTAACTGAAGAATTAAAATGGAGTAAACCCTGCTACATTTACCAGGGAACAAACATTATCGTTATCCAGGGTTTTAAAGATTATTGTGCCCTGTTGTTTTTTAAAGGGGTGTTAATGAGCAATGTAAATGGTATTTTAGTTAAAACAGGCGAAAACACACGTGTAGGTCGGCAGATCCGATTTACCAATAAAGAAGATATTATCGCAATGCAGGCCATTATTAAGGCCAATATTTTCGAAGCCATTGAAATTGAAAAGACAGGATTAAAAGTGGAAGCCGCAGCGCACGAAGAGATGAAACTCACGGAGGAATTCGAAAGTAAACTCGCGGATATCCCAAACTTGAAAGCTGCTTTTAACGCATTAACACCTGGCCGCCAGCGGGCTTATCATATTTACTTTTCAGCCCCTAAACAATCAAAAACCAGAACTTCCAGAGTAGAAAAGTACATACAGCAAATACTTAGTGGTAAAGGTTTAAATGATTAGTAAACTTAAAATTGCACACCAATAACCGTTAAATTTTCAATGTAGTTTATTTTTTGGCTTGCTTTATCAAATTCATCGTAACCGGTGGTATGCACCTGGGTTAAATTAGTTGCCCCGAATTTGGTAGAATTTTGCAGGTACACATGTTTCCAAACATAAAATTTCAATCCAATTTTAGCAGATACACCATAACCTGAGATACTGAAGTGGTTGTTTCTGCCTAAACCGAAAAGATGAGCTTCCGTTCGTGGAACCATTAGTCCCCCTCCAATACCTGTTTTTAATGTTAAAGATGTATTTCCACCAGGTGCAACCCAAATATCATCGTACCGCTCCAATTCCACATTGGCATAATTAAAACCATCGGTATGCTCATAAGTTAACATGCTTTCTTTAACATTAATGGTTTGACCATTGTATGTTCCGGCCATGGCTCCTGTTGATACATTTTCGGGTGTAATATTTGCGCCGATGGTTCCGGTAATAGCAACAGCTTGAGGTATATCCATTACATATTTCATATGATCCCAGCCGACTGAGATACTGTAGTTATCTTTAATGAAGTAACCTACGCGAATATTATATTGTGGAACGGTAATTAAACTCGGGTTTAAATATGACCAATTGAGTTTCGATTGCCTGTCGTGTGCCGCTACATCATGCAGCGTGAAATCATAATTTGGCCCCTGGAATCTGATATCACTTTTACCATACCATGAATTATTATAACCCCAATGGAAATAAAAATCTCCTTTTCGGGAAAAATTTCTTTTGTTTTCTGGGTTGAATAAACTTTTTGAACTAGGTGTATTGTTGAAAGAAGAAGTTTTCAACTCTTGTGCATGCATCCGCTTGCCGAACAAGAGTGCTAAAAATAGGATCGAGAATTTTTTCACGGCGCAAATTGAGCAAAAACCGCAATCAATTACAACATCTTTAACATTTTGTAGTTGCCGATTTACAAAAAATGACTTTGAAACATTAATAACAAATTAGAATCTGGTGTAAACAGCAAATTGTACGATGCTATTGTTGGTGTGGTTTGTCGTGTTTTTCACCGCCTGATTCATGTAGCCAAGTTCCAGATCTATCTTTTTTGAAAACCGATAGCCACCGGCGAGATAAAGCCTGTTTTGATCAAAAACACTTTTGTTAATTCGATCTTTATTTTGAATATTCAAAAAAACCTCATTCTGCAAGGCTACAAATGCACCTTGATCGAACGTTGCCCCTGTTTTTTGTAGCGGTTGAATGAGTCTGAAGAAATAACGAAAGCGTTGCGCAAAAACATCCTCATTGGTACGCTCTATAAAACGTTGTTCTACCCTTACCCTATGGCTGGCAAAAATAGAGCTGAGTTTATGATTAAAAATATACTGCTCAAAAATACGGTGTTCATGAAGGAAAGTATTCGAAGTGCCCTCCACCTGGTTTTGGGTAGTTTGCCATAAATACCCTAAAGCCACATTATGATCTTTATTGATAAAATATTGTAAAGCTGGTCTGATTAAAGTATTTCGCACATGATCCCAATCATCAGCAGAACGAATTTGGGCATCAAATTGCAAACCCCATTTCTGGTTAAATTTGGTGTTATTAACAAACATGAACCATCCTGAATTTTGGTATTGTGTTTGAGCAAAAAGCTTTCCAGTTATCCCCAGTAAAAAAAGTGTGGAAAGTATTAATTTTCTCATAAATATATTCGGTTTATCTGTGTGCCGCTAAAATAATAGAATTCTAAGAAAGACTTCTATTAACATTTAATTAATATTACTTTAACAATATCTTTACTTTAATGTTAGCCATAGCAAGCATTATTTAAATTTCATTTAGCCGTAAGGAATTAAAAATTTATCTTCGTTAAAGATTTGGCCTTTAAAGCACAGTGTGAAAAGCCAATTTCGACATTACAAAACGTAAAATAAGAACAAAATGATTATTGAACCGAGAATGAGGGGCTTTATTTGTTTGACTGCACACCCTGATGGTTGCGCTCAAAATGTAAAGAACCAAATTGAATATGTTAAATCAAAAGGTGCGATTAGCGGGCCTAAAAAAGTATTGGTAATTGGTGCTTCAACAGGCTTCGGTCTGGCATCCAGAATTACCGCAGCTTTCGGTTCGGATGCTGCCACCATTGGTGTATTTTTCGAAAAAGCACCTTCGGCAGGCAAAACAGCTTCTCCAGGTTGGTACAATAGTGCAGCTTTTGAAAAGGAAGCACATGCCGCTGGTTTATATGCGAAAAGTATTAATGGCGACGCCTTCTCGAAGGAAATTAAGGCAAAAACCATTGACTTAATTAAAGCCGATTTAGGTCAAGTTGATCTAGTAATTTATAGTTTAGCTTCGCCGGTAAGAAAACACCCTGATACCGAAGTTTTACACCGTTCTACACTAAAACCAATTGGTGGCACATACACCAATAAAACGGTCGATTTTCATACGGGCAATGTTAGTGAAATTTCTATCGAGCCTGCAACTGAAGAAGATATTGCAAATACCGTAGCCGTAATGGGTGGCGAAGATTGGGCCATGTGGATTGATGCTTTGAAAGCAGAAAATCTGTTGGCTGAAGGTGCTACAACTGTTGCTTATTCATACATCGGCCCTAAATTAACTGAACCGGTTTACCGTAAAGGCACCATTGGCCGTGCTAAAGATGATTTAGAAGCTACAGCATTTACCATCGCTGATCAGTTGAAAGATATTAATGGGAAAGCATACGTTTCAGTAAACAAAGCTTTGGTTACACAGGCTAGTTCTGCTATTCCGGTAATTCCTTTATACATTTCATTGTTGTACAAAATAATGAAAGAAGAAGGTATTCACGAAGGTACAATCGAACAGATTCAGCGTTTATATGCTGAGCGATTATATACGGGCGGCGAAGTTCCTGTTGACGAAAAGGGAAGAATCAGAATAGATGATTGGGAAATGCGTGACGATGTACAAACTAAAGTTGCTCAACTTTGGGAAGAAGCTACAACCGAAACGCTACCTGCTATTGGCGATTTACCAGGTTACCGCTCCGATTTTTTAAGTCTTTTTGGTTTCGAAATTGATAAAGTAGATTACCAAAAAGAAGCAAATGAGGTGGTAGAAATTGAAGGACTGGTAGATTAGTTGCCGTATGGAGCTTTTTCAAAATTTGTACCGTTAAATAGTTTATGAGGCTGGCTGATTAGCCAGCCTTTTTTATATCAAAAGAAATGATTTTCGATTTACAACCTACCCTGGAAGATGAGCTGATTAAGGCCGTTCCTTTGAAAGCCGGTGACTTTGAAAAGTTATATGCAGTTGCCTCCGATCCACTTATTTGGGCGCAACATCCAAATAAGGATCGGTATAAACGTGAGGTTTTCGAAAACTTTTTTAAGGGCGCTATGGAATATAAAGGCGCTTTTATCGTCTACGATCAGGCCAGCGGCAATGTAGTTGGCAGTTCAAGATATTATGAACCCAATGACGAAAATCATTCTGTTGCGGTAGGCTATACCTTTATTGGTCGCGATTTTTGGGGCAAGGGACATAATGCTGCCTTAAAAAAACTAATGTTCGATTATGCATTTCAATTTGTTGAAAAAGTAGTATTGCATATTGGCGCCACGAACTATCGATCTCAAAAAGCAACCGAAAAACTAGGTGCAGTAAAGGTCGCTGAAATCGAAGTAGCTTACTATGGCGAACCAGTAAAATGGAATTTCGAGTATCAAATTGATAAAGTTCAATGGAAGAACAGGTAATATCTATTCGCAAATCACCTAAAAATGACATAAGCGAAGCCTTATGCAGATACCGTTAGTGCTTAATGGAATAAAGTCGTGTTTTAGTTTTAGTATTGTTATATTTGCATTCATCTCCATTTCCACTCATCTTTAAAAAAACAAAACAAGTAAATATATATGGCTAAATCTCAGGCAACATACAGTAAAAAAGAGAACGAAAAAAAACGACTAAAAAAACAAAAAGACAAACAAGAGAAAAAGGAAGAGCGTCAGGCTAATGCAAAAAAAGGTTTAGCGCTTGAAGATATGATGGCATACGTTGACGAAAACGGAAACATCTCTTCTACTCCACCAGATCCGAAAAAGAAGAAAGTAATCAATACAGAAGATATCCAGATTGGTATTTCGAGACAAGAAGATATCATTGACGAAAATCCGGTTAAAAAAGGAACAGTAACTTTCTTTAACGACAGTAAAGGTTATGGTTTCATTAAAAACACTGAAACCCAAGATAGTATTTTTGTTCACGCCAATGGTTGCGTAACTCAAATTAAAGAGGGCGACAAAGTTACTTTCGAGGTAGAAATGGGCCAAAAAGGACCAACTGCAGTTAAAGTTTCTAAAGTTTAGTTCTCCACACACCCAAACGGGCACCGTAAAAATTCTGCAGAAAATTTCTGCTGCGCAAGGTTTTATAACAATATAATTCCGTCTATTAAAGATAAAACCTAGCGCAATTTTTCCCTTTCCTTACTATTCATTTCAAGAAAATCAGGTTTCAGTGGGCTTCGGCAAGTCCAGTCCCGCCATCGCTACTAGTCCTCATTTCGCTATGCTCCATTCCGGGCTAACCGCTTTGTCGGGTTTAGATGGCAAATAAGATGCGCTTATTAACTTTTGCAACAAGTGTACGTTCACCAAATGTTCCTGTGGGATGTGCTGATAATTTACATTTTCGTTAAGGTGAAACACACTCACGCCTGTCTTTCGCCGCTTTGATCGTTTAATAGGTGCTAGAATGACCATAAATCAACGGCATTAATTTATCAAAAAATAAAAATTTAAAATTTTCGGTGTGGAATTTGTGCTTCACGCACATCATAACAGCACACACAAAGAAAAAACATTATGAAAAAGTTAATAGCAATTGCACTCATTGCATTTTTGGGCCTTTCATCGGCAATGGCTCAACAAGTAGATTTACGCAGAAAAATTAGCGTAAGCGGTTCTGCAGAAACAGAGGTTACACCAGACATCATTTACATTGGTATTTCGTTAAAAGAGTATTTAAATGGCAAGAAAAAAGTAGAGATCACGGAGTTAGAGAAACAACTTTATGCTGCTGTTCAAAAAGCAGGTATTGCGAAGGAAAATCTAACCATCAGCAATTTAAGCAGCTGGAACTACGCGACAGAGAAAAAGAAAAATCCTGATTTTTTAGCCAGTAAACAATACCGCTTGAAAGTAGCGGATTTAAATAAATTCAATGCCATTTTAGAAGAAATTGATGCAAAAGGAATTGCTAACACCAATATCGAAAGCTACGATTACTCGAAAATTGAAAGCCTGAAAAAAGATTTAAAAATTAAGGCATTATTGGCCGCGAAAGAAAAAGCAACTTACATGGCTGAAGCTCTTGGAAACAAACTGAACGGTGTAATTGAGATTCAAGATGGTGGCGACAATATTATACAACCCGTTTATAGAAATTACATGATGAAATCGGCAATGGCGGAGTCGGCAGATGCAGCTCCTGAAATTGATTTCAAAAAGATTAAGCTAAATTTCACAGTAAATGTTGTATTTGAGTTGAGTCCAGATTTAACAGCTAAAAAATAAGATTTAAAACCTACCAGAAACATTTTGGTAGGTTTTTTGTTACGTAGACATCGAAACACTAAAAATTTAATTATTATGAAAAAATTCGTTTACACTTTAGCATTGATCTTCACTTTAGGCATTAGTTTCAACTCGGTACAAGCAGCTAACAAGCCGGCTAAAAACCCAACAGAACTTACAGCTGAGCAATCTGCACAATTAGAAAGAATTAAAACCCGTGTGGAAGAAATCAGAGACATGGACAAATCAAACCTTACAAAAGCAGAACGTAAGGCATTACGTAGCGAATTGAGAGAATTGAAAGGTCAGGCTCGTGCAGTTTCTGGAGGTGTTTATCTTTCAGTTGGTGCCATTATCATCATCATCTTATTATTGATTTTGATTTTATAATCAGAAAAACATTATCTACCTATAAAAACAAAAAGCTTTGCAGTAATGCAAAGCTTTTTTTATGGGCTTATATCTTTGTCTGACGAGGAGAATCGATACAGGTTCTAATCAATCATATCAAAGCCTGTGTATTTTACTAAAGCCTCCGGAATTTTAATTCCATTTTCAGTTTGATAGTTTTCTAAAATAGACGCCACGATACGTGGCAATGCCAAAGCACTTCCATTTAATGAATGCGCCAGCTGCGCTTTACCCTCTTTACCTTTAAAACGAAGCTTTAAGCGGTTGGCCTGGTAAGTTTCGAAGTTTGATACAGATGATACTTCTAACCAACGCTCTTGTGCGGCACTCCAAACTTCCATATCGTAAGTCATGGCAGAAGTAAAGCCCATATCGCCACCGCACAAACGTAACACTCGATAGTGCAAACCAAGTTCCTGTAATAATGACTGAACGTATTGGCTCATTTCTTCCAGTGTTTCATACGATTTATCTGGATGAGTAATTTGAACCACCTCGACTTTATCGAACTGATGTAATCGGTTTAAACCCCGAACGTGGGCGCCATAAGAACCTGCCTCTCTGCGGAAACATGGTGTATAAGCTGTATTTTTAATCGGCAAATCTTCTTCTTTAACAATTACATCGCGGTATAAATTTGTAACCGGAACTTCAGCCGTTGGAATTAAATATAAATCATCAATGGTTGAATGATACATTTGTCCTTCTTTATCTGGCAACTGGCCAGTCCCGAAACCCGATGCTGCGTTAACTAAATGAGGTACCTGCATTTCTTTATATCCAGCTTCAATAGCATGATCCAAAAAGAAATTGATCAAAGCACGTTGCAACCTGGCTCCCTTTCCTTTATATACCGGGAAACCGGCACCCGTGATTTTCACGCCTAATTCAAAATCAATGATATCGTATTTTGCAGCCAGTTCCCAATGCGGTAAGGCTTTGGTTGGTAATTCGGCAGGTGCACCGTGTAAATAAACTACTTCGTTTTCCTCGGCCGTTGAACCTTTTGGAACCAAATCATAAGGTAAATTTGGCAACTGTACTATCGCATTAAACTGAGCAGTTTCCAACTCATTTAACTTTTCAGTAAGGTTTTTAATATTTTCTTTATGTGAACCTGTTTGTGCCTTAATGGCTTCAGCCTCATCCTTTTTCCCGGCACGCATTAAATCGCCAATTTGTTTGGCGGCTGCATTTGCTTCTGCGGAAATACGATCAAGAGTGGTTTGAGTGGAACGGCGGTCTTCATCAATTTTAATGACCTCATCTACCAACTCTGGTTGTTTAAAGTTACGTACACTTAAACGTTCTAAAACTTTCTCTCTATTTTCACGGATATAATTAACTTGCAGCATTATTTAATTTTTTTACAAAGATAAGATTGATTACGAATTACGAGTTACGATTTTAGATTTTTATGCCCATGGTTAACCCAATCCGCAAATCGAAATCTTAAATTTAGTTATACGTATGGCAATCGTAATTCGGAAATCTAAAATCGAAAATCAAAATGGGCAAACTATTTCTCGTACCCACGCCAATCGGCAACTTGGAAGACATGACTTTTAGGGCGATCCGTGTTTTAAAAGAATGTGACTTAATTTTGGCTGAAGATACCCGAACAAGTGCACCAATGCTCAAACATTTCGGCATCGATAAACGTGTTTTTTCCCATCATCAGCATAACGAGCATAAGGCTACTTCAGAAATTATAAAGTTTTTACAGGAAGGACAAAAAATAGCGTTGATTTCAGATGCCGGAACGCCTGCTATCTCCGACCCAGGATTTTTCCTCGTTCGTGAAGCGATAAAAAATGATATTGCTGTAGAGTGTTTACCTGGTGCTACCGCTTTTGTACCGGCCTTGGTCAACTCAGGCTTACCAGCTGATGCTTTTTGTTTCGAGGGGTTTCTTCCGGTAAAAAAAGGAAGGCAAACAAAGTTTAAAAAATTAGCTGAAGAAGAACGTACCATTATACTTTATGAAAGTCCGCATCGTTTACTAAAAACCCTTGAAGAATTTGCACAATATTTAGGCGCTGAGCGACAAGCTTCAGTAAGCCGAGAATTAACTAAAATGTTTGAAGAAACCGTTCGCGGAACTTTATCGGAAATAAAATCTCACTTCGAAAACAATACTTTAAAAGGAGAATTTGTAATTTGCATTGCAGGAAAAGATTTGAGCAAGGATAAAAAAGCCAAGAACAAATACGATGATGCAGAAGATTAGCATCAATAAATTAACATCAATCAATTTTTAAAAACATTATGATTAGCATAGATAGATTTTTAAGTGACGAACAAGACCCTAAAGCGGTTGAAAAAGTTATTGGAAAATTAAACGACCTTTTAACTACAAATGAGGAAATATTGTACCTCGCTGTTCAGAAAAAACCAGCTGTAAACTTGTTACCAGATAGTATTGCTGTTACCAATAAGCGCATTTTTTATTGCGAGCCAGGCAATCTGGGATTGACGATGAATTTTAAAGATATTTCCTTAAAAAACATTAAGGAGGTATCGTTCAAAGAAGAACTATTTGGGTCGAAATTTATCTGCGTGCCACAAACAGGTGAGAATATTGTTACCGAATTTATCCCTAAAACCCAGGCAAGAAAATTATATCAGGCTGCCAATGAGCAATTAGAGGAATATAAAGAAACCTTACGCCAGCAAAAATTGGAGGAAGATAAAGCCAATGCACCAGCACAGCCTACGCCTCAGCCATTTGCAGATTTTGGTTCAATTGAAGCGCCTGCTCCTGTGGCTGAACCTGAGCCGATTCAAATTGCTGAGGTAGTTGAAGAACCAGAAGATGAAACCACTTTGAAGCTTCGTAAATTAAAAACCTTGTACGATAAACACCTGATTACGCAGGAAGAATATGAAGCAAAAAAAGGCGCTATACTAGATAGTTTGTAATATTCGAGTGTCAGATTGAGCTTGTTGCATACTTTATTGTATTCGACAAGTTCAGCATGACAAATCTCAAAAAAAAATGAAATCCAACAAAAACTATCCCTTAGCCCTACTTAGCGCATTTCTTCTTTGGTTAGCCTGGCCACCAATGCCATTTACAACACCTTTGTTGTTAATAGCATTGGTGCCCTTGTTTATTGCACTCGACTCAATTTTTAACAGCGATGCCGAAAAAAAAGGAAAAAAAGTTTTTCTCCTTGCTGGAACTACGTTTCTTATTTGGAACACTGCTTCAACTTATTGGGTATATAATGCAATAAAAGCTTACAACGGCACTTTTGTAGCCATTCCTGTTTCCCTAATTCCTTATGGATTGGGTGCTTTTTTAATGACTTCAGCATTCTGGTTGTTTTATAGGTTGAGCCGGTATACAAGCAAAAAAGTAGCCTACTTCGGACTGGTTGCGTTTTATATTGCACTGGAGTACCTTCAGCAAACCTGGGATTTAGCTTTCCCTTGGATGACACTAGGAAATGGCCTGGCTGGCATGCACCAACTGGCGCAATGGTACGATTACACGGGCATATATGGTGGTTCATTATGGATTTTAGTCAGCAATATCTTAGCGTTCGAGGCTTACAAAAAGTTTAAATCTGATAGCGGCTATCTTAAATACAGAGCAATAGGAATTTGGGCATTGGTTTTAATTATACCAATTTCCATTTCACTTATAAAATATTTTAATGCCGAACAGCAAGGCACTCCAAGCAATGTTGTAGTGGTACAGCCCAATATCGATCCCTACAAAAAGCTAGGTGACATTCCACCGTCAGCGCAAATTAAGATCTTAACGCATCTTTCTGATTCATTGGCACAGCCCAACACCGAATACATCATTTGGCCGGAAACCGCTTTACCGATTTACGCTGATGAAGATAAAGTAAGGACCTATCCAGAAATCACAGATTTGCAGCAGTTTTTAAATAAGTATAAAAATGGATCGCTAATCACTGGGATTGAAACCATTAAAATTTACCCCGATAAAAGAACAGTTTCTGCAAAATATGATGAACGAAGTGGTCAGTACTGGGATAATTTCAATGCCGCCATGCAACTGGAAAACTCAGCAAATATCCAGTTCTACCATAAATCAAAGCTGGTTCCGGGAGCCGAAAAAATGCCTTTTCCTAAAGTATTTTCTTTCATGGATGGTGTATTTTCTGAACTGGGCGGAAGTGTAAGCGGTTGGGGTTGGCAAGAAAAACCGAGTGTGCTTTATGCCCAGAGCGGAATTGGAGCCGCCCCGGTGGTTTGTTACGAAAGTTTATGGGGCGATTGGATTGGCCAGCAAGTTAAAGATGGTGCTCAATTTATTGCCATCATTACGAACGATGGCTGGTGGGGCAATACCTCAGGAAAAGATCAGCATGAAATGTATGCAAAACTAAGGGCGATTGAGACCCACAGAGATGTTGCCCGATCTGCAAATACAGGGATTTCATGTTTCATCAATCAACGTGGAGATATCACTCAGCATACAAAATGGTGGACCAGAACTGCGCTGAAAGGCGATATTAACCTCAACGATGAAATTACGTTTTATGTAAAAAGTGGTGACATTATTGCGAAGTTCTTTTGTATTGTCTCCATACTTTTAGCCTTAATTATTCCGTACCGAAAATGGATAAAAAAATAATTTACCATAAAAACTACACCTGGGTTTTCCTGCTGATCATCCTGATCTTGAATATTGCATTTGATCAGATATCAAAGTTTATCGTTCGTATGGAAATTTCTGATTATGAACACATCGTTTTAATTAAAGATTTTTTTACGCTGACTAAGGTTGAAAACAGCGGTGCTTTTTTAAGCCTGGGCGATAGTATGCCCTATGCATTCCGGTTAATCATCTTAACAGGCTTACCACTATTGTTTTTAGGTTACGGCCTTTACTATCTTTTTTCGAAACCTAACCTACCAGCAAGCATGCAAATTGCATTATGTTTCCTAATCGGCGGCGGTATTGGTAACTTGTACGATCGCATTGTTCATGGCTCGGTAACCGATTTTATGCACATGAACTTTCAAATTTTTCAAACAGGCGTATTTAATATCGCCGACATTTCCATCATGATAGGCGTTGGAATTTTATTCATTCAATCGCTAAAGGCTAAATTAACGCCGGCTGACTCCAGTTCAACTGAACACGAAGCTTAAAAACTTCACCAAATGTTAACCAATAATTGCATTCTATATACAAACATTAGGTTATATTTATTGTTAGAAATCTAATCTCAACAAAAAATAAAATCAACATGAAAAGAAATGCAACAGCCGTATGGCAAGGTTCTATTAAAGAAGGTGCGGGTAAACTAACTACGCAAAGTACCACATTAAGTGACACACAGTATTCATTTAATTCACGCTTTGCTGAAGGAGTGGGCACCAATCCTGAAGAATTAATTGCCGCTGCACATGCAGGCTGCTTTACCATGAAACTTTCAGCAAATTTGGCTGAAGCGGGTTTTACTGCTACAAAACTGGAAACAAAATGTGAAATCAACCTTGATCCATCCAAAGGAGAAATTGTTGAATCACATTTAACACTCACTGCAGAAGTGCCAGAATTGACTCAAGAAAAATTTGATGAACTGGTAGCAGATGCTGAAAAGAACTGCCCTATTTCAAAATTGCTAAATACATCAATTACTGTTGATGCTACCTTAGCCTAATTAATATCATCCAGCTTGCCAACATTTTAGCAGGCTGGATACTAAATCAAATCGAAAGCCCTGGCATAATTGGATATCTCGAAAGATGATTTCGTATTTAATTTCTCGCGAATATTTCTTCGGTGTGTATCAACAGTTGTTGATGAAATGCAAAGCTTGTTGGCAATTTCTATTGAGCTTTTACCCAAGGCCATTTCACGCAGAATAGTTTTCTCACGTTTGCTTAAACGCAAAAAATTAGCATAGTGATTTCTTGAGAAATCATTTTCTTCTAAAATTCTTTGTGCTTTATTAGCCATATGGTGCATGGCATCTACAGGAATAGAAACTGTTATCGTCATTAAAGGATGTGCTTCTTCATCACGCATAAAAATTTTTATGCTTGATAGATACCAATGCCAGTCCTGTGTATTCGGAAACTTAACTTGCTGGTAGAAACTCACTGTTTCATCATCTGAATTACGATGCATCAAAGCGGCAATTTTCGGCACATAATCTAATGCATCATCTGCGTTAAAATATTTTGCGTGGTAAACCTCAGTAGGCAATGAACAAATTTCATCAAGAGTAGTGTCCAAAAGCTGTAAACCATTTTCAGACATATAGGCGATGGTCCAGTTACGCAGATCATGAAGAATAACTACTCCAGGTATATTATTGAAGGTAGAAATATGCATACTAATCTTAACACACATTTCAGGGGTAAGATTTTGATTGTAAAACTTAACCATAATTGAGAGATAGGGATGTTAACCATCGTTAATCTACTCACTATTAGATACATATCCAATAAAAAATAAAATTTATTGACTTATATCAAATGTTTCCCTACAATTGGCATCCTTCTTCCCATACCAAATGCTTTTGGTGAAACCCGAAGTATTGGCGGGGTTTGATAACGTTTAAACTCCGCTACATTAACCATTTTTAATATTCTATTCACAAGTAGTTCATCAAAACCCTGTGCGATAATGGCCTTGGCACCCTGCTTTTTCTCTATGTGTTGATATAATATCTTATCCAGAATGTCATATTCAGGAAGTGAATCAGAATCCTTTTGATCTGGTCTTAACTCTGCTGAAGGTGGTTTTACAATGGTATTAAGCGGAATAATTTCTCTATCCTTGTTGATGTACTTCGCCAATTCGAAAACCTGAGTTTTGTACACATCGCCAATTACGCCAATTGCACCACACATATCGCCGTATAATGTGCCATACCCAACCGCACATTCACTTTTATTAGATGTATTCAGCAGGATATATCCAAACTTATTACTCATGGCCATGTTAACAATTCCACGTATGCGGGCTTGAATGTTTTCTTCTGCCAGGTTAAAAGGCAAACCTTTAAATGCAGGTGCCAGTATGTGATCGAAAGCTGATGCAACATCTTTAATCGGGATAATTTCGTGCATGCATCCGATGTTATTTACTAAATCCATCGCGTCCTGAACGGAGTGATCAGAAGAGAACTTTGATGGCATTAAAACAGACATTACATTTTCTGCACCTAAAGCCCTACAGGCTAACGCACAAACCACAGCTGAATCAATTCCGCCTGACAAACCTAAAACCGCCTTTTTAAAACCTGATTTAGTGAAATAATCTTTTATCCCTAAAATTAATGCGTCGTGAATTTGTTCAATATCAGTGAGGCGTTCTGCTTTCCGATATTTATTGCGAACATTTTCTATCTCAGCCAAATCAAATACCTGAAGATCTTCTTCAAAATATTTCATTTCAGCTTTCATTTCACCGTCAGCATCAAAAACCAATGATCCACCGTCGAAAATAATTTCAGTTTGTGCCCCAACCTGGTTCACATAAAACACCGGCAAATGATATTTTTTTGCATTATCAGCCAAAACCTTTATGCGCTCATCATCATGTGTATACGAAAATGGCGACGCCGCAATGTTAATCATCACATCTGGCTGTTCTTTAATCAACTCATCCATCGGATTTGAAACATACAGCGGATTATCATTAATGTTCCAAAGATCTTCACAAATGGTTAGCGCAATCCTTTTTCCCATAAAATCAATACAGCTAAAGCTTGTAGCAGGCTCGAAATAGCGGTATTCATCAAATACATCATAAGTTGGCAACAACGCTTTCCTGGCAATGGCTTTAATACTCCCTTGCTCAATGAAATAAGCCGCATTAAACAAGTCTTTACCCTGTAGTACATCGTTTTTAATGGGCAAACCTAAAATACAGGCAATATCCACACAGTGTTTAGCAATTTCCTTTGCAGCATTTTCGCAAAGCGATATAAACTCGTCAAATTCAAGATAATCTCTTGGAGGATAACCACAAATAGCCAACTCCGCAAAAACCACTAAATCGGCACCTTTTTCTTTAGCCAATTGAATGTGATCAATTATTTTTTTGGTATTGGCTTCGAAGTTGCCGATGTGATAGTTAAGTTGTGCAAGCGCTATTTTCATTTGTGGAGTATCAGTTTTAATATCAGAAAGTAAGTATCGGGATCTATTATCCTAGAAAAAGATACCGAAATTGAGTGCCAGATAATGGTTTCTCACATCACGGGTTTTGTCTGTTGTAATATTAGTGAAACCATTATTGTAAGTTAATCCGGCCAATATACTGGCGTTACCAGAAATATCAAACTCTCCCCCGCCACCAATAATTAAGCCGGCACGATAAAATTTCGTATAGTCGGTAATCTTCAGATTATCTGCGAAAACTGTATTTCCGTTTTGTGCATCTTGTTTGGCACTGATGTTAAACGAATTTGAAAGACCGAACTGACCATACCAGCGTTTACCTTCTGCCTTTATTGTTTTAAGTTTTATGGTTAAAGGAATCTCGATATATTGTAATTTATACTTTAAATCATAAGCTACCGGCACTGTTCCGCTGTGATATGGTGCTGCATTGGCTTCTGTACTTTTCCCATTAATTGAGGTAATAGTTAATGCTGTAGCAAAACTATAGTTTGGTGCAAAGTTAAAATCGCCTATTAAACCGTAAGCAAAACCTAAACCTACACCATCAGTTTTTCCTTGCTCAGGTTTTACCCAACCAATTGTCGGTGTGGCGGTTAATCCAAGCCTGAAACCATAATTAATGGGAGGAAAATTTTGTGCCCAAACACCGAAACTTAAAAAAGATAAAATTATAATCGTCGAGATTTTTTTCATGCTTTATGTGATTATATTTGTTGTACATGATGTATAACGTAAAACACAAGCAAATTTATCTATTTTTTCTCTTGGCTTTTGTATTTATTTCCTGCAAGCAAAGTAATCGGCCAGATATAAGCAACATTAAAGTAGATATTAAGATAGAACGCTTTGATAAAGAGCTATTTGCATCAAAAGACAAAAATACCAGCTTAACAAATGCAGCGTTATCCAGTAAGTACGGTTTTTTTTATGATGATTACCTTCATAAAATGATCGGATCGCCCGATTACAACAATGATGAAATACTTAGCACCTTGTTTAAAGACCAGGCTTATACCGATTTAACAAAGGAAGTAGATAGTGTTTACCCTAACTTGAAAGTCCAGGAAGAAGGTTTGACGGAAACTTTCAAATACATTAAATACTATTACCCAAAAGCTAAAATACCTAAAATCATTTCTTTTGTATCGGGCTTTGCCTATCAAATGCCTGTTGGCGATAATTACCTGGGCATCGGTTTGGATATGTTTTTAGGCAAGAACAGTAAATTTTACGGTGCTATTGTACAGAGCGTTCCGTTATATTTATCCCGAAGATTTGCGCCCGAATATATCGTTCCACGTGTGGCAGATACTTATGCTCATGAGGAGTTATTTGCAGAACCAGATGAAAACAGGACGTTATTATCTAAAATGATATTTCAGGGGAAAATTCTTTATTTCCTTGATCAGGTATTACCAGAAAACATTGCTGATTCGACTAAAATTGGATATTCTTCCCAGCAATTACAATGGACACAAAATTTCGAAGGAGATATTTGGGCTTATTTTTTGGAGAACAATTTCCTATATGAAACCGATTACCAAAAAATTCAGGTTTTTTTATCTGAGGGGCCTTTTACACCTGGTTTAGGAGAAAATCGTGATTCAGCACCGAAACTTGGCGTTTGGACGGGTTGGCAAATTGTGCGGAAATATATGGCAGAAAACCCTAAGGTTACCCTGCAGCAGCTCATGGCTGAAAATGATGCTCAAAAAATCCTCAATAAATCTAAATACAAGCCAAAACAGAAATAGTTTACAGCTTTGAGTTGGTGGCCAATTTTTTCCTAACTTGAAAATCAAGGCAATTTACAATCAGCCAAAAGCAATTAAACAATAAACCGGATTAAACCGTTTAACATTTATATGAAAGTCGGAATCGTATTATCAGGCGGAGGAATAAGAGGAATAGCACACCTGGGAGTTTTAAAAGCCTTTAGCAACCTGGGCATTACTTTTAGCCAGATTAGCGGAACAAGTGCAGGCGCAATTGCCGGGGCTTTTTTTGCAGCCGGCATCGATCCGGAAGAAGGATTGAATATATTTTTGAAAACCAAGTTGTGGCGTTTCGTTCGCCCGGCTGTAGGTTCACTAGGTTTAATTAATATTGAAAATACTTCACAAATACTAAAAGAATACTTCCCCGAAGACAGCATTGAAAAGTTAAAAATTCCACTAACCATTGCCGCAGTAAATTTTAGTGAGGGTAGATTAGTATATTTTACAAAAGGCCCACTAATCCGAGCTATCCACGCCTCGAGCTGCATTCCAGGTATTTTCCGGCCAATTATGATTGACGGACAAATGTATGTTGATGGTGGAATTTTAAATAATTTCCCTGTTGAACCACTGATGGATGATTGCGATTTTATTATTGGATCATCATGCAACCACTTAAAGCCCGTCGACAAAATAACGGGAATTACAAATCTGATGGGAAGAGCAGGGATTATGTCAATCAATCACGATATGGAACGAAAAGCCAAGTTTTGTAATGTAATGATTGAGCCTAAAGGTTTAGGAGCCATCAGCACTTTTGACATGAAACGAGCTGAAGATATTTATTGGCTGGCGCATGAAGAGGCATTGATCACCATAAAAAATACCCCGGAAATACGAGAGCTGATCACGCCCAAACCACTACCAAGTGCCAAATAACTTGTTTATGATTTTAAAGCTATCAACCTCTCCCCATCTAAAACCGGTATCGCTTTACAAATATTCAGTTGCAAACAAAATACCACATCCTCTTCAATATTTAATTGTGCAAGGCGATGGCTGTGCGAAGATTTGTGCAAATATTTTCTTAAATCATCTTTCGCCAAAACATATAAATCTTCGGCAGCTACGCTTGAATCATCAAAATGTTCGAAATTTTGACGGAGTTTGTTAACTACGGCACCAGCGAACAAAGTATCTTCCAGGTTAAACTGATCTTTCCAGCCGGCACAAAGTAACAGTACATTTTTATCTTGCGAAGCCAGATAACTACAAAGCGCATCTAAATTAAGAAATGACCCAATTACAACTTGATGAGCCCGTTTGTTAGCCAGATGCAACGCTTTTGTGCCATTTGTTGTGGTGAGTACGATTGTTTTACCTGCAACTTTCTCTGCAGTGTAAGAAAATGGAGAATTTCCGAAATCGTAACCTGCTACTACCTCTCCATTGCGTTCTGCTGCCAGAAGAAAACCCTTGTCACTATAGTTTAAGCAATCTTCAACGTTGGCAACAGGAATGATGGCTTCAGCGCCATTTTCTATGCCATATGTAATGGATGAAGTTGCCCTTAAAATATCGATAACAACAACAATACTTTGTTCGATGTCATATAAATCGATCAATGCCGGCGTTAAACAAACTTCTATTTTTTTCGACATATTCTGAGTATCAAGTAGCAAGTATCAAGTATCGAGACAATCATATTGATACTTGATACTAACTACTTATATCTATTTATAAAATGGAAACTTAACTACTTTGGCTTTAATTGGCGTATTTCGAATCAAAATAAAAAGTTCAGTTCCCTCTTTTGCAAAATCTTTTGCAACATAACCCATACCGATTGCTTTCTGTAATGATGGTGCCTGTGTTCCGGAAGTTACCTTACCAATAATGTTTCCTTCTGCATCAGCAATTTCGTAATCATGACGTGGAATACCACGATCTATCATCTCAAAACCAACTAATTTTTTTTGAATCCCGGCTTCTTTTTGAGCTTGTAAAGCTGTTGAATTGGTAAATGATTTCGAGAACTTGGTAATCCACCCCAAGCCAGCTTCAATAGGTGAAGTGCTGTCATCAATATCGTTTCCATACAAACAGAAACCCATTTCTAAACGCAAAGTATCACGGGCACCTAAACCAATTGGTTTAATGTTGTAAGCCGCACCAGCCTCAAAAATTGCATTCCAGATTTTATCTGCATGCTCGTTGTCAAAATAAATTTCAAAACCTCCGGCACCGGTATAACCTGTCGCCGAAATAACTACATTATCAACTCCTGCAAACGTACCTTTAACAAAGGTGTAATATTCCATTGAAGCCAGATTCACATCTGTTAAGCTTTGTAAAGCATCTGCAGCTTTTGGACCCTGAATAGCCAAAAGAGATGTTTTATCAGAAATGTTGTGCATCTCCACATCTTTATCATTAAACTGCTGAATCCAGTTCCAGTCTTTCTCAATGTTTGAAGCATTCACCACCAACATATAGCTTTTCTCATCAATGCGATAAACCAAAAGATCATCTACAATACCGCCATCCTTGTTTGGCAAACATGAATACTGAACTTTACCATCATATAACTTTGAGGCATCGTTACTGGTTACACGTTGAATTAAATCTAAAGCATTTTCGCCTTTCAAAATGAATTCGCCCATGTGGCTTACATCGAAAACGCCAACGCTATTGCGAACAGTTGCATGCTCTGCATTTATACCTTCATAAGTTACAGGCATATTATAACCTGCAAATGGAACCATTTTAGCGCCTAAAGCGATGTGTTTTTCTGTTAAAGCGGTATTTTTCATGCTTAATATTTAGTTGCGCAAAAGTAGTAAGAAAACAGCAATGTTTTAGGGATAAATTTTGATGATCCTGCCTTATGGAAATAATGCTTTATAAAACTTATAAACTAAATTAGGAATCTGCTATTTTAGCATAATGATCAAAATCATCCGCATTCAATACTCACTAACATTCCTATTATTGATATCAACTTCGGTATCATTTGCCCAAAAAGTATTTTCAGTAAAAACTGACCACAGAGTGGAAGCATTAAGTATTTTCTATACCTTATCAACAGCTGATACTTTGGAAGTAAAACCTACTCCATCCACTTACTACAGAGATGTAAAAAAATATTTCAAACCCTATAATCTACATCCCTCGCTAAACTGGTATCGCAATTTGAAAAATTGGGATGGTCCAGACATGGCTTCTATAGGGCTTTTCCTGTCTCAGAAATATCCATTTAAACTTGTAATTCAACCAGAAGTTAATTACGTTAGAAATTCATCTGTAGACAGCTTTCTATACCATTTCAATGCTTTTTACAAAGAATGTTACGTAGCAAAGTTCATTAAAAAACATGAGGCTGATTATCAAAAAATGAATATTAAGGCCGAATTTGCAATTGGCGAAAGCGGCATTTTAAATGACATAAAAGCTTTCTATAATTCAACTATTCAGGGCGAATTTATGATGTATACGGATGCCTTATGTAATCATGGAAGTAACGCCATAAGTTCATCCGATAAACAATTTGCGGGAAAAATAATATCTAAAGTTGGATATATTGAGGATAAATCAAAAAAATTGACTGACGATAGCGGTGTAAATTTTGAGCCCGCAATTAACGTTGTAGCGCATGAATGCAGCCATATTTACCTTAAGAATTTTTTAAAGCAATATCATGATCGATTGTTCAAAATCAGATCGCATTTTTTAACAACTAGTAAAGGAAGAAAAATAGCTGATGATCAATGGGAAAATGAGATAGATGAACTAGTTGTTAGAGCTTGTGTAGCAAAGATCTTATCAGTGAAAAATGGCATTTTAGCTGGCGATGAGGAAGTAAACAATCAGGCAAAACGCTTTAAATGGGTTAACGACTTATATATATTTTTCGACCTTTACACTCAGAATAGAAATCAATACAAAACCATTGAAGATTTTTATCCTGAACTTATCTTATTCCTTGAAAATAAAACTAGCTAAATTACACACTAATCAACCCCTTATAAATTTCTAACATTTTGCCGGCTATGAGTTTTATTCCGTGGTCGTTCTCTACGGTTTGCCTGGCATTCTCCCCTATTTCCATCCAACGTTTAGGGTTGATGATACACTGTAAAATATACCGGTAAAACTCATCGGCAGAATCGGCAATTAAGATATCATGGCCATGACGACAATTAATTCCTTCGGCGGCAGTGGTGGTAGCTATGATACATTTTTTCATGGCCATTCCTTCTATAATTTTTACCCGCATCCCCGTTCCCGAAATCAGGGGCACAATCATAATGGCTTTTGAATTCATAAATTCAATCGCATCAAAAACTTCGCCTTCTACAATTAAGTTATCAGAATCATATTCAAAAAAATGCTTCTGCATATTTTTCCCGGCGATATAAAAACGAAGATCTTTATTCAGTTTTTCAATATCTGGCCAGATATCATCAAGAAACCATTCTAATCCTTCCTGGTTGGGCCGCCAGTCCATTGCTCCTAAATGGAAAAGCGTTGGAAAACTCGTTTTTGTTTTATCGATTCTATACTTCTCTAAATCAATGGCTACCGGAAAAACCGTCATCGGCACTTCGCATCCAAATCGAAGAATGCTTTGTCGGTCGGGCTCACTAATGGCAAATATTTGATGGAAACGGTTAATCTGGTCGGTTTCGTAAGCCTTTAAGCGTTGGGCCAAAAACGCAAGATATTTTCTCCTCACAAGAAACCTTTCCGAATGCGCAAGCCGTTCCCACATTGTAAATTCGATATTGTGTGCCCTGTAAATCAGTTTAGCATTGCTGTTCGCTTTCACTACATCCAGGTAAGGCACCACAAACAATCCCTCAAACTGGATTACATCAAATGAATTTTCACGCAATACACTCTCCAATTGCTGAGCGGCCTCTTCACTGTAATATCTGGATACGTTGTAAGATTGGTTGGTGAAAATATTAAAAAAAGCAGACCACACATTTACCTCAGTATCTACATCAACAGTATGATACTTAATCTGATCAAAAATAGGATCATTGAGATCTTCGATATCGATACTACCCTTCATGGGGTTCAAACTAAACAAAGTAATATCTGCACCAAGCTGCAGCAAACCTTTCATGGTGTTGTAAACCACAATTGGATAACCGCTATTTGGCGGAAAGGGTACCCGCTTAGTTATCAGCAATATTTTCACAATGTTGTGAAAATACGAAAATTAGACTGCTTTTGAAAACAAGTCGAGTTGCGGATCGCTAACGTTAAAAGTTTTTCTGTGAAATGGCGAAAGTCCTACCTCTATTACCGCTTTGCGGTGTGCTATGGTTGGATACCCTTTATTTGAAAGCCAGTTGTAATGCGGGAAATCAGCATGCAGATTACTCATGTATTCATCCCGATGTGTTTTGGCCAAAATGGATGCTGCCGCGATGTTTAGATATTTACCATCACCTTTTATTACGCAGGTGTGCGGAATTTCGGGGTAGGCTTTGAAACGATTGCCATCAATAACCAGGTAGCCTGGTCGTGTATGAAGTTTTTCTACAGCCCTGTGCATCGCCAGAAAAGATGCATTGAGAATGTTAATGCGATCTATTTCTTCATGGTCACAAGAGGCGACAGCCCAGGCTAAAGCTTCTCTTTCAATAATCGGACGAAGCAAATCCCGTTGTTCATGACTGAGTTGTTTAGAATCGTTTAACCCTTCTAATACAAATCCCTTAGGTAAAATTACTGCCGCTGCAAATACAGGACCAGCCAAACAACCTCTTCCAGCTTCATCACAGCCCGCCTCTAAAAATTCTTCTTGAAAACAACTTAATAGCATCATGCAAATTTAAAGAATAACGATTAAATTTTGTGGATCGGATAGTAAAGCTTTAAATTAGTTTTAAACAATCATTTGATGCCATACAATGAAATTCTTGCAAATCGCGTTGCGGAAAAGTTAATGCACTTGCCAGATGTTGAAGAAAAAGAAATGTTTGGTGGATTGATCTTCATGGTTGATCAAAAAATGTGCATTGGTGTAATGAAGGATAAAATGATGCTGAGGCTCGCTCCGGAAAGCCTGGTAGCTTTAGAAAATATTGATGGCTGGGAGCAGATGATGATGAGTAATACTGTAATGAACGGCTACATCTTAGTTTCGCAAGATGTACTAAACAGGAACGAAGATTTAGATTTCTGGATCAAGCTGGCTTTGGAGTTTAATCCGCTTGCCAAAGCTTCCAAAAAAAAGAGAACTAAACAGTAGTATTTTGTCCCTTTACATCAAAAGCATCGCGTAAGCCAATAGCGAGCACATTAAAAGCATAAACAGTAAGCATAATGGCCAAACCTGGCAAAACCGCTAGGTATGCCGCATCCATAATGATATAGCCATAATGCTCTTTAATCATACTGCCCCAACTTGCCATTGGTGGCTGCGCACCAAACCCGAGGAAACTCAATCCAGTTTCCAACAAAATGGCCGATGCAAAATTAGATGAGGCGACCACTAAAATCGGCCCAGCTATATTTGGCAAAATGTGTTTGATGATGGTTCTGGAAGTGCTAAAACCTAATGCCCGAGCCGCCTCTACAAATTCTACCTCTTTCAGTGCCATGACCTGGCCACGTACCAAGCGAGCGACATCGACCCAGGTAGATAAACCCACCGCAATAAAGATTTGCCAAAAGCCTTTACCTAAAGCAAAAGAAATGGCAATAACCAATAACAAGGATGGTAACGACCAAACCACGTTCATAAACCAGCTGATCCCTGCATCAATTCTTCCGCCGAAATAACCGGCTATAGCACCCAAGCTTACACCAATAAATAAAGAGATTAAAACGGCCATTAACCCTACGGATAGCGAAACCCGAATCCCTAAAATCATCCGGCTTAACAAATCACGGCCATAAATATCAGTTCCCAACCAATAGGTTTTTTCATAAACGTTATATTGTTCAAACAAGGTGGCTACTGTGCCTAATTTAGAATGGGGCGTACATCTAGGACATATTTCATTTAGTTTGTATTTTATTTCCTGAGCCTTCCCCTCATCGCCAATGTAAGGCGTAATGAAAACATTATTATCTACAAGTCTGTAAGATGTTATTGGAATACTTGTAACATTCGATTTTTGCCCGCTCAACATGCGCTCAAAAAAACCAACTGTTTTAATATTGGGATTTTTATTGATGATAATAAACTTGAAAGTACTTCCCGGTTTTTTCTTATTGAGCGGTAAAATCTGGGTATTGGCATTTGGGCTGCTATCGGGCGTAATGATGTAGCCTAAAATTCCCATCAAAACCAATAGTAAAATAAAAATAAGTCCACTGAAGGCAAGCTTATTCCGCTTAAATTTTAACCAAACTTTTTTCGAAGGACTATTATCCATTATCTAACCATCCTGCCTTTCCAGTTGTATTTTCCACTGTTTCCGGCAATGCCGATGTAAACGATATAAAGTATATGCAACACATTTAAAGCGGGAATTAAAACCAATAACCTCCGCCTTTGCGCAAAGCCGGTCACGTCCCATAAAAATAATGTTTCTAAAATCATTTTAACCAATAATTGATAAAATGTTACCGACAAAAAACCGGGAATAAATAAGCCTGTTACAAAATTGGCAATGATACTTAAATTAAATATCCAAACAAAAACGCCCAAAACGATAATTGCTTTATTTTTATACCGGGTGCTTTTTGAAGCCCAACGTTTGCGTTGCTGAATAAATGAGCGCAGGTTTTCTTTGGCATGCGTATAAACGATAGCATCTCTATTTTTTAGAAAACCTATTTTACCTGGATATTTTGCGGCTATTTTATGAAGCAGCAGTTCATCATCGCCAGATGCCAGATCATCAATTCCCTGAAAACCACCAACCTCATAAAAAGTATTCTTCTCATACGCTAAATTAGCACCATTACAAGTAGAAGGTTGTTTGTTACCAATAGTAGAAGCACCCAAACCTATTAGATATAAAAACTCTAAAGATTGCAACCGCTCGAATAAACTTTTCTCCTCGAAATAAGCTACAGGAGAAGAAATCATTTTATAGCCCTTTTCCTGATAAAAGCTGACCACAGACGATAACCATTTAACGCCCATTTTACAATCGGCATCGGTAGTTACAATCAAATCGCCTGAACAAGATCCAATGGCAGTTTGTATGGCTTTCTTTTTATAGGAATTTAACGCTCGATCTTCATTAAGCTTAATCAGTTTTACACCGCTATCGGCATAAGATGCAACAATTTCAGCAGTCCGGTCTGTTGAATGATCATCGATAAAAATAATTTCTGTTAAATGTTTCGGATAATCCTGGTTAACTAAATCATCAATTGTTCTTCTGATGTTAAGTTCTTCATCTCGTGCAGCAACAATTACCGAAACCTTTGTTGCAGGCTCATTTTGGCTGATATTAATTTGCTTTAAGTTGCGCCAACCTTTGATGAAGGTAAGTACCAATAAACCATAAACCAGGGTTAAAGCGGCAGATAAAAGGCTAATTAGTTTTAGGAGTTCCAAAAAAATTGAGTTTAAAAACGAAATAAGTGCCTAAGATAGCAGGAATAATAATATTTATAAGCCAAATGCTTGCTGTACATGCAATAACTGCTACATGTTGGTTGGTAACATGTTTGAACAATTCTACTGCAGTTACACTTCTAATGCCCACATCAAACAAATCCAGCGACGGCAGTGCAGATTGAATCAGAAATAGCAGGCAGGTCATCATAACAATATCAAGATATTGCAAGCCAGGGATAAGCCAAACAAATAAAATAAAGTACTGTGAACTAAATACAGCATATCTTGCCAAACAAAACAGTATGATTTTAAAGAGTTCAGCTTTGCGATAGCGGCCTAAAATACTATAGAACTTTTTGTATTTACGGGTGAATTTGAATGATAAAAGAATGCCGTTTAGCCATTGAATATTAAAAAAGAAGACAATAAAAAACAGGCAGAAAGCGAGCGCAAGCACTGTTACAGCTAAAAAAACCAAATTATCTATCGGCACGAAACGACAAATGAAAAAACAAGCCGCTATTGCGCCAAAAACATTTGTTAAAACCAACTGACCGATGTTGCCAACCGTCATGGCTACTACGCCTACAATCCTACGCTTGGGCGAAAGGAAGAAAACCCTGCCACCATACTCACCTAACCTGTTTGGGGTGAAAATAGCCAGGGTTAATCCGCAAAAAACAGATTCAATAGCCCGGTAAAAACTAATGGCCTCAATCTGCCGCATGAGTCTTTTCCACTTAGCTGCTTCTAAAAACCAGTTTACAAACATCAATAAAACCACTAATCCAATGATACTAAAAATTTCAAGCTGAGAAATTCCTTTCAACAGCGAACCGAAGTTTTCAAGATTTTCATTCGCTACGAGCTTATGGTAAATAAACCAGAAGGCAAATACAACGATTGCAGCTTTTATAAGGATGGATAATATTTTTTTATTCTTGCCTGTCAAGATTATCTTTTTAGTTTGCAAATATGCTTAATATTGCTGTAATGTTGAATGAAAAAAAGGAACGGATAATTATGGGCATCGACCCCGGTACAGCGGTGATGGGTTATGGCGTAATTTTAGAGAAGGGAAATAAAACAGAACTGATTAGTTTAGGTATAGTGAAGATGACTCACCTTGATGATCCGTTTTTAAAGCTCCAACGCATTTTCGAAAAAACAGTGGTTTTAATTGATCAATACAAGCCTGATGTTTTGGCCATCGAAGCACCATTTTACGGAAAAAATATTCAGGTACTTTTAAAATTAGGTAGAGCACAAGGCATAGCCATTGCTGCTGCACTTTCCAGAAACATTCCGGTAACGGAATATTCTCCCAGAAAAATCAAACAATCTATTACAGGAAATGGAAATGCCACTAAAGAGCAGGTGGCAGCCATGTTGCAACGCTTATTAAATTTTAAAGAAACACCAGAATTTTTGGATGCTACCGATGGTTTAGCTGTTGCGGTTTGCCACTCATTTCAAAAAATAACCGCCGGAGGGAAATCAAAAACCTATTCGGGCTGGGAATCATTTGTAAGTGATAACAAAACTAAAGTAAAAGGCCTGGCGGTGAAAGCGAAGAAATAGACTAGTTTCAGCCGGTTAAACACCGCCTGATAATTTGATTTAAATTTTAAACGCTGATGAACAAAGTCGTCATTGCGAGGCACGAAGCGATCTCTTCAAAAATATTGCTTTGTGCCTTGCAATGACGTGAAGATTAGAGAAATTCTTTTTCCACCAAGGGTCGGCGTCTCCACCGACCCACCGGTTAGCTAGTGTTGCAAACTTTGCGACAAATAACTATTGGAATATGTTGTGGCCATACATTCGGAAAAATGATTTCCAGTTTACTGTCTATTCTCCATCAAATGCTTTGTTGCTAACTCCATTGCTATTTTGTTCTTCCTTACAAAATACCTGATCATAAAAAACACGCCAAAGCCCACTAAAAACAACATCCAAAGATTTGCCAGCGCAAGAATAATTTCTTTGAATATTGTCCAGCCGTTTAAAATGTTAAGCCAAAGCCTATTTGCGAATCCCGGACGATAATCATACAGATTATCATTGGCTACAGTCATGGTGCTCACCGTATTATCCTGATAGAAGTTGAGTGTAATTGTACTGTACTTCACCCGAGCATCAATGCTCATATTATCAATCTTTCTGTCAACATACTCATCTTTTAATGCGAGAGATGTTTCGATGTTACCAGTTTTTTCGCTTGGGATATTTCCAATGTGTTTGGAAGCGTCTACCCTATTTTGTGCTTTTAAGTTATTGGCGAGATAATTAATACTCTGATCATCTAACTTCATTGATGAAGTATTTACAAATACAGCCATTTTAGAAATGGTATTTGTGAAATCATCCAGTTTTTCTGAAGGCACCTTTGCTATTAAATAACCTTCTGTGCGATAAGATGTGATTTCTTTTAATGAATCCGTTGATTGTTTTACTTTTTCGGTTTCCTGAATAATGCTTTCTATCGAAAATTCGGCAACAGTTCCGCCCTCTGCTTTTATAGTTTTACTTAGCTGTTCTTTGGTATTTTGAACATCCTTAACCCGGAAACGCATGTCGGCCGTTTTGATTATTTTTGGTGTTGCAGCGCTATCGGGAATAACCATTTCTTTGGCTTCTGCGAGGTCTGTACTTTCACTGTTGTTTTTAGCATTTGAGCAGCCAAAAATTGTTAAAATTATGGCAATAGCAATGATATTCCTTTTCATGATTTAGTGGTTCTGATAAATTAATCATTTAAAATATTTGCTTCAAATGGCCATTTGAATGAGCGCTTTGGTTAGTTTATTTCGCTCTGTTTCCCTTTATACAAAAAACGGATTTAGGTAACCCAAGTTAGAAGACAGTTAACAATTAACACTCAGAAATTATCAGTTTACAATTAGGAGTGTAAGGGATACAACATTTTGAAAAGCAATTGCACTGGTTGGTAGGTAAAAGCAGTCCCGCCATACACTGTAGCCCTCATCCGATGAAAAACGGAATTCGGGGCTGCCGCTTTTGTCGGGTTTAAAATAGTAAGGTTAACCGCTGCCAGCTAAACCTGACAGGAACGAGCATGAGCTCATTTGTTTCAAATGGATGAGTAAAGTGAATGGCAGGACTTTCGAAACCGATAGTTAGAGGAACTTGCTTTCCTAAATATAAACAAACAAAAAAGCCGATCATATTCAAATATCATCGGCTTCTGTATCTAGAGAGAAAATATTTTATGCGTCTAAAATTTTGAATACACCTTTAATAGCGATAATTGCACCAATGAAAAGAACGATCCATGATACTAAAGATAATACCCACGAATCGAAAGCAAAACGTGCATATGTACCCACCATACAAATTAGTACGCCAACAATCATTAATTTATAAATTCCTGGCTGGTTAGCCGTTTGCATACTTTCTGTATTGTGCTTTAATTCGTTGTTCTCCATAATCTTAATTTTTATGATGCAGCAAAAGTAATACTTATTGCTGAATAATTATAAATACTTAGTAACTTTTTAATCGTTCTAAACGCTGTTTCGCTTTATCCTTATCGGTAGGTTTTTCACCTTGATATAATGGCTTTTCCCAGTCGCCATACATGGGATTTGGCAATACAATAAACTTCACCCCGAAAAGGTTTTGATTTTCATTTACCTGATCGAAAGTATTCTTTTCCTCCCGATAAAAAACATTACTGAAATCGCTCAAATTATCGCCACAAAGCATTAAAATATTATGGGTTTCGGCAATTTTTTGCCTGCGAGGCTCTTTATTAGAAGTCCCTTTCGAAACCAATAAGTGCGCATCATTGGCATAAGGAAAACCAAAAGCCTGAAGGTTTTTCAAGGTAGCAGCATAATCTTTTTCATCACGATTGCTGAGGTAGAAAGTTTCGATATTTTTTGAAGCAGCAAATTTTAAAAAAGCCAACGCCCCAGGAACGGTATCAGCCTTCGATAAGTTCGTCCATTCAGTCCAATCAACCGGGTTATAACTTAAACCTTTTTTGATCTCATGGCCCTGAAAAGGAGAATTATCCAAAACGGTTTCATCAATATCAACAATAACACAATTAGGTTTTTTACTGGTGTCGGCCCATAAAACTTCTTTTAATGATAAGCGGGCAAAATTATAAGCCTGAAAACACAAAGCTCTGTATTCGCCCGATGTTTGTTGCCAAAGCACTGCGTTGGTATAATCTCGGGCTGGAGATTGTGCAATGGCCAAAAATGGAGCGGCTAGTAAAATAATGAAGATAAATTTTTTCATATTCTGGAATTATGCTACAAAGATATCAAGTCCTTTTTACGGGCAATACATTTGTTTGCATTTAATTGATCTCGTAATCAACCGGTTAACAGTAGGTCACAAAAAATTTAACTTTCTTACTCCCCTGCCTGTATTCGATCCGTAGGATTTTGTTATTTTTAAGCACACACAAATAAAATCAGTTATATGAAAACCAAAAAGTTACTAGGGCTTGCTATAGCCTTAATGTGCCTTGCTGCCTGCAAGAAAGAAAATCCAGTCATTGAGCCAACCGAACCTCCACCTGTTGAAAAACCCGATCATTTAGAATTGCTTAGAGATTCTGTTTCATACGTTCTCGATGGAAAGTTAATGGTGCAAACAGAAACTTTAGGGCGGGGTTTAATTAACGCTAAAACAAACGTAAAGTTAGATTCATTGGTTAAACAGAAGGAATATATTTCCGGCGATCAAGACTCGGTTATGTTTGGCAGATTTTTTAAGTTTACCGATGGAAACAGGAATGGTATAACCCTATCATTCGTGAAAAAGTATAATAAAAATCAAGCACAACCTGCAAGCAACCAAACGTCATTGTTTATGCCCTTGAATAAGCTAGACTTATTTAGCGTTGGCGAGCGTAAATTTGCTCTGGATTTTAGTAGAAACAACTCACAAAATGGTGTTGTTTTCGAATTATCTGGAGATAACTATGGCCTTCAAACCAATGGTTATTCTAGTTTGGTTTACCATGCGTTATTAAAGCCCGAATTACAAAAGCAATCTAAGTTTGAAATTACCAACCTGCAAAAACTAAAATCAGGCAAATATTTGTTAGAAGCTAAATTTAATGCATCAGTCTATCGTGGTGATGGCACCAATATCAAGAAGATTGAAAACGGTTTTATGAGAGTAAAAATTAATCCGGAGAGCATTTATTTTTAACCAAAAAAGCCCATTTCAATTAAGAAATGGGCTTTAATGTTTTTCAAGAAACTCAAGCCTTCCGACTTAAGATTTCCAGATTATATTATCCGTTCAATGCTGCTGCACCACTTACAATCTCAGTTAACTCAGTTGTAATGGCTGCCTGACGAGCCTGGTTGTATGAAAGTTTTAGGGCTTTCAATAATTCACCAGCATTTTCAGTTGCTTTATCCATCGATGTCATACGTGCGCCATGCTCAGATGCGTGAGAATCTAACACCGCTTTGTATAACTGAATTTTAATTGATTTAGGGATTAATTGCTCAACGATTTCTTCCTGAGAAGGCTCCAGAATGTAATCCACATTAGCTGCTTTTTTATCAGCTTTTGTTTCTACAACTTCTTCAACCTTTGGCAACGGTAACAACTGCTCAGTAGTAATGTACTGAACGGCTGCATTTCTAAAACGGTTGTAAACTACTTCAACTTTATCAAACTCGCCTTTAAGAAAGCCAGCCATAATTGCATCTGTAATTTTAGTTACGTTTTCGAAAGTTAAGGCAGAAAATACTTCATTGTTATTTCCAATAACATTGTATTTGCGTTTCTCGTAAAAATCCTGCGTTTTCTTACCAATAGAAATAATGCTCACGTTACCGTTTTTCAACTGTTCGCTATATTTCTCGGCGATTAAATTATTGGCCGCTTTAATTACGTTCATGTTAAAAGCACCAGCCAAACCGCGGTTTGATGATACGGTTACAATTAAAACCTTATTAGGTTCACGCTCTTGAATAAAAGGCGATGAAGAACCTTCTAAACTTGTTGATAGATTTCCTAAAATCTCTTTCAGTTTAGTTGCATAAGGGCGTAAAGCGATAATTGCATTGGTAGCACGTTTCAACTTAGCAGCCGAAACCATTTTCATAGCTTTGGTAATCTGTTGGGTTGATTGTACCGATGCAATCCGGTTTCTTACTTCTTTTAAATTAGCCATTCTTAATAAGTGTAAAGCAAAAAGTTAAAAGTAAAAAGCTTTAAGCTTTCTACTTTCAAACTTTCAACTCTATTAGTATTTACTTGAAATCTCTTTTGCTACGGTATCTAAAACACCAGTAATGCCATCGTCAAACTTACCAGCTTTTAATGCTGCCAATGTTTCTGGGTGACGCATTTCCAATTGAGTTAAGAATTCAGTTTCAAATTCTTTAACTTTATTAACCGGAACATTACGCATTAAATTTTTAGTACCAGCGTAAACAATTGCAACTTGTTTCTCAACAGAAAATGGAGAGAATTGTGCTTGTTTTAACATTTCTACGTTACGTGCACCTTTATCTAAAACCGATTTCGTTGCAGCATCTAAGTCAGATCCGAATTTAGAGAAAGCCTCTAGTTCGCGGTATTGTGCCTGATCTAACTTTAAAGTACCTGCTACTTTTTTCATCGATTTAATTTGAGCGTTACCACCCACACGCGATACTGAGATACCTACGTTAATAGCCGGACGAATACCAGAGTTGAACAAGTTCGACTCTAAGAAAATCTGGCCATCAGTAATTGAAATTACGTTAGTTGGAATATATGCAGAAACGTCACCAGCTTGCGTTTCGATGATAGGTAAAGCAGTTAATGAACCACCACCTTTAACGATATGTTTAATCGATTCTGGTAAATCATTCATGTCTTTCGCGATATCATCATTTGCATTAATCTTCGCAGCTCTTTCCAACAAACGACTGTGTAAGTAGAAAACGTCACCTGGATATGCCTCACGGCCCGGTGGACGACGAAGTAATAATGATACCTCACGGTAAGCCACAGCTTGTTTAGATAAATCATCATAAACAATTAAAGCTGGTCTACCTGTATCACGGAAAAATTCACCAATTGCAGCACCAGCGAATGGCGCATAAAACTGCATTGGAGCAGGATCAGCAGCCGAAGCAGCAACAACAACTGTATATGGTAAAGCGCCGTTTTCCTCTAGTGTACGTACAATGTTCGCAACGGTAGAGTTTTTCTGGCCGATAGCTACATAAATACAGAACACAGGCTGGCCTGCTTCATAAAATTCTTTTTGGTTGATAATCGTATCGATACAAACCGCAGTTTTACCAATCTGACGATCGCCAATAACCAACTCACGTTGACCACGACCGATTGGAATCATCGCATCGATTGCTTTAATACCAGTTTGTAATGGCTCATTTACCGGCTGACGATAAATTACACCAGGTGCTTTACGCTCTAAAGGCATCTCGTAAGTTTCACCTAAGATTGGGCCTTTACCATCTAAAGGCTCACCTAATGTGTTCACCACGCGGCCAAGCATACCTTCACCAACTTTAATAGAGGCAATTTTTTTGGTACGTTTAATTGTATCACCCTCTTTAATCTCGTCAGAAGCACCCAAAAGTACCACACCAACGTTATCTTCTTCAAGGTTTAATACAATGCCTTGCAGGCCGTTTGCAAATTCAACCAACTCACCCGATTGAACTTTAGTTAAACCGTAAACACGGGCAATACCGTCGCCCACTTGCAACACGGTACCAACTTCTTCCAGTTCGGTTTCTGATTTGAAGCCCGCCAATTGCTGTCTGATAATTGCCGATACTTCGTCTGGTCTTACCTCTACCATAATTTTAATTATATCTTTTTGTAAATGTAAATCTTGTAGTTCTTCTGTTATTCTAGTCCCGCTTTCTGCTTTAGCCTTTTTGCTTTCAGCTTCAAAGCCTATCGCTGCCAATCGGGTTTATATATTGTTGTGCTGTAGTTCTTTTGTTATTTCAGTATCCCTCATAGTTTGTAAATCCAACCTCGATACTTGATACTTAAATCTTGTTACTACTAAGCAGCAAATTCTTTTTTAAGTTTATTTAAACCACTGGCAATACTTGCATCAAACTGCTTATCGCCAACTTTTAAAATAAAACCACCAATTAGTTTCTCGTCAATTTTTTCGTTAACAATCACTTCCTTAGCGCCTAGTTCTTTTTTAACAGTTTCAATAATCTGTGCCTTAGCTTCCGCACTTAGCGCAGTGGCCGAAGTCACATCAGCAGTAACAATTCCTTTGATCTCGTTGTATTGTTTAATAAACTGTTTTGCTGTAGCAAATAAAATTGCCGAACGGCCTTTATTTACCACAGTTTTGAAAAAAGTAAGCGATAACTGACCTACTTTATCACCAAAAATTCCATTCAAAATGCCAACTTTTTTATCTAAAGGCACAATTGGATTTTTTAATATTGCTTCTAGCTCAGGAGTTTCGTCAACTACTTTTTCAAACAAAACCATATCATTGTACGATTCAGCTAAACCGTTGTTTTCAACAGCTAAGTCGATTAATGATTTGGCATATCTGCCTGCAACTTTAATTTCTGACATATATTTGAGTTGAAAGTTGAAAGTTGAATGTTAAAAGTTTAACCCGAAGATTAAACCTTTTAACGTTGCACTTTAAACTTTATACTTTAAAACTTAATTTAATTCAACGTCTTTTAACAAATTAGCCACTAAAGCTTCTTGTTTTGTTTTATCATCTAACTGCGTACGCAATACACGTTCAGCAATTTCTAATGATAATGTAGAAACCTGACCTTTAACTTCAGCTAAAGCAACTTTCTTCTGATTTTCGATTTCGATTTTAGCTTTCTCAATCAATTTAGCACCTTCAACCTGAGCTTGTTTTTTAGCTTCGTTTAAAATGCTATCTTTCAAAGTTTTAGCTTCTTTCAAAATCTCATCGCGTTCAGCACGTGCTTGTTGCATTAAATCTTGGTTCTGACTGGTTAAACGAGCCATTTCTTGCTTAGCCAATTCCGCTTTGTTCAAAGCATCATCAATACTTTGCTCACGCTCATGGATAGCTTTCATAATTGGTTTCCAGGCAAATTTACCTAGCAAAAACAATAACAATAAAAAAGCTATGCTATTCCAAACTAACAAGCCAATTTCAGGAACTAATAAATCCATCTTATATATTTAATATTCTTATTTTCAACTAATCATTTAAACAAGAACCTTAACGGCAATCCCGAAAAGGTTCTTGTATTAATTCTTTCTTTGATTATTTTGCAATCAAAGAAACTACTACTGCGAATAAAGCAACCGCCTCGATAAAGGCTGCAGCGATAAGCATAGCAGTTTGAATTTTTGAAGCGGCTTCTGGTTGACGAGCAATAGATTCCATTGCAGATCCACCAATTTTACCGATACCTAATCCAGCGCCTATTGCAGCTAAGCCTGCGCCGATTGCAGCTAATGTTCCAGTCATTTTCTGATTTATTTATATTTATTTAACAATAATGTTCTTAGTGGTGCTCTTCAACTGCCATACCTATAAACAAGGCAGAAAGAGTAGTAAAAATAAACGCCTGAATAAATGCAACCAAAAATTCAATTAAGCCGATAAACACAGCGAAGAAAATTGAAGCCGGAGCAATCCAAAGCGAGTTAAAAATAAAGATTAAGCAAAGTAACGACATCACCAAAATGTGGCCTGCTGTAATGTTTGCAAATAACCTGATCGCCAAGGCAATTGGCTTGGTTAACGTACCAATCAACTCTAATGGCGCTAAAAATATCTTCATCGGAACAGGAACTCCTGGCATCCAGAAAATATGTTTCCAGTAATGTTTGTTTCCTTTAAACGTAGTAATTAAATAAGTACAAACCGCTAATACAATAGTTAAAGCGATGTTACCTGTTACGTTAGCGCCTCCCGGAAAAAATGGAACCAAGCCTAAGACGTTATTTAACCAGATAAAGAAAAACACAGACAATAAATAAGGCATAAAAGCACCGTATTTATGACCCAAATTTGGCCTGGCAATGTCGTCACGAACGAATAAAATAATTGGCTCTAAAAACGACTGTAAACCTTTTGGCGATTTACCATTTCTTTTACGGTATGAAGATGCGATTGTACCAAATATCAGAACCAACAAAACCACTGACAACAACATACTGAAAACATTCTTAGTTATCGAGAAATCAAGCGGGCGGGCATTGGTAACAACTTCGGCACCATCTTTCACTTCGTGAGATACAAAGGCACCATGCTCATTTGCAGTAGCGTTTGCGTAATAAATTTTGTTGTGTGCCATTACAAAACGTTGGCCACCTTTTTCTACAACATGGGTACCATCATCATTATAATTAAAAGCAGCAGAGCTAAAAGTGATTAAACCAGTGTTTGTCCAAAGGATGATTGGCAAATGCAAATGCACACCATGCTCTCCATGACCAAAAAGCGTAAAGAAATGACTATCGCTGATGTGATGAAAAATGAATGAAGTAATATCAAAACCTTTTTCTTTTTCTTCATGCGCTTCAGCGTGGTTAACAACAGCACCTGGTTCATGAGTAGCCGCTACAGCCGTATCAACAGGTAGCGATGTAACAGTATCAGCTTGAGCGAAAGTATCATTTTTGATAGATAAAAACGCTATTAAAAGCGTAAAAACAACAATTACCTTCTTAACTTTCGACATGAAAACTTGGTTAAAATCCATTTATTGGCAGTTTTTTACTTTAAATTTTGGTGGCGCAAGTTACGCAACAAACAGTACATTTCAAAGACGGTAAACAATAAATAAAGAGAAAAAAAATTTACTATAAAAAGTAGACCGCTTTCCTTCGCTTTTATACTGTAAATCAACACAAAAGCCATACAAAAAATAAGCTTCACAATTACCGACCCTAATATTGCTACTACGCCTGCTTCCGGGTTTTTATGAATACCGATATGAGCCAATAGATAAGCGATGTAAGTTATTCCTCCTAAAAACCCAAAGATGAGCCAAAAGCTGGGCACTAAAATATCTGAAGCAGGTAGAATTTGTGGTATAAGAACAACTATACCGATCATTAAACCAACGAAAATTAAATATACGCTTGTAAATTTGGCCAGAGTCAATTGAAAAATAATTCTTTGCGGTTAAAAACTGCTGCAAAGATAGGGATTTTAATCACATTTTTGGTAAGCGTATCGCAGCAAAATGTTTGATTTTTAATTTGTTGCAGCACACCACAGGATGAATCAAGTGAACTTCTAATTTATTTTGTTACTTGTCTAATCACTTGGTAAAGTGCTATGCCTACTCCTAATAAAGCAAAAGCTGCAGTGATAATCTTGGTTTCACTATTTCTATGTTCATCAATTTTATAACCAATAAAAGTGAGTAAACCAATGGTAATGATCATCTGAAAGCCTATGGCAGAATATTTTGCGGCTGCATTTACTTTTTTCTTTGTATCGTCTTCTTTAGGATTTTCCATTTTTAAATGCAATAATTAAGTTAACTTTGGATAATTATAATTTGCAGCCAAATAAAATATTTTTGTTAAAATTTTGTTTATTGTACACCCACTAACGCAATTTATCATACTTGAAAAAACACTCTAACAAAGCATTAAATCCCTTCCTCCTCCTCATCAGCCTGCTTTTCATCTATGGCTGTGTAGCAAATAAAGATACTGCTATCGACCGTAAGTTTCAAAATTTAACGGCAAGGTATAACTATATCTATAACTCAAATGTTTTGCTAACTGAATATAATGAGGGCTTACTACAAAGCTATACCGATAATTACGAAAAAATTTTACCAGTTTATCTCGATCCAGAGCCTCAAGTGAATCTGGTGCTTACGCCTGGCACACCAAATAAGCAATTAGATGAGGTTATCACCAAAGGCCAAAGTATCATCAACGATAAAAGCTTTAGTAATTATATTGATGATGCCTACATGTTATTGGGTAAGGCAAATTATTTAAAGGGAAATTATTTTATTGCATCAGAGTATTTTGATTATGTAGCCAAAACGTACAACAATAATTTGAAAACGTTTGTAATGGCCATGAACTGGAAAGCACGTAGCCAAATGGAACTTAATAACATGGTTGTGGCAGATAAAATCCTAGATACCATGTTACGTGCTGCCGATAATCTAAAAAAAGACATTGCTGAGCCACTGGCTACCACAGCGCAAATGAGAATTTATCAAAAGCGGAATAAAGAGGCCATGTTATTGCTTGAAAATGCGGTTCGTTTGGGCGACGATAAGCAATTGCGTATTCGCTGGCGATATATTCTGGCACAACTTCAGGAGCAGGAAAATGATCTTCAAAATGCCTTTATTAATTATACTAAGGTAGAAAATAGTAACGCACCGTTTGAAATGTACTTCCACGCCAATTTGCAACGCATTAAAGTGAGAGCGCTAATTAGCGGTTATAAGGTTGATGAAGATAAAGCATTGCTGGCGTTACTGAAAGACGATAAAAATTTCGATTACACCGACCAGATCTACTATCAGGTTGGAGAACTTTTTTCAAGGGAAGGCGAATTTACCAAAGCCGAAGAAAATTATCAGAAATCAGTACAGAAAAGCACGAAAAATCAAAACCAAAAGGCATTATCCTATCTTAAAATTGCTGATTTAAATTTTAAGGAGTTTAATAACTACATCAAGGCGAAACTTTATTACGATAGTACGGTAATGATTTTACCTAAGAATTTTCCGGATTACAACAATATTGTTAAAAAGGCTGATAACTTAAAGTATTTAACCGATCGTTATACCATTATCGCGAAGGAAGATACAGCACAAATGATTGCAAAACTTCCATCTACAGAAAGGGAGGCAAGAATTAAGAATTATCTAACGCCTAAAGTAGAGGTGGCAAATGTGGCTGTACTCAACAATCAAACGCTGAATAATCCAGATTTTCCGAACCAGTCGCTTAATTCGCCTCAGGTTGCTGCTGGTAGTACTTTCTATTTTAACAATAATGCGGCGATAAGTACCGGCTTTGCTGATTTTAAAAGGCGCTGGGGAAACCGACAACTGGAAGATAACTGGCGCCAAAGCCAAAGATCATCTGCACAGGAGAATACACAAGTGATGACCGGCGGCAATGTTGCCAACACCATTACACCTGCAAATGGAAATAATGCGCAATCTTCAACAGATCAAACATCACTCGAGAAGCAATATCTTGATGCGCTACCGTTAACACCTGCTCTAATTGCCGCATCTGATCAAAAAATTATCGATGCTTATTTCGAAATTGCCAGTTTTTACCAACAGGAGTTGAATGATAAAAATGAAGCAAATAAAATTTATGCAGAGTTGTTACGAAGATATCCAAATAACAACCATCTTGATGCAATATATTACAGTTTGTATCTCAATAATAAAGGAGTTGATGAAAACCGATCGAACGAATTCAGACAGCTGGTGTTACAGAAATTTCCGGAATCGAACTATGCTAAAACCATTTTAGATCCATCTTTTTCGGCGAAACAAAGTACCATGGAAAACATTGCAAACAACAATTACAATGTTGCTTTCGAAGCTTATGCTAAAAAAGATTATCCGGGCGTAATTAAACAAGCAAACGATAACATCAGTGCTTTTCCTGATAACGATCTGGCACCACAGTACGCTTACTTAAAGGCAATTGCTGTTGGGCGTACAGCCAAGCTCGACCCTTTATTAACGGAGTTCAATGCGATTACGACACTCTATCCAAACGATTTAATTGTTACGCCTTTGGTGCGTGATCATTTAAAATACATCGAAGCCAATCTGGCTGAATTTAAACAACGCCCGGTGGCTTTAATTGATTTCGACTCAAATGAGCCTCGATTTGTAAGTCAGGCAAAACCCATTGCGGTACCAGCAAAACCGCTTAATAACGATATTAATGCTGCTGTGGAAGAAAAACGTGCCGAGACAATTGTAAAACCGGTTGAAAAACCAGCAGAAGTTAAGCCTGCTGATGTAGTAAAACCAGCAAGTATTTTTAGCGCAGCTACTTCAAACGAGTACTACTATGTAATTGATGTCGCAGATGCGAGTTTAACTTTAAGTTCATCACGTTTTGGAATTGGCCAGTTTAACCGAGGTAACTACCCTGATAATGATTTGGCGCATAAATTGATTGAGCTGGATAACGACCAGTTGATTTACGTAACCAGCTTTATTGATTTGGAAGATGCAAAACTTTACGAGTCAAGCATCATCGGGCAATTGAAAAATATTATGAAAGTGCCTGCAAATCTTTACAGAGGCTTTATTATCAGTAAAGAAAACTTCGAAAAGCTGAACAGCAGAGATCGCATCAACGAATATTTAGAATTTTTAAAAGATAATTACAAGTAGTATGCATGCTGTTGAACGCAGCAAAAATCCGGTTCGTTAAAATTTTAATAAATTTGCGGCTAAAATAAGCTTCAATTGATTAGCTTTTGAACTAATTACAACACAAAATGAATAAATCCCTTTCTGCACAAGAAACAAGAAGATATAGTTTAATCATATGGAAAATAGTGGTTGGTGGCATAGCGCTTTTTGCCATTTTCATCTCAATGATTGGAATGGGGCTTTTTGGTGCGCTACCTTCTTTCAGAGACATTGAACACCCAAAAAGTAATCAGGCTTCTGAAATTATTGCCGAAGATGGCCGCCCGTTAGGAACTTATTTTGTGCAGAACAGGTCGAATGTTACGTATAAAGATATCTCGAAGAACGTTATCAACGGACTTATTGCCACTGAAGACACCCGTTTTAAAGAGCACTCAGGAATCGATTTCAAACGTACATTTACCATTATTGGCTATAACCTGATTGGTAAAAAGCAAGGCGCAAGTACCATTACGCAACAGTTGGCCAAAAATCTTTTTCCAAGGGAATCAAATTTGAATTTCTTTTCATTGGTATTAACCAAGTTTAAAGAATGGATTGTAGCGGTGAAACTGGAACGGAATTACACCAAAGAAGAGATCATCACCATGTACTTAAACACGGTCGACTTCGGTAACCAGGCTTACGGCATAAAATCGGCCGCAAGGGTATATTTTAATACCACGCCAGATAAATTAACCTTAACCCAGGCTTCAACTTTGGTTGGGATGCAAAAGGGGATTACGATGTACTCTCCTACCCGCCATCCGGAGCGTTCCAGAAGCAGAAGAAACACGGTAATGGCAATGATGGTAAAATCGGAATTATTAACCCAACAGGAATTTGACGAGCAGAAGGAAAAACCACTGGGCTTACACTTTAATGCGGCAACTGTTAATGATGGGATTGCACCCTATTTCCGGTCGGTATTAAAGAATGATATCAAGACAATTTTTCAGGAACAAGGCATTACCAAACCTGACGGAACACCTTACGATCTGGATCGTGACGGGTTGAAAATATATACGACCTTAAATTACGATATGCAGGTATATGCCGAGGAAGCTCAGAAAGAATATATGAAGGTTCTACAGGCTCAATTTATCAACAGCTGGAAGGGTAGAAATCCTTTTAAAGGAAAAGATTTACAGATTGAGCAAGGCGTTAAAAGATCAGATCGTTATAAATCGTTGAAGCTGGAAGGTAAATCTGACGACGAGATCAAAACTGATTTTAATACAAAAACGGAAATGACCATCTTCACCTGGAAAGGAAACATTGATACGGTGATGAAGCCTATTGATTCGGTACGCTATTATAAAATGTTACTGCGTAACGCCATGATGACGATGGATCCGACCAATGGGCATGTTAAGGCATGGGTGGGCGGAATTAATTACGAACATTTCAAATATGACCAGGTAAAAATGGGTACCAGACAAGTAGGTTCAACAGCGAAGCCATTTACTTATGCAGTTGCAATTGAAAATGGTTATTCTCCTTGTTATACTGTATCAAACACGCCTGTAACCATCGAAGGTTACGGTGAAAACTGGACACCAAGAAATTCTGGAAAGCCTTTACCAGGAAGCATTACTTTACAAAAAGCATTGGCTTACTCACAAAACTTTGTTACCGCATATTTAATGAAGCAGGTTGGTCCGGTTGCAGTTTCTAATCTGGCTACCAAAATGGGCATTCCAAATGTTCCAGCCTACCCATCCATCTGTTTGGGAACTTTTGATTCATCAATATTTAATATGGTAGGCGCATACGGAGCTTTTGCAAATAAAGGAACCTACACCAAACCAATTTATTTATTAAGGATTGAAGACAAAAATGGTGTGGTACTGTTCTCCCAAAAAGAAATACCTAAACCTATTATGAGCGAAGAGGTTGCCTATGTGATGACCCGAATGCTGAAAGGCGTGGTTTCGAATGGAACTGGCTCGAGGTTAAATTATAAGTATAAAGTGAATGCACCAATCGGTGCAAAAACAGGCACTACTCAAAATAACTCTGACGGCTGGTTTATGGCGATTACTCCACAATTGGTCACCGGAATCTGGACGGGATGTGAAGACAGGGCCTTCCACTTCATTAGTACTAACCAGGGTGAAGGAGCAAATACGGCGCTTCCAATTTTTGCCGGCTTCATTAAAAAGGTTTATGCTAACCCGGCTTTGAAAATTAGTCATGCAGATTTTGAAGCGCCTAAATCAGGCGTATCTATCACTTACGACTGTAACCAATACCAGCAGCAGGAAGAAGGCACAACCGAACTCGACGAGAAACTGGGTTTTTAATACACCTGTCCGCGTGAAGGATAGTAGTGGAAATCCTTTTGTGTTGCCTTGAGCGTAGCCAAAAGCAACACAAAAGATTGTAACGGATAGCCTGACCCTTTGCGCAGCTTAGGGACACGACAAAATTCTCTTAAACAACATTAATCCTTATCCGTTTTAGATTAGGGTTTCGCATTTGAATTCTATTTTTTGTAATTGATGAGCACTTTTGACCATAAAACCGCATTAACCGCAATTCCGCACAAACCCGGTGTATACCAATACTGGGATGCCGATGGAAAGTTGATGTATATTGGTAAGGCGAAGGACCTCCGAAACCGGGTTGGCTCTTACTTTAATAGCGATAGACAGCAATTTAATGGTAAAACGAGGGTGCTGGTTTCAAAAATCAGAAAAATAACTTTTACCATTGTTGATACCGAAATTGATGCCTGGTTGCTTGAAAATAGCCTCATTAAAAAGCATCAGCCTAAATTTAATATCAATCTAAAGGATGATAAAACCTATCCCTGGATTATTGTAAAGAATGAACAATATCCACGGATTTATTGGACACGCAAAGTGATTAAGGATGGCTCAACTTATTTCGGTCCGTACGGATCGATCGGTATGATGCACACCATTCTTGATTTAATTAAAGAAACCTATCCGTTAAGAACCTGCAGCCTGCCGCTTAACGATAAAAATATTGCCGAAGGTAAGTTTAAAGTTTGTTTGGAATATCAGATTGGGAACTGCAAGGGTCCGTGCCAGGCCTACCAGAGCGAAAGTGATTACGATCAAAATATCGTTGAAATTAAAGAGATTTTAAATGGAAAAATCGGGAACGTAATTCGTGATGTAAAAGGAATTATTAAAACCGCTTCTGAGGAATTAAATTTCGAACTGGCGCATCAGTACTCCCGCAAACTGCAGGTGTTGGAGAAATATCAAAGCAAATCAACCGTGGTAAACAGCGCCATTACCAATGTAGATGTGGTAAGCATTGCATCTGATGAGCGTTACGCTTTTGTAAATTACCTCAAGGTGATGAACGGTACCATTATTCAAACTCAAACCATTGAAATTAAAAAGCAACTGGATGAGAGTGATGATGAACTTTTGATTACCGCCATGCTGGAATTCAGAACAAAATTTAACAGTACTTCAAAAGAAATCATTGTTCCTTTTGAACTTTCTTTGGAAGATGAACGACTTAAATTTACTGTTCCTAAACTTGGAGAGAAGAAAAAGTTGTTGGAACTATCTCAAAAAAATGTGCTGTTCTTTAAAAAGGAGAAACTCAATCAGTATGAAAAACTCAATCCGGATTTAAGAACCGACCGCATATTAACGACAATGCAAAAGGATTTGCGGTTAACGCAACTACCTAAACACATTGAATGTTTTGATAATTCGAACTTTCAGGGAAAATATCCGGTTTCGGCTATTGTAGTGTTTAAAGATGCAAAGCCATCGAAAAAAGATTACCGCCATTTCAATGTTAAAACCGTTGAAGGTCCGAATGATTTTGCCACCATGGAAGAAGCCGTTTTCCGTCGTTACAGGCGAATGCTAGAGGAAGACCAACCTCTTCCGCAACTGATTATCATTGATGGTGGTAAGGGACAGCTTTCATCAGCGATGAAAAGTTTAAAGCTTTTGGGCATAGAAAATCGGGTAACGGTGATCGGCATTGCGAAAAGATTGGAGGAATTGTTTTATCCCGGAGATTCATTTCCACTGTATTTAGATAAAAAATCGGAAACCCTAAAGGTAATTCAGCAGCTTCGTGATGAAGCGCACAGGTTTGGGATTACTTTCCACCGTAAAAAACGCGATCAGGGAACACTTAAAACTGAACTGGAGCAGATTGAGGGCATCGGCAAAACTACTGCCGACAAACTTTTAAAGCATTTTAAATCTGTTAAAAAAATAAAAGAAGCTACTGAAAAAGAACTTGGAGAAGTTTTAAACAGGAAGCAGATGTTAACCTTGCAGGAATATTTCAGGCAGGAATAAAACTAACATTTGTTAAAATTTTTGAAGGCTACACGAATTTGAACTTATCTCCATCAAACAATCCCTTATCACTTAACTTTAAATGTGGAATCACCAGTAGTGCCATAAAAGAAAGTGTCATGAATGGTGCTACCAATGTAGCGCCCAGTTCTTTTGAGAACTGATCGATTGAGGTGTAAAGCGCAGCGACTTCGTAACCGTTATGATTGCTCATTAAACCCGCAACAGGCAAAGGCAGCACTTCTTCTTTTCCATTTCCTAAAGCCACAACACCACCCGTTTCTTTGATTACCAGGTTAACTGCAGCGCATATGCTGTTATCGTCGACGCCAACTGCGATAATATTATGGCTATCATGAGCCACGCTTGATGCTATTGCACCCTCCTTTAAACCAAAGTTTTTTACAAATGAAACAGCGATAGGCGCATGATGATAGCGGTTTACCACAACCATTTTCAATATATCGTTTTCTAAATCGCTAATGATGTTTCCATTAGAAACTTTAGGCACCACTGTAAGCCTGTTGGTGATCAATTGCCCATCTAAAGCCTCGATCACCGGAATTGTTTCCTCGCCTGTAAAAGCATAAGCAAAATCTTCCGCCTTTTTAAAACTGCAATCGAAATGATTCACTGATTCTTTATCCTGATCATGCTTTATCCAATCGCCGACAACCTCACCGTTTTTTGATAGCAAAACGCCATCAATATAGGTTTGCTTTATCTTAAAGTTTACTAAATCCTCCGCAACAATGAAATCGGCAAAATCGCCAGTTTTTAATGCGCCAACATCCAATTTATAATGAAGAATCGGATTAATGCAAGCCGCTTGTAAAACGTTAAAAATATCGATTCCCTTGGCCACTGCTCTGGCGCAAATTTCGTTGATGTGGCTTTCAACCAAACTATCTGGATGTTTATCGTCACTGCAAAACATCATCATATCAGGCCAGTCATGAAGCAGATCGATCAACGCCTCAAAATTTTTGGCAGCACTACCTTCGCGGATAAGAATTTTCATACCACGCTGTAGCTTATCCAATGCTTCTTCTGCGTTAAAACATTCATGGTCTGTAGAAATTCCTGCATCAATATATTGTTGAACCGCATCGCCACGCAAACCAGGTGCGTGTCCATCAACAGGCTTACCTAAATCATGCGCTGCTGCAATTTTTTTTAAAACCTCTTCATCTTGATGAAGCACCCCGGGAAAATTCATCATCTCACTGAGGTATTTAATTTCCGGCCGTTCTAAAAGCGACTTCACATCATCATGATTCAATTCAGCGCCAGCGGTTTCAAAAATAGTGGCAGGAACACAGCTGGGTGCACCAAAGTTAAACTTGAAGGGAACAGTATTGCCGTTTTCAATCATAAATTCCACGCCTTCCATGCCGCAAACGTTAGCAATTTCATGCGGATCGCTAATGGTGGCAACCGTTCCATGAACTACTGCAAGCCTTGCAAATTCGCTTGGTATGAGCATGCTGCTTTCAATATGAACATGGCTATCAATAAAACCAGGAAGGATGAAATGCGCTTCATCTCTCCTTTCAGATATTTTATGGATGGACTTTATTTTTCCATCTTCTACCTCTACTTCACCAAAGAAAATATTTCGATCGGTAATTTCAACGATGTTTCCCTGGATTTTAAAATTGCTCATGATATCTGTATAACTGTGTGAATTGATTAAGCGGTTAATCGCCAAATTGGTAATACAATAACTAACCAATTCATACCATTACAACTCACAACCTTCTCTAATATTTTAATAATTTTTCAATCGTTTCTGCTAGTCTGGCTTTTGCCAAAAACCCATCTTCTAACGCTTTATTCATTGGAATTGCAGTATCTAAACTGGCACATCGCATGATTGGCGCATCCAGATATTGAAAGCAATGTTCGCCAATCCACGCCGAAATTTCTGCGCCAAAACCATTAGTCAGGGTATCTTCATGTAAGATTAAAACCCTGCCAGTCGATTTTACAGCAGTACGAACAGCTTCCTTATCCCACGGTTGTAACGTACGTAAATCAAGTAGTGTTGCTTCACTTTCCGGATTATTCTTCAGATAATCCAACGCCCAATGAACGCCTAAACCGTAGGTGATGATGGAAAATTTATTTCCACCGGCAAGCTTAACCGCCTTTCCTATTTCAGTGGTAAAATATCCCTCCGGAACAGCAGTGGTTAAACTTCTATACAAATATTTATGTTCGAAATAAATAACCGGATTCGGATCTTCAATTGCGGCAAGTAACAAACCTTTGGCATCTTCAGGAAAAGCCGGATAAACAACTTTTAAGCCTGGCGTTTTGGTAAACCATGCCTCATTACTTTGTGAGTGAAATGGCCCTGCACCAGTGCCAGCGCCTGTAGGCATACGCACCACAACATCGGCTTTTTCAGCCCAACGATAGTGCGTTTTAGCCAAATTGTTTACAATCTGGTTGAAGCCAACGGTAACAAAATCGGCAAATTGCATTTCCACAACAGCCTTGTAACCATTAATTGACAATCCTAAACCTGCACCAACAATAGCTGATTCGCAAATTGGTGTATTGCGAACCCTATTCTTCCCGTATTTAGCTGTAAAACCATCGGTAATTTTAAAAGCACCGCCGTAATCCGCAATATCCTGTCCCATCAAAACCAGGTTGGGATACTTTTGCATTGCCAAATCTAACCCATCAGTTATGGCATCTAAATATCTTTTTTCTGTTGAAGCCTGATTGGGTTCGACTACTTTCTGTTCATATGGAAAATACATGTCGTATTCTTCCTGGCTAGCATCAACTTCCGGTTCGGGTTCATCAAACGCTTCTTCAACTTCTAATTCAATATCTTTTTTGATTTTTGCCCTGATATCGATGATCGAATCAGCTGTTAAAATTCCTTGTTCAATTAGGTAATTTTCGTAGTTACTTAAAGGGTCTTTCTTTTCCCACTCATCAAATAACTCCTGCGGAACATATTTTGTGCCTGATGCTTCTTCATGCCCACGCATTCTAAAAGTTAAACATTCCAATAAAATCGGGCGTGGATCTTTACGAATTTCATTAGCCAGTTGATGGATGGTATCGTAAACTTCGAGCATGTTATTCCCATCAATTTGCCTGCCCTCTATACCATAACCAATGGCTTTATCAACCAGGTTTTTGCATCTGAATTGTTCTGATTTTGGCGTAGACAGGCCGTAGCCGTTATTCTCGATGAGGAAAATAACAGGTAAATTCCAAACCGCTGCCACATTAACTGCTTCATGAAAATCGCCTTCGCTGGTGGCACCTTCGCCAGTGTAAACCAACGTTGCTTTTTGTTTACCAGCCAGAACATCGGCTAATGCAATGCCATCCGCTAAGGCCATTTGCGGACCAAGATGAGAAATCATCCCAATGATTTTATAGTCTTGCGTACCAAAATGAAAAGAGCGGTCGCGGCCTTTGGTAAAACCAGTCGCTTTGCCCTGCCATTGCGCCATCAATTTTTTTAAGGAAATATCTCTGGTAGTAAAAACCCCAAGATTGCGATGCATTGGCAAAATGTATTCATCGCTTTGCATCGCTAATGTAGAACCAACTGCAATGGCCTCCTGACCGATGCCTGAAAACCATTTCCCAATCCTTCCCTGGCGCAAAAGCTTAAGCATTTTCTCCTCAACCATTCGAGGGTAAAGCAATCTTTTATATAAATTTAACAGGAATGTGTCGTCTTTATTGCCGCGGTTAAATTGCATATTTGGTTAGAGATTATGTTAAGACTCTTTATTCTTCTTCATTTCTTCAAATTGTTTGGAGAAAGATTTATCTGCCACTTTCGGCATTTCCCGGTATTTACCCCAGCTTTTTCTAAAGAAGCTTTTAAGCATAAAATTTTTGAACTTTCCACCGAAAAAATCCATCCACTTCCGTTTCTGCATCATGCGGTTAAACATCCCCCAACCCATTTCTTCTATTTTACCGTTTTCATGTGTAGCTGCAGCATCTCTGCGGTTGAGCAATAACATTTTATGGATATCGATTTTAACGGGACATACTTCTGAGCACTTCCCGCATAAACTAGAGGCATAACTTAAATGTTTAAACTCCTCCATACCTTTTAAGTGCGGTGTAATTACCGACCCAATTGGGCCGCTGTAGGTGGTATTATAAGTATGACCACCGATATTTTTATAAACCGGGCAAGCATTTAAACATGCACCACAGCGAATGCAGTACAAGCCTTGCCGCTGGTCTTTCTGTGCTAATAAATTTGTCCGCCCGTTGTCTAAAAGAATCACATACATTTCTTCGGGGCCGTCGGTTTCGTTAGGTTGACGAGGTCCGCTTAAAATGGTATTATAAACCGTTAAATTTTGTCCTGTTCCATGAGACGCCAATAAAGGCCAGAACAGATCCAAATCGGCCATTGAAGGAATAATCTTTTCGATACCCACAATGGCGATATGTATTTTCGGAAATGTGGTACTTAAACGGGCATTTCCTTCATTTTCTGTGATGGCTATACTTCCGGTATCGGCAATTAAAAAGTTTCCGCCACTAATGCCGATATCAGCATTCAAATATTTATCACGAAGTAATTCTCTTGCTTTTTGAACGAGCTGTGGAGGTGTCGCATCAATTGGTGTTCCAAATTTATCATGAAATAATTTGGCGATATCAGTAGCACTTAAGTGCATGGCAGGCGTAACAATGTGGTAAGGTGCCTGCCCCAGCAGCTGAACAATGTATTCCCCTAAATCACTTTCTAAAGATTCGATTTGATTACCTTCCAGGAAATCATTTAAATGGATTTCTTCGGTGGTCATTGATTTAGATTTAATCACCGTTTTGCCGTTATTCCGCTTAATGATGTTTAGAATTTCCTGCTGAGCCTCTGCGGCATCATTTGCCCAAATCACTTTTCCTCCTCTACGTTGAAAGTTAGACTCAAACTCAGGCAAAAACTTATCAAGATTTTCCATCACACGCCATTTAATCACGTGTGCTTTCTTTTTTGAAGCCTCAAGATTTTCGAATTTTGATAGCCCGCGTTCTACTGCCGTATTGTATTTTCCAATATTATAATTGATGGTTTTACGATGCGGTAAATCAAAAGCTTTCTCATCAGATTTCTCTAAAAATTCCTCGGCAGTTTTCATCATAATTCAAAGATAGGAATTTCTCTTACGGCCTAAAGTAATGTGCATAAAAAAGCCCCGACTGCTTTAGTCGGGGCTGAATTTTTATGGTTGAGGTATTGTACTACCTTTTTTTGGATTCCCTTTTCCATCTTTATCTACCGCTGGGCGCTTAGCTCTGTTAGCCAGTTCCCATGCTGTAAAGTAGGTAAGTTTAGCTCTCTTCGTTAGCAATGGGAAGTTGATTTTACTTACCTCATCGCCTGGTCTGTGATAGTCTTGCTCCAACATTCCATCATAATAAAAGATAATAGGAATGCCCAATTTAGCAAAGTTATAGTGATCTGAACGATAATAAATACGTTGTGTATCCTGAGGATCATCGTATTTATAATCTAATTTCATTTTGGTATAAGTAGCATTCACCTGCTCACTTAAATTACCCAACTCACTGCTTAACATGTTTGAACCTACTGAATAGATGTAGTTGGCGGAATCTGGTTTACCTAAATATTCTTCGCCGATACGGCCGATCATATCTGTGTTTAAGTTAGCTATTGTGTTTTCTACCGGAAAAATCGGATGCTGTGAGTACCAATCCGATCCCCACAAACCTTTTTCTTCGCCCACTACAGTCATGAAAAGAATGCTGCGTTTTGAGCCTTTGCCAGCTTTTTTAGCATCTGTAAATGCTTTTGCCATTAAAAGAACACCTGTAGTTCCAGATCCGTCATCATCAGCACCGTTGTTTATTTTGTCTGGTCCTTCCACCTCAGGAGTAATACCAATGTGGTCATAATGGCCAGTTAATACTAAAACTTCTTTCTTCAATTTCGGGTCAGTTCCTTCCAGGAAACCTAAAACATTTTCTCCACGAACTTCAGTTCCCTTTTTCATCGCACTCGCAGAAATGGCAACGTTTATCGTTTGAGATGCAGGTTTTGCGCTTTCAGTAACTTTTTTCTGAAAAGCATCAACCGAAGTGTTCGCAGCTTTTAAAATTTCATTCGCTGTTGCGGTAGAAATGCTGATAATGGTGAACGGGTTTTGCTTTTTCATCCGCTCAACCACTTCTTCTGTTCTCATCACTACCTGGCCAGCTTCTAATGATGCTTTACGCTCTGGAGAAATATTATCAACAGTAGGATCGATTAGAATAACAGCTTTCGCTTTATTTTGGGCCAGGTAACCTAATTTTTTCTGTCTCGCCATCATTCCAGCACGGCGATCAACCTTATCTGTAGCTTTTGCTGTTGGATCTCCCGTAGCAAAAATTAAAACAACTTTCCCTTCTACGTTAATGCCATCATACTCATTAAACCCATCTTTGGAAATGCCGTAACCTGCAAAAACTATATCATCAGCACTGAAAGTAAAGCCGTTTAAGCCTACCGCATTACTGGTAATTAAATAATCTTTATAGGCTTGTTTTGGCTGGCCGTTGATGGTTAACATGCTTTCGCTAACAGCATAAGTAGCGAGGTCAATTTTTTGGAAGTATCCTCCATCAACAGGCCCTTTTAATCCAAGTGATTTAAAATAATCACGAATATAATCTGCAGCCATCCATGCACCTTTTTTACCGGTTTCACGACCTTCATATTCATCAGAAGCTAAAACGGAAAGATGTTTAAAAGCGTTTTCAGGATTTATGGCTTTGCTAAACCTAATTGCATCCTTGTTAGCTGCAAGTGGTTTAACTTGTGCAAAGCAGCCAACACTCAGTATCGACGCTAAGCCTAGGGTTAAAAATCTTTTATTCATTATGGGTAATAGTTAGTTTAGTTTGATAAGGTTAGCACGAAATTTTATTCACTCTTGTTTGATGACGGCCGCCCTCAAATTCCGTGTTTAAAAATGTAGTGGTAATTTCTTTTGCCAATTCTTCTGAAACAAAGCGGGCAGGAATGCATAATACATTTGCATTATTATGTTTTCTTACCAGAGCGGCAACTTCATTCTCCCAACATAAGCCTGCACGGATGCCTGCATGTTTATTGGCAGTAATGGCTACACCATTCGCAGAGCCGCAAAGCAAAATACCATAAGTAAATTCACCGTTTTCAACTGCAGCGGCTAAAGGGTGTGCAAAATCAGGGTAATCTACAGAGTCCAATGATTGGGTGCCAAAATCCCTAACCTCGTAATCTTTAAGGAACGCTTTAAGCACTTCTTTATATTCAAAACCAGCGTGATCTCCACCAATCGCTATTTTAATTCTAGTTTCAGACATGTCCAAATTTATATAGAATTCTAAAATGTATTCGTAATGTTTTCGTTAGTTAGCATAAAATGCTGCCTCGGCTTTTTTCTTCTTCCTTTCGATAAAGGCAGAAACAAAAATACTCAATTCATAAAGCAAGAAGAGCGGCGTAGCCACAATCAGCATCGTCATAATATCTGGCGTTGGTGTTACAATTGCTGATATGATTAAGATGATGACAGCTGCATACCTTCTGCTCGACCGCATCAGTTTCGGCGTCATTAATCCAAGTTTTGAAAGGATGAAAATGATTACCGGGAGTTCGAAAATAATACCAGTTCCTAAAGTTAACGTGGCAACTGATGATAAGTATGAATCGACAGTGAAAGTATTTTTAATTTCCTCACTTACCGTGTAACCTGTTAAAAAGTTAACGGAAAGTGGACAAACGATAAAATAACCGAATAGAATACCGCATACGAAAAGTACTGAAGCAAAAAAGACAAAGCCACTTGCTGATTTACGTTCATTTTCGTGTAAAGCGGGTTTGATGAAACGCCAGATTTCCCAAAGCAAATAAGGGAAACCCACCACAATACCGCACATTACACAGACATTTAACTGAAGATTAAACTGCCCAGCCATTTCAGTATTGATGATTTCTCCATTGATCTTGGTGATACACATATCTGCACCCAGCGAAGGAAACTTCTCTACCAGTTTACACATCATGCGATAAGTCCAGAAATCAGGTTTCTTAGGACCAAAAATTATCCTGTCGAGAATAAATTCATTGAAGTAAAAAGCGATACCAGTGAATACGGCAATGGCAATTACGGCTCGGATCAAATGTTTACGCAGAACATCAAGATGGTCAAAAAAAGACATTTCTGCCTCTAAGGTTGTACTCTTTTGTCCTATAGCTTTTGTAAGGGAAGTTTTTTTAGTGTCGCTCATGTTGAAAACAAAAATACCATTCTAATTGAATAGAATGGTATCTACGTGTTAAAGATAGAAATAGTTTATATTATTTAACAAAAAGCATATATAAATATCATCTAGTAAACGGGGGATAATCTATTTCTGAACTTTGATCAGGCTTAACTGTCTTAAATTGGATGCATTACTATAATTAAACTGATAAACGCCGTCATCACCTGTTACGATTAATGATTTCGGCCCCGCAATCACGTCGAAACTTTTTATATTTTGCAAATGCTGAAGCATATTATTGCCAATCGCTTTATTATCAGTGATATTGAAGCTCTTAATACCAAAATTGCCCTCACATAAAAATAAATTATTTCCATTTACGCTTAAGCCATGAGGATTTTGCATAGGATATGCTACAAGTAGCTTAGGTTTTGTTGGGTCTTCAATATCAACCACTTCGAGTTGATTACTGGCTTGCCTGCAGTTATTACCTGTCCGCAAAGTAACATAAGCGAATTTTCCTTGTACCACTACCGGATCGCAGGCAAAAATGTGGCTATAAGTAGATAGCTTAACCGGGTTGGCGGCATCGGTAGCATTAAAGATATGCATTCCGGTATTAGTGCCAATAAACAATTTATTGTCGTAAGGAAAAATAGTTTCCACTCCCCAGCCTAAATTAATTGATTTTATAAAAGATGGATTGGAAGCATTTTTCACATCAAACAAGCCTAACTCATACAAGCCAACCGTATAGAGATAATCGTTCATTAAAGTAAATCTTGCCATCGAGCCGCCCTGACCAGAAGAACCGCCTTGAGAAGAAGAACTGGAATAGCCTGCGATATCATTGACGACGCCACCCTTGTAAACCTGTTTCTTTACCACGGTATCTTTAGTATAAAAAAGATATTTTTGAACACCAGCAGAATAAACCTGCTTAAAAACATCATTTACCCTTTTAACTTGCTTAATACTATTCATATTTGAAATATCAAAAGCAAGCAAGTCAATAAAGCTATCAGCATAAAGAATATTATTTTGAATGGCAAGATCTACGTTGCCCGGAATTTGTATAAAGGCAGTGTTTACAGGTGCATTGGGGTTAATATTATTGTAAATATGAATACCTTCTCCTGGCTCGTTTATAAAAAGATAATCATTGTAAATATAAATTTTACCTGTTTTTTTTGTTTCTGTTGCTTTGGTTAAACCTACCGGCAGGGCTCTCATCTGCTCAACCGTGATCATTTTTGTAAGTTTGATCACTTCATATTCATCTTTCTTACATTGAGTAAATGCGGCAACAAGCAGAAGCAGCAGTACGTTAACTAGATATTTTTTCATATTTGAGGGTTTTAACTTAGAAACGAGTGTAATTTCCTAAACGCTACAAGGTTAGGTTAATAATATGAATTTTTTTCGATAAAATTTCAGATCCTTTTATCAGCTAAAAACAAAAAAGCCAGGATTTTGCAAACCTGGCTTTTCTGAAATATTGATTTTAAATTATTCTGAATCTACAAATTCGAATGTTTCCATGAATTTTGTGGTGAAATTACCAGCTCTAAAATTCGGGTCTTTCATCAATTGTAAGTGGAAAGGAATAGTTGTTTTTACGCCTTCAATTACAAATTCACCCAGAGCACGTTCCATGGTGCAAATTGCTTCTTCGCGGGTTTGCGCCACACAAATTAACTTTGCAATCATCGAATCGTAGTTTGATGGAATAGAATAACCAGCATAAACATGGGTATCCACACGCACACCGTGACCACCTGGAGAATGAAAATTAGTGATTTTTCCTGGTGAAGGTCGGAAATTATTCGCAGGATCTTCAGCATTGATACGACATTCAATTGCATGCATATCAGGGAAATAATTTTTACCCGAGATTGGAATTCCAGCAGCCACTTTAATTTGTTCTTTGATTAAATCAAAGTTGATTACTTCTTCAGTAACCGGATGCTCTACCTGAATACGTGTATTCATTTCCATAAAATAGAAGTTGCGGTGTTTATCAACCAAAAATTCGATTGTACCAGCACCTTCATAATTTACAGCTTGTGCTCCTTTAATAGCAGCCTCTCCCATTCTTACACGAAGTTCTTCAGTCATGAATGGTGATGGAGATTCTTCTACCAGCTTTTGGTGACGACGTTGAATGGAACAATCACGTTCAGATAAGTGACAAGCTTTACCAAACTGATCACCGATAATCTGGATTTCAATGTGGCGAGGATCTTCAATGTATTTCTCTAAATATAAACCATCATTACCGAAAGCAGCACCAGATTCCTGACGAGCACTATCCCATGCATTTTCGAACTCTTCATCTTTCCAAACTACACGCATCCCACGGCCACCACCACCGGCAGTAGCTTTAAGAATAACAGGATAACCCATTTCTTTCGCAATAGCGATACCTTCTTTAACGCTGGTTAATAATCCCTCAGAACCTGGAATTGTTGGTACACCAGCAATTTTCATCGTTTCTTTAGCAGAAGCTTTATCGCCCATGCCATTGATTTGTTCAGGCGTGGCACCAATAAACTTGATACCGTACTCGCGACAAATGTTCGAAAACTTAGCGTTTTCTGATAAGAACCCATAACCTGGGTGTATAGCATCAGCATTAGTTAATTCTGCCGCTGAAATAATATTTGGAATATTTAAATAAGAATCTTTACTTGGAGGAGGACCAATACAAACAGCCTCATCAGCAAAACGTACATGTAAACTTTCGCGATCGGCGGTAGAGTAAACAGCAACCGTTTTGATGCCCATTTCCTTACAGGTGCGGATAATACGCAAAGCGATTTCTCCCCTGTTGGCAATTAGTATTTTTTTAAACATAATTTTTCGTTTAAATGCCATGGTTCGTGTTTCCACGAACCATTTGTGTTATGCGGTTCGTGAATGCACGAAACCGAGGCGTAATAAGACGGTTTACTAAATAGGTTCTACTAAAAACAATGGTTGATCGTATTCAACTGGTGATGCATTATCAACCAAAATTTTAACGATACGACCTGAAACTTCACTTTCAATTTCATTGAAAAGTTTCATTGCCTCAATAATACATACCACTTTACCAGTGCTGATTTCATCACCCACATTTACGAAAACTGGTTTATCAGGGCTTGATGAACGGTAGAAAGTACCAATCATCGGTGATTTAACCGTAATGTATTTTGAAGTATCTTCTGCAACTGGTACTGCAGGCGTTGCTGCAACCGGAGCAGTAGGAGCTGTTGCAACTGGCGCAGCAGCCTGTACAAGCGGTGCCTGAGGCACGGTAGCATGCACAACTGTTGGTGCCTGGTTTGTTTTAATCGTAATCTTGAAGTTTTCCTGCTCGATAGCAACTTCGTTTACTCCAGAACGAGAAACAAATTTAATCAGTTCCTGTATTTGTTTGATATCCATTTTTTAATCCTTGTTATGTAAAAAATAGTGTATAAATGAATTAACTAAGTTATACTTTTTTTGTTTTATTATTTGTTATTTGGGTTTTTTAGCTGTTTGGGAGATTAGTTAAATTCGAAAAAACTAATCATCAATATAACCCACTAGCTATTATATGCCCATTTAAGATAAACTGAACCCCACGTAAAGCCTCCGCCGAAAGCAGCCAACACAATGTTATCTCCTTTTTTAAGTCTGCTTTCCCATTCCCATAAACATAAAGGAATAGTTCCGTTAGTAGTATTACCGTAACGCTCAATATTGATCATTACTTTATCAGTTGTTACACCCATGCGGTTAGCGGTTGCATCAATAATGCGCTTGTTTGCCTGGTGAGGCACTAACCACGCAACATCATCAGCTGTTAAGCTGTTACGTTCCATAATTTCTGCAGCTACATCTGCCATGTTAGTTACAGCAAATTTGAAAACAGTTGGACCTTCCTGATGTGCAAAATGTTCTCTTGCATCAATAGTTTCGTGTGTAGCAGGCTTAACTGAACCACCGGCTTTCATTCCTAAGAAATCTCTGCCAGAACCATCGGTTCTTAAGATAGAATCCTGAATTCCTAACCCTTCTTCATTTGGCTCTAATAAAGCACAACCGCAACCATCACCAAAAATGATGCAAGTGGTACGGTCTTCATAGTTGATAATCGACGACATTTTATCGCCACCTACCACTAATACTTTTTTGTGTCTTCCTGATTCAATAAATGATGCACCAGTAGATAAACCAAAGATAAAACCCGAACAAGCTGCTTGTAAATCGTAACCCCAGGCATTGCTTGCGCCAACTTTATCGGCTAAAACGTTAGCGGTAGCAGGGAAAGTAAAATCTGGTGTAGTGGTGCAAAAGATAATCAATTCAATTTCCTTTGCATCAATACCTCTTTTTTTAAGTAAACCATTTACAGCATGAACAGCCATATCTGATGTACCCAAACCTTCACCTTTTAAAATTCTGCGTTCTTTAATTCCCGTTCTGCTGGTAATCCACTCATCCGAAGTGTCAACAATGGTTTCTAACTCTGCGTTTGTAAGCACATAGTCGGGGACGTAACCATTAACTGCCGTAATAGCAGCGTGAATTTTACTCATTTGAAAAATTTTAAATAAATTATTTAAATGCCATTCTAATTTTTTCTACCAATCCGGTGGTAATCATTTCTCTGGATTGAAGAACCATATTTTTTACAGCTAACGGACTAGAAATTCCATGTCCGATAACAACAGGAGCGTTAACGCCTAAAACCGGACTTCCACCGTACTGTTCGTAATTAAAACGATCAAAAAACTCATCCTTTAACCCTTTTTTTATGGTTATCACATAAAATGATTCTGCCAGTTTAAGCATCACATTTCCGGTAAAACCATCGCAAACGATTACATCCGATTTATCGTTGAATAAATCTCTACCTTCTACATTACCCACAAAGTTAAACAGATTGGTATCTTTCATTAACGGAAAAGTAGCCATGCTTAGCATGTTTCCTTTTTCATCTTCTTCGCCAATATTCATTAACGCAACCCTTGGGTTATCAATTTTGAATAAATTTTCGGCATAGAGGCTACCCAGTACACCAAACTGTAATAAAATATCAGGTTTGCAATCGGCATTTGCACCAACATCTAATAATAAGCCGGTACCGCCTTTAAGTTTTGGAAGAATAGAGCATAAGCAAGGGCGGATGATGCCCGGGATAGTTTTAACGCTAAAAACAGCGCCAACTAACATTGCGCCAGAGTTACCTGCACTTGCAAACGAATCGATTTTACCCTCTTTTAGAAGATTAAAACCTACTGCGATGCTCGAGTTTGGTTTCTGAACAATTGCTTTGGTGGGATGTTCGCCCATACCAATCACTTCATCAGTATGAACGTATTCAAAGTGATCCGGATTAAAACCCTCTTCTGCGAGAATCGGTTTAATCTGTTCGGTATCGCCAATAAGAACCAAATGTTCTCCGGCGTTTAGCGATTGATGAGCTGCTATTGCTCCCAAAACGATTGCCTTGGGAGCATAGTCTCCGCCCATTATGTCGAGGCCTATTTTCATAGAAAAAATCTGTTTGTGTTAAGCTCAGGTAAACCCTGATTTTTCAGTTGACTAAGGTATGACTAAAGCCGCTGAAAACACAAACAATTTTTTAAGAAAATTACCCGATTTGAGTATTTTCGATAACCAATTTACCGTTATAGTATAGGTTACCATCAACGTTGTATGCACGGTGAGGTACGTGAATAGCACCTGTTGCTGCGCAAGTTGCTAAAGAAGGTGTCACTGCTTTATAGTGTGTTCTTCTTTTGTTTTTTCTCTGTTTCGAGATTTTCCGTTTTGGATGTGCCATTGGTGTATAATCTAATTATTTTTTTAACTTATTAAGGGCTTCCCAACGTGGGTCGCTTGTTTGTTCGTTTTCTTCTGCCTGCTTATCAATAGAGAGTTGTTCTAAACGATCAATCATTTCCTGATCACAATCTTTATCTGCCTGCTCGCAGTTTTTGATATAAGGTACAGCCACGTTAATCATTTCGTATAAAGGCGCCGATATATCAATCTCGGTATCTTTACGGCTTAGCGTAATGATTTCTTCATCATCGCTTTCCAGCTCATCTTCAGCAAATTTTACAATTTGTCTTTCGTACAAGTTTACCGGGTAAGCAAACTCTGATAAACATTTATCGCAATCTAAATTTACTGTACCAATAACTTTGAATTTTAAAAGCAACATGGTCTCTTGTTTCTCAAGTTCCAGGTCAACTTTTAAATTTCCGCTTTTAATTAATGAATACTCAAATGCATTAAAAAAGCGGTCATCAAGCTCATAATCAAAGTGATGAACTCCCAATTTTAATCCGGTAAACGGTATAGAAAATTGTTTTAATGGCTTCAAAGTACTATAAAATTTTAGCCTGCAAATGTAGGGATAAAATAATTAGATAAAAAATGTTTTTTAAAAATTGTTAACATTCAAATCTTCTATTTAAGAATAGAACCCGTTGAATAAATTTTTGAAAATCAATTTATTCGCTTTATTGGTTTCGAAAGTTCTGCTTTCCTTTCAGATTTACACATCGATCTGGTTTAGCTTATAAAAGCTGTGTAAGGAATACTAACCATTAGCCAAAACCATTTCCTTGCCGTTTCTGCTCCATTCACTCCATGAGCCTACGTAAAGTTTTGGAATCGGTAAACCTGCATAATCCATGGCTAATAACGTGTGACAGGCCGTAATGCCCGAACCGCAATGAACGATTACATTGTTTAAATCAACTTTCTCTAAGGCTGCAGTATATTTTTCGTTTAAAATGTCTGGTTCTAAAAAACGTCCATCAGCATCTAAATTTTCGGTGAATGGAATATTAATGGCACCAGGGATGTGGCCTGCAATGGTATCGATTGGTTCTGTTAAGCCTGCATAACGATTGGCATCACGTACATCGATCACAATATGATCATCGTTTTTAGCTACCTTTTCTACCTCATTAATATCTGATAGCGGCAAACTCCAATTTTGAACCTCGTATTCATCAACCGACTTTGGTATTTCGACCTTATTAGTGACAGGGAAACCCGCTTTTACCGCAGCTTGAAAACCTCCATCGATTACTTGTACTTTCTCATGTCCAACTGATTTTAACATCCACCAAAATCTGGCTGCTGCATTACTTCCATTTTTATCATCATAAATGATGACATGACTTTCTTTGGTGATCCCAAGTTTCTGTAAAACCTTACTAAATTGATCAAAAGTTGGCAATGGATGGCGTCCGCCTATAGCAAAGTCACCGATATTGGCTAAATCTTCATTAACATCTACGAAAATTGCACCAGCCAGATGTTGTTCATCATAGCGGGCTTTTGACCCGGCGCTGGCATCAACAATTACAATTTCATTATCGAGATTTAACCACGTTAACTCTTCGGGTTTTAATATGGAAGAAATTTTGCTCATTTCGTTTAAATTTGAAACACAATTTTAACAAAAATAAACCTGATAGAAGTGGAAATACTTTTTTGTTGCAGCGTTTCGACAAGCTCAGCATGACCATCACTAAAAAGATTGCAACGAATAGCAGGACTACCGGAACCGATGAAATACAGTACCTTGCTTTTCTAAAAAATTAAAACTTGTATTTTTAGGTTCTGCTTTTAGCTTTACGAAGCATCATCTTTAATGTCGAACTGTGTTTCTACCACTTTTCCACCGCCACGTAATTGATTACTCAACATTTCTTCCTGCTCCCTGCGGTTTTTAACGATATGAATGGCAGAAAACAAAGCCTCGGTGAATGAAGTTGAATCGGCTAAATCTTTACCCGCAATATCATACCCGGTACCATGATCTGGAGAGGTACGCACAAATTTTAATCCTGCGGTATAATTTACACCATTATGGAAAGCCAAAGTTTTGAAAGGAATCAAACCCTGATCATGATACATGGCCAAAACCGCATCGAACTTTTTATAGCTGCCATTCCCGAAGAAACCATCGGCAGGATAAGGTCCGAATACCATTAAACCTTTATCGTAAGCTTCCTGAATTGCAGGCGTGATGATTTCTGCCTCTTCTGCCCCTAATAAACCATTGTCGCTGGCATGAGGGTTTAACCCCAGAACTGCGATTTTCGGTTTCTCAATCCAGAAATCCTTTTTAAGGCTATCATTAATCAGCTTTAGTTTGCTAAGAATTTTTTCTTTGGTGATTGATGTTGGCACATCCTTAACAGGTATGTGACCGGTAACCACACCCACACGTAGATTTTCGCTAATCAAAAACATCAATACATCCTTACTCCCACTCTTCTCCTGCAAATATTCGGTATGACCGGGGAAAGCAAATGTTTCTGATTGGATGTTGTGTTTGTTAATTGGAGCAGTAACCAAAGCGTCAATGTCGCCAGCTACTAAATCGGCCGTTGCCCTTTCTAATGATAAAAGTGCATATTTTCCACCTGTAGCCGTTACCTGGCCAAGCTCAATTTTTACATCTTCTTCCCAGCAGTTAATCATGTTGGCTTTTTTCAATTGCGCCTGATTGGCGTGATTGATTACGTTAAAGCTGAAATCGCCAAGGTTATTTGCCTTTCTATGAAAAGAGGAAACCTTCGTATGACCATAAACAATTGGAGTACAATAATTTAAAATAGCAGGATTGGATAATGTTTTAATAATTACCTCTAAACCGATACCGTTCACGTCGCCTATACTGATGCCAATTTTAAGTTTATTGCTCATAATTAGTGGAAAATTTAGCGCAAATTACTGATTTGATTTGATAAATAAGGTATAGGATAGATGGTTTAAGGTAAAGCGTTTGTAAATTGAATTGCCATACCTTATGCCCTAAAGCTTATAGCTTCCACCTTAAATCATTACCTTTGTTGCCATGAGTTTAGTAAAAGCGAAAAAACATTTAGGTCAGCATTTTTTAACGGATAAAGGCATTGCCAACCGCATTGTAGAAAGTTTGGTGAATACCGATAAATACAATCAGGTTTTGGAGGTTGGTCCTGGAATGGGCATTCTTTCTGATTTTTTGTTGCAACGCCAGGATTTACAAACTTACTTAATTGATATTGATACCGAATCTTTTCATTTTTTGAATGAAAAATATCCCCAACTCGGCGACCGGCTAATTAACGGAGACTTTTTGAAGCTGGATTTTGATGCGATTTTTCCGGGCCAGTTTGCCATTATCGGAAATTTCCCTTACAATATTTCTTCGCAAATATTATTTAAGATTTTGGACAACCGACAAAAAGTTGTCGAGATGGTGGGCATGTTTCAAAAGGAAGTTGCCCAACGTTGTGCTGCGCCGGCAGGAAACAAAGAATATGGAATTTTAAGTGTTTTTCTCCAGGCTTATTATAAAATTGAGTATTTGTTTACAGTTAAACCTGGAACTTTCAATCCACCACCTAAAGTACATTCGGCGGTGATTCGCTTAACCAGAAACGAAGTAGAAACCTTAGATTGTGATGAAAAATTATTCTGGCGTGTGGTTAAAGCTGGCTTTAACCAACGAAGAAAAACTTTACGTAATGCGGTTTCTGCAGTGATGCCAAAAGATAAAATGGATGATCATATTTATTTTGAAAAACGGGCTGAGCAACTTACTGTTGATGATTTTGTGAAGTTAACGCAGCACATTAGTTCGTTGATGTAGGGTTTATTTATCCAAATTCCATATTTTCAAATTCCTTAAGGTTGCTTTTCCTCCTATAGCAAAAGCAGATAAACCTGTTGCCTTTTCTTCAGGAAACACCATGGTTGTGATTACCTTTTCGCCACCATTTCCAAAAACCTCCAAAGAAGATTTATCGAACAAAACTTGGAACTTAATTTTTCCATCAACCGGATTCACTGTTGCGGTTTGAATCAGGTTTTTATCATTTTTAATTCCTTTTTCTGAACGCGAACAATCTACATAGATCTGTTTCTTCGCTACGTTATAACCTACTTCAACTTCTTTTAACAAAGTACCTTTATTATCTTTTAACTGCGCAAGTTTAAACCCAATATTTTTAGCTTCATTGATCGAAAACTCTGCATCAATCCAGTAAGAATTTAATGTTGGCCCCAGGAACGTTTCGCCACTTAAACCGATATTCTTCTTCTTTGCAACTTTTTCTCTTGAATGATTTTTCAGCTTATCGGTAATGATTTTTGATGGTTGCTGAAATAATCTGATTCCGTTTGGGGTAGTTTTTAGTGATAAATCTCTAGGAATAGACATCTGGCCTTTCCATGGGAAAGTTTCCTTGCCGCCAGGCTGCAACCAGCCCAATAAAATTTTCTGATTTTTAGGTGCATCGTTCCATGGTATGGCAGCATAAAAGGAGTCGCCATCATCAACTAATAAGGTTAATTTCTCATCGTGATCGTTTTTGAAATCTTTTCCGTCAAAATCTCCAACAAAATACTGCATTGATGGTCCTTTCTTCGTAAATAAAGAAACGGCCAATACCCATTTAACGTGATTACGATTGTCATCAACGGGTAGTGGAATAATAAAAGGACATTCCCAACCGCTACCGATATCACCCTGATTACCAAAGTCGCTCAACTTTGTCCATTCTTTCAGGTTTGTGGAGCCGTAAAATCTGGTCAAATGTTCATCAACCATGGCCACTGTCATAATCCATTGTTTCGAAGCTTCATGCCACCAAACATTTGGGTCGCGAAAATCTTTTTTATTCAAGTCGATAATGGGATTTCCGGCATAATTGGTAAAGGTTAAGCCGCCATCATTACTAAAAGCCAGATATTGCGATTCATTTTTCTGCTTAGGTAAATGGGCTGTATAAAAGGCTAGAAGCGGCCCCTTTCCTTTCCCCAAACCGCTTACATTTTTTTTGTCAAAAACGGCTGAGCCCGAAAAAATCATTGTTGTCGTATCTTTTGTGATCCGTTCTGGTATGGCAACAGGCAGGTTTTTCCAATTGATCAAATCTTTACTGGTGGCATGCCCCCAACTCATGTGTCCCCATTTGTTCTCGAAAGGATTATATTGAAAATAGAGATGATATTCTCCATTGAAATAAATCAGCCCATTGGGATCGTTAAGCCAGTTTGCTGGTGAGGTAAAATGATAGTTTGGCCGCCATTGTGGTGTTGGCTCCTGCGCTAAAACGTTTAATGAAAACAAAATGATAGAGGTAAAAATGATGTTGATTTTTATCATAAGTGACGTAATTACTATTACAGCAAGGTGTTTTCCTTTGGTATTTGATATCGATATGCGGGTATGTTTGAATTTCAATCTTTAAAATTAGTAGATGCGTTGAATCACCACTACTTATTTACCATCCGCCTCTAAATTAAAGGTAAGTGTTTTTCTGTTTGACTCAAAACCATTTATTGACAATGCAGGCTTTAGGTGGTTACTAATTACAACTGAATCTAAACTTCGAGATTTTAAACAAAACAACAAACCCCATTTCATTAATCTGAAATGGGGTTTGTTAATTTTATCTCAAATTAAATATGATCATATATTTGCGTTCTGAAGCGGATAAAATGCAATAACATTAGTCATTTTTTTATCTTTTGCTTTACCGGTAGGATTTGAAACATTCAAAATACTAATATATTTTGTTGGGTCGCCCATTGATTCAAAAATAATTACTTCCGCATAATTAGCTTCATTCATCAGCGATGGCTGATCATTCAAAACAACAAAATTTCGGTTGTTTAGCTCATTCAAAAGGTGCTCTTTGTTTTCAACCATGGGAATACGGTTTAGCGTCTTACGCTTGATCATCCACCGGTCATTTATCTCAGAGTATGGTTTAATAACCTGACCATTTAAAACAGAAAATATGATTCCGCCAAGGATGAATATAAATTCGCCTGCCCAAATTACCCACAGCAACAAACCGCTTACCGTATCAGTTCCTTTTATTCGAAATGATCCGACTTCGTTAAGATTTACAATTTCCTGAAAGAGAATATTCGGATGCGTAAAAAGGAAAAAGAAATCATCCGCTAATAACTTAATATCAGTTGCACTTAGGTTAAACGTAAATCCTTTTTGGCTATAGATTAACGTATCGAAAAATACCCACTGAACGTAAAAGGCAAATAACCCACAAAAAACGGCAATTGCAGTAACGATTTTCCGATTTCTGAGCTTTCCGATTTTTACACCAAGATCGATGAAAAAACCAAGGCCCATACCCAGCAAAAAAGCGATAATGGCAATGAACCAGATATTTGGTATTAGCCTACCGAGAATGATGTATATGATAGGGAGTATGATGGATGCTAAAATTCCAATAGCAAGTGTAATGAGGATTGCTGATGTAGAAGCATATCCTTGAGGCGTATATTTATTTTCCATAAGAGCATTTAGATGAGAACTTAATTTGAACACCCAAGCTAACAAATTGTTTGATTGGGTGCTCAAATTGCTTATTTCAGTTTGCTGAGCGCAGCTTTAATTCTTGGCAACATATCTTTGATATCCTGAAGCGTACAAGCACCTACTGAAGCCCTGAACCATGGCATACTGTGCGCATTTCCGAAAGCAGAGAATGGGACCAGTGCAGCACCGGCTTCTTTAATTAAATAGAAGTTTACATCGGCGCTGTCTTTTAAAAGCTGACCATCTTCTGTTGTTTTCCCGATGTAATCGATTTTGATGGTTAGGTAAATGGCACCCATTGGCTCAACGGCATCAACATTAAAACCTTCGCTTTTTAATTCGTTGAAGCCGTTGTAAAGTGCATTTAAGCTATCCTGAATTTGAGCTTTAAAGCTGGTTAAAAAGGTATCAACCTGTGCTTTATCGTTAAAATAATTTGACATGGCAACTTGTTCTGCTTTTGGTGCCCACGCACCCATGTGACCAACCAAAGCTTTCATTCTGTTCACAATATCTTCCGGACCAAAACCCCAGCCTACACGAACGCCAGTTGCAGCCAAACATTTCGAAGTACCATCAACAAAAATGGTAAACTCACGCATTGCAGGACGTAAAGAAACCGGATTTACATGCTCTTTACCAAAAGTTAGAAGCGAATAAATCTGGTCGTACATTAAATACAAAGGTTTTTCATCTGAACCACGAGATGCATTTTCTTCTAAAATCACATCGCATATCTCAGCTAATGAATCTGCATCGAACATCGTTCCTGTCGGATTCAATGGCGAACATAAAGCCAACATCGTGGCGCCTTTTAAATGTGGTTTTAATTGCGCTGCAGTTGGCATAAAGTTATGCGCTGCATCAGTTTCTACCGCTATTGATTTTGCAGAAGTTAAATGACAATAATGGTTGTTGTTCCAAGATGGTGCAGGAAAAACTACAGTATCACCCGGATCAATTACCGCTAAATAAGCTGCATATATTAATGGACGAGAACCGCCAGAAACTAAAATGCTATTGGTATTATATTCCAGTCCAAATCTATCCTTTAATAGCTCTGAAACAGTTTCCCTTAACTGTAAAACACCATCAGCTGGCGGATAGTTGGTTTGATTTGCATTATAGGCATCTACAATTCCTGCTTTTAATTCTGTTGGAATTGGATAGATGTTCGAATCAAAATCGCCAATAGTTAAGTTAGCGATTGATGCGCCTTTGCGCTTCATGTCGTTAACTTCGTTACCAATTTTTATAATTTCTGAGCCAATTAAAGCACTGGCTAACTTTGATACTTTCATATGTTAATCTTTTTGTTGCCTGATGCGTCATTGCGAGGCACGAAGCAATCTTAATAATTAGCTATTGTATAATTTCAGTCTTTACAATGATGAATTAACGGATTAAATCTTCTATTGCTTTATTCACTTTATCGAAACCAAATTGAGATAAAACGGCTTGCATTGACGCAGCAATTTGTTCATTACAAAGGTTGCCGATGCTTCCTTCGTGTGTATGATGTATTTGGCTCGATGGTGCAAAAGTACCATTTTCTATTTGTTCGCCAACAATTTTATAGGCTTCTCTAAACGGCACACCTTGCAAAGCTAAATCGTTAACCACTTCAACGCTAAACAAATAGTCGTATTTCTTATCTTTCAAAATATCATCTTTTATGGTAATGTTCTGAAACATAAAGGTTGCGATTTCAAGGCATTCATTTAACGAAGTAATTGCCGGAAAAAGGTTTTCCTTTAACAACTGTAAATCGCGGTGATAACCTGATGGCAAATTGGTAATCATCATGGCAATTTCATTCGGCAAAGCCTGAATTTTATTGCAACGAGAGCGAATCAGTTCAAAAACATCAGGGTTCTTTTTGTGCGGCATAATGCTCGAACCTGTTGTCAGTTCTGCAGGGAAGCTGATAAAGCTAAAGTTCTGGTTAATGAACAAACAAACATCCATCGCCATTTTAGCTAAGGTTGCTGCAACAGCACTCATCGCTTGTGCTAAAATTCTTTCGGTTTTACCACGGCCCATTTGCGCATAAACCACATTGTAATTTAAGCTTTCGAAACCCAATAAATTAGTGGTTAAAGTTCTGTTTAACGGAAAAGAAGAACCATAACCAGCTGCTGAGCCCAATGGGTTTTTATTGGTGATTTTCCAGGCGGCAAGCATCAATTCCATATCATCGGCAAGGCTTTCGGCATAAGCACCAAACCATAAACCGAAAGATGATGGCATGGCAATTTGCAAATGCGTGTAACCCGGCATCAACTTATCTTTGTGCGTATTACTTAATTTTATCAGTTGGTTAAACAAAGTTGATGTTTGATTAACCATATCTTCAATACAAGCACGGAAAAACAGTTTTAAATCAACCAAAACCTGGTCATTACGTGAGCGACCGCTATGAATTTTTTTCCCTGCTTCACCGATACGTTGTGTCAGCAACCACTCCACCTGCGAATGTACATCTTCAACGGTATCTTCAATGGTGAAATTCCCAGCCTCAATTTCAGCGTAAATATTTTTTAGCTCTTTCTGAACCGTTTTAAGCTCATCAGCGGTTAGCAAATTAATGGTTTCCAGCATTTGGGTATGAGCCAAAGAACCCAACACATCAAACTTTGCCATTTGTAAATCGAGTTCACGGTCTTTTCCAACCGTGAAGCTTTCTACAAACTTATTTACATCTATATTTTTTTGCCAAATCTTCATAATTACGATTTTAAAATTACGATTTACGATTTTGAACTACGAAATCGTAATTCGTCAATCTAAAATCTAAAATTGTATAACTGGTTTCAACATATTTACATAGCCCTCAACCCCTTCCGCAACCTCACGAACATATAAAAATTCATCCGCCATGTGTGAGCGACCAGAAAAACCTGGTCCACATTTTACTGACGGAATATCCAATAAAGCCTGGTCTGAAGTGGTAGGCGAACCATAAGTAGTTTTGCCCAAGGCCACACCTGCCTGAACGACCGGGTGGTTTTTATCTATTGATGATGGTTTCAAACGAATCGAACGCGGTGTTACATCACAATCAACATTCGCACGGATAATTTCCAACACTTCTTCGTTTGTGTAAGCATCGGTAACCCTAACATCAACTGTAAAAGTACAATTGGCCGGCACCACGTTATGCTGTGAACCCGCATTGATAATGGTCACCGTCATTTTCAACGGACCAAAAACTTCAGATACTTTAGGAAACTGGTAATTTCTGAACCATTCGATATCTTTCAATGCTTTGTAAATGGCGTTTTCACCTTCTTCCCGGGCCGCATGACCTGCTTTACCATGAGATACACAATCCAAAACCAACAATCCACGCTCTGCGATGGCCAAATTCATTTCTGTTGGTTCACCAACAATTCCAAATTCGAGTTCACCTAAATCTGGTAAAACCAATTCCAAACCATTGTTTCCAGAAATTTCTTCTTCAGCCGTTGCAGCCAAACAGATGTTGTATTTTAAATTTTCCTGTTCGTAATAATATAAAAACGTTCCTATTAACGAAACCAGGCAACCCCCGGCATCATTGCTGCCTAAACCAAACAATTTATCGCCCTCAATGGCAGCATCATAAGGGTCGCGGGTATAACCAGAATTGGGTTTAACCGTATCGTGATGAGAGTTCAACAACACGGTGGGCTTACTTGCATCGAAATGCTTATTGTATGCCCAAACGTTATTCATTTTACGCTGGGTCTTAATCCCTCTCTCCTCCAAAAACTGAGCAATTAAATTCGCAGTTCTGTCTTCTTCTTTACTAAAAGACTGGATGCGAATTAGCTGACGCAATAAATCCAGACTTTCTTTTTGTATATTTTCTAACAACATAGTATTGAGTAGTTAGTATCAAGTATTAAGATATAGAGCCTAAACCCTACACCCTTAAACTTCCACTTCTAAGCTTCTTTTACGTACAAATTCCCTGCTTTTAAGGCCGATAATTTTATACCTTTTATTAATGATGAACTAAAGCCATTGTGCTCCATTTCGTTTAAACCAGCAATGGTACAACCTTTCGGCGAAGTTACCTTATCTATTTCTGATTCCGGGTGTGTGCCGTGTAATAAAAGTAAATCGGCGGCACCCTTTGCAGTTTGAACCGCCATTTTAAGCGCTTCATCGGCATGGAAACCAATTTCTACACCACCTTGCGATGCCGCTCTGATGGCCCTCAAAAAGAATGCAATTCCACAAGCACAAAGTGCCGTGGCAGAAGTCATTAAGTCTTCGTTTATTTTCACTACCGAACCAACCGTTTCAAACATTTTAGTCACCTCAGCAATATTTTCTGCCGATGCATTATCGCTCGCCATACAAGTCATCGATTGACCAATTGCAATTGCAGTGTTCGGCATCACTCGGATTACTTCCACATCATCGCCTAATTTCTCACGCACCGCGGCACAACTTACACCTGAAATTACCGAAATAACCAAATGTTTAGCTGAATCAATCGATGAGTTAATCTCATCCAAAACCGCATTTAACTGCTGGGGCAACACCGCAAGAATCACTACATCAGCGTTAGTAACTACTTGTTTATTATTGTTACTCACAACAAACCCAGCTTCAGCAAAAGACTTTAAATGGTCGATATTTCTACGGGTAAGCGTAATGTCGCCAGCTTTAGCGAAATCAGCCTTCACTAAGCCTTTTGCTAAAGATAATCCGATATTTCCGCTACCAATTATGGCTATTTTCTTCATGTGGTTCGTTTATTTGGTTTAGTTGGTTAAACTATTTTAATTGTCGTACAGCGTATAATCGATGTTTGAAAAGCAAGTTCAGTCATCCTATTATTGTCAGTCCTGCTATCCACTTCAATCTTTTTTAAACACCTGTCATGCATTCTATCTTGTTAGTGTTAGGAGAAACGACGTGGCAATCTTTATGGTTTGTTCTGCAAAAAAGTATTTCCGCTTCTATCAGGTTTAAATTACTCTCGCTATTGCTAGAAACGAAGTGACCTCTCCCCACCAAACTGCTAAAAGGAGATTGCTTCGTGCCTCGCAATGACGGAGAGTTTAAATAATTGCGCTATGCTTATCCTCCATGCAAAGTCCCCTTTAGGGGATTTAGGGGTTCATTTTCGTTCCAAAAGTTCCTTCAGCAAGTTCATTTAATTCATCGGCTTTGCCAATATACACTGCGGAAACACCTTTTTTAATCGCCTCAAAAGCATTGTGCAATTTAGGAATCATCCCGCCTTGCACTGTTCCATCAGCTTTCAAACTATCGAATTCATTTGTTTTAATTTCTCTAACTACAGAATCATCATCATTTACATCTCTTAAAACACCCTTCTTCTCGAAGCAATATACTAAACGCGTTTCGTATAAAGCCGACATTGCTACCGCAACCGATGATGCAATCGTATCAGCATTGGTATTTAACAACTGCGTATCACCATTATGTGTGATTGCACACAAAACAGGAACTAATCCAGCTTTCAACAAACTATCTAAAGTAGTCGAAGAAACAGAATGCTCATCCAAATCTCCTACAAAACCATAATCAATTTCTTTTACAGGGCGTTTTTTGGCTTTGATAATATTTCCATCTGCACCTGTTAAACCAATAGCATTACTGCCTTTAGCCTGTAACTGGGCAACCATGTTTTTGTTTATCAAACCAGCGTACACCATTGTAACGATGCGCAAAGTTTCAATATCTGTAACTCTACGTCCTTCAATCATTTTAGCTTCAACACCTAAACTTTCACCCAGTTCGGTTGCAATTTTACCGCCTCCATGAACCAAAATTTTATCGCCAGGCAAAGCCGTAAAGTCTAATAAAAACTGATGTAAATTGGCAGAGTTATCGATTACGTTTCCGCCAATTTTTATGATGGTAAGTTGTTTCATATTTTTTTCTTTTCGTCATTGCGAGGTACGAAGCAATCTCTATCGCAAGTAGATTGCTTCGTGCCTCGCAATGACGAGTTATTTACTACAATTCTTCCAGCATCGATTTTATCACCGCTTGCGCTGCCCATAAGCGATTGCCTGCCTCATGAATAACCAATGAATTTGGACCATCTAAAATCTCAGAAGACAATTCTAAATCGCGACGTACCGGCAAACAGTGCATTACTTTCGCATCGTTGGTAAATTTCAGCTTTTCGTTATTCATCATCCAGCCATCAGGGTAAGTTAGAACTTTACCATATTCTTTGTAGCTGCTCCAGTTTTTCACATAAACATAATCAGCGCCAGCCAAACCTTCTTCTATATTATATTGTATATCTGCACCTGGTGTAAATTCTTCTGCCAATTCATAACCTTCGGGTTGTGCGATGGTAAAATCAATCATCCCTTCTGCTTGCGCTTTGCACATCCATTCTGCAAAAGAATTTGGAACGGCCTGTGGCAAAGCTTTTACATGAGGTGCCCAAGCCAAAACAACTTTTGGTTTTCTGCCATCAGATTGTTTAGTCCAGGTTTCGTGAATGGTAATAATATCGGCAAAACTTTGTAAGGGGTGGCGAGTTGCGCTTTCCAAACTCACTACAGGAACAGCGCAATACTTTACAAATTTGTTAAAGAAATCTTCACTATAATCTTCCTCACGATTGTTTAACTTCGGGAAAGAGCGTAATCCCAGAATGTCGCAATATTGACCCATTACGGCAGCAGCCTCACGAATGTGCTCAACGGTTGAACCATTCATTACCACACCATCCTGTGTCTCTAACGCCCAACCCTCTTTATCCAAATTCATGACCATCACATTCATCCCTAAGTTTAGCGCAGCTTTCTGAGTGCTTAAACGGGTACGCAAACTTGGATTCATAAAAACCAATCCTAAGGTTTTATTTTTACCCAAACTTTGATGTGCATAAGGATTTGCCTTTAATTCTAGCGCATCTTTTACAAATTGTTTGATGCTTGGAACATCATGTACGGAAGTGAAAAGTTTCATTTTTTAAAGCTTAAAGGTTTGAGGTGTAGGGCTTAATGTTTTCCTGCACCACCTCTTAAAAATTTTAAAGTAAGTTAGCTCTCACTAACTTCATATTTATCGTCATTGCGAGGCACGAAGCAATCTACAATGATGGGTTAGTTCTTTCTACCGCATAAAGATTGCTTCGTGCCTCGCAATGACGAAAGGACTATTTTACCAACTCACTAAATGCCGCCAAAAACTCATCAGCGTGTGCTTTGGTCAAATTTAAAGCTGGCAATAAACGGATAATATTTGGTTTTGCCTCGCCTGTAAAAATAAAATGTTTAAATAATAACTCCTTTTTAACATGGGCCAATTCTTCAGGCAATTCAATTCCAATCATCAATCCGCGACCGCGAACTTCTTGTACTCGTTCGAATTTCTTCAATTCGGCAATTAGATAGTTTCCGATTTCTTCAGCATTCTTCATCAGGTTATCTTTTTCCATCACCTCTAAAACAGCTAAAGCCGCAGCGCAAGCCAAATGGTTACCGCCAAAAGTGGTACCTAATTCACCATGCCATGGTTTAAATTTTGGTGCAATTGAGATTCCCGCCACCGGAAAACCGTTGCCCATTCCTTTGGCCATGGTATAAACATCTGCTTCAACACCTGAATAATCGTGTGAATAAAACAAACCTGTTCTGCCATAACCGCACTGAACGGAATCGGCAATGTAAACGGCATTATACTCATCACAAAGTGAACGGATTTTCTGTAGGAAACTCTTCGAGGCTTCTTTAATTCCGCCAACACCTTGGATGCCTTCAATTATCACCGCTGAAATTTCATCACCCTGCGATTTAAAAGTTTCCTCTAAAGCCACTTCATTGTTAAAAGGCAAAAAGATTACATTTTCGGTTTGATTAACAGGTGCTACAATTTTAGGGTTATCAGTTACCGCAACCGCTAATGAAGTACGCCCGTGGAAAGCACCTGTAAAAGCGATTACTTTCTTTCTGCCATTATAAAATGAAGCGAGTTTCAACGCATTTTCATTCGCTTCTGCACCAGAGTTTACCAGGAATAATTGAAAATCTTTTTTCCCAGAAACTTGTCCTAATTTCTCTGCCAGTTGAGTTTGCAAAGGAATTTTAACAGAGTTTGAATAAAAACCAACCTTGTTTAGTTGGTCAGTCAAACGGCTTACATAATGCGGATTGGTGTGACCAATTGAAATCACTGCGTGACCGCCATATAAGTCTAAATATTTTTGTTCATTAGCATCCCAAACATTACTGCCAGATGCTTTTGTAATTTCTATATCGTTAAGAGGATAAACGTCGAATAAATTCATTTTTTTAAGGTTAAAGGTTGAGGGCTGGAAGGTTGAGGGTCAAAGTCGTCTAACCGTTTCCACCGCCTCTCAAAAATTTTATAAATGCGATTAACATCGCCTTAATTTCATTAATGCTCTTATTAACCATAGCATATAAATTTTCATTTATATAATTTAAATCTCTGATTAAAATAAAAGCATACTCAACTTCTTTTGCAGAACAAAGGGCATTATCAAGATAACTTGTAAAATCTTTATCTGTATTCTTACCACTGCCTTCCACAATATTTAAGGGAATTGAATAGGTGGCCCGCCGGATTTGTTGGGTTAAAGCAAATTTTTCTTCATTAGGCATAATAGGTAAGATTTCCTTATAAACTTGTAAAGTAAATAAGTGAGCCTTTTTCCAAACGTCTAGTTTCTGATAATCTCTCATATCTTTAAAGTTTTATAGTTCTGCATCCAAGCCTTCCTACCTTCAGCCTTCTAACCTTTAGCCTAAAAAAAGGCTGCTTTCAACTTCAATCCCGCTGTTTCTTCCAAGCCAAACATTAAGTTCATGTTCTGAACTGCTTGCCCGCTGGCGCCTTTTAACAGGTTATCGATAATGCTGATGATAAACAGTTTATTTCCATGCTTTTCTACATGAACCAGCGCTTTATTGGTATTTACTACCTGTTTTAAATCGATGTTTTTCCGACTCACATGCGTAAAAGGGTGCGCACTATAATAGTCTTCATATATAGTTTGTGCTTCTTCTAAAGTTAAATCACTTTCTAAATACATCGCTGCCAAAATACCTCTGGTAAAATCTCCGCGTTGCGGGATAAAACTTAAAGTTTCTGAAAGTGCTGGTTGTAATTGCAATAAGCTTTCGCCAATTTCATTCAAATGTTGGTGCTCGAAAGCTTTGTAAATGGAAAGGTTATTATTTCTCCAGCTAAAGTGGGAAGTTGCTGCCAAACTCTGCCCTGCACCAGTTGAACCTGTGGTTGCATTGATGTGAACTTCTGCTTTAATTAAACCTTTTGCTGCCAAAGGCAGTAAACCCAGTTGAATACAAGTTGCAAAACAACCAGGATTTGCGATATTATGAGCGGATTTTATTTTTTCACGATTTAATTCTGGCAAGCCGTAAACAAACTCACGATTTTCAAATTTAGCATTGGCAATCAATCTGAAATCCTGAGATAAATCAATGATTTTGATACTATCATTGATCGGGTTTGCGGCCAAGAATTTCTTAGCATCACCGTGGCCAACACAAAGGAAAAGTACAGCCTCCCCTAAATCCCCTTCTGAAAGAGGGGACTTAAATAATTCTTCAAAATCAATTCTATCTGTAAAACGTAAATCTGTATCGCCAATTAAATCAGTGTGTACATCAGAAATTAAATTTCCAGCATTACTGGTGCTATTTACGAAAGCAATTTCAACGTTAGGATGGTTTATTAGAATACGAAGCATTTCGCCGCCTGTATAACCAGCTCCACCAATTATTCCAGCCTTAATTTTGTTACTCATAATCTGTTCTATCAATTATAGATGGATATGAAAATTAGTTTTAATAATCCTTCGACAAGCTACCGATGTAAAATCGGGATAAGTCAGGATGACAATTGTAAAGAGATTGCTTCATCGTTCCTCCTCGCAATGACGAAGCAGGAACGGAAGCTTTCTACTTTAGTCTTTTAGCTTTAAGCTTCTTCAGAATTCACTTTATGCCAAATCATTACCTGGTTACCAAAGATTTTAGAGAAACCTTTCACATCTTCGCCACTCCAGGCATTATTCATCTCGCCGTAGCTGCCAAATTTATTGCTCATTAAATCGTGGTTAGATTCAATACCGATAATGTGGAAACGGTAAGGCAACAATTCAACAAATACTTTACCGCTCACTACCTTTTGCGTATCTGCCAAGAAAGCTTCGATGTTCCGCATAATTGGGTCGTGGAATTGACCTTCGTGCAACCAGTTACCGTAGAAAGATGATAATTGCTCTTTCCAGCTTAACTGCCATTTTGTTAACGTATGTTTTTCTAAAGTGTGGTGTGCTTTAATAATTAAAACTGGTGCTGCAGCTTCGAAACCAACACGACCCTTAATACCGATAATCGTATCGCCAACGTGAATATCTCTTCCAATTCCGAAAGGTTGAGCAATCGCTTGAAGTTTTTGAATCGCTCTAACCGGAGCTAAAGTCTCACCATCAATCGCTACCAATTCCCCTTTTTCGAAAGTTAGTTCCAGCTTACGCGACTCTGTTTCCGAAACCTGAGTTGGCCAAGCGCTTTCCGGTAAAGTTTCATGAGAGGTTAAAGTTTCCTTTCCGCCTACTGAAGTGCCCCATAAACCTTTGTTAATTGAATATCTTGCTTTTTCAGCACTATATTCAACACCATGTTCAGCTAAATATTCTATTTCCGCTTCGCGGGATAATTTCAAATCTCTAATTGGAGTAATGATTTCAACTTCAGGAATAATGATATTGAAAATCATATCAAAACGCACCTGGTCGTTACCAGCACCTGTACTGCCATGAGCAACATAATCAGCACCGATTTTTTTCACGTAGTTAGCAATTGCCGTAGCCTGGCTTACGCGTTCTGCACTAACAGAGAGTGGATAAGTTGCATTTTTTAATACGTTTCCGAAGATTAAGTATTTAATACATCCATCGTAGTAACTTTCAGTTTCATCTACCACAGCATGAGATTTTACACCTAAAGCATAAGCTCTTTTCTCAATTTCCTGTAATTCTTCATCAGAAAAACCACCAGTATTTACTATTACCGAGTGAACTTCTAACCCGCGATCTTGCGCCAGATAAATACAACAAAATGAGGTATCAAGACCTCCGCTAAAAGCTAAAACTACTTTCTTCTTCATTACTTATTAAATAATAGGGTAAATAAAAACATCAATACTTTAAAGCCCGATTTCGGCTTAGGTTTAACAACTAAACGTTGTTTGATGCGCATAAAACGCTCATATAATTTGGGTTTCTTTTGTAACTCTTCGGCAAATTTTTTGGCAGCATCATGTTTTTGAGTAGCCGGATCGTAAAGCATAGCAGTACACATGCAGTTTTTACGCTCCTTCATTTTCAAAATTTCGAAGTTTACACAACTTTGGCAACCTTTCCAGAATTCTTCATCCTGTGTTAATTCTGAATAGGTAACTGGCTCATAACCTAAATCTGAATTAATTTTCATTACGGCTAAACCTGTGGTTAGTCCGAAAATCTTCGCTTTTGGGTACAAACTTCTGGAAAGCTCGAAAACTTTCTCTTTGATGGCATGTGCCAAGCCAGCTTTTCTAAATTCAGGCGAAACGATTAAACCAGAGTTGGCCACAAACTGTCCGTGACTCCAGGTTTCGATGTAGCAGAAACCAGCCCAGGTACCATCTTTATGAAATGCAATAACGGCTTTGCCTTCTTGCATTTTATTTGCAACATAGTCAGGAGAACGTTTAGCAATGCCCGTACCACGTGCTTTAGCAGATTCGGCCATCTCGGTTACGATTTGTTCTGCAAATACACGATGTTCAGGAAGTGCAACCTGCACTATAAATTCGTTAATATCCATTCGTTTTCTAACGAAAAATTATAAGTATTCTTGTTAATTGGGTTTTTAGAGAGGATCAATTCCTCGTTACGTTTAGTGGAGTACTAAATACGTGGAGTAAAATTTTGCCGACTTGTGGGATAGTAAAATACGGGCTGGAAATGATTAATAAACAGACTTTTCCCAAACGCCAGTTGCGTTGTGAAAACAGAAAGTTTATGTAAAAAATTTTTAATCATCTCTTGCGTATTAAAACGGCTTTAACTCTATTGAGGTGCAAAGGTTTAAATAATAATTGAGTTACACAATATTAAACTGATTTTTTTATAAAATCATAACATTTTTTTAAACTCTCCTGACTTATAAGAGAGTGATCAGCCTAACTCAAAATGTTTCACTTTATACAGCGCTGTTGCCATTGCTTCACAAATTTTAACATTGTTAACAAAAACTGTAAGTGGTTTAACAATGCTTAACATCATTTAACAACCAGCATTAGGGTTTAAAACGAATATTTGCAATGTTGTAGCGAATTCGTTGTCGTTGCCGTTTTAAAAGTATACGTTTTATCTTAAATCAAACCGAAAATTAATGAAGAATCTTTCCTTATTTAGCCCCAGAAGTTTAACCTACACTCTTTCAATTCTCTTATTCGTCTTAATTACTTTTAGCTCCTGTAAGAAAGAAGAAACTGACACCAACTTAAGTTACATCAGAATTATTAATTCGGCGCCAACTTTAGCTACCTATTATCCATTTATCAATAGCACATCGGTAAGTTCTTCAGCATTGCCTTATGGCGGTTCAACTGCTTACACAACGTATGCTACAGGTTCCACGACCGTAAAGTTCACCTCTGAAAATAACGCTGAAAGTTTATTTACCAAAACTATAAATTTAACCCCCGGCACTTATAACAGCTTTTACCTTATCAACAAACCTGGTGAACTGGAGGCTTTATTCATTTCAGACGATTTAACTATGGCATCAGCTGATCGGGCATATATCCGTTACATCAATTTAGCACCCGATGCGCCAGCATTAGATTTAGCAAAAACTGGCGAAACCACTGCGCTGATTACGAATAAAAGCTACAAAACAGCAAGCGGGTTTATCGCCATAACACCTGGGACATATACATTCGATGCGAAGGAAACTTCAACCGGAACGGTAAAAGCAGTTTCAACGAGCGCAACCTTTGTTGCAGGATATCATTACGATATTATTTGCGGCGGCTTAATTAATCCAGCCAATGATACAGAACGAGCCATAAACCTGGCGACAGTTCTGATTAAATAAAAATTTTACCCCAAAAATTATCGTTTCAGGATTGCCAAAGTCGGCAATCCTTTTTTTTTGAGATGATTGATGCTTTGCTCTCGAGCAGATTAATCCTACCAGACGTTGAAATTCAGAAATCTTATTTAGAATTGTTCAAAATAATTTGGATAATAAAATTTTCTAACGTTATTTTGCGGCTGTTTAGAATTAATCCAAATAAAATTTAACATGCACCAAGTCAGACTATTCAGTTTAACGTTCATACTTACCCTCCTCTCCTTATTATCATACGCTCAGCAAACTGCTACCATTAAGGGTACTGTTACCACATCAAACGGTAAACCAGCTGCATATATTTCGGTAGGCTTAAAAGGTAAAGGCCAGGGTACCATCACCGATGATGAAGGGAAATATACCATTAACCGTGTGAAACCCGGAACCTATACCATTAAAGCATCAGCAGTGGGCATTAATTCATCTGAGCAGACAATTACAGTTGTTGAGGGCGAAAATAAGACCTTAAACTTTGTTCTGGTAGAAAATGATCAGGCCTTGGAAGAGGTGACCGTTGCAGGCATCAATAAAAAATACAAAGTAAGTTTACCTTCAGCCACCTTAAGGCTGAATGAGCCCCTGCTGGAAGCGCCACAAAATATCCAGGTGGTAAGTAACCAGGTAATTAAAGATCAGCAACTGATAAGCATGAGCGACGGAATACTAAGAAATGTTAGTGGAGCCGTTCGTTTAGAACACTGGGGGGATTTGTATACCAATGTATTAATGAGGGGTTCACAAATTCAGGCCATGCGTAACGGCTTTAATGTAGTTTCATCATATTGGGGTCCGTTAACGGAGGATATGAGTTTCGTAGATCATATCGAATTTGTAAAAGGTCCGGCAGGTTTTATGTTGGGTAATGGCGATCCAAGTGGAATGTACAACGTAGTAACTAAAAAACCTACCGGATTAAATCAGGGTGAAGTTTCTTTTACCGCTGGAAGTTATGATTTATACAGAACAACCATCGACCTTGATCACAAGTTAACTGCAGACGGAAAATTCTTATTTAGATTAAATGCTGCGGCGCAAAGTAAGGGATCTTTCAGACCATATGAAGAAAACGACCGCTACAGCTTTGCTCCTGTTTTAAGTTATCAAATCACCCCTAGCACAAAATTAACGGCAGAATACACATTGCAAAATGCAAAGATGACTGAAGTGGGTTCATACTATTTATTCAGCACAACTGGTTATGCAACACTGCCAAGAGATTTTACCCTCACACAACCTGGCGTACAACCTACACGCATCAATGATCACAGCTTAACATTCAATTTGCAGCAGCAACTAGGACAAAACTGGAAATTAACTGCTCAGGCTGCATATTATAAATACTTACAAAACGGTTCAAGTTCATGGCCATCAGCGGTATACCCTAACGGGACAATTATCCGTAATGTTGGCATCTGGGATGCGGAAAGCTCCATGCACCTGGCTCAGGTATTTTTAAATGGTACAGTGAACACCGGCGGAATAGTTCACCGGATTTTAGCCGGATTTGATGGCGGAAAAAAAGATTACATCGCAGATTGGGGTCAGTCTCATGATCTGGATGCCGCATCATCGCCATTTAATTTAGCCAATCCAAACTATGGTTTTCCATCAAATGGTTACCCAAATTTCGATCGCTCTGCCAGCTTACAAGAAAGAGCCATTGCAGCAGGTGGATTAATGGGACAGAAATACTTAAGCGGTTACCTTCAGGATGAATTGGGTTTCTGGGAAAACAGAATCCGTTTAACACTTGCTGGTCGATATACTTACGTAAGCCAATCTGCCTGGGGTGGTTCACCAGATAAAGCGAAACACATCACACCAAGGGTTGGTTTAAGTGTATCGGTTGATAAAAACACTTCTATTTACGCGTTATATGATGAAGCTTTTACGCCGCAATCAGGTTTCTTGCGTGATGGTTCTACAGCAAAACCGATCACAGGAAACAATAAAGAAATCGGAATTAAGAAAGATTGGTTTGATGGCCGCTGGAATACAACACTATCTGCCTATAGAATTACCAAACAGAATGAACTTACTGCTGATCCATTCAATCAGGCCGGACAAAACTTCAGTATTGTTGTTGGAGAAAAAAGAGCCCAAGGGATAGAATTTGATGTTCGCGGTGAATTAGCAAAAGGCTTAAATTTAATTGCCAATTATGCTTACACGGATGGCAAAGTGACTGAACTGGCCAATGGCGTTGCAAGTGATGTTTTATTTGTAGGTCAGGTAATTCCTGGTTTTGCAAAACATACATCAAATGCCTGGTTAACCTATACTTTGCAAAACGGCGCTTTAAAAGGTTTAGGTATTTCTGGCGGATTTACTTATTTAGTTGATAGAGCAACGGCCAACTTCAGCCCAACAAACCCAGAGCAAAACTTACCTGATTATTTCAAACTGGATGGCGGACTCTTCTGGGCAAACAAAAAACTAAAAATCACCGGAAATGTGTTTAACATTTTAGATAAATATTTATATACCGGATCTTATTACACTGGTTATTGGAATGCTCCGGATTACAATCAGGCCGCTTATTCATGGCAGGCTGAAGCACCAAGAAACTTTAGAGTTAGCGTAGCTTACAAATTTTAATCATACCGCCAGTAAAAACTTATCAGATGGTTTTTACTGGCTTTTATTTAAACCGAAAAATAATGAAAACGAAATTATCCCTATTAGTATTATTACTTGCCTTTAGTGTTACCAATGTTTTTTCACATGCACTGTGGATTGAAACTACTGCCAATGGAAAAAAAGGCCAGGCACAAGAAGTAAAAATTTTCTTTGGTGAGTATGAAGCCAACGAGCCTGATTCTGCAGCAAAATGGTTTAGCAATTTAAAACAGTTCAAGCTTGTTTTAACTGCACCCAATGGCGCAACAAAAGTTTTAACGGCTTCGCCGGATGTGCATTTTTTCAAAGCCAGCTTCACTCCTGATCAGAATGGAACTTATAAATTATCAGTGGTACACGAAGTAGCTGACATTTATGAAAAAGGCAAATTGTTGTACTATGCTTTTGCAGATGTTGCAGTTGGAGGATCAAAAGTTAATACTGCTTTTCCAGCAGACGCGGCTTTAACAATCAGACCTGGAAAATATGTTCAAAAAGCTGGCGAATCAGCAACTTATCAGGTCATCTACAATAAAACACCACTGGCTAAACAAAAATTAACGGTTGTAAACGCGGAGCGAAAAGTAGTTCCGACAGAAACGGATGCAGATGGCAAATTTACTTTTAAGCCAGAGCAAAAAGGAAACTATTTTTTAGAGGCCTTTACTGAAGAAAAAGCTTCTGGAAAATTAAATGGAAAAGATTACGAAAAAGTATGGCACTTGGTAACTTATACTACTCAAGTTAACTAAACAACATTACCCTTTTTTTAACCAATTGACAGGTAAAATGGCAGTTGGTTATTTTAGTAAATACAGCTTTAATGGCACTAACAAAACCAACACCAAAAAAACCTAAAAAATCAAAAATAAGAAGAGTCAGTGATTGGCTTCACCTCTGGCTGGGCATTGCTTCGGGTTTGGTGGTTTTTCATTTGGGCATTACCGGGTGCATTTTTGCCTTTCAGCATGAAATTACGGCATTCATGCATCAAAATGAGTTTTTTGTAACTGTACCGGCGAAACCTCAAACGCTTCCTTTGAGTACATTAAAAGCTAATGCCGAAAAAGCTTTAGGAAAAGGTAAAAAAATCACTTTTATTTCTACTTACAAAGCACCAGATCGTGCATGGGAGTTTGGTGTTTACAAAGCAGGTAACCCTGAAGCATTCTGGTATTTTGATTCGGTTGATTATTACGATGTCGTTTATGTAAACCCTTACACAGGCAAGGTGACGTTGGTAGTAGACCATAAATATGAATTCTTTGCCATCATCAAAATGCTTCACTGGAGTTTTCTAATCAATCATCCTATTGGGCAACAAATTATCGGGTGGGCAACTATCATTTTTGTATTCCTGTTAATTTCAGGAATGGTTATGTGGTGGCCAAAAAATCTTAAGAAGTCAAACTTCGATAAAAGTTTCAAAATAAAATGGTCGGCGAAATTTAAACGCATAAACTATGACTTGCACAATGTCCTCGGTTTTTATGTGATGATCATTTGCTTAATCCTTGCCTTAACAGGATTGGTTTGGGCTTTCAAGTGGTTTCAAACTACAGTTTATGTTGTGGCATCGCGAAGTGTAACCCCGCCAGCCTTTGTCGAAGTTAAATCAGATTCTACTAAAACCATTTCAGCAATTCCTTTTGACGTTGCTTATGAACAGGCGAAGCAAAAATTTACCGATGCCGACCGGATTGGGATGTCGCCAGCTGCAGGTGGCACCGCAACCATTTATGCCACAGGTTACAGAGGTGAAGAAACCTACTGGAACCACGATGTGATACAATTTGATCAATATTCGGGGAAATTACTGAACCGGAAAAATCAATCAGAAAAAAACGCTGGAGAAGCTTTAATCGGCATGAATTACGATATCCATGTCGGAGCGATTTTAGGTTTACCGGGTAAAATCCTGGCATTTTTCGGCAGCTTAATCGCAGCTAGTTTACCAATAACCGGTTTCATTATTTGGTGGGGCAAGAAGAAGAAAAAGAAAAATCCTGCAGTTTCAAATCATTAATACAACCTTAAAAACAATATAGAATGAAAATTTTTAACTTAATCGTCGGATTGGCAACACTAGTAACAGTTAGTGCGCATGCTCAAGATAAACTGGAGCAAGACAGAAATTCGATTAAAGCTTTAGCCGGTTTTTACAAAGTAAACTTCAACTATGCAGAAGTAACTTCTCCAAACCCTGATTATACTTTTAGCAAACCTTACCGAAGTCATGGTAACGAATGGGCAGAGATTATAATTGATGAACCGAAAAAAATTGTGATCCAGCACATGCTAGCCATTAATGATTCTACCGTGATTAAGCACTGGCGCCAGGATTGGACGTATGAAGATCCGGAAATTATGCTGTATACCCAGGATAATGCCTGGAAAAAAGTAAACTTAACCGCCGCAGATGTAAAAGGAAAATGGACTCAAAAAGTATATCAGGTTGATGATAGTCCACGTTACCAGGGTTATGGAACCTGGAGTCACGTTGGTGGTCATGATTCATGGCAAAGTGAAACAGACTCACCTCTGCCGAGAAGAGAATCGACAGTTCGTAAAGATTACAATGTTTTAAATCGAGGCAGCAGAATTACCATTACCAAAGATGGTTGGATGTTTGAGCAAGACAACAAAAAAGTAGTTCGTACACCTCAGGGCGATAAATTGATTGCCACTGAAAAAGGGTATGAAGAGTTTACTAAAATTGATCCGGTAAAATTTGCCTATGCACAAAAATGGTGGGAAAACCAGAAAACGTATTGGGCAGCTGTGCGTGATGTATGGGCAGATTTTGCCAAAACTTCGAACACAAATTTCAAGGTTCAAACGAGTGCCAACGGAAAATTACTTTATGAAACGTTGTTCAGCTTAGGCGATCAATCAATCAAAGAAAAATGGTCTGCTACTCAAAATAAAGAAAAAATAAAAACGGCTCTACAGCCCTATTTAGTGAAATAACCTATTGCAAAATCACATCCTAAGCCATTTAATGTACGCGTTAAATGGCTTTTTTGTTGACAAATGATTTCCATGGTTTAAATTTATTTATCCTTAAAATTTCCATCAACAATATTAAATTACAACCATGAAAAAGTTTTTGATGCTATTAGCCTTGTTTTCTTCTTTACAATGTTTCGCCCAGGATTCTGTATACACCAGAAAAATGGTTGATAAACTTAGCTCCAAAGCATTTTGGGGAAGAGGTTATACTAAAAACGGGATGCAAAAAGCGGCAGATTTTTTAGCGGCCGAATATAAAAAATCTGGCTTGATTCCTTTCTCGAATAATTACAAACAAGATTTCAACTTTCCGGTAAATACCTTTCCTGGCAAAATGCAGGTGGAAATTAATGGCAAAAATTTGGCGCCAGGAAAGGATTTTATCGTGAACAACGAGAGCCGAAGTATTAAATTTAAAGGAAATCTCTCGCAAAAAGACAGCTTAAATTTTCTAGCTTCGCCGCAGCTTCTGGTTTCTTTAAAAGATAAGTTAACGTGGTCTGTAGCGACAGAAGTTGGCGAGATCACTCAAATTCAAATAAACAGAAAAAATTTCAATGATCTGCCGAAAAAAATTATGGTTGACATCGAAAATAAATTTGTCCCAAATTTTAAGGCATCGAATATTTGTGGTCTAGTTAAGGGTACAAAATATCCCGATTCGATATTGATGATTACCGCTCATTATGATCATTTGGGCGGCATGGGCGCCGAAACATATTTTCCCGGAGCCAATGATAACGCCGCAGGAGTAGCCACCCTGTTGAGCTTGGCTAAATATTATGCCGCAAACCCGCAGCCTTACTCCGTTGGTTTTATTTGCTTTGCTGCAGAAGAGGCTGGACTTTTGGGATCAAAATACTATACCGAGAATCCATTATTGCCTTTAAGCAAAATAAAATTCCTGATCAACCTTGATTTGGTAGGCACAGGCGAAGCAGGAATGACTGTTGTTAATGCAAGTGTTTACCCGAAAGCTTTCTCGCTTTTAAATCAGATCAACGATGCGCATAAATACATTTCAAAAATAAATTCAAGAGGCAAAGCTGCCAATAGCGACCATTATTTTTTTACAGAAAAAGGCGTACCTGCTTTTTTTATTTATACCCAGGGAGGACCGCCTGCTTACCATGATATTTTTGACAAGTCTGAAACGCTACCATTGAATGAGTATAACGATCTGTTTAAGCTGATAGTAAATTTCAATAAGAATTTGATGAATTAAATTTCCATTTTAAGGATGAAACCTGCCGAATTTTATTTGAACCCCTTTAAAGGCAGGATGAATCCTATTCAATCAGCAATTTCGGTTTTGGATAATATTCTGGCCCATTGGGATAATTAAATAGATCAGGTTAGCAAATCAGCTCATATTTGAATCAACAAAAACAAGATTCATTATGAAAACCCTATTTAACTTCAGCCTAATATTATTTATTTTGATGGGCGCATCCATCAAGAGCGATGCTCAAAATCAAATTGAAATCGTAATTGTTGGCTCGGCCCATGACAATTCAAAATCGACTCAAGATTTTCAATCCATCATTAATAAACTCAAAAACTTCAAACCAGATATGGTTTTTGGAGAATATCTCCCACCTGCTGATTATGCTACCCTACCTGAAGATCATTGGGCTAAAAAAGCTTTTAGAAAAGGCCATGATTACCTTGAAAAACTAAATCCCGGAGAAGTTAAAAACCTTTCCTCGAAAATTACCAAAGATAAAAAAGCACTATCATCATTTGCGTATTACCATAAAACCAGAATGAACCTGGCCGTAAATTACGCCAAAAACTGGGATAGAGGAAATGCTGATTATCAGATCTTCCTATTGGAAAATGACATGAAATCGCGTTTTGGAAAAGAAGAAATGGCAACCTACAACAAAATGTTTGGGATGACAGATTCGCTAAAAAAAGCTGGTTTGTACAGACCAGGAAGTGAATATGCCAAAATTTATTTTCCACTGATTTATCAGTTGAAGCAAGATCAGATTTACAATATGGATTGCCAAACTTATGATAAACCATGGGGAATTGCCTGGGGAAAAATGGATTCGGCTTACAAAGTGATGATAAAAACAGCGAAAGCCGACACTACCTCTGCAGAAGCAGCTACTGTCAAAGCAATGGACAAGTACTGGGCTTTTACAGAGGAAGAGTCTAAAATTTTTAATGCTGATCCCTATGCTGGTATGAATAGCGAAAAATACGGCCGGGTAGATGAGGCATGGAATTTATATGGTGGCCGCCACTTTTACGGCTACGCCGGATTTCCTACAGCCTTACTAAAAGATATGGTAGCGCCATGGTTGTTAAGAAATGAAGCCATGTGCAAAAACATAGTCGATCAGGCTATGGCTAAAAACGCCAAAAGGGTTGTTGTCGGCGTAGGCGCCTCACACCGGATTTTTATGGAAGAAATTTTATCAAAAAATCCGAACATTAAAATTATCAATTATAACGACTTGAAGTAACGCTTTCAATTTGATTCTAACTTCCCCGGCATTCACTTTCCGGGGATTTTTTTTTGATTTGAAATCATCCCAACTTCAAACAGAAATCCATCCCGCCCTACAGCCTTGCTAATCCCTTCTATTGTAATTTTTTTGATTGTGTTTGTAAAAATGAACAAACAAAATTATTTTTAACTAAATATTTAGTTGAATAGTTTTTATTGCAACACTTTTAAGTAATTGGCGTCTTACATTAAACAAACCTGTTCATCCCTTTTTTATACTTGCTCATCACATTTTTAAAAACCAAACCTCAACCCACTATAAATTAGCAATTCCATTATTAAGACATGTATATGAAGAAACTATTACTATCGATCGCTTTTTGCCTTACCTTTTTAAATCTTTTTGCTCAGAAGAATGGAAGTATTACCGGTGTTTTAGCTGATAGCGCTAACCATAAAACCACCTTAAATTATTCAACGGTATCTGTTTATAAAACTGGCGATAGTGTTCTTAATAGCTACAAACTATCGGATGATAAGGGAACTTTCAAAATTAATAACTTGCAGGTTGGCATTAAATACCGTTTAGTTATTACGGCGTGGCAATATGGAACCTACCGGAAAGAAGTGTCCATTACGGCTGAGCAGCCAAATATCAACCTGGGCACACTTTATCTGTCGACACAGGCCAATGATTTAAATGAGGTAAATATTGTAGCAGAAAGACCACCCATCATTGTAAGAAAAGATACCATCGAATTTAACGCCGAATCTTTTAAAACCTTACCCTCAGCTGTTGTAGAGGATTTATTGAAGAAACTACCTGGCGTACAAATTGGATCAGATGGCTCAATTCAGGTTAACGGAAAGGCAGTTAGCAAAATATTAGTTGATGGAAAAGAATTTTTTGGCGGCGACCAGCAAATTGCTACTAAAAACCTACCAGCAAACATTATTGATAAAGTTCAGGTGGTTGATGATAAACAGGCGAAAAGACGAGATCCTGATTTGACAGCAGCAGAAATCCCTCAGATTATAAACCTGAAACTTAAAAAAGCAATTAAGAAGGGTGCTTTTGGAAAGTTATATGCCGGTGGCGGAAGCAAGGAACTTTATCAGGCTGGAGGATTGATGAACTTTTTTCGTGATACCACGCAGGTAAGTGTGCTTGCTTATGGAAACAATATTAATCAGCCAGGTTTTAACCCTAATGATGTGCAAAGGATTGGTGGATTTGCCCGAAGCGGTGTAAATTCTATGATGATGAGTTCAGGAGGATACTTTGAATTTAATGGTATTAGTTTCGGGGGTAGTTTTAGTGGCATCCAAACTTCTTCAGGTGGCGGTTTTAATTTTAATACGTTGACCAAAAAAGGAATCAAACTCAACACCCAATACTTTTTTGGGCGGAACGATAATTTGCTTGAAAAACTGACCAATACCAACCAAACCTTAGGTAACGATCGGTTAATTACAAATGCGAATGAGAACACAAGCGCTTTAACGCTAAAACATAACATTGCAGGAAAATTAGATTGGCAAATAGATTCGCTCACACAATTAACCATTGAACCTTTTATAGTTTTAAACTCAACAAATACAGTAAGCACAAATTATTCTAGCAACACAAATGCTTCGGGCCAGTTGGTAAATAACCTGCAAAATTTAATCGATCGCAATTCATCAAGCAATAAATATCAGCTGGTTGCTGATTTGAGCAAAGATTTCAAGAAAGCTGGAAGGGCATTTAATATTGGTTTCGATGTATCTACCACGCCGAACCCAAATCTAAACTATAACCGGAGCATCAGCAATTTCTTTCTAACGCCCTCCACATCCGAAATTGATCAGCTACGTAACAATCAGGTTGAAAATTTTAGATCGTACATTTATACCAACTATAGTGAACCAATTAGCAAAAAGCTGAGTTTTAAAATTGATTTGAGTGGAAATATCCTCAATAATGAGAATGCACTGAGTACTTTTTACCGGAATCCGGCAAATCAATTATATGATATTGCTATACCGAATTTAAGCCAAACGGTAGAACAAAATGGCTTTAAAACAAATACTAATTTAAGTTTAAGATATAAAATCACGAAAGATTTTAACATCCAACCAGGTGTCGTTCATAACTATATCTCATTAAATAATCGTTTCAGTAATTCCAACAATATCGATCAGCGCTATAATTTTATATGGCCAACTTTCCAGCTGGTTTACAAAATTTTCAGACTGAATTATGATGCCCGTTTCACAGAGCCTAATGTGAGCTACCTTCAACCTGTTGCTGATAATACCAATGCACTTTATATTAGAAACGGTAATCCGGCGTTACTACCTGCCAGAATGCAGCGGTTAAGCATAAATATGTACAAATATGATCCTAAAAATCTGATCAATTACAATTTGTACGGTTATGGAAATTTCACCAAAAACGGAATTGTAAATACCATAAGCATTAGCAATGGTGTGCAAACCGTTACTCCAGTTAACGTAAGTGGTATTTATAATTTCAATGGTGGGGCAAATGGATCGAGAGATTTTAAAATTAATAAAACAACGTTAAAATTGGGCATAGGTGTTTGGGGGAATATTAATCACGCTCCTGTGATTATCAATAACGTCCGCAGTGATGCCAATGTATTTTACATCGGACCAAATGGTAATGTTCGTGTGAACTTTAACGATCTGGTAGAGATTTCTCAATTTTATTCGGTTAGTTTAAACCGCAGCCGTTATCAGGATAGTTTTTATACAAACCTAAGCTATAACACACATACAGCAACTTCAGAACTGATCATTCGTTATCCTAAAAAGGTTGTGTTTGAAACCAATTTCGCCATAACTGCCAATACACAACAAATTGCAGGCTATAATAACAACATTAATCTTTGGAATGCAGCTGTAACCTATCTTTTTATGAAAAACGACCGGTTACAATTGAAACTAGCGATTAATGATATTTTGCAAAGTAATGTACGTAGATCGGTTGAGATTACGGGAAATAGTGTGATTGATTACCAGACAAACAACTTAGGTAGATATGGAATGTTAACACTCACTTACAATATTCAAAACTTTGGACAAAAAGTGGGTGGCCGACAAACATTCTTCAACTTCTAAAAATTTGAAGATCATTATTCCGAAACACGAGGTCATCTATATAACTTAGATGACCTCGTATTTTAAAAGCTGATGCTAAGCTAAGGTCAGTTTAACCAAATATTGATCTTCGCCATCATCAAATATCATTTCGCAGTTCCAGCCTGTTTCTTTTGCAATTGTTTTGATCGTTTCTTCATCAACATAAACCCAGTTGAACCAATTCCCTTTTTCTCCTTTATATTCGTATTGATAAGAAACTTCACCATAATATTGGTTTTGAGGTTTAGGCAGGTCTTCGTAGAGATATGAAATATCAGATGAATCGAAAATCACTTGTCCGCCGGGATGAAGTAAATCTTTTATTCTGATTAGAAAATCTTTAAATCCGGCCAACGTTCCGGTTAGGCCAATGCCGTTCATTAGCATTAAAATGGTATCAAACTTTTCCTGATAGTTGAAAACATCCTGCAACAAAGCTTTTTTAACCCCACGATCTTTCATAATATTAACGGCTGCCTCCGAAACATCAATGGCAGTTACATCAATATTAAAAGCCTGCAACAGTAAAGCATGACTGCCGACTCCGGCACCAATATCCAACACTTTCCCCTCGCACATTTTCAACGCCTGTAGTTCCAATACAGGCATATCCTCATCATCACGAAAGAAAAATTCTAAAGGCATTTCTTCTGGCTCGCCGTAAGAATTATGCAGCCAAAGTATATCGGCTTCGCCGGTTTTATAAATATCAGTAAGCGCTTTACCAAAAACATCCATAAGGCAAAGATAAAAAAATGGAACTTGTATTGGATTACTGTAAAACCAATAAGAATTTTCATTGCGAGGCACGAAGCAATCTCATTCGGTAAAAGATTGCTTCATGCCTCGAAATAAACAATATGATTTTAAATATGATAAAATCAGCGGGTTAAAAGATTTCTCCGTTCGGTAGAAATGACAATTTATCCAAGATGAAGTTTAATCTAATTCAAACTCCTGATGGTATTCTGGAATAGCTACATGCTTAAATCCATGATCCTTCAATCTTGTGGCAAAATTTTGCTGAACGTCATATTCACCGTGAACCAAAAACAACTGTTTCACTTTCGCCGGATCCTGGCAAGAAAGAAATTGCAATAAATCTTCATAATCGCCATGCGCACTCATCGATTTTATAGATTGAATTTCAGCTTTCACTTCATATTCATCTCTAAAAATTTCAACCACTTTTTTACCTGCAATTAACTGTCCGCCCAATGAATTTGGTTCACAGTAGCCTACCATCAAAATGGTGTTTTTCTGATTGCCGATATTGTTTCTGATGTGGTGTTTCACACGTCCGGCATCAGCCATTCCTGAAGCAGAAATAATTACACAAGGTCGCGGATCTTCATTTAACTTTTTCGATTCTTCAACGCTTTCGATAAAGCGTAAACCCTTAAAGCCAAAAATATCATGATCAACCTTTAAGACCTGTTTCACGCCATTGTTGTAAACCTCCGGATGGTTGCGCAAAATTTCAGTGGCCTTGGAAGACAAAGGACTATCTACGTAATATGGAACATCAGGCAGTTTGCCTTTCAACTCCAAACCATTTAAGGCAAAAAGCAGCTCCTGTGTTCTGCCCACAGCAAAAGCCGGAATGATGACTTTTCCCTTCTTTACCTTGCAAGTATGGTTGATGATTTCAAAAAGCATGTCCTCAATTGGATCGAGATCTTTATGTAATGAATCGCCATAGGTTGATTCCATTAAAATATAATCCGCCTGATCGAACTGCTGCGGGCTTTTTAAAAGTAAATCACCATAGCGGCCAACATCACCTGAGAAAGTGATTTTCTGGGTTTTCCCATCTTCGGTAATGGTTAAATGTACTGCGGCACTGCCCAGAATATGGCCGGCATCGGTAAATTTTAAACTAATTTGCTCATCGATTTTAAAATCTTCCTCATAAGCAACAATCTTCATTTGGCTTAATGTTTTGGTTACATCTTCATCAATATAAAGCGCTTCCTCCATCTCTTCTCCTTCCCGCAGGTGCCGGTTAGAAAATTCAGCATCCTGCATCTGAATCTTTGCCGAATCCATCATCAGAATTCTGGATAAATCCATTGTAGCAGGTGTACAAAATATTTTCCCCTCAAAACCATCAGCAACCAATTTAGGCAAAAGGCCACAATGGTCGATATGTGCATGAGATAAAACGAGATAGGTAATTTTTTTCGGATCAAAGCCGAAATAATCATTCAGCTTATCGGTAACATGGCCCATTCCTTGAAACAGTCCACAATCTAATAATATTTGGGTATTATTTTTTAGGGTAATAAGGTGCTTACTTCCCGTAACTGTACGGGCAGCACCGTGAAAGGCAATCTTCATTTAGATGTGGTTAGAATTTGAAATAAAAATGCCGGATATTTCCGGCATTTCCAATTTCGTTAAGCGTTTACTTCAGCAATTTTATCTTTTACCTTATCGGCCACTCCTGAAGCTTTATCAGCTAAGCCAGCTAATTTATCTTTTGATGCATCTAGCAAATCAGCAAAAAAATCTGATACTTTACCTTTTAAATCATTAGTAGAATCTGACGATAATGCTAATGCGATAGTTGCTCCCAATGCTGCTCCGGCTAATACGCCTACTATAATTTTTGTCTCTTTTTTCATGATGTTTGCTATTTAGTAATTAAACATATTTTACCTTGAGGTGTTTTAACTTTTTTCATCATACAAAAACCAATCCATAATGAAACAAGTATTTTTTATTGATCTTGATAACACTATTTACTTTACCAAACCAAATAAAGAGGTGTTAATGACTGGGCTATATGATCTGTTAGATCAACAAAATTTAAAGATCGATCAGGCAGATTACCAGGCAGCTAAAGATGAGATGTTGCGAACACCTTTTTTAAAAGTGGCAGAGAAATACCATTTCCCTAAAGATGTGGTTGATCATACCGTTGAATATCTTGCCAACAGAGAGGTGTTGAAGCCGCTTCAACCAAGCGACGATTACCCCTATATTAAAAGCTTACAAGGCCGGAAATTTATTGTTACGGCGGGCTTTCCAAAACAGCAAAAATCAAAAGTTATCATGTTGGGCATAGCCGATGATTTTGAAGAGGTGCACGTGGTTGATGTTTCTGTATCGAATAAAAAGCAAGCTTTCATTAATTTGATCGAAAAACATAACCTCAACAAAAATGAAATTCTGATTATTGGAGATGACGCAGACTCGGAAATAAAATTTGGTTTAGAACTTGGGATCGAAACTTTCTTGTTAGACCCTGACAATCTTCATCCAAATGCTAAGAGTACTTTTAAAGGAAAAGATTTGAGCAAATTACATCAAGCTGCGGGGCAATAACTACCCATAAAAAAAGGTACTGTTATAAATTCCAAATATTTAGACAAAAAAGTATTTTTGCATTCTAAAGAAGTTCAGCTACTGAACTATCTTGCGTAGTCTCGGTTTTCGGATCGAGACTACCTCTTTGGTAGTTTTCAATAAATTCAGTATCGTTTTTCCAAAGTGTATAAATCAACACTAGCAGTTTCCGCTGGATTGCGACCTGACCAATCATTTTCGATGTCTTATTGTTCCTGTTTATTCTAATGTAAGTCTCTTTCAAGGTTTCATTGTGTCTACAGGCAACCATCGCTGGGAAATAAAGCGCATTTCTGATATACCTGTTCCCTTTCTTGGATATCCTTGTCTTACCTTTTATTGAAGTACCAGATTCTCGTTGTACAACGTCATATCCTGAATAGCTAACCAATTGTTTTTAGCTATGAAACTGGTCAAAACCCATTGTTTCAGCTATTATTGTAGCCGCAGTAATCAAACCTACACCTTTTATGGTTAAAACCTTTCTTATCCGCTCTTTCAGTACTTTGTCCTCCAGGATAGTTTTTTTGATCTCCTTTAAACATTTTTCTATTTCTTTATCTATCTCACTGATAAGTTTTTTGTTGCTCTTGGTAATGAAAATTTGAATATCATATGAGCAGTCCTTACTATGCTTAATATTGCCGAGTGCTGTCTTCTGCTCTTGAAGCTGAACATAATACCGAGTTAGGTTTCTTAGCTGCAAGAGCGCACCTGGAGGTGGGGACCACAATTTATGAACTCTCTCAACGCCGAACTGGCTTAAGATTCTCGCATCGACTGCATCTGTTTTTGTTTTAACATTAAGACTTGAAAAATAGTGCTTGGAAGTGTTGGGAAGCACAACATGAACTTTTTTCCTGATCTTATGAAGATGGTGCGCTAGGTTCTCATAGTAAACACCCGTCGCTTCCATAAGGAATACAAGCTCACAACCGGATACGATCAGACCTTTGGTCCAACGTAATAATTGATTGAAGCCTTTGTTGTCGTTACTAAAGTCCAAGACCTTTGAGAAAGTTAATTTGCCATCTTCAGCTTGCTGACACAAACATGCCGTAAATGTTAATTTTGAGATATCTATCCCAATGGATTGTTTTCTAATAGCCATAATTAAGAATTTAAATCATATTGACTCAATTCTCCCTCGTCTATCCTTTTGTTTTATCCAAGCTCGCTTCGCGGCCTTAAGTACTGTTCAGACTCCTGAGAATAAAATCGTGTGGGCTAAACCTTTTTTACGGTATAACTCATAGTCTACCTAGCCCCGAATGGCCTCACACGAACAGTCAATATATTTTGCATAACAACAATATAATGACCTTTTTAAATTTCTCAGTAAAAATAAAAGCCCCGATTTTCATCGGGACTTTCAATCCATCTATCCTCGTCCACCTCTCGATGGCCTTCCTCCTTCAGAGCCGCTTCTTTCGCCGCCCCCTCTTTGTTGCTGAGGTGCTGCTTCAGTTCTTCTTTGTTCCTGGCGTTGTTGCATTTGTTGTTGCTGTTGCGCCCTTTGTTGTTGCTGCTGTGCATCACGCTGTGCCCTTTGCTGTTCAGCTTGTTGCGAACGTTGTTGCTGCATTTGCTGATCACGTTGAGCCCTTTGCTGTTCCATTTGTTGCGAACGTTGCTGCTGCATTTGCTCATTACGCTGTGCCCTTTGCTGTTCAGCTTGTTGCGAACGTTGCTGCTGCATTTGCTGATCACGCTGTGCCCTTTGCTGTTCCATTTGCTGAGAACGTTGTTGCTGCATTTGCTCATTACGCTGTGCCCTTTGCTGTTCCATTTGTTGTGAACGTTGTTGCTGCATTTGCTCATTACGTTGAGAGTTCTGTTGAGAAGCTTGCTCAGCACGTTGCCGCTGCATTTGTTGCGAACGCTCATCATTGCCCCCCACTTCACGTTGAGCACGTTGCTGATCCTGGCTCATACGATCTTGCTGGTTGCGTTGCTGGCGTATTTGCTCCGAGCGCTGCTGATCCTGACGGCTGTTCACATTTGCATCAGCATTTCTTTGCTCAATTCCATTGGTATTTCCACGGCTTGTTCTTCCATTGGCATTGCGATCATAAGCCTCACCTCTATTGTTGGGTTGATTGTCTCTGCCAACGTTTGCATCATTTCCTCTGCCGTTGCGGTTATCATTTCTTGAACCAAAACGGTTATCGCTATTTCCTCTTTGTTCATTATTGCCACGATTGGCATTGTTATCTCTGCCTCTTTGATCACGATTCGCATAGCCTTCATTTCTGCCGCCCCTGCGAATTCCTGCATTCCCTTGTTCAAATTTTCTTGGAGCAGCATTGCGATTATCAACAGCATTACGTTCCGGCCTTGGTCGGTAAATCGAAACTTCCCTTCCACCTACTCTACTTGCACCCGGGCGATTACTTTGCGCATAACGATAAACCGTTACATCACGATTGGTTGCTCTTCTAATGTCTTCCATTCTCGGGCCGCCATAATAACTTCTTCTGTTGTAAACATAAGTGTTGTTAATGATGGTAGTGTTGCGGATATAAACATTATTACGGCCGTAATCATATCTTGGAAAGGTATTAATATAGATATTTCTTTGCGGAATAAAGTTCCAGCAAAATTCTGGCACCACATAACGGCGGCCAAAGCTTAAATTAATGTTAATGCTTGGCGCCATTGGTGCCCAGCCATAATAACCATCACCACTTCTCCAATCAACCCAAGCTGGTCCCCAGTTGGTGTCCGGTAACCAAATCCATTGGCGGTAACTATTTATTACCCAACGGCCATAGTGAAATGGAGCCCAACCCCAGTCATAATTGGAAACCCAGGTATTGCCATATTCTGTCATGGCCCAACGCCCGTTGGTGTAGTAAGGACGAAATTCATTTTGATCAACATCCGGACGCCAAACGTAGCCATATTGCGGATCCTGAATCCAGGTTCCGTAGGGACTAAGTTCATCATAAAAGGTTTGCATGGAAATATTCCCCGTGCTGTAACCATCATCCTGGTAGCTATCTTGATAGTCTTGTGCCCTGACTAAGGTGGTGGTTCCGACAAGGAGCCCAAAAAGCCCCAGCACAACTGCCGATTTTTTCAGTGTTTTCATTTGTGTGTTTATTTTAATAACCTAACTTGTGTGTATCAATTAGAGAACCAAAAATTAGCAAGGTTTAATATGCATGCATAGTTTTTTAGTTTTCTGCCAAATCATGCCAATTAAGGCATATTTAACTATTATTTAACGTTTTATACACGTGATAATTGTGCAGAATATAAGTCATTCAGAAATAAAATTTGCTACACCACTGTTTACAAAAGAGATTATATCGAACGCTGCTAAAACTTTAAAACTAAAATTCTGTTTATTGTACCTATTTTTGCATCATGCAGAACGGCACTTTATATCTTATCCCTGTTCCTCTTGCTGAAGAGGTAGCACACAAAACCTTTACGCCCTATTTGGTTGATACCATTAACCAAATTGACACATATATTGTAGAGAACAGTAAAACAGCTCGTCGATTTTTAAAGGAGGCAGGTTTAAAAACGCCTCAGAAAGATCTAATCGTACATGATTACGGAAAACATAACCGTACTGACTTAGGGCAGTTTTTTAATGAGCTGAAAGCAGGGAAAGATGTGGGTTTAATGAGTGAAGCGGGTTGTCCGGGAATTGCAGACCCAGGTGCCGATATTGTAGCCGAAGCACACAAACGTGGGATCAAAGTTGTACCCTTGGTTGGCCCAAGCTCAATTTTATTGGCATTAATGGCTTCTGGTTTTAATGGACAGAGTTTTGCCTTCTGGGGATATTTGCCCATTGATAAGGAACAGCGCACCAAACGCATTAAGGATTTAGACTTATCAGCCAGCCGATATAAACAAACCCAAATTTTTATTGAAACGCCATTTCGAAATAATCAACTTTTTGAAGAAGTACTAAAAAGTTGCAAACCTAACACACAAATTTGTGTGGCCAGCAACCTAACCGCCGAGGATGAGTTTATTAAAACCCAAAGCGTATATAACTGGCGCAAGGAGGAAATCGATCTCCATAAAAAACCAACAATATTTTTAATGTATTAAACGAAATGGCCTGTGAAAACAGGCCATTTTTATTATTCCTGCAAAACACGTAAGCATATGGTAAACTTTGCAACTGCAAATAGTTGCATTTACCTGTTCACCTAAACTGGATTGCAGCGGTATCGCCCGATTCTTCATCGGGCATTTAGCGGAAAGCCAGGCGAACATTAATTTGCCTGCTGATATTGCTTTTCAAATTTTTATAGCTCGCGAAATTATATTCACATATGATTTCATCCGATAAAATTTCCCACATTTTTCGGTGGAAAACTTGATTTTAAAAATCCTTAAATTCCGTAAATCCTGATTAGCTTTGCTTCCTTTAAAATTGAAAATCTTAATATGTTAGCTCATCATAAAATTATAGCTGCAGAATTAAAAATTGCAGAAAAACAAGTTACGGCTACAGTAAGCCTGTTAGATGAAGGCGCAACCGTACCTTTTATTTCCCGCTACCGCAAGGAATTAACCGGAAGTTTAGATGAGGTTGAAGTTGCTGCGATCCGCGACCGGGTTTTGCAATTACGCGATTTAGACAAACGCCGCGAAGCGATTTTGAAATCGATGACCGAGCTTGGAAAACTGACGCCCGAACTGGAAAAGAAAATTAATGAAGCAGAAACTATTTCACTTTTAGAGGACATATATCTTCCGTACAAACCCAAACGTAAAACCCGTGCATCTGTAGCGAAAGAAAAAGGCTTGGAGCCTTTGGCATTGCAAATTTTTGACCAGAAGCACTTTGATTTAGACGCTGAAGCAGATAAATTTATTGATGCTGAAAAAGGAGTAAATTCTTTAGCAGAGGCATTAGCAGGTGCTAGAGATATTATCGCTGAAATGATTTCTGAAAATGCCGAAGCCCGTACCAAAATGCGCACTTACTTTCAGGAAAAAGCAGAATTTAAATCGGAAGTAATTAAAGGAAAAGAAGAAGAAGGTATTAAGTACAAGGATTATTTTGAATGGAATGAGCCTGTTAAAACTGCTGCATCGCACCGTGTTTTGGCGATGCGCCGTGGAGAGAAAGAGTTAATTTTACGTTTGGATGCTTTACCGCCAGCCGAAGGCGCAATCGAAATGCTGGAAAATCAATTTGTGCTAGGCAACAATGCCGCATCAAAACAAGTTCAGCAAGCATTAGAAGATGGTTACAAGCGTTTGCTGGAGCCGGCAATGGAAACCGAACTTCGGGTGCTAACCAAACAGAAAGCCGACGAAGAAGCCATTCGGGTTTTTGCAGAAAATGCCCGCCAGTTGCTGTTAGCTGCACCAATGGGACAGAAAAATGTATTGGCCATTGATCCAGGATTCCGTACCGGCTGTAAGGTTGTTTGTTTAGATAAGCAAGGCCAGCTTTTGGAAAATACAGCCATTTACCCGCATACCGGCCAAGGCAATGTGAAGAATGCCGAAATAACCATTCAACAGCTTTGCGAAAAACACAATGTAGAGGCTATTGCCATTGGTAATGGAACTGCTGGCAGAGAAACTGAAGCATTTATCCGTGCTCTGAATTTACCACAGGTTACCATTGTAATGGTTAATGAAAGTGGTGCATCTATTTATTCTGCATCAGAAGTAGCGAGAGAGGAGTTTCCAACGCAAGATATTACCGTTCGTGGTGCTGTTTCTATCGGTCGTCGTTTGATGGATCCACTGGCAGAATTGGTAAAAATCGATCCGAAATCGATAGGTGTTGGGCAATACCAGCATGATGTTGATCAAAATAAATTACAGGCCAGTTTAGATGATACGGTTATTAGTGCGGTAAATGCTGTTGGAGTGGAGTTGAATACGGCATCGAAACAAATCCTGGCTTACGTTTCTGGCTTAGGGCCAACTTTAGCGCAAAACATAGTTGATTACCGGAATACTAATGGAGCTTTCAAAAATCGGGAAAGCTTAAAGAAAGTGCCTCGCCTGGGTGATAAAGCCTATGAGCAGGCAGCTGGTTTCTTACGCATTCGTCATGCTGAGAATGTTTTAGATATGAGTGGCGTGCATCCGGAGCGATATGCGGTAGTTGATAAAATGGCCAAAGATTTAGGCACAACAGTTTCTGCTTTGATGAAAGATACACAATTGCAAAAGCAAATTAAGCCACAACAATATGTTACCGATGAAATTGGTTTGCCAACGTTAAACGACATTCTAAAAGAGCTGGCCAAACCTGGCCGCGATCCGCGTGAAGCGTTCGAAGCTTTTAGCTTTACAGATGGCGTAAATGAAATTGGCGATTTGAGAATAGGCATGAAACTGCCCGGAATTGTAACTAACATCACCAATTTCGGCGCCTTTGTTGATATTGGCGTGCATCAGGATGGTTTAGTACACACCAGCCAACTGGCTAATCGCTTTGTGGCCAATCCAAATGATGTTGTTAAAGTACATCAAAAAGTTGAAGTTACCGTAATGGAAGTTGATGCTGCCCGCAAGCGAATTTCTTTATCGATGAAAACCGAAAACAGCCCGAAATCCGTAGACAAGATTCCGAAGCCGGAAAAAGCAAGGAATAAGGAACAACCAGCGAACAACAGCCACCAGAGAACGAAGAATTTCGCTCCAAAACCGCAACAGGTAAAAAAAGATGCCGATGGCGATTTGCAGGAGAAATTAGCAAAGCTGAAAAGCTTGTTTAAATAGGTAATACATTCGGCTTAATCAGGCATGACAACAAAAAAAGGAGAAATCTTAATTGCGATATTCAGCGATTAAAAATTTCTCCTTTTGTATTTGATCAAAACTTAGTGTTGATTAATAATCGTATTTGTGCGTATAATCAGTTGTAGAAGTTACCGTAAAGTTTTGATCATTTGTAACGACTTGTCCATTTACTTCAGCTTTATAGCTCACTTTAAATGAAGGATTTGTAGCACCTGGATTTAAACATTGTTGACTGGTTGTAACTAATCTTAAAGGTGTTGTACTTTCAATTACGTAAGTTTTTGTAGCGCCTAAAAAATCGTTTTTTCCTAAAGAGATGGCTGTTTCATTGTTTTTGGTTACACCATTAACTTTCCAAATGGTTTTTGCATTGTCAAGGCTTCCACCTACAAAAACGAATGATACGTAATCTTGCTCTTCTACTCCATCAACAGTTACAGTGAATTTAAAGTTTTTGTTCTCCGTATCGGTTGGCATTTCATTGCTTTCTTTTTTACAAGAAAACAAAATTGTTAAAGTTAGTAACGGCAGAATAGTAAAGAGAACTTTTTTTAAGTTTTTCATGGATTAAAATGTTAGGATGATTAATTATTTTTTTTCCAAAAAATCAACAATTATGCCAACAGAAACCCATCAAAAGCCAGTCAATATGCAGAAGATAAGGACTTTAACCTTAACTTACAGAAAATCAGTGTTAAACAAATTAAGAATAATTAATTTGAAAACTAAAAACCTAGTGCATTAAACTGAATATATTGCAAAATATAGTGAACTAATATTTATACAATCAATAAAACGATTTACTAATAAACGATCCGATATTTTTTTGAATTGGTGCTCTGTTTAAAGATTTGCAAACTTATCCTTGTGTTCCAACCTTGTTTTCGGTAAACTTTCAGGATAATTATTTTGGATAAAAGTGATCATGGCTTCGCGTACATTGCAACGCAAATCAAAGGCTCTTGATGAATTAGAAGCACTCATCAAAAACCTGATCTCAATCGATCCGTCTTTATTTGTATCGGTAACCTGAACCACATTTACTCGTTTATCCCAAAGGGGATTAGTTGTTAAAAGCCTTGTTAACTCCTGGCGCAAGGGTTCAATCGGAATGGTATAATCCATATATAAAAACACGGTTCCGAGTAAATCTGCAGAAACCCTAGTCCAGTTTTGGAAGGGTTTTTCAATGAAGTAGGTAATAGGCAAAATCAATCTCCGCTGATCCCAGATACTCACCACAACGTAAGTCAGGGTTATTTCTTCCACTCTTCCCCATTCTCCTTCAACAATTAATACATCATCAATCCGGATAGGCTGTGTAAAAGCGATTTGAAAACCTGCCAGTAAATTTCCCAGAGATTTTTGTGCAGCGAAACCGATAATAATTCCACCAATTCCAACTCCCGTAAGTAAACCTGCACCGATTTTACGCATGCTTTCGAAACTCAACAAAATGATAGCGGCAGTAATTAAAATGATCAGCGAAACAATGAACTTTCTTACAAACTGGAGCTGTGTACGGATTTTTCTTTCCTTCAGATTATTTTCTTTATTGAGATCATATTTGAGATAAAAAAAGTCTTCCAGAACGTTAATCAACCTGATTAATATGAGTGCAAAAATTGCAGTAAGCGCAATTTCGAGCATTTTATCAAGGTGCAATCGAACCGACGCCGGCATCACCATTATATCAAGTGATGAATTTAATAAGAGCAAAGGAATGAACACCGCTATTGGCCTGCGAAGATGTTTAATGGTAGATTTTATAATCACAGAATCCCACCAGCGGGAAAGCATAATAAAGATTTTATGAATGATAAATTTAATAAGTAGTCCGAGTAGAATTGCGGCTATCCCAATAATTAAGTTCTTGATAAAAATAGGAATAGGATAACCGAAAAAATGGTCGAGATACTGCATAAAAGTAATTTGTTGGTTAAATATTAGCGCTTGCATTTATTTAACAACAACACTTATGCTTTGTTTCAGAAAGAAAAAATAGGCGAGATTAGGAGCGTTACACTTTAAAAGTTAGGAATCAACACAATGATCTAATCCCACATTTTTTACAGATTTGTCAAGTTGAGCTTGTCGAAACGCCAAAACGAATCTCCAACAAGCTCAGACTGACAAAAACTGGGAATAAGACTATTTAAATTTGTGCGACAAATTCTTTTATTGAAGCGCCAGGATTATTGGTTTTCATGAAGTTCTCGCCGATTAAAAAGCCATTGAATCCAGCGGTTTTCAGGTCTCTAATGGTTTCAGGATTGCTGATGGCACTTTCGGAGATTTTCAAAAATTCATCAGGAATACGATTAACCAAATCAAAAGAAGTCTGGATATCCACCGTAAAATCTGCCAGGTTTCTGTTATTGACGCCAATGGCATCCAAATTTGGACAAATACTTCTTTCCAGTTCCTCCAGGTTATGGACTTCCAACAAAACATTCAATCCTAAATTTTGTGCAAACTTGCCAAAATTATTAATTTGCTTTGGTGTCAGAATCGCTGCAATTAGTAAAATGATATCAGCACCCCAGGCTTTTGCTTCTAGAATCTGATATTCATCAATCATAAAATCCTTACGAAGAATGGGGATCTGATTTACCGCTCTTGCTGCTAAAATATCATCAGTTTTTCCGCCAAAAAAATCGACATCGGTTAACACAGACAGCGCAGATGCGCCAGCATTATTGTAGGCCTGGGTAACCTCCGCAACGTCAGCAACACCATTGATCAAACCTTTTGATGGCGAACGTCGTTTAAACTCTGCAATAATTCCGGTTCTTTCTTCAGCCAACAAAAACTCTTTAAAAGAGTAAGGCGTACGTTTAAAATGATCCGCCTTCTCTAAATCTTGTATGGAGATCAGTCGCTTTGCATCAGCAACTTCTTCTTTTTTCCGTAATACGATTTTATCTAAAATAGACCCCCCACCCCCTAAAGGGGGCTTTGAATATCCAGCACTCATAGCTTATTTTTATTGTTTTTCAATAGTTTACTTTTGTTTTTCAACGTTGCACATCATTCCCCCTTTAGGGGGCTAGGGGGTTGTCAACCAATTCTCCATCATCTGTTTACCATGCTCGGTCAGCACACTTTCAGGATGAAATTGTACCCCGCGAACATCCAGGCTTTCATGTCTCAAAGCCATTATCTCACTTTTGTGATCTCTGGCCGTAATCTTCAAACAAGATGGAAAATTCTCTTTACTCACTACCCAACTGTGGTAACGACCAACATTTATCGTTTGCGGACATTCCCAAAATAGTGGTTCATCGCCATCCACAACGGTAACTGGTGTAGCGATACCATGCATCGGTCTGCCCAAGTTTAATAGTGTTCCACCAAAAGCTTCAGCAATGGCCTGCTGACCTAAACAAACACCAAAAATACTCTTTGTTGGTGCATAAGTTTTAATTACATCTAATAATAATCCAGCCTCTTCAGGGATACCGGGCCCAGGTGAAAGCAAAATTTTATCATATTGCGCTACATCAGCCAGTTCGAATTTATCATTTCTCCAAACCACTGCTTCGTAACCCACCTCGTTAATTAAATGAACCAGGTTATAGGTGAAACTATCGTAGTTATCGATTACTAGAATAGCCTTTTTATCTTTATTTTCCATTGGTTAATTTTCTATTAAAATCCATCTTCCATCAAATGCCCTCGGCCATTTCTAAAGCCTTACGTAAGGCAGCAATCTTATTGTTCACTTCCTGCATTTCAGTTTCAGGAACTGAATCTGCCACAATACCCGCACCAGCTCGGTAATGCAGTTCGTTATTTTTACTCATAAACGTCCTGATCATGATGGCATGGTTGAAATCTTCGTTGAAACCCATGAAACCAATTGCGCCGGCATAAAAATTACGTCCCAGCTTTTCATTTTCATCAATTAATTGCATGGCTTTATATTTTGGCGCACCACTTAAGGTTCCTGCCGGATAAGTATCTGCAACCACATTAAACGCACTTACATTTTCCTGTAAATGACCACTTACTTTACTCACCAAGTGAATCAAATGCGAATAATATTGAACTTCTTTGAATGATTTCACTTCTACACGATTGCAATGACGGCTTAAGTCATTTCTGGCTAAATCTACCAGCATCACATGTTCGGCACTTTCTTTTGGATCTTGCTCTAGCTTTTTAGCCTGTTCTGCATCTTCGATATCATTCCCGCTACGTTTAAAGGTTCCGGCAATTGGAAAAATATTGGCCGTATTATTTTTAATGGTGATTTGTGCTTCAGGTGATGAACCAAAAAGCTTGAAATTTCCATAATCGAAATAGAACAGGTAAGGCGATGGATTAATCGATCTTAGACAACGGTAAACATTAAATTCATCACCAGAGAAAGCCTGTTTAAAGGCTCTTGACGGTACAATTTGAAATACATCACCACGATAAATGTGCTTTTGCAGTTTCTCTACCAGATCCATAAAGCCCTGATCGGTTAGATTCGAAGTTTCTTCCCCCCGAAGCTGGAATTTGTATTCAGGATAATTTTTATTCTGAATCAGGTATTCCATTTTTTCCAATCCTCCCTCTTCTTCTCCCTCAAAGGTATTTTTGAAAAGCGTGATTTCGTTTTTGAAATGATCGATCGCAATGATGTACCGATATAAATGGTATTGCATTTCTGGAATCTCTTCTCCCTCTGGAGTTTCAGAAGTGAATTGAATATCTTCAAAGTGCTGAACCGCATTCCAGGTGAAATAACCAAAAAGCCCGCTTGAGATAAATTTAATTTCAGGCAGTTCAGTTTCTTTAAACTTATCTTTAAAATCTGCAATCTCCTGCATGAGATTTTTGCTTTCTGTAATGCCAACGGTACCATCCGGAAAATATGTTTCTAAACGTTTTCCTTTTAAGATAATTCCCGCAACCGGATCGGCACAAACAAAACTCATTGAATTTTCTCTGCTATGATAATCTGAACTCTCCAGCAAAATACTGTTTGGATAAACATCACGTAAGCGAAGATAAATGCTCACTGGCGTGGTGGTATCGGCAAGTAGTTTTTTGTAAGTAGTATTTATTCTGTACATTTTTTTACGGTATTTCCGTCATTGCTTCGTGCCTCGCAGTGACGGGATTTATTATTAAAAATAAAAAGCCCGGCGTGTGGTTCTACGCCGGGCTTTAATGGTTCTTTAAGGTTTAGGTTGATAAAAATATTTTCCTCATACGCAGCCGGCGCAATTCTGTTTTGAATTACTTTGCCAAAGCCATGTATGTATATTGTTGATCATGAGCGACAAAAATATAAAGAATTTTGAATAATGGAAATATTTGTGAAATTTCCTGCAACACGTTCAATCCTAAAAAAAGGGAAATCTGCTTTTAAATCAGATTTCCCTTGTAAATTTTAAAATTTATTAATTAAATCTTTATCGAAACGCTATAAGAGCTACCAATAAATGCTTAATTTTTAAGATATCCCAAAAAATGATCTCCCTGGAACATTTTTTGTCATCACCAAAATAGAAACCACAATCAGCACCAAGGCCAATCCGAAGAAAATAGCAATATTACGATGTTTGTCTACAGCATCTGCCACTCTTTTCGATTTTGCATTACCAACAGTAATTAAAACAATGGCAACAATCATCATCGCGGTATGCTCAGCTTTAAAGTATCTGCCAATCGCATCGCTCATAGGCAATTTAGTAAGCGGACTTAAAAAATAAAGCACTAAGCCAATCAAAAACTGAATATGTGCACTAATTAGTGTAAACACATTTAATTTACGATTACCTTCTGTGTAAGTTTTTTTTCCAAACCAACCCGATAAAGCATTGATAACTGCAATTACTAATAAAATTAATACGATGTAGCGCCATCCAGAGTGCGCAGATTTTAAGATACTATACATTTTTATAAAATATGTTTGTCCAAAAATAGGGATTAATTGTAAAAAATAGGATATTCTACTCAACCAACGCTAATTTATATTAGTTTTAAACAAAATAAACCCCCAAACTGATCATGAAGAAAATTTTACTCGCTATTGCGATGGTATTTTCTACTACAATTATGTTTGCACAGCAAACTACCTTCCCTGTAAACGGCTCTTTTGATACGCGGCCAGGAATGTTTGCCTTTACAAATGCGACTATAGTAGTAAATGCCAACCAAACCTTAACAAATGCTACACTATTAATCAAAGGACAAACCATCCAGGCAGTTGGCGCTGGTGTTGCTGTACCTAAGGGTTATGTGGTTGTAGATTTGAAAGGAAAATTTATTTATCCCTCATTGGTTGATGCTTTTTCGAATTATGGAATTGCTGAAGCACCCGCCCAGGCCAGGGGCTTTGGCGGACAACGTCAATCTATTTTTGTTTCTACCAAAAAAGGTGCTTATGGCTGGAACGAAGCCATCAGACCCGAAACTTATGTGAAAAATATTTTCTCAGTAGATACCAAAAAAGCTGATGAATTGCGTAAGGTTGGTTTTGGAAGTGTGAATGTAATCAGTCGCGATGGCATTGCCCGTGGTGTTTCTGCAGCGGTAACACTGAATGAAGGCGCTGATAATGCAGTGATTCTGAAAGATCAAACCGCAGCCAATTACTCTTTCAACAAGGGAACTTCATCGAATGATTATCCTACTTCTTTAATGGGATCAATTGCTTTGTTGCGCCAAACTTATTACGATGCGCAATGGTATGGCAAACAAAAAGAGGAGTACAACATTTCATTAGATGAATTTGGGAAACAACAAACCATCCCTCAAATTTTTGAAGTTGATGGTTGGCAGAATGTACTTCGTGCTGATAAAATTGGAAAAGAATTTGGCAAGAAATTCATCATCAAATCTGGTGGCGATGAATATCAACGCATTAACGAAATCAAGGCAACTGGCGCAAGTTTGATCGTTCCAATATCTTTTCCAAAAGCATATGATGTAGAAGACCCTGCGGAAGCCAGAAATGTAACCTTATCACAAATGAAAGGTTGGGAATTGGCTCCAACCAATCCGGCAGCTTTAGAAAAAGCAGGTGTTAATTTTGCACTTACTGCCTTTGGTTTAGAAAACAGCCGCGATTTCTGGACGAATATCCGCACCGCGATTGAAAACGGTTTAACTGAGAAACAAGCTTTATTAGCGGTAACTACAATTCCTGCCAATTTATTGGGCATTGGAGATAAAGTTGGTTCACTGGAAAAAGGCAAAGTGGCTAATTTTTTAATTTCATCGGATAACCTATTCAAAAACGGCAATATCATTTTCGAAAATTGGGTACAGGGAAAACGCTTCATCGTTAATAAAATTGATGTGAGCGATATTCGTGGAACTTATAACCTCAATGTGGATGGCGCTGGCGCTTTAACTCTTAAAATCACCGGAACAGGTGGCGGCTCAACCGCTGCAATTGAAAGAACTGGCGTAGATAGCGTTAAAACTTCGGCTACTTTCACCAGAAGCGGCGACTGGGTAAGCATCAATTTCAATCTGAAGAAAAATCCGAAAGGCGATGTGCGTTTAAGCGGATACATTACTTCTGCCAACCCGATAACCATTAAAGGTGAATCTGCTTTGGCAGATGGATCTACAGGGAAATTTACCGCAACTTTTAAAGAGGCTGCGAAAGAAATGCCTAAAAAAGATGAGCCAAAGCCATCATTAGCGGTGGGTTCGTTAATTTATCCATTCACTGCTTTTGGTGCAACAGAATTACCAAAAGTGGAAACTGTTTTAATCAAAAACGGTACGGTTTGGACGAATGAAAAAGATGGCGTACTTCAAAATGCAGATGTACTATTAGAGAACGGAAAAATTAAAGCTGTAGGGAAAAACCTCTCTGCAGGTGGCGCAAAAGTGATTGATGCCACAGGCAAACACATCACTGCAGGTATTATCGATGAACATTCGCATATTGCTGGCGCTGGTGGTATTAATGAAGGCGCCCAATCTGTTTCTGCAGAAGTTCGCATTGCCGATATCATCAATTCGGAAGATGTAAATATTTACCGCCAATTGGCTGGTGGTGTAACCACTTCTCATATTTTACACGGTTCCGCAAATCCGGTTGGAGGTCAATCGCAACTGATTAAACTTCGTTGGGGTAAATCACCGGAGGAATTAAAGTTTGCTGGCGCTGATGGATTCATCAAATTTGCACTAGGAGAAAATGTGAAGCAAAGTAATTTTGGTACGGGTGCCCGTTTCCCGGTAACCCGTATGGGCGTTGAACAAACATTTGTGGATGAATTTACCCGTGCGAAAGAATATGAAAAAGCAATGAAAGTAAAAGGCAACAGCGTTCGCAGAGATTTGGAATTGGATGCGATCGTTGAAATCCTGAACAACAAACGCTTCATTACTTGCCACTCTTACGTACAAAGCGAAATCAATATGTTAATTCATGTTGCTGATAGCCTTGGTTTTAAAATCAATACTTTCACACACATTTTAGAAGGCTATAAAGTGGCTGATAAAATGAAAGCACATGGTATTGCGGGTTCTACTTTCTCAGATTGGTGGGCTTACAAAAATGAGGTTGCTGAAGCCATTCCTTATAATGGAAAAATTATGCACAATGTTGGCGTAACCACTGCTTTCAACTCTGATGATGCAGAAATGGCTCGTCACCTGAACCAGGAAGCCGGCAAATCAGTGCTTTACGGCAATGTTCCGGAAGAAGATGCTTTGAAATTTGTGACTTTGAATCCCGCACGTATGCTTCACATTGACGATAAGGTTGGGAGCTTAAAACCTGGAAAAGATGCCGATGTAGTGATTTGGACTGCTAATCCACTTTCAATTTACGCAAAAGCAGAGAAAACATTTGTTGACGGTATTGCATACTGGGATATTGAAAAAGATGCGCAGGTAATTAAAGCACAGCAAGCAGAAAAAGCCCGTTTGATCCAAAAAATGTTAGAAAGTAAAAGTAAAGGTGGCAGAATGCAACGCCCAATGGGAGATGCACCACGCTTGTACAATTGCGAAACTTTAGAAAATTATTCAGCAGAATTAACCGAGAAAGAACATGCACACTAACATGAAAACATATTTAATGAGTCTGGCTTTTTCGGCAACAAGCCTGATGTGTTTTGCCCAGGCAAACATTTCGCCAGCTAAAAAACAAACTAAAACCATCGCCATTACGGGTGCAACCGTGCACGTAGGCAACGGAACAGTGATTGAAAATGGCACCATTCTTTTCAGCAACGGAAAAATTATTTCGGTTACTGCAAACGGACAAATTCCACAAGATGATGTAAGCAGAATTGTTGCCACAGGAAAACACGTTTATCCGGGTTTTATTGCCGCTACAACCAATTTAGGTTTAACAGAAATTGAGGCGGTAAAAGCAACTTTGGATTTTCAGGAAATCGGCGATTTCAACTCGCACATTCGCTCTATTGTAGCTTACAACACCGATTCAAAGGTTCCGGCAACATTACGTAGCAATGGCGTATTAATGGCACAGCCCACTCCACAGGGCGGAACGGTATCTGGAAGTTCATCAGTAGTTCAACTGGATGCCTGGAACTGGGAAGATGCAGCCATAAAAACTGATGACGCCATGCACATGAGCTGGCCGGTTACACCACGTTTCAGAGGTGGGTTCGGTGGCTTCGGCAGACCGCAAATGTCGCCTGAAGCATTAGCTGAAAGAACCCAAGCTGCAATTGCGCAGTTAACTTCTTTTTTCGCAGAAGCAAAAGCCTATTCAGAAATGGGCAAACCTGAGGTAATCAATAATCGCTTCGATGCCATGAAAAAAGTTTTCTCTGGCGAGGAAAAGTTGTTTATCACAGCTGATAGTCAAAAAGATATTGTTGCTGCTGTAAACTTCGCCAAGAAATTTGGCATCACACCCGTAATCACCGGCGCTGATGAAGCTTATTTAGTTGTCGATTTCTTAAAAGAAAATAATATCAGTTTGGTGGTAAAACAGCCTCACGCCTTGCCAAACAACAATGATGATGACGTAAATATGCCGTATAAAAATGCTGCTGTTTTGGCTAACGCCGGTTTAAATGTAGTATTAAGCATCGATGGTTATTGGCAACAACGGAACCTGCCTTTTATGGCCGGAACAGTTACCGCTTGGGGTTTGGATAAAGAAAAAGCATTATCTACCATTACCCTTAACGCCGCAAAAGTAATGGGCGTTGATAAAATTACAGGAAGCATTGAAACAGGAAAAGATGCTACTTTCTTTATTTCTGCCGGAGATGCTTTGGACATGAGAACCAACAAAGTGGAACAGGCATTTATTCAGGGAAGAGATATCAATCTGGATAATTTGCATAAACAGTTGGATAAGAAGTTCAGCGATAAGTATACAGCTGATAAAAAGTAGGTTCACAATAAGTTAACAGGAACGGCCAATATTAATTTATTGGCCGTTTTTTATTTAACATCAATCCCTAAATCAAACAATTTATAAATCATTTAATAACATAAAATCGAATTTAGCTTAACACTACAACTACAATTTTGCATCATAAAAATCAGAACTAATCATGATGAAACCTGCATGCGCATCAAACAATATTCTGCGAGCTCATGCAAGCTTCATAACCTATTAAAAAATCAAACAATGATGAAAAATTTACTAGTTGCAATGATGCTACTATTGTCTTTTGCTACCCATTCTGCAATTGCACAAACCACGCAAGCATCCATATCCGGTATTGTAACGGATGAACAAAAGAAACCGATTCCTGGAGTTTCCGTTCAAATTAAAAACAATTCAACTGGTTTTACCACCAGAACATCTACCAATGCGCAAGGCGAATACACTTTTAAAGAACTTCCATTAGGTGGGCCATATACAGTAAAAGCCATTTACATCGGTTATGCTGAACAAAATAGAACCGGTTTTATGCTAAACCAGGGTGATGCTGTAAAAATCGCCATCAACATGCAAGAAACTTCTCAGAACCTGGGTGGCGTTGAGGTTAATGGTTCTGCCCTAAGAAATAAGGCACAACAGTTTGGCGCTTCAACAGAGATCTCATCAAAAACAATGAATCTATTGCCGGTAAACGGACGTAACTTTTCTAGTTTGACGGATCTATCGCCTTTGGCTGGTCCAGGTGGTATTTCCGGACAGTTAGGTTCATCTACCAACTTTACCATTGATGGTATGACTGCAAAAAACCCAACTTCATCTGGAAGTACAACCAGCAGAAGCGGTGCACCCTACTCTATTTCAATTGAAAGTGTTCGTGAATTTAAAGTAGTAACCAACCAATACGATGTGAGTTTAGGCCGATCCGGAGGCGGTACAATCAGTGCAGTAACGAAATCAGGAACAAACGAAACTACAGGTAGTGCGTTTGCTTACAACAGAGCAGATTTTTTAGCCAGTAGTTACGATATCAGAGGTAACAAAAGAGTAAACGATTTCTCTACTTATCAATATGGATTTAGTTTAGGTGGACCAATCATTAAAGATAAATTACATTATTTTGCTGCCTGGGATCATCAAAGAGATTCTCGCCCTTTACTAATTGCAGATATTAATTCAGAAGCAGACGAAGCCCGATTTAATATCACAAACAACACCTTAAACAACTTTTTAGCTGTTGCCAGAAACAAATATGGTGTGGCTAACTCACCACAATTTGGATCTTTTTCTAAGAAAAGAGGTACAGATGCAGGCTTTCTTCGTTTAGATTGGCAAATTGATGAGAAAAATTTATTAACCGTTAGGGACAATTATACCAACGACAGAAATCCATTAGGGTTAGCAGATAATACCGGAATTAACTTTTACGAAAGTTACGGCAACGATAAAAATGTTGATAATAGCTTATTGGCTACCTTACGTTCGACCATTAGCAGCAAGGTTACCAATGAATTAAAATTACAACATTTGTATACCTACCAGGCCAGCACGCAAAATGATGAATTAGGTTTTGCCATCCCTAGAGCTGTTGTTTCTAACTTAGAATCGATCACTCCTAGTGGCAGTCGGTTCGCTGCAGTTCAAATTGGTGGACATCGGTTCGGACAGGAGGGTTTTACCAATAACGTTCTGCAATTGGTAGATAATTTTTACTATAACACAGATAAGATCAAATATACTTTTGGTGTAGACATCATGTACACTCATGCGAAATCATTGTATGGTAGTGAAGTTAACGGTCGATTTACATTTAACAGATCGGGTACGGGAGCAACTGCGCAAACAGCCTTACAAAACTTCGATAATTTAATTCCCATCAGCTATTACAGAGAAGTTCCTTTAGTTGATGACCCAACCGTAATTGGCAAGCTATGGAATACAGCAATTTATGGTCAAATGCAAACCAAATTGGGAAAAGGCTTAGACTTTACCGGTGGTTTACGTTTAGATTATAGCAAATATCCAACTTCGCCACTTAACCAACAACTGTTTGATGCCATTGGTGTAAGAACAGATCACAAATTAAAGCAGTTTTTAATTCAACCTCGTATTCAGTTTAACTGGGACGTGAATGAAAAACATACCGACTATATTCGCTTAGGTGCCGGAATTTTCGGATCAGATGTGAACAATTATGTAACCATTAATAACCTAACGTTTGATGGTAAACACTTCGCTACAGTTGACGTTACTGGAACCGGCGTGCCTACTCCAAACTTTATTGGTTACAGAAATGGAACTGCAACAGCACCAACTTTACCAGGATTACAAATCCCTACCATCAATACTTACGCGGAGGACGCTAAAATACCAGTTGTGTATAAAGCCAACTTATCGTATAATAAATTAATAAATGATAAAATAAGAATAGGTATTACGGGTTACGCTACATTAGCACGTAACAACTACATGTATGTGGATAGAAATATGGTTGCCAATCCATTCTTCACATTATCAAATGAAGGGAATAGAGGTGTGTATGTACCTGCGAATACAATTATTGCTGGTAATGGTACTACGGATTGGAAAACAGGCCGCTTAACCAATGCATTCGGTAGGGTGTTAGAAATGAACAGTAAAGGTAAAGTAAATCAATTTGCCGTTGTTGTAGATGGTACCTGGAAATACTTTAAAGATGGAGAAATTTCGGCAAGTTTTACCTGGAATGATGCAAAAGACAATACGTCTTTCAATGGTAATGTAGCCAACTCAGCTACCCTATCATTACCAGTGGTAGATGACCCAAGAAACTTAAACAACATGACTTATTCAAACGGTCAGTTCAGAAACAAAGTGGTAGTTTATGGAACACTACCATCATTCTATGGCATTAAGGCAGGTATCCGCTATTCTGGAATCGGTGGCACGAGATATAGTTTATTATCTGGTGGAAATACCAATGGTGATTTTGTAGCCACTAACGATTTGGCGTATATTTTCAATACATCAAATACAAGTGTACCAGCGGCACTTAGAACTGCCTTACAAACATTATTGGCAAATGGCGACGCAAGCCAAAGCTTAAAAGATTATATCACAAAATACGAAGGTACTTTTGCGGAACGTAATGGTGGTATCAATGGCTTTTATGGTACGTTCGATTTAAGATTAGCCTATCAGTTTAAATTTGGCTCAAATAAGAAACAAAGCCTGGAAATTTCGGGCGACTTATTTAACGTAGCTAACTTGTTTAAGAAAACCTGGGGTACATCAGAAACTTTAGGTACGCAAGCACTTTATGCGGTTACTGGTTTTGACCCTGCAAGTTCGAACTATAACTATCGTTTAAATAACACAGGTGTTGTCATTCCAACAGGTAATCCATGGCAGGCACAAATTGGTTTGAGATACGGATTTTAGTCATCGCAAGATAGGCTGTATCTTTCCGAAAAGTCATAAAAAAAGGGAATGGGTTTTTATCCATTCCCTTTTTTTATGTTTGCATTACAAACAACAAAACTTTAATGGGATTATTATTAGACTACCTGAAAAACCACAAGTGGATTGTGGTTCTGGCGTTATTGCTTGCAGGTTTAAATATTGGCTTTTCACTTTTAGATCCATATATCACCGGCAGGATTTTAGATCGTTTTATTAACCAAAAAGATAAATTAACCTATAGCCAATACCTTTGGGGCTCTTTAGGATTAATCGGACTAGCCATTGGCGCAGCAATGATTTCGCGTGTGGCCAAGAATTTTCAGGATTATTTTACCAGCGTTATCGTTCAAAAAGTGGGCGCTAAGATGTATGCCGATGGTTTGCAGCATTCTTTAAAATTACCTTATCAGGTTTTTGAGGATCAGCGCAGTGGTGAAACTTTGGGCATCTTGCAAAAGGTGCGTTTGGATTCTGAAAAATTTATCACCTCTTTCATCAGTATCTTATTTGTGAGTTTGATTGGGATGATTTTCGTTATCGTATACTCTGTTTCCATCAGTTATAAAGTCACATTGGTTTATTTTACAGCCATCCCAATCATCAGTTTTGTAAGCTGGTTTTTAAGCCGTAAAATCAAAGCCATTCAACGCTCTATTGTTGGCGAAACTACTGCTTTAGCGGGTTCCACTACAGAATCTTTGCGGAACATTGAGCTGGTAAAAAGTTTGGGTTTGGCCGATCAGGAAATTGAACGTTTGAACAAAACCACCTATAAAATTTTAGGTCTGGAATTGAAGAAAGTGAAATATGTGAGAAGCATGAGCTTTGTTCAGGGAACCACTGTAAATTTAGTGCGAAGCACGATGATCTTAGTTTTGTTGCTGCTTATTTTCGATAACGACATTACTGCAGGTCAGTATTTAACTTTCCTTTTTTATTCATTCTTCCTTTTCGGTCCATTGCAGGAATTGGGAAACGTAATTTTGGCCTGGCGTGAGGCAGAAGTTTCTTTAGGCAATTTTAAAAAGATTTTGAGTACGCCAATTGATAAGAAACCAGTAAACCCGATCTCTATTCAAAAGATAAAAGATTTAACTTTTAGTAATGTTGGTTTTAAACACCAAACTGCGAACAGAAACGCATTGGAAAACATTTCATTTAAAACGCAAAGCGGACAAACCATCGCATTTGTTGGTCCATCAGGGGCAGGAAAATCTACCCTGGTAAAGTTATTGGTGGGTCTTTATCCAGCTAAGGAAGGTAAAATTTTATACAACGGCACACCAAGTGATGATATTGATTTAGATGCTTTGCGTGAGAAAATTGGTTTTGTAACGCAAGATACTCAGCTATTTTCCGGAACAATCAGAGAGAACTTACTTTTTGTAAATCCAACCGCAACTGATGAAGAGTGTTATAAAGTATTAAATCAAGCTGCTTGTCAAACCCTATTGGCTAGAGCAGATAAAGGTTTAGATTCGTTAATTGGTGAAGGCGGTGTTAAAGTTTCCGGAGGTGAAAAGCAACGCTTATCAATCGCCAGAGCATTACTTCGTCAGCCAGATATATTGGTTTTCGATGAGGCGACATCCTCATTGGATTCAATTACGGAAGAAGAGATTACAAAAACCATTCGTTCGGTTTCCAATCTTACCGACCACATGACGATTTTAATTGCCCACCGTTTATCAACCATTAAACATGCTGATGTAATTTACGTGTTGGAGAAAGGCCGCATTATCGAGCAAGGATCACATGAAGCCTTAATCGCTCAAAATGGATTATACCAAGCCATGTGGCGTCAACAAATTGGCGAAAGAATTGTTGAAGTATAATAAAACTTCATCCTATGTTAGTAGCACAAATTGAAAGCAACGAAATCGGTATAATTATTATAATCGGTGCCATCCTTTGGCTGGCACTAATTTTAACTGCGCTTTATCATATATCACGGAACAAAACCATGCTTTTCCCCGTAAAAGCATTATGGTTTATCATCATATTACTTGCGCCTTTTTTAGGCTCAATAATTTACTTGATCTGGGGGAAGAACAGAAAATTTTGATCTAATAATCAGCTACAAAATAAGAATTTGGAAAGCAAGGTCAGTATTTTTTAGGTTGGTTTCTGTCCCGCTGTGCCATCGGGTTTAGTTCGCACAGTCATTCGCTTTTTTGATCGTATTGCCTACCCAACGTAAAATAAAGTGCTCTAGGCTTTCTAAGCTTGCGCTCGTTTGTAACGAGCGCACCAATAACTTAACGATTCCATCGTTTTTAGCAGAATAGTGTCCTAAATAAACCTGACTGAACGGGAATACTTTTAAAACAGCAATAGCCTTGAATAAGCTTTTATGCTGAGGCACGAAGCATCTGCAACCGATGAAACAAAATGCTTCGTGCCTCAGCATGACAATTGTTTTTAAAAGATTGGAGGAAAGGCAGGAACAAACTTAAATATATGCAGGATTCAGCTTTCCAATAACTACTAAACTTTCGCGGTTTTTTGCTTGCGCTCATCTCTATCGATTGCACTACAGCACAACGATTCCATCGCTTTTGCTTGCGCTCACTTCTAACGATACAGCACAACAATTTTTGCTTGCGCTCGTTTGTAACGAGCGCACCAATAGCTTTACGATTCCATCGTTTATCAGCAGAATATTGTCCTAAATAAACCTGACTGAATGGAAATACTTTTAAAACAGCAGTAACCTTGAATAAGGTTTCATGCTGAGGCACGCAGCATCTGTAACCGATGAAACAGATGTTTCGTGCCTCAGCATGACAGTTGTTTTTAAGAGATTGGAGGAAAGGCAGGAACAAACTTAAATATAAGCAGCAGTTGGCTTTCCAATAAATTCTGCTCTAAGCTTTCGCGGTTTGTTCGTTTATATCCTGCAAGCTTAACTTTGTTAATGATTTTGTCTTTAGCCACGTAATTCCTGCGATGGCAATGGTCATACTGCCGCCAAAAACTACTGCAGGAACCAGCCTCATATATTTCGCCGTTAAGCCTGATTCAAATTCACCAATTTCGTTAGATGAGCCGATGAACATACTGTTTACAGCCGATACACGACCACGCATATGATCTGGCGTAAGCAACTGCATAATCGTTTGCCGGATAATTACGCTTACACTATCAAACGACCCCTCGAGAAATAAAAAGAAAAGGGTGAGGTAGAAGTTTCTTGAAAGTCCGTAGCAAATGATGCTCAAACCAAATCCTGTAACAGCAATTAACAGGTTTCGCCACGGTTTTCCCATTGGAGAAAATCTGGTCATTAAGAGCATGGTGATGACTGCACCAGAAGACGCCGCACCCCTCATCATGCCCAATCCGAAAGACCCTAAATGGAATACATCTTTTGCAAAAATTGGAAGCAAGGCTACAGCACCGCCAAAAAACACAGAAAACAAATCCAAACTCATGGCCCAAACCATCATTTTGGTTTTGAATACAAACTGAATTCCCTCCTTTAAACTGTGAAAAATATTTTGTGTGGGCGCAAACGTTGCTGGGTGTTTTTTAAATGTGAAGATGCAGATTAGCGATACCGATACTAAAAATACAATTACACTGTAAGCTGCAGTAATTCCCCAAAGCCAGTTGATCAATCCTCCTAAAAGCGGACCAATAATGGTAGCCAATTGCCAGCTACTGCTATTCCAGGTACTTGAATTAGGATAAAGTTCTTTAGGGATAATATTGGCCATTAATGAAAAGGTAGCGGGCCCGAAAAAACCTCTCGCTAAACCGATACAAAAAACCAAACCATACATAATCAGCACGATGAGATCTTCTTTCAAATGCAGGTATTTACTGGTAATGATAAGCATCAGCACCGACGCCAGCCAAACGCCTGAAAATATCTTAATCAGCAAACCACGCTTTTCGCTTTTATCGGCAATGTAACCGCCGTAAAGCGCAATACCAATTGCAGGAATGGCCTCACATAAACCAACCAGACCAAGCTTTAATGGATCATGCGTTAGCTCATAAATATGATAACCGATTACCACAGCCTGCATTTGGTAAGCAAGTGTGAAAAAGAAACGCATGCCTAAAAACGACCTAAATTCTTTAAAGCGAAGCGCTGCAAAAGGATCTTGTTTAACAATTACGGGGTTGGAGTCTGAATCTGCCACTGGAAAATATTTTTGCAAAACTAAGGTTTGAAAAATGAAAACCACAATGGAATTAGATTCGCATGAGAAACGTTACCTGGGAATGATATTAAGAAATCTTATCGAAAGAAATTCCACGCTCCAGTTTTTGGAGATGTGCCTTTAACATGGCATTTTCTGGCTTCTCCAATTGAGGATCTTCAGAAAAAATCTCGATAACAGTATTCCTCGCCTCTGATAAAATAACTTGATCTTTTGCCAAATCTGCCAGTTTTAAATCCAGCACTCCACTTTGTTGTGTTCCAGTAATATCGCCTGGACCCCGAAGCTGTAAGTCAATTTCCGATATTTCGAAACCATTGTTGGTACGCACCATGGTTTCTAAACGTACTTTACCTTCTTTACTCAGTTTATTTCCACTCATTAAAATGCAAAAAGATTGTTCTGCACCCCTACCCACTCGTCCACGTAATTGGTGCAATTGAGAAAGTCCGAAACGTTCGGAGTTTTCAATGACCATAACGGAAGCGTTTGGAACATTAACACCAACCTCAATAACCGTTGTGGCGACCATAATCTGTGTTTTCCCTTCAATAAACTGTTGCATTTCAAACTGCTTATCGGCGTTTGGCATTTGTCCGTGTACAATGCTGATCTGATAATCAGGGCGAGGAAATTGGTAACTTAATTGCTCTACTCCCGCTTCCAAATGCAAGAGATCGAGTTTTTCACTTTCTTTAATCAGCGGATAAACAATGTAAACCTGTCGGCCTTTAGCAATTTCCTGTTTCATAAAACCGAACATGCGAAGTCGCTGACCTTCAAATAAATGCTTGGTTTCAATTGGTTTTCTTCCCGCAGGCAATTCATCAATAATCGAAACATCCAGATCGCCGTATAAAGTCATGGCCAGGGTTCGTGGAATAGGTGTTGCTGTCATCACTAAAATGTGTGGCGGGATGATGTTCTTGCGCCAAAGTTTTGCCCTTTGTTCTACCCCAAACCGATGCTGCTCATCAATTACCACCAAGCCCAAGTTTTTAAACATTACTTTATCTTCAATGAGTGCGTGAGTACCAATCAAAATATCGATTTCGCCGTTTTCCAGCTGCTCATGCAAAATGGTTCTTTCTTTCTTCTTGGTATTTCCGGTAAGAATCGCAACTTTAACCAAATCATCGGTTACCAATTCCGTAATGGAAGCATAATGTTGACGGGCTAGAATTTCCGTTGGAGCCATCATACAAGCTTGGTAGCCGTTATCATTTGCCAAAAGCATACTCATGAGTGCCACGGCAGTTTTACCGCTTCCTACGTCGCCCTGCACAAGCCGATTCATTTGAACACCCCGCTGGGTATCGATCCTGATTTCTTTAACAACGCGTTTTTGTGCATTTGTTAGTTCAAAAGGCAGAAACTCTTTGTAAAAACGGTTTACTTTCTCTCCAACTTTATCAAACCTGGCCCCTTTAAATTTTAATTGCCTTAACTGTTTATTGTGAAGCAACTGCAACTGAATGTAAAACAATTCCTCGAACTTGAGCCTACGCTGAGCGGCGTTTAAATCTTTTTCATTTTTTGGGAAATGAATATTTAAAAGCGCCATCCTCTTGTCTGGCAGCTGGTATTTATCGATAATATATTGTGGCAAATTATCAGCAACCTGCGGAATTACCTGATCTAATAAACCGGCAATCAGTCGCTGAATTCCTTTAGAATCGAGCGTAAATTTTTTGAGCTTTTCTGTAGAACTATAAATAGGTTGCAGGGTTAAGTTTCCACGACCAACAGATCTGTTTTGATACAACTCCATTTCCGGATGTGAAATACTAAAGGTGCCATTAAAAAGCGTTGGTTTTCCAAATGCTACATAGGCTGTTCCGACAGTAATATGGTCTTCAACCCATTTCAGACTTTGAAACCAAACCAACTCCATGATGCCCATTTCATCTTTAAAAACAGCTACAATGCGTTTTGTTCTTTTATCGCCAATTACCTTTTTACTAATCACACGACCAATAATCTGGATATATTGTGAATCGGGGTGGATCTGATTAATCTTGAAATACTTTGTACGGTCAATGTAGCGAAAGGGATAATGCGCCAGCATATCTTGAAAGGTAAAAAGACTTAAATCTTTCTTCAAAACATCTGCACGACTTGGCCCTACGCCTTTTATAAACTCGATAGGGGTATCTAGAATCGATTGGTACAAATTCTTTATGCTTTCTTGTAAACAATGCGCTGTAGCAATTGCGCATTAAAAATAACGATAGACAACAGTAAAAGCAAATAGGCAAAAAGCTGATGCACATCTATCTCTTCTTTGAAATAGAAAAATGCAACGGTAAAAGCTACTATAGGATTTAAATAGATTAAGATACCGAGCGCAGATGATGGCATTCCCAGTAAAGCATAAGCATTTAAAAACAGGGGAATAATGGTAAATACAATTGCAATTAAGAAAATATGTATCCAAAAGAATGAATCAGTAGGAAAAACATTCGAGTTACTTAAGTAGGCAGGCAGCATCATCAATCCTGATAATATAAGCTGAATGCCTAAAAAATTGAACTTATCAATATTCTTAATAACCTTTAAAACAATAACATAAACCGCATAAAAAGCAGCAATTAGAATTGCCCATAACACTTCCTGCAACGAACCCGTGGCAAGAAGCACAATGCTTACAAATGCCACAACAAGTGCAGCAACTTTGGCTTTTGTTAACTGTTCTTTCAAGATGATAAAACCGCATAGTGCCGTTAATAACGGGCAAACCATATACGCAAAGGCCGCAGCTTTTAAGCTTACACTATTTACAGCATAGATATAAGTAAACCAATTCCCAGTAATTAAAATCGCAGATAATATGGTTAGCGCTAAAAGCTTAACCTTTTTATTGGGCGTTAACGCTTTAAAGAATTCAATATCTTTGTTAAGCGCTGATCTTCTAAAGAGTAGAATAATGCCCCACACCACAACAATGGAAACGAATATTCGATAATACAATATCTCCTGTGGAGGAAATCCTTTAATGTTTCGCAAAGGAATTGACATTGTACCCCAAATGATATACGGGATAATGCCAGCCAGGAAATATTTACTCTTGCTGCTCGCCAAAATTTATGCTACAATGGCAATAACAGAAATTTCTACATTTACATTTTTTGGTAATACAGATACCTGCACCGTTTCGCGGGCAGGAAAATTTGCGGTAAAATATTGCCCGTAAATTTCATTTACTTGCCCAAAAGTACCCATATCACTCAAAAAAATAGTTGACTTCACAACGTGATCAAACGTTAAACCAGCTTCCAATAATACTGCTTTAAGGTTTCGCATTACCTGATGGGTTTCTTCTTCTATATTGATGAGGTTAAGCTCTCCATTTTCAGGGTTGATTGCTACCTGGCCTGATACGAATAAAAAGTTACCTGCTTGTACAGCCTGGCTATATGGTCCAATTGGAGCTGGAGCATTTGTTGTGGTGATGATTTGTTTCATAATAAAAATAATTATTTAGCAAGCCATTGAATAAGCTTGTAGAGGATACCTGCCAGAAAAACTGTTATTGCCAATGCATTAATGAAATGCATAATCTTAATATTGATATTATCTGGCCTGTTCGGATCTTTTTTCCTGAAGAAGTACATGCTACAAACTTAATTAAAAAGCTTAATTCAGAAAATTAAAAGGCATAAAAAAAGTCCCGATTTGCATCGGGACTTTTTTTTAAACTTTATATTGAAATACTAGTTTCTAGCAGTTTCAACACGACGGTTTTGGATACGACCTTCTTCAGTATCGTTAGAAGCAATTGGATTAGCTTCACCTAAACCTTTAGTAGCAACTTGACTAGCGTTAACACCAGAGTTTACTAAGTAAGTTTTAACAGAATTTGCTCTGTCTTTAGATAATTTCAAGTTATATGCAGCAGTACCTTCGCTTGAAGCGTAACCGTTTACAGTTACTTTACCACCGTTTTCACGTAACACTGAAGATAATTTATCTAAAGTTGGATAAGATTCAGTTTTTAATACTGATGAGTTGAAATCGAAACCGATTTTTTCGAAACCAGTTACGTTTGATGAATCAGCAGCAGCAGTGAATTTAGGAAGTGGACATCCTGAACCATCAACAGCAGTACCTGCAGGAGTTCCTGGGCATTTGTCGAATTGATCAGCAACACCATCACCATCAGTATCTTTTTTCAAATCTTCAACAGATTTTTCTACGTTAGATACACGGTTTTTCAATGCTTCAACTTCTTGACGTAAAGTTGGATCTTTTAACTCATCGTACATTGTAGCTAATGGGTTAGACCACTCTAAGCTTGGTTTTGCAGAAGAACCTAAAGAGAATTCTAAACCAGCGTAACCGTAAGAGAATTTATCTTTAGTAGTACCTTTAGCATAAACTCCATCAAAGTTATCAGCATCAACAAAGTTCATAGTGTAACCTAAGTTAAAGTTAACACGCTCAGAAACTTTGAATTTAACACCAGCACCAACTGGGATATAGAAACCTTTTACGTAATCTTTTGGAGAATCGTGTCTGTCATCAGCAGGGCCTAAAGCTCTACCTTTCCAGTCAACAACATTTCCGTTAGTATAAGTTACTTTTGGAGCATAAGCTAAATAACCAGCACCGGCAGTTAAGAAGAAACCTACTGAGTTCTCACGACGTAAGAAATCGATAGAACCTAAATTAACAACACCACGTAAATCTACAGCATATTGTAATTCAGTTTCAAACTCTCTAACAGTTGAAGTTGGAGAAAGAACAGAATTGTTTGTTCCTGAAACTTTACCACGAACACCAGCTAATTCTAAAGCGAAAGAGTGACCTAATTGTTTACGGATATTTAAACCGTAACCTAAGTTCACATCCCATTTGTCAAAATCATTAGTACCACCAATAGCAATAACAGGAGCTAACACACCAGCATTAACACCAATTGACCAGGTTCTGTACTGTCCTCTTCCACCAAATACCTTGGTTGAAGAAGTTGTTGCAGGAGCATCTTGAGCGACAGCAAGAGTAGCAACTCCTGTTAATGCCACTAAAGAAAGCGCAACACTTTTCTTTAAAGTAGAATAATTCATAATCTTTTTTTCTTTTTAAGGGTAAACAATCTAATTGATTAATTTTTTAGTAATGGCAAAATTAAACAAAATTTTAAATTTTCAAACTTTTATACAAACTCTGTTCCAAACTTCGCTGTGATTAATGATTTTCTTACATTTGGCCATCACCTTGTTAAAATTGCATTTATTATGAAATATTCCCAAATTGATCAGAACCTCTTTATCTTAAATAGAAAAAACTTCGTTAAAAAGCTAGAAAACAATTCGTTAGCACTATTTAATGCAGCTGATGAGTTCCCAAGAAGTGGCGATCAGAACTATATCTTTAAGCAAAATCCTGATTTATTTTATTTATCTGGTATTGACCAGGAACAGACTATATTACTGCTATATCCCGATTGTCCTAATCCTTTGTACAGAGAAGTCCTGTTTTTAAGACAGACAAACGATTACATCAAAGTATGGGAAGGCTACAAGTATACGAAGGAACAAGCAAAAGCTGCTTCTGGCATTGAAAGCATTTATTGGCTGGAAGATTTTGATAATATTTTGCACAGCATTGTCCACTATGCAGAGAATATCTATCTTAATACAAATGAAAACGACCGGTATGCACATACTGTTCCCTATCGCGACATTCGTTTTATCGAGCAGATGCGATCGAAGTATCCATTACATCACTATGAGCGGTCAGCGCCAATCATGCGTGAATTAAGAGCAGTTAAGTCGGACGTAGAAATTGAATTAACCAAAAAAGCTTGTTCCATTACCCGCGACGCTTTTGTTAGGGTATTGAAATTCACCAAACCAGGTGTGAAAGAATACGAGATTGAGGCAGAAATTATACACGAATTTATCAGGCAAGGTGGTACAGGGCATGCTTATACTCCAATTATAGCATCTGGCCATAACGCCAACATCCTTCATTATAATGATAATAATCAAACTTGTAACGATGGCGATGTAATTTTATTTGATTTTGGTGCAGAATATGCCAATTACAATGCCGACATGAGCCGGTCGATTCCTGTTAATGGCAAATTCACTGCAAGGCAAAAAGAAGTGTACAACGCTGTATTGCATGTAATGAAAGAGGCAACCAAATTAATAGTTGCCGATACAGTATGGAATACTTATCACGAAGAAGTTGGTGAGATAATGACGGAGCAGCTTATTAATCTTGGCCTGCTTACCACTAATGATGTAAAAAACCAAAGCAAGAACTATCCAGCTTATAAAAAATATTTCATGCATGGCACCTCCCATCACCTTGGTATCGATGTTCATGATTTTGCCGGAAGATATACGCCATTTGCGGCAGGTAACATTTTAACAGTTGAACCTGGAATTTATATCCCTGAAGAAGGCTTGGGTATCCGACTCGAAAACAATATTTTGATTACTTCAAGTGGTAATATAGATTTAATGGCAGATATCCCTGTAGAAGCTGAAGAGATCGAAAGCATCATGAATAGCTAGCGGTTTAGTGGGCTGATCACATGATTGATTTTTGGGCACTGATCCAACAAAATCAGTTACAATTTCACAAACTCTTCTGCAAACCGATAAACATTAAAATCATCTTTTACTAAGGCTGCCTGAATATTTTCTTGCAGCCTTTTTTTGTCCACTGCCATCATCTTCTGATTTTGTATAATCCTCCAGGCTTTCTCTGCAAAAAGATGAACTTTCCGCTCATTTGTCATTTCAACTGGTTTCAGTATCCATTTACATAATTCTGTCACACCAGTATTTTTATCAGCGACAGTTTTTAATACCGGAATAGACTTGAGCCCTTGGTGGACGGTTTTTTTTAGGTTATTGGCGAAGGTATCGGCTCCATCACGGTCAGCTTTATTAATCACAAAACAATCTGCTATCTCCATTAAGCCAGATTTAATGTGCTGCACTTCGTCACCCGATTCGGGAACTAAAACCACAATCGTTTTATCAGCCAGGCCAGCAATTTCCACTTCAGATTGCCCAACACCAACCGTCTCAACTAAAATGATGTCGAAATTTGAAGCCTTCAATACATCGACCATTTCAATGGTTTTCGCCGAAATACCACCCAGTGCACCTCTTGTAGCCAGCGAACGGATAAATACTTTTGGATTGTTAAACTGTGCCGCCATCCTGATCCGATCTCCAAGCAAGGAACCAAAATTGAATGGCGAGGTCGGATCTATCGCCAATATTGCCACCCGTTTATTTGCAGCAGTAAAATGATTGGTAATAGAATTAACCAAAGTACTTTTTCCTGCTCCTGGAGGCCCTGTAATTCCAATAACAATATTTTTTGCACGTGGATTCAAATTTTTTAATATCTGATCCGCCGGTGCAATATTATTTTCAACGAACGTAAGTGCCCGGGCCAAAATCTTGTAATTGCCTTGTTTTACTTCGCTCAAAATGGATAGATGGGTATTCATCAATAAAACTATCTTTGTACAAATTAACAAAATAATAAACCACAAAGCGCACAAACCTTTGTCCCGAATGAAAGTTACCGGATTTACTTTTTTGAGAAACGCAGTTGTAAATGACTACCCTGCAAAAGAGGCCATTCTTTCTGTGCTGCCCTTGTGCGATGAGTTTGTAATTGCATTGGGTAATTCGACCGATGAAACCGCAGAACTGGTTCAAAATATCGATCCAAAAATCAGAATTATCGATACCATATGGGATGAATCTATCCGCGAAGGCGGAAGAGTTTTTGCTGATGAAACCAACAAAGCCATCGCCGCAATTTCTGCTGACACGGATTGGATGATTTATATTCAGGGCGATGAAGCCATTCATGAAGACTATCTTCCAATAATTAGGAAAGAAATGGAGCTGGAGTTGGAGAATAAACAGGTAGAGGCGCTCTTATTAAAATACAAACACTTCTATGCTTCTTATGATTACCTGGCTGAATCAAGAAGGTGGTATCGAAGAGAGGTTAGAGTCATCAAAAATTTGCCTGGTGTGCACTCCTATCGTGATGCGCAAGGTTTTCGTATCAATGACAGAAAGCTGAGGGTAAAATTGATAGATGCTTATATTTTTCATTATGGCTGGGTAAAACCACCACAAGGGCTTCAGGGCAAAGTGCGAAATTTCAATCAATTTTATCAAACGGAAGAATGGATTGAAGAGAACTATCCGGTTCAGGAAACCTTTGATATGCGTAATGCAGATCGCCTGGTGCATTTTAAAGGGAGCCATCCAAAAGTAATGACACCCAGAATCGGGGCGGCTAACTGGAAGTTTGAGAAAGATCTGACTAGGGAAACGCCAAAAATGAATTTCAGGAGAAGGCTATTGCAAAAGATAGAAGATTTAACCGGGTTACGCTTATTTGAGTATCGAAATTATAAAATTGTGAAGTAGATGCAAAAAAGCGTTTCAATTGTTATCCCAAATTATAATGGCAGGCACCTGTTAGAAAAGTATCTGCCATCGGTTTTTACAGCTGCAGAAAATACCGGTTCACAATTCGAAGTCATCGTGATTGATGATGGCTCGAAAGACAACAGTATCAAATTTATTCAGCAACATTACCCAAAGATAAAGTTGCTTATTAATGATAGGAACAGGGGTTTTTCATTTACTTGTAACCATGGAATTAGGGAAGCTCAGCATGAGCTAATTTTACTTTTGAATTCTGATGTTAAATTAGATCCTGATTATTTTAAGGCACAATGGAAGTATTTTGAACGGGAAGATACTTTTGGCGTGATGGCCCGTATCATGAGTTTTGATGAAAGCCGAATTGAGGATGCCGCTCGCCGGTTATATTATTCTGGTTGCAGAATTAAGGCGAACAAATTTTATTATAGCCAAAATCCAGCTGATGAAGATGTTTACACGGCATATCTTTCAGGTGCGAATGCTTTGGTTGACGCAAAAAAACTTAAGGAGTTGGGCGGTTTTGACGAAATCTTCTCTCCTTTCTCATCAGAAGATTTTGACTTGAGTTTACGTGCGTGGCAACTCGGCTGGAAGTGTTATTACGAACATCAGTCCTTCTGCTTCCATCATGTGAGCGGCAGCACTAAAACACAAATCAAATCGAATTTCATTAAAAAAGTTTACTACCGGAACAGATACATCCTGCAGGGTATTCATCTTACCGGGTTTAGAAAAGCCTTGTATCCCCTGCAACAAATATTTACAGAACTTATCCCAAAGTTAGTTACAGGCAAAATCTGGGTATGGGAAAGTTATCAGGAATATTTGAACCACCAGGGCCGGATTGATGAAAGCAAAAAAAAGTTGGAACAATTAAAGTTAAAACATCAATCTCAGCGCAACATCGATGATATCATCGACGCGATCAATCAATCAATTAAGCATAAGAAAATTAAGCGATTGTAATTTTAAGCTTCCTCTCTGCTGAAATTCCAACAGGTTTGTTTGAAAAGCTTACCTTTGCCAAGTTTTATTTAGATTTTTTTGGAGATGATTTGATTCATCGTCCATCTTACATATTCCATTTCACTTCAAATGAAAACATATTTTCGTTTATTATCTTTTGCCAAGCCGATAGAAAAATTTGCAATTCCTTATGTGATTGCTACGTTACTTTCCATTCTCTTTGGCACATTTAACCTGGCGCTATTATCTCCACTTTTCGAAACGCTTTTAAATGCCAATAAACAAGCTTGTGAAACCCCTAGTTTAACTGACAAGGCGGCATCATCATTCAGCCTTCTGGGCAAACTAAGAGAGTTTGTAGCTTATTCTATCCGGGTGAACACCATCGAAACCACCCTGATGTATGTATGTTTCGTAATTGTGATTTCTGTATTGCTTTCAAACATATTCAGATATCTTTCGCAACGTATCATGGAAGATTTACGCGTACATACATTGTTAAATTTCAGAAAAAGGGTTTTTAATAATGTGATGAACCTTCACGTAGGTTATTTTAACAGCGAGCGCAAAGGCGATATTATTTCGAAAGTTGCCTCAGATGTTCAAGTGGTTCAATTTACAGTGACCAATACGCTACAGGTTGTTTTTAAAGAGCCTGTTACCCTTATTGTATATGTTATTTTATTGTTTAATATCTCTGCAAAGCTTACCTTCTTCTCTTTACTGGTAATTCCCATTTCGGCTTTCATCATTAGTAAAATTGTAAAGCGACTGAAGCAACAAGCCAAAGAATCGCATGAGTCTTTTGCAAAAATGATTGGTTTTTTAGATGAGTCTCTCAGTGGCATTAAAATTATCAAAGCTTTCAATGCAACTGAAAGGATTAAGAATAAGTTTAACGAGGAAAACATCTTCTACTCGAACCTTACACGTAAAATGGTAAGGCGACAACAATTAGGCTCACCTGTATCTGAATTTCTAGGGGTGCTGATGATCTCGATCATTGTTTGGTATGGTGGTTCATTAATTTTACACAATGATAAAAATGCGCTGGCTGCAGCTGACTTTATTGCTTACATCGCGATATTTTCCCAGGTCATGCGCCCGGCTAAAGCCCTAACCGATTCGTTTAGTGGCATTCATTCAGGAATTGCAGCTGGAGAGCGTGTGCTGGACCTTATTGACACCAAACCACAACTGGTAAATTCTTCAGATGCCCAACCACTAAAAACTTTCGAGCATGCATTAACGTTGAATAATGTTTCCTTTTCATATGGTGAAAAGCAAGTGCTTTCAAACATTAATATTGACATAGAAAAAGGTAAAACAATAGCTTTAGTTGGCCCATCAGGTGGTGGAAAAAGTACCTTAATGGATCTTATTCCACGTTTCCACGATCCAAAATCAGGCTCTATTAAAATAGATGGTAATGATTATAGAGACTTAACTGTCGAAAGCATTAGAGCGCAGATGGGTACCGTCAATCAGGAGTCTTTCCTATTCAACGATAGCATTTTTAATAATATCGCCTTTGCAAGACCAGAAGCTAGCGAAGAAGAAGTAATTGCGGCTGCTAAAATTGCAAATGCCCATGAATTTATTCTCAATACTGAAAATGGTTATCAATCATTTGTTGGTGACAGGGGTAATAGACTTTCTGGTGGGCAGAGGCAACGTATTTGTATTGCAAGAGCAGTTCTTGCCAATCCACCAATTATGCTGCTAGACGAAGCCACATCGGCGCTTGACACAGAATCAGAAAAACTGGTACAGGAAGCTTTGAATAACCTGATGAAGAACCGCACATCTATTGTAATTGCACATCGTTTAAGCACCATACAGCATGCAGATAAAATTGTAGTTATCGATAAAGGAACTGTTGTAGAATCAGGAAGCCATACTGAGTTACTGGCTAAAAATGGTTTATATAGAAGATTGATTGATATGCAGGCTTTTAATGATTAATTATGGATAAGCCATTAGTTTCAATAGCCTTATGTACCTATAACGGAGAAAAATACCTGGTTGAACAGTTAGATTCTATTGTCAATCAGAGTTATCCCAACATTGAAATCATTGCAGTTGATGATTGTTCCTCTGATGGAACTGTTGATATACTGAAAGCTTATGCCGAAAAATATCCTTATTTTCAAGTATATGAAAATGAGATCAATTTAGGTTATATCAAAAATTTTGAAAAGGCAATTAGGCTTTGTACGGGTGAATTTATAGCCCTGGCTGATCAGGATGATATCTGGCATCTAAATAAAATAGCAGTTCAGGTTAACGAAATTGGGGAACATAACCTCATTTATCATGACTCGGAATTCATAAATGAACATGGAATTTCTATAAATAAAAAAATCTCTGACGTAAGAAGATTTTATTCTGGTGGTGATTCAAGATATTTCTTATTCGAAAACTGTGTTTCAGGGCATACGATCCTATTTAACAAGCGGATAGTACCCTTTCTGAATCATTTTAAACCAGAAATTTTTCATGATTGGTGGATTGCATACGTTGCTACAAACACAGGAACAATATTAGCTTCAACCGCTATTTTGGTAAAATACCGTCAACATCTTTCAACCAGCACGGACATTCTCAGGACCAAAAAACCGAAGAGGGCAGATAGAAAAATAGCTGACCAACAATTTCTTCAACGATTGAAACATTTTACCGCGTACCTGTATAACGATCATCAAAAATTCAAAACTCATTTATTAAATTTAGTAAGCAGAAAAAGTGAGAAAAAAATAAACATCAGGCTGCTTCAGTTTATCATTAGTAATCAAAAAATCCTGCTATTTATGCAGAGAAAAGGCTATTGGAGTAAACTTAATTACGCAAGAAAGTTTTTGTAAATGCAAAATACTACACCCCTAGTTTCCATCATCTGTGTTACATTTAACGCTGCAACACATTTGCCTTCGTTTTTCGAAAGCATTGAAAAATACATGCCTAACAATTGTGAGTTAATTTTTTTTGATGGAGAAAGTACTGATAATACCCTAGAATTGCTCAAAGAAAAACGCAATATTGATCAAACAGTTGTTGTAGAGACAGATTTTGGAATTTACGATGCTATGAATAAAGCACTTAAACACGCCAAAGGCAGGTGGTTTTATTTTATTGGTGCAGATGATGAAATTTATTCAGATTTCAAATCAGTTCCCAAATACTTAACAGATGAGAGTACCTGTTATTATGGAGACATTTTAATGGACGATATTCGGATTGTAAGATCGGCAAAGGCTTACCAGCTAGCGAAATATAATATTTCGCATCAGGCCATTTTTTATCCTGCAAGTGTATTTAAAAAATACGAGTACAACCTGCAATATAGAATTTGTGCAGACTATGATTTAAACTTAAAACTAAGGGGAGATGCAAATTACGAATTTAAGCACATCCCTTTGATCGTTGCTAAATTTGGCACTACTGGCCTATCTAGTTCAGAAATTGATTCGAAATTTATAAGTGATAAACCATTAATTATCAAGAAACATTTAGGTCTTCTAAATTACTTGAGGTTTAACTTTAGAATAATGAAACATAAAGCACAAGGAAGACATGTCAAGTAACCAGACCAATGCAATTGTAATTCCAATTTACAAAGAAAGCTTATCTGTTTACGAACAAATATCGCTCGAACAATGCTTCCGCATTTTTAAGGGCTTGGATATTGTGGCCGTAAAGCCAGTACAACTCCAAACTACCGACAAACGATTTACCAAAGTAATCACCTTCGAAAATGCCTACTTCGAAAATGTTTTTGGCTATAATAGATTAATGCTATCATCGACATTTTACGCAGCTTTTCAGGATTACCCTTATATCTTAATTTACCAATTAGACGCATTTGTATTTTCTAACCAATTGGATTATTGGTGTTCAAAAAAATATGATTATATCGGTGCGCCCTGGTTTTACGACAAAGGTCATCAATCAACTTTCAAAAAACTGAAAGAAGCTTTCAGATCTTATTGGCATAGGAGATACAATATTAAAGGAAAAGACGGTAAACCAGCACTGGATAAGCAGTTAAGCAAAATGGTCGGCAATGGCGGTTTCTCTCTGCGTAAAACAGATACTTTTTTTAAGATTTGCGAAAAGTATAAAACGCAAATCACGGAATATGAAGATAAAGAAAATAGTATTTTTAATGAGGATATTTTTTTCAGCATCGAATTAAATCGCAAAACGAATACCCTCAAAATCCCCTCATACAAGGAAGCTGTTAACTTCGCTATCGAAACTTGCCCTGAAATTGCCATTGAACTTACCGACGGTAAACTTCCCTTTGGGTGCCATGCCTGGGAGAAAAATCTAAAATTCTGGAAGGATAAAATTGAAGATTTTCATTACAAACTTACATGATTAATCGACTGTTTTACCGAGATATATCATTTTAATCAAATAATAAACCAGCTTCCAGTATAAACCGTTGCTTATTTTTGAGTGCTTTCTATAATCACGAAGAAAATTAAATAGATATTTGTTACTAAATCCTAAGTTGATCATTTTAAATAAAATGCGTAAAAAAGCCTTCTTTTCCATTTGTGCTATCAGCCTCTCAGAAATCGGCTCTATACTTTTAGGTAGCTCCATTCGCCACTTATTATGTAATTTTAAGGTATCATAAAACCATTCCTTGTTATAACCACCTTCTGAAAAATGTTCAATCAGAATATCGAAGGTTACTGCTACGTTGAAATGCTTGCCCACACTTAAGCTGAAATCGAGATCATAACAATGAAAGCCTTTAAATAAGCTTTGATCAAAACTACATTTCAAGAACACCTCTTTAGTTGTGCAAAGCCATACACCATCCAAAACGACAACATTTTCTAAATTTCTTCCTCGTGGATTATGGCAAGTATGAAATGTTTTTTTATCGCTATGCTTAAAATGCTGTTCATAGTTGTAAAAATTTGTATCGATTTCATATACAGGACTACCCCAACCAGAAGGAGCCAAGGTTTTAAAAGAGCTGCCAGCAATGCCTATCAGACCCAATGATTTATCTTTCTCAAAATTATGAATAACTTCTATGCCCCAATTTGAAGTTTTTATTAAGATATCTTCATGCATAAAACATAAAATATCAAAACTTGCTTTTTTTGCCCCCTCATTATAAATCTCACATATTCCTCTCTCTCCAGTACCATTATCAAATGCAATTATTTCATACGGCACCCCGATTGAAGTGGCGACATTCTTACTAACATTATCAAGGTTGCGCTTATTAACTGAGGATATTATTATTGAAATCATAACTTTAAGCAAATGCCAAAGATATTAAAATGATATATAAGTACTATTTTTCTTTGATATTTAACGATATTTCGAAGCTCATAACCATTATTCAACTTTTACGGTATAATTGCCTATTTTTGAGGAAAAATTTTGAATTGATACAGATTAAACCTAACGCCCAGATATACATTTTTTGCCCTTCAAATTATGCTACAGGCGGCCCTGAAGCGCTACACCAGCTTGGCAAAAGATTGATTGAATTAGGTCATAGTGTTTTCATGTATTATTTTTATCACCAAGGTGAACATCCAGTACATCAATCATATATCAAGTACAATGTCCCATTTGTAAATGAAATCGAAAACCAAAAAGGTAATTTTCTTATTTTGCCAGAAACTTTTTTAGAGCCTATATTTGATAAAAATTATTCTGCTATTAAAAAAATTGTTTGGTGGCTTAGTGTTACAAACTACGAAATTGTACTTGATAATGCCAAAGAAGCAGTAAAGCATAAGAAATTTTATTCGCTTAAATCGCGTTTATTCCCTAATAAATACAAAACACTTCCAACAATTACTAAACTTAAATTGAAAGGTGTTTTGAATTTGGCTCATTCCCATTTTTCACTTGATTTTTTGACCAGAAACGAAATGGACATCATCGGGAAAATATCTGATTATATGAGCGATTCATTTTATGAAAGAATAGACAGCTCAACTCTTAAGGAAGATATTTTACTTTATAATCCCAAAAAAAACGGCGAATATTTAGATTCAATTATGAGTAAAAGTCAGCATTTAAATTGGAAACCTTTAGTAAATATGTCGCCTGATGAGGTTGCCATTTGGATGAATAAGAGTAAATTATATGTAGATTTCGGATATCATCCCGGACAAGAGCGAATGCCAAGAGAAGCTATTTTAATGAAATGTTGTGTAGTAACTGGTAGCAAAGGGTCTGCTGCCTATCAGGATGACGTACCTGTGCCTACGGGCTTTAAGTTTGATGACAGTAAAGATTCAGCAGAAAAAGTGATTCGTCGTCTGGAGCAAACACTAGCAAATTTCGATGAGGATACTAAACTTTTTAAGGATTACAGAATTAGGATAATTGCTGAGAAAGCAAATTTCAATAAAGCGGTAAAGTTAGTTTTTGGAGGAAGTGAAAAAAACTAAAGAATGAATAATACAAAACCGGCAAAAATAAATTATGACTTCATTGATTCCTTAAGATTCATTTCTATGTTTGGAATTGTAATGGAACACAGTTCTTTCTTCTTTGGGGCTAAGTTTAAGTATTTTGATGAAAAGATAGTTCAAATTTTTAGTCTGCAATTCTTCAAATTTGGCACCATAATCTTTTTTCTGCTCGCAGGCTTCCTAATTGGCGACAAGTTTAATACCTATAGCACCAAAGAATATTTAAAAAGACGACTTCAGAATACTGTTAAACCCTGGCTTTTTTGGGTAGTTGTATTATTTGTACTCAATTATATAGATATAGCTGTTCGAAACATCAAATCTGGAGACCCTACTTTCATGGGCAAATCAATTGCAAACAGTTTAGGTGATTTTGGAGATATTGTTTTTAATACAAGTTATTGGTTTATCCCCAATTTTCTGATTTGCATAGCCATACTACTACTTTTCAGGAAATATTTATACAATATTTTTTTTGGAGGCTTTCTCCTAATTTTATCTCTATCATATTCTATAAATCTTTATTTAGATATTTTTCCAACCTCTCACACAACCGCATTATTTGGTTTTATTTTCTATCTATGGTTGGGCGTTCAGATTAATAGACATTATGAAAAATTTAAGATAATCACTCAAAATACTTGCATGTCCATTCTAATAGCATTAACTTTCATTACATTCATGCTATCTAGTTGGGAGAGTTACTATTTACTTGTAAAACTTCCAAACGATCCTTTTAATACACTCAGAATATCCAATATTATTTATTCTTTAGTTTGCTTTGCTTTATTATACAAATTGGGCGATAAGATATCGTTAAACAAATTTAAACCAAGCATATTCACCTTTGGCATCTATTTAGTTCATCAAATACTTGTGTTCAGGCTTATGCCGTTAATCTTTAGGCCACTGCATATCAGTTTTGAAAATAAGTCGGCTTATTATTTTCTATCTATTCAGTTATTAACATTTGCAGTAGTTTATACTAGTTCTATTTTATTGGTTTATATGATTAATAAAGTTCCAAGTATGAGATGGATTGTTGGGAGATAAGTTTAAAGCTAGGTAAATTTAATGCTAGTTGTTAACCATCTGATACTTTTTGGCATCAATCAACTTTAAATATATTGCATAACTCCGATTAGCTTTTGAATGGGCCATATTAACACCTTCGCAAAATTATTTCAACAAAAAAGGCCTCAATTTCTTGAGGCCTTGTCATATACTTTAATTGCTTACAGTTTTCTAGCTACTTCAACTTGTTCGTAAGCCTCAACAATGTCACCAACTTCGATGTTGTTAAAGTTTTGAATGTTTAAACCACATTCATAACCTTTGTTAACTTCTTTCACATCGTCTTTAAAGCGTTTCAATGATGCCAATTCTCCTGTGTAAACCACAACACCATCTCTAACGATACGGATCTTGCTGTTACGGGTAATCTTGCCATCTAATACCATACAACCTGCGATGGTACCCACTTTAGTAATTTTGAAGGTTTCACGGATCTCCACGTTAGCCACAATTTTCTCTTCAAATTCTGGATCCAACATACCTTCCATTGCCGATTTAATCTCGTTGATTGCATCGTAAATGATAGAATATAAACGGATATCAATTTGCTCAGCTTCGGCTAATTTACGTGCACCTGTTGATGGACGAACCTGGAAACCAATGATGATCGCATCTGAAGCAGAAGCTAACAATACATCAGATTCTGAAATCTGACCAACACCTTTACTGATGATATTGATTTGAATTTGCTCAGTTGAAAGTTTCAACAATGAATCGGCTAATGCTTCAATCGAACCATCCACATCACCTTTAACAATGATATTAAGTTCTTTAAAGTTTCCAATCGCTAAACGACGACCAATCTCATCCAATGTGATATGTTTCTGTGTACGTAAACCTTGCTCACGTTGTAACTGCATCCGTTTGTTTGCAATGTCACGTGCTTCAGTTTCACTTTCTAAAGCGTTGAAACGGTCACCCGCTGTAGGTGCACCTTGCATACCCAAAACCTGTACCGGTTGTGATGGACCTGCTGATTCTACTTTAGCACCACGTTCGTTTGTTAACGCTTTTACACGTCCGCTGTAACTTCCTGCCAAAATTGGATCTCCAACTCTTAACGTACCAGCCTGAACCAATACTGTAGTTACAATACCACGTCCTTTATCTAAAGCAGACTCAATAACTGAACCTGTTGCTCTCTTGTTAGGATTAGCTTTCAATTCTAGTAATTCAGCTTCTAACAATACTTTATCCAAAAGCAAATCAACATTTAAACCACTTTTGCTTGAGATTTCCTGTGATTGATATTTACCACCCCAATCTTCGACTAAAATGTTCATTGCTGATAATTGCTCACGAACTTTATCTGCATTTGCACCTGGCTTATCCACTTTAGTAAAAGCGAAAACCAATGGAACACCCGCAGCTTGTGCGTGATTAATCGCCTCTTTTGTTTGAGGCATCACTGCATCATCCGCAGCCACTACGATAATGGCAATATCGGCAACCTTAGCACCACGGGCACGCATCGCTGTAAAGGCTTCGTGACCTGGTGTATCTAAGAATGTTACTTTTTTGCCTGAAGGTGTAGTTACCATGTAAGCACCAATGTGCTGTGTAATACCGCCTGCCTCACCAGCAACCACATTTGCTTTACGAATATAATCCAGCAATGAAGTTTTACCGTGATCGACGTGACCCATAATCGTAACAACCGGAGCTCTTTCGATTAAATCTTCCTCATTATCTACTTCTTCAATTACGTTTTCTTCGTCTTCATCTGGTTTTACGAATTGGATTTCGTAACCAAACTCATCTGCAACAATGGTTAATGTTTCAGCATCTAAACGCTGATTAATTGACACGAACATACCCAGACTCATACAAGTACCGATAATTTTGGTTACCTGTACATCCATCATGCTCGCCAATTCGTTTGCCGTAACAAACTCAGTAACTTTTAATATTTTAGATTGAGATTCAAGTTCATTTGCTGCCTCTTCTGCGTTGAATGCTACATCATCACGTTTCTGACGACGCAACTTGGCACGTTGTGCAAATTTACCAGATTTACCTGCTCCACTTAAACGAGCAAGTGTTGCCTTGATTTGATCTTGAATTTCTTTCTCAGTAGGTTCTTCTTTAGGTCCGCTTGGTGTAGCATTTCTATTTTGGAAACCTGGTCTGTTGTTATTTCTATTGCCCTGGTAAGGCGTTCCACCTTGTCCGGCTGGTCTGTTACCTTGGTATGGCGTTCCACCACCTGGTCTGTTACCTTGATAAGGCTGACGAGGTTGGCCTGGTGCACCTCCTTGGCCTGCAGGATTTTGCCCTGGCTGACCCTGACCACCATGTTGACCTGGCTGCCCTGGAGCTCCAGGAGTTTTTTTACGTTTACGCTTACGTTTTGCAGCTTCACTATCACTAGATGATGCCACCGGACCGTTTCTTCTATCCGGAGTTGTTGGCAAAACAATTTTACCAATGATATTCGGACCAGTTAATTTAACGGTACGTGCTTTTATGACTTCAGGCTCATTGCTTGCTGGTTTAACTTCAGCAGGTTTTTCTTCTGCTTTAGGTTGCTCAACTGGTTTAGCTGGCTCTGCTGCTTTCGCTGCAGGAGTTGCTGGCTCAGTCGGCGCAGGCGGAGTTACTGGTGTTTCTTCTTTTTTAACCTCAATTGGTTTTTCTTCAGCTTTCGGCTGCTCAACTGGTTTAGCTGGCGCTTCTTCCTTCGCTGCCGGAGCAGGAGGAGTAACTGGTGCCTCTTCCTTTTTTACAGGGCGAGTTTTTGAGTTAAGATCATTTAGGTCGATCTTTCCTACAATTTTTACGCCTGGTAAGCCAGCCTCTTCAGCTTTATCTTCAGCCTTGATTTCTTTCACTGGCGCTGCTGCCGCAGGAGTTGGAGTTTCTACCTTAGGGGCAGGTGTTTCAACAACCTTTGGTTTCTCTGCCGGAGGATTAAATGACTGAGCATTCTTAATCAGAATCTCATCGCTTTTTTCAAAGTCGGTATTTTTCTTCGGCGCTTCTACTGGTTTTTCAGTCTCAGGCTCGTCACGACGTATTTTACCAATCACTATTTGTTTGGCTTCTTCTCTTACGATCTTATCTCCCTGATACTCTTTTAATAAGGCATCATACATATCTCCCGTAAGTTTAAACATAGGGCTCTTCTCGGCAGAGAATCCCTTTTTGTTTAAAAACTCAACGGCCGTACCCATGCCTATATTAAGTTCTTTAATAGCTTTAATTAAAATGATTGGTTTGTCGTCTGACATTTAGCTCCTGTTATTTTTTCTTATTAATACAAAAGTAGTGTTTATTTGGCAATTACACCACTTATTCAAATTCTGACTGTAAAATCTGAACCACTTCCTTAATGGTTTCTTCTTCTAAGTCGGTGCGTTTTACCAAATCTTCTACTGAAAGTGCCAATACACTCTTAGCAGTATCGCAACCGATAGCCTTTAATTCATCAATAATCCAGCTATCAATCTCATCTGAGAATTCTTCTAGATCCACATCCTCGTCACTTTCTTCTCCAGCTTCGCGATACACATCAATTTCGTAACCAGTTAATTTACCAGCCAATTTAATGTTGTGTCCGCCACGTCCAATTGCTAATGAAACCTGATCTGGTTTTAAATAAACCGATGCATGTTTAGTTTCATCATCCAATTTAATAGATGTGATTTTCGCCGGGCTTAAAGCACGGGTAATGTATAATGAAATGTTATTTGTGAAATTAATCACATCAATATTTTCGTTTTTCAATTCGCGAACGATACCATGGATACGTGATCCTTTCATACCTACGCAAGCACCTACCGGATCAATACGATCATCGTAAGATTCTACAGCAACTTTAGCACGCTCTCCTGGTTCACGAACAATTTTCTTAACGGTGATTAAACCATCAAAAATCTCTGGAACCTCAAGCTCGAACAAACGTTGTAAAAAGTCTGGTGCTGTCCTCGAAATGATAATTTTTGGGTTCGCGTTAATCATTTCCACTTTAGAGATTACTGCTCTAACAGAATCACCTTTTTTGAAATAATCAGCAGGAATCTGTTCGGTTTTAGGCATCAAAAGCTCATTACCTTCATCATCTAAAACCAAAGTTTCTTTCTTCCAAACCTGATAAACCTCGCCAGTGATAATCTCACCAACACGATCTTTATATTTTTTGAAGATCTCGTCTTTCTCTAATTCCAAAACTTTAGAAACCAAAGTTTGGCGGGCAGCTAAAATCGCTCTGCGACCGAAACTCTCTAACGTAATTTGCTCGATATAATCATCGCCAACTTCCAGAGTGTTATCTAACTTAGAAACCTCAGCAAGTTCAATTTCTAAATCATCATCCTCAGAAAATCCATCCTCCATTACTTTTCTCGTTCTCCAGATCTCTAAATCCCCGTTATCAGGATTCACAATTACGTCACAGTTCTCGTCAGTTCCGTATTTCTTACGTAACATACTACGAAAAACCTCTTCCAACACACTGATCACCGTAGGGCGATCTATATTTTTAAAATCCTTAAACTCCTGAAAAGAGTCGATCAAATTAATTGTTGTAGTACTCATTTTTATTTAAATGAAATTAACACACTGGTTTCTAATATATCATTAAACGAAACTTCAGTTTGAACTGTAGTCGCTTTTTTCCCTTTTTCTTTAACCGATTCTTCAATCAGCAGGTTATTTTCTGTAACCGATAAAAGTTTTCCTTCCTTTTTAAGTCCACCGTTAAGTTTAATACTCAAAGTCCGCCCTACGTTTTTCACGTATTGACGGTTTAACTTTAAAGGCTCACCCACACCTGGCGAAGAAACTTCTAAATTATAAGCTTGCTCGATTACATTTTCTTCTTCCAAATGAAAACCAACATGCCTGCTTATGGCTACACAATCCTGTATGCTAATACCTTCGTCACCATCAACATGAATAATTAATTTATTGTTTGGCAACATTTTCACTTCAACCAAAAACAGTTCTGGCCGATCTGCAATTTTTTCCTCAACGAGGTCTGCAACTCTCTTTTCTACCTGCATATTTTAACCTGATTTCATAGAAAAAGGGGACACTGTCCCCTTCTCTTTTCTTCGATTACACTGCAAATGTAAGAATTCTTTATGAAAAATCAAACACTTGCGTTAATTATTATGCTGATTATTACCGCTTAAGTATTCCTCGCTGGGGTTGAAGATTATACTTTGCCGCCCCCGAAATCAACTTTCCGGCATTCGCAAATTCTACATTGATGAAACTTTCAACAACGTAGATTCTCCCTTTTTGAAAAGCCGTATCAGGAATAAAAACCAGAGAATCGCCATCAACTTTGTAAGCACCTTTAACAGGCAAATCATCCTGCAAACTATCCAATTCACCTGGCTGCATCCAGACCGATACCAATTGATTTGAATCAGGATTGGATAAGTAAGCATTCTTCATTTGCAACAAGCTTGCTTCATCAAAATTTTTAATTATTATTGAAGCACTATCCCGAGAAAACTTAATGATTGGTTTGTTGTTTGTATGTGAACACGCTAGTGTAAACATTGCGATTGCAAACATGGCCAAATATTTAAAGAAGTATTTAAACATTTTACAAAATTAACGATTATGAGATTTATTATTGAAGTTCTTTTGATGGGACTTGCCTTTTACATTGGCGCAAAACTGGTTCCTGGTGTATCAATTGATGGTTATGGAAATGCAATTATTGCAGCCATTTTAATTGCCCTTGCCAATGCTACGATTGGTTTTATTTTAAGATTATTAACCTTTCCTATTAACTTTTTAACATTAGGCTTGGTGTCATTTGTTATCACCGTATTGATGATTCTTTTGGTAGATAACATGATGACTTCTTTCAACACATCAGGTTTCCTGGCAGCAGCATTTCTAGCGATTATTGTGGCCTTAATTAAAGCAATTTTCGGCGCCATTGCCGGAGAAAAAGAATAAGGATAAAAGCCTTAAGTCTATAGTCTGGAGTCGATTGGACTAAGGACTATAGACTTCGGACTCAAAACTATCTAATCACCTCTCTTGAGATCACCATTTTCTGGATCTCGGAAGTCCCCTCGTAAATCTGCGTAATTTTTGCATCACGCATTAAGCGCTCCACATGGTATTCTTTAACGAAGCCATACCCGCCATGAACCTGAACAGCTTCAATGGTTACATCCATAGCCACTTTTGAAGCATACAACTTTGCCATCGAGCCGGCCTGTGTATATGGCAGGCCTTGATCTTTTAACCAGGCGGCCTTATAAACTAATAACCGGGCGGCCTCAATTTGCGTAGCCATATCAGCCAATTTAAAGGCAATGGCCTGGTGTTCTGAAATTGGTTTGCCGAATGATTTACGCTCTTTTGCATATTGGGTAGCCAATTCAAATGCTCCTTGCGCAATACCCAAAGCTTGTGCAGCAATTCCTATTCTGCCGCCTTCTAAAGTTTTCATAGCAAATTTAAAACCAAAACCCTCTTCGCCGATTCTATTTTCTTTTGGCACCTTAACATCATTGAACATTAAAGAATGTGTGTCAGAACCACGAATGCCCAATTTGTTTTCTTTTGGCCCAATGGTAAAACCTTCCATTCCTTTTTCTACGATAAAGGCGTTAATTCCTTTATGTCTGAGTTCCGGATGGGTTTGTGCGATGACAAGATAGGTGGAAGCCGTACTGCCATTGGTAATCCAGTTTTTTGTTCCGTTTAGCAAGTAATAATCTCCTTTATCTTCAGCAGTTGTACGTTGAGAAGTCGCATCAGACCCTGCTTCTGGCTCTGATAAACAGAATGCACCAATTTTTTCTCCCGATGCTAACGGCTTAAGGTATTTTTCCTTTTGTGCCTCGCTACCATAAGCTTCTAAACCATAACATACCAATGAATTGTTTACCGAAACCACAACCGATGCAGATGCATCAATCTTGGACAATTCTTCCATTACTAAAACATAAGAAATTGCGTCCAGACCACTGCCGTTATATTTCTCATTAACCATCATCCCTAAGAAACCAAGTTCGCCTAGTTTTTTAACTTGCTCAGCAGGAAATTTCTGATGCTCATCTCGATCGATTACCCCAGGCTTTAGTTCTTGCTGCGCAAAATCTCGGGCAGCCTGCTGGATCATCAATTGTTCTTCACTTAATTCAAAATGCATAACATTTATGTATAAAAGGTTAGTACACCAAATGTAGCATTTCCAATTGAAAAATACTATGGCTGCATAGCAATTAATTACAATTAATCGTTAATCAATGAATTTCTAAGCAGCTAATAATTGTATGCAGTTGTTATCGCCGCTGATTAATTAATACTTTAAATAAACTGATGCACCCTAGAAGAAGCGTCAATAAAAACTGGGAAGAGTGGATAATCGTAGCGTAAGCCAGTCCATCTTTAAAAGGAATAGAATATAGAACTAGTGATTGAGCAACCATCCAATGAAAGACACCAATACCACCTTGAACCGGCGCTACCATTGCAAAGCCAGAAAACACCATTGCGGCTAAACTCGCATTAAAACCTAAACTGCTTGTGGCACTTATTGCCGAAAAACAGAAATACATTGATAGTACATAAAGTAGCCAAATGCCGAAGGTGTAAAGTAAAAATAAGCCTTTTCGTTTCAGTTTTTTATATGATCCAAACCCCTGCTTTAGGCTCACGAATATTTTCAAAAATTTCCTGCTAAATTTTTGTCTTAAAAGGTAAATAGCAACTACTAAAATAAGCAGCCCAATAGCAACTAGCACCATTAGCCATGCATAATTAATTGAACTTAACTTTTCGCTAATATTGAGATAGATAACATTCTGCAGAAACGATCCTACAATCTCGTATTGAAAAATAAGCAGGCCCAAACTGCTTACAAATAATGCCAGCACATCGAAAAGCCTTTCTGTAATTACTGTACCAATGGAAGCGAACATAGGTACTTTCTCAGTTTTTTGGATAATACTGCATCGAACAATTTCACCAAAACGTGGCAAACCGAGGTTAGCTAAATAGCCGACAATCAACGCATGATAGGAACTCCAAAAACTAACATTATATTTAATGGATCCATAAAGCATTTGCCATCTTAAAGCTCTTAAAACATGTGCTATTAAAACTGATGCTGCTGATGTGAAGACCCAAAAATAATTGGCCTTTTTTATTTCCAGCCAGATACTGGTTAAATCTTGTCCTCTAAATGCTAAATATAAAACACCAATACCCATCAAAAACAGGATTAGAAACTTCAGCGCTGTTTTGAGGTTGGGTATCACAAAATTATTTTAGCAAGTGATTGTTATCATCTGGGAACACAAGGATCGGATTATATTGTTTAGCTTCTTCAATTGGAAGCGCACCGTAAGACATGATAATTAAAACATCGCCTAACTGAGCCAGGCGAGCCGTTGCACCATTTAAACAAATAGTACCTGTGCCACGCTCCCCTTTTATCACATAAGTTTCAAAACGAGCGCCATTATTATTATTTACGATCTGCACCTTCTCATTTGCTATAATGTTGGCTGCATCCATCAAATCTTCATCAATCGTAATACTACCAACATAATTCAATTCGGCTTGAGTTACCCTAACACGGTGTATTTTCGATTTTAATATTGTGATAATCATTTGGCAAAGTTAGTAATCAGTTTGGAGTTTTCACCACTTGAAGATGGAATATGGAAAATGCGTGATAGATTATAATTCGTATACAATGGAAAACAAATGAAGAATGGACTGCAATCTACCGTTTAACTCCATCTCATATCACTTTATAATCATATTATCAATCAATCTTGTTGACCCAACCTTTGCCGCCACCAAAGCCACTAAACTGTTTTCGTTTTTCGATTTTGCCTTTTCTAAAGTATCGCCATTGGCAATCGTAAAATAATCAAGCTCTACCCCTTCAATACCTTGATAAAATCGCTTTGCTTTTTCTTCAAGCTCATCTAATGAAAACTCATTGAAATGGTCTGTTACGTATTGAAGCGATTTGCTTAGTACCAGCGAGTTTTCACGATCGACCGGAGAAAGATGGATATTTCTGCTACTCATTGCCAAGCCGTCATCTTCTCTGATAATTGGACAAGTGATAATTTTAATAGGCAGATGAAAATAAGCAAGCATGTTTTTAATCATTAAAACCTGTTGAAAATCTTTTTGACCAAACATGGCCACATCAGGCTCAACGGCATCAAAGAGTTTTTTTACAATTTGTGTTACCCCTTGATAATGACCTTTTCTAAACTCACCTTCCAAAAGAAATTCTGCTTTGCCTAAATCAATATGCCAGTTTTCATCTGCTCCCTGGGGATACATTTCAGCTATATTTGGCATAAAGACACCACTACAACCTGCCTCATTAAGCATGGCTAAATCGTGTTCAATTGGGCGGGGATATTTTTCCAGATCTTTAGGATCGGTAAACTGCGTAGGATTGACGAAAATGCTACAAACAATAATATCTGCATATGTTTTGGCCAGCTCAATAAGTGAAATATGGCCATTGTGCAAAGCACCCATTGTGGGTACGAGCGCTATTTTTTTACCCGATGCTTTGAGAGGTTTTAAAAAAGCCTCCAGCGCTGATTTGGTTTTAAATATTTCCAATTGGACAATCTAAGTTAAAGCGGTAAAGGTGTAAAATAATCTAAACGAAACCAAACAAATGCTTGTCTATATTGATAAATAGTATTATTATGCTTATCTTTGCGGCTCATTATCTTTTATTTAACTTAATATTTTCTTAGAATATGGAGATGGCAAAAACGAAGCTGCTGATTGTTACACACGAGATGTCGCCTTTCCTCGAGCTTACTAAAATTTCTGAAATCACACGTCAATTACCTCAAGCCATGCAAGAGAAAGGATTCGAAATCCGCATCTTGATGCCTAAATTTGGTAACATCAACGAAAGAAGAAATCGTTTACACGAAGTAATTCGCTTATCGGGAATGAACATCATTATTGATGACAATGATAATCCTTTAATTATTAAAGTAGCATCCATCCCAGCTGCACGCATGCAGGTTTATTTCTTAGACAACGAGGAATATTTTCAACGCAAGCAGGTATTTAGAGATGCTAGCGGGAAATTCTTCGATGATAACGATGAACGCACAATTTTCTTCTGCAAAGGCGCTTTGGAAACCGTTAAAAAATTAGGATGGGCTCCAGATATTGTTCACTGCCATGGCTGGATGAGCTCTTTAGTACCTGCTTATATTAAAACTACTTATAAAAACGATCCTACTTTCAAAAACTCTAAAGTAGTTTATTCTATTTATGAAGATTGTTTTGAGGAGAAATTGAACGCTAACTTCGCTAAAAAAGCTGTAATGGCCAATATGACTGAAGAGGACACAAAAGCCTTCTTACCATCAGATTGCAACAGCATGCACATTGGCGCCGTAACTCACTCTGACGCAGTTGTTTTAGCAGATGAAAACTTAGACAAAGATGTGTTAAAATTTGTTAAAGATTCCAATAAGCCAACATTAGCTTTTAACTTAACCGAGAATTTTGAAAACTTCTATTCGTTTTACGAAGAAATTTCAAATGACGAATTGGTTTCTGTTGCTTAATTAGGTATTATTATTTTAAATATGAAATTTACAAAACAAGACTTATTAACCCTGTTGATAGGTCTTTTTCTTTTTGCGTCGTGTAAAAATCCGGATGGTGTTGGTTTGGATGTAGATCCGAGCACAGCGATTACTGGTACATTAGTAAACAACGAACCTATAAAATCGCAAACGATAAAAGAAGGCGATGTGACTACCGCTAGCATCGGAAGTTATCCACTTGGTTATATGGTTGATCCAATTTTCGGCAAAACAGAATCAAGCGTAGCCATGACGATCGTTCCAGGTACTACAAGTTACGATTTTGGTACATCTCCAGTTTTGGATTCAGCGATATTGGTATTGAACTTAGGTACACAGTTTTATGGCGATACAGCGAGTACAAAATACAGCATCGATGTTTATCAGCTTACCAACAAAGTAACCAATTTTAAAAGCTCTGATGTACAGGCATATAATAGCGCACTATTAGGTAATTTTAGCAGCAAAATTTTTCCAAAAACGCCTATCAAAATTTTTGATATTATTTCAGGTAAAGCCGATACGTTAAAAACCGTCCCGGCTCAAATCAGGATTAAATTAGATAAAGACTTTATTCAAAACAACTTATTAAACCTCGCTCCTGCCGCAACTTCTACAGCTGCTAAATTTGTAGATTATTTTAAGGGGTTTTATGCGCAGGTAAATAAAACTTCGACTACAGGAACAGGTGGTATTGCCTTTTTAGATCTTACTGGTACAAACTCCTACCTGCAAATGGTTTATAAAAAAAATAATACTACTAGTGGTAGGGATACTGTGACAGTTAATTTTCCTGTAAGTCCATCGGGTGCTGCAGCAAATATTAAACATGATTACACAGGAACAGAGGTCGCTACACAATTATTACCAGCAAATGCAAATACCCAGTATAATGTAACGTACTTACAAGCTCTGGCGGGCGTGAAAACAAAAATCTCATTTCCTACATTGGCTAACTTCGCTAATACCTACGGCAAGGCAGTTGTAAACAAAGCAGAACTGGTTGTAGATTTAAGCGCAGGAACGTTCGCAAATCCATTTGCACCGGCATCAAGACTTTCGCTTTATCGTTGGGACATTGCGGAACAACCAACAAATGTTCCTGATCATAATCAAGGCAATACTGGTGATCCTCGCCAGCTTACAGATGCTGTTTTTGGTGGATATTATGACTCAGTTCGAAACAGATATGTTTTTGTTGTAACCGCTTACGTGCAGGATTTGATTGATAAAAAACTGACGGATTTTGGAACATTTCTGGCTCCTACTTCTTTAAACCAGTTCCAACTCACCCCGTCCGTGACATCAGCAGGACGGGCCGTAATTGGCGCTGCTGGAAATGCAACGAACAAGATGAAACTGAATATTTATTATACAAAAATAAATTAAGGGAAATCTACTTTTCACAAAAGCCTCGGTAGTCATTTGAACTACCGAGGCTTTTTTTTTTGTAAAATTATATTATGCTATGAAACAAACGTTTGTTTTGTATCTTCGCCTAATTAATTATATCTCAATTTATGTGTGGAATAGTCGGCTACATTGGGCATAGAGAAGCCTGGCCAATAGTTTTAAAAGGTTTAAAACGTTTAGAATATCGCGGTTATGATAGTGCCGGAATAGCATTAATGAATGAAAGCGGTCAGCATATTTACAAAAAAGCAGGGAAAGTAGCTGCCTTAGAAGAATTTGCCGAAAGCCAAGATCGTTCAGGATCAATTGGTATGGGGCATACCAGATGGGCGACCCACGGTGTACCTTCAGATCGCAATTCGCATCCACATACTTCGAATAATGAAAAATTATCCATTATCCACAACGGTATTATTGAAAATTATGCCACGTTGAAAGAGGAATTAATGGGGCGTGGCCATGAGTTCAAAAGCGATACAGATACAGAGGTTCTTATTCATTTAATTGAAGAAATTCAAAAAATTGAGCAAATAGACTTGCTTGAAGCGGTACGTTTAGCACTTCATGAAGTTAGCGGCGCTTACGCCATTGTAATCATGGATAAGGAAAATCCAGATCAATTAATTGCTGCCAGAAAAGGAAGCCCGATGGTAATCGGTGTAGGCAAAGGTGAGTACTTTATTGCTTCTGATGCTACTCCAATTATTGAGTATACCAAAAACGTAATTTATTTAAATGATAATGAAATTGCGTTAATCACTAAAAATGACCTCTTGGTTAAGCAACTAGATAACGTAGTGCAAACACCATTAATCCAAGAGCTTGAACTAAAACTTGAGATGCTCGAAAAAGGTGGTTTCGACCACTTCATGTTGAAAGAGATTTATGAGCAACCTAGATCTATCAAAGATTGTATGCGTGGCCGTATTTATCCGGAAGATGGAAAAGTCCAACTTGGAGGAATAAAAGAATATGCCGAAAAGCTGAAAAACATAGATCGAATTATCATTGTAGCTTGTGGGACATCGTGGCATGCCGGTTTAGTTGGAGAGTATCTAATTGAAGAATATGCCCGGATTCCGGTAGAAGTTGAATATGCATCAGAATTTAGATACCGTAATCCAATCATTACAGAAAAAGATGTAGTTATCGCTATTTCACAATCTGGTGAAACAGCAGATACCATGGCAGCTATTGAGATGGCAAAAGAGCGAGGAGCTACCATTTTTGGCATTTGCAATGTTGCGGGTGCATCTATTCCAAGGTTATCTCATGCAGGCGTTTATACCCATGCAGGCCCCGAAATTGGTGTAGCATCAACAAAAGCATTTACCGCACAGGTTACTGTCTTAACATTGATGGCCTTTTACATGGCACAGCAGAAAGGTACAATTACCACTTCAAAAATGATTGAATTGCTAACTGAACTTGATAATATCCCTGAGAAAATCCAGAAAGCACTGGAGTCAAATGATATCATCAAAGAAGTAGCAGAAAAAATTAAAGATTCTACCAACTGCTTATTTTTAGGAAGAGGAAGTGGTTTCCCTGTAGCACTTGAAGGTGCATTAAAACTTAAAGAAATTTCATATATCCACGCAGAAGGTTATCCTGCTGCCGAAATGAAACATGGACCAATTGCTTTAATTGATGAAGAAATGCCAGTTGTATTCATTGCAACACAAAACTCATCGTATGAAAAAGTAATCAGCAATATTCAGGAAGTTAAAGCGAGAAAAGGTAAAGTAATCGCTATCGTAACACAAGGTGATACTGAAGTTACAAAAATGGCAGATTACTGCATCGAAATTCCAGATGCTAATGAAGCATTTTTACCGCTTCTGGCAACTATTCCATTACAATTATTATCATATCATATCGCAGTAATGCGTGGCTGTAATGTTGATCAGCCAAGAAATCTGGCTAAATCTGTGACAGTAGAATAACCCAATTTAAACCTGCTCATTCAAAAATGGGCAGGTTTTTTTAAACCAACAAAGTCTGCCAGCTTTAAAGTGAATGTATTGTGAAACGTGTATTTTAAGTAAAAATCGTTAACAATTAAAATGATGATGGAGGTTCAATACAGGCTGCGCTAACTTGTATTTCTGCTCCATGAATATTTAGAATGGCAAATCCCCATTTTCATCAGAAGGCCCTATTGTAAACTCATCCTGAATCTTTGGCTCTGTACTTTGAGGGACAGATGCTGCGGGAGTTTGTTCAAAATCGCTTTTCCTTCCTAACATGGTAAAGTTTTCGGCCACAATTTCAGTTACGTATTTCTTCACTTTTTCTTTGTCTTCAAAAGATCTTGTTCTAAGTTTTCCTTCAATGTAAACTAGTTTTCCCTTCTGGAGATATTTAGAAGCGACTTCGGCAAGGCCACGCCATAAAACAATGTTATGCCATTCCGTTTGTTCTACTCGTTTTCCATCTTTATTGTAGGTTTCGGATGTAGCTAGGGGAAAACTTGCTACGGTAACTCCGCCATCTAAATGACGAACTTCAGGGTCTTTGCCCAAATGGCCTACTAAAATCACTTTGTTAATGCCAGACATAAATATTTTTGGTTAGTTTTTTCTTCTTGTAGTGAATATTCGCCAAGATGGTTAGTTAATCCATCCTGATTTTTAAAGGTATTCAAGTATAAAATCATGAATAACTTTTGGCTGCGGTAACTCATCTAACTTATCTAAAGAAACCCAATTAAGTTCCTTTTGTTTATTAAAGTTAAATATATAATTTTTTAATACAAAAAAACGCAAATGGATAATTTGGTGCGTTAAAATGTGTTTTCTACTTGTTAAATGTGTAAAAACTGTATTTTGTCCAAATGATTCTTTAACTGAAGAAATAAAGTTCTCATCATTTAGCGCAGATTCGTTCACCGTTTCGATACTTGGAAAATCATATAAGTGCTGCCAAATATCACCAGCCTTCCGTTCCCTAACTAAAATCTGATTCCCCTCCTCGCAAATAAAATAATTTAAATAACGATGCCTTTGAGCAGCTTTCCGAATTTTAACGGGAAGCTCATTAACCTGCTGATGATTAAGAGCAAAACAGCCTTGACTTAACGGGCAAATGCCACAATTTGGAGATTTTGGTTTGCACTGCATGGCGCCAAATTCCATTATCGCCTGATTGTATAAAGCAGGATCATCCAGGTAAAGTAATTCATTCGCCAATGTAAAAAACTGTTTTTTACCTGCTGGAGAATTGATTGGCGTATCAATGCCGAAATATCTGGATAACACCCTAAAAACATTGCCATCTACAACAGCTCTGGCTTCGCCAGATGAAAAAGAGGAAATTGCAGCAGCGGTATATTCTCCAATTCCGGTTAATTTTAATAACTCATCATGCAGATTTGGGAATACTCCACTGAAGTTATTGACAACAATTTGAGCTGTTTTATGCATATTTCTTCCTCTTGAGTAATAACCTAAGCCTTGCCAAAGCTTTAAAACCTGGGCTTCAGTAGCCGATGCAAAATCATTCACTGTCGGGAAGTTTTCTAAGAACTTATTAAAGTATGGCAGCCCTTGTTCAACACGTGTTTGCTGGAGTATAATCTCTGATAACCAGATTATATAGGCATCTTTTGTATGCCGCCAGGGTAGATCTCTTTTATTTATTTGATACCAATTTATCAGTTCATTTTGGAATGTCATCCCTGCAAATTACGGTGTAATTATTGGTTTTAAAAAAATCTTGCAATCGAGTGATAACATAACAGATAAAAAAATCATCTTTTATTTCCCTATCTCATTAAAAAGCAATACTTTTGCAACCCCAAAACAGTAGTAATATTAAAACACAATATATAAATAAGTAAATATGACTAAGGCAGATATTATTTCAGAAATATCAACAAAAACCGGAATTGAGAAGGTTGATGTACAGGAAACAGTTGAGGCATTTTTCAAGGTTATCAAAACGAGCATGATTGGCGGTGAAAATGTATACGTAAGAGGCTTCGGAAGCTTTGTTGTTAAAAAGAGAGCACAGAAAACTGCAAGAAACATCTCTAAAAACACTGCAATAATTATCCCAGAACACTTTGTACCTAGCTTTAAACCAGCGAAAGTTTTTGTAGATAAAGTTAAAAGTAACTCAAAAAAAATTAGCGTAGAAGCATAAGTCTTATTTATATGAACAGCAGCATAAGATCAAAACAAATCATTATCATTGGAGCAGTTTTATTGCTTGTTGCTTTTCTATTTACAAGAGACATTAAAGGTTTAGTAAAACCGACAGAAGAAAATGGTAAAATGCCTGCAAATGGACAAATGGCCGGCGCAGAAACACCATCAACTTCATCAGTATTAAGCATCGAAACTTCATCTATAGCAGCTAAAAATGTATTAAACAAAAATTTAGCTACAGACATTACAGCTTTAGAAAACAGTTATAAAGGTGCTAATGGTGCAGAGAAAATTGAACTAGCGAAACAACTGGCCCAGAAATGGGATGATGTAGAGCAAATCACTCCATCAGCACTTTATTTAGAAGTTGTTGCACAAAGTGAACCATCAACAAAAACATGGGTAGCGGCGGGTAATAAATTTATAAAGGCTTTTGAGAGTACGCAAGATAGTTTAGCTCAACCTGCTTTATTGCAGAAAGCGAATACATCTTATAAGAATGCACTAGAGAAAGATTCTACAAACATTGAAGCTAAAACTGGCTTAGGTGTAACAATAGTTAATGGCTTAGGCGCACCAATGCAAGGTATTGCAATGTTGCTTGAGGTTGTAGCTAAAGAACCTAAAAATGTTAAGGCAAATATGAATTTAGGTATCTTCTCAATAAAATCAGGTCAGTTTGATAAGGCAATTCCACGTTTTAACACAGTGATTGCTACATCTCCTACGCCTGAAGCCTATTTCTACCTGGGAACAGCTTTAGAAAATCTAGGCAGAAACAAAGAAGCAGTTGATGCTTATTTAAACAGCAAAAAATTAGCGGCTGACCCAACCTTATCTTCCTTTATTGATAAGAAGGTGGCTGAACTAAAGAATAAAAATTAATTAACAGATTAATAAAAACATTTAAAACTTAAAACTATGCCAAGCGGTAAAAAAAGAAAAAGACATAAAATGGCTACCCACAAACGTAAAAAACGTTTAAGAAAAAACAGACATAAGAAAAAATAAGTTCTTATTTTGATCAAAGCCTTTAAACCTCACAGTATCCGCTGTGAGGTTTAAATTATTTATATAGTTTTCATTATATAAATGTTTAGGCTGGATCAATGTTTTTCGCGTTTATACTATCCATTTGTTAATAGGCGAAAGCCTTAAATCTGTAGCTGTTGGTAAAAGAATTAATTATCAATTCGACTCCTGCCGGAGTTACCATAGCGTTGATTGAAGACAAACAACTTGTTGAGCTTCACAAAGAACAAATCAATAATAACTACGCCGTAGGTGATATTTATTTGGGCCGCATTAAAAAAATTATGCCTGGCCTGAATGCTGCTTTCGTGGATGTTGGTTACGAAAAAGATGCCTTTTTGCATTATTTTGATTTGGGCCCTCAGGTGCAATCTTTAATTAAGCTAACGAAGATCAAGCGTAATGGCTCGGTTACAGGCACATTATTAGACAATTTAAAGCTAGAAGCCGACATAAACAAGGCAGGCAAAATTTCTGATGTGCTTTCTAAAAACATGCTTCTTCCTGTACAAATTGCCAAAGAGCCAATTTCTACTAAAGGACCACGTTTAAGTTCCGACATTTCGATTGCCGGCAGGTATGTGGTACTGGTGCCATTCTCCAATACCATATCTGTATCAAAAAAAATTAAAAGTAATACCGAACGTAATCGCTTAAAAAAGATTATTGAAAGTATTAAACCTCAAAATTTTGGGGTGATTATCAGAACCGTTTCTGAAGGACGTGGAGTTGCTGAAATGCAAAAAGATCTTTTAGATTTGATTGCAAAATGGGAAAACTTCATCAAGAAAGTTCCTTCTACCGAACCTTCAAAAAGAGTTTGGGGAGAAATGGACAGATCATCTACGTTAATCCGTGATATTCTGAACCCTGATTTTACAAACGTTTATGTGAGCACACCAGAGCTGTTCGATGATATCCGTTCTTATGTACACGATATTTCTCCAGAGATGGAAAAAATCGTAAAACTTTATAAGCAGAAAGAACCTATTTTCGATCATTTTGGAATAGAAAAGCAAATTAAAAACGCTTTTGGCAAAACAGTAAACTTACCGGGTGGCGCCTACTTGGTTGTAGAACACACCGAAGCACTTCACGTAATAGACGTGAACAGTGGAAACCGCACTGCCAGTAAAGAAAACCAGGAGGAAAATGCTTTACAGGTAAACAAAGAGGCGGCTAAAGAAATTGCCCGGCAATTGCGCTTGCGTGATATGGGCGGCATTGTGGTAATAGATTTTATCGATATGCACAAGCCAACAAACCGTAAAATGCTATTCGATTATTTGCGTGAGCTGATGTTATTGGATAGAGCGAAACATACCATTTTACCTCCGAGTAAATTTGGTTTAGTTCAAATCACCAGACAACGTGTTCGTCCGGAGATGAATATTGTTACGGTAGAGAAATGCCCTGCCTGTGGTGGCACCGGCGAAATTAAAGCGAGTATCGTTTTAATGGATGATATTGAAAATAACCTGAATTATATTTTACGTGAGCAGAATGAAAAAGGCGTAACCCTTAGCGTTCATCCTTATATCGAAGCTTACATTACCAAAGGAATTTTCAACCTGCAACGCCGTTGGTTTTTTAAATATGGCCAATGGATTAAAGTGAAGGCTCAATCATCTTATTACTTAAATGAGTTTCACTTCATTTCCTCAAAAGATGAAGAGATCAAATTATAACTCAAAACACATTCAACAAAAGCCTGGATTATTATAATTCAGGCTTTTTTGCTTAAGAGTTTTTCCACACCTGGCAGATTTCAAAGTGGTGCAGGAACAGTAGGGCTATTACCATAAATTACACGGGTTAAACCTACAAGATTTCTCATACAGAAAGGTTAAATTCGTAATCTAAAAATCAATAATCAATTGGCAAAAACAAAAACAGCATACTTCTGTCAGAGTTGTGGCTATGAATCAGCTAAATGGCTTGGAAAGTGCCCATCATGTGCACAATGGAATACCTTTGTAGAGGAAATCGTTGAAAAAGCGGCAACTTCAGTTCCAACATGGAAAACAGAAACCAGCTCCAGAAAATTAAGTAAACCAAGTAAAGTTGATGATATTCAATCATCAGTAGAAAGAAGAATTTTAACTGGCGACAAAGAGTTAGACAGGGTTTTAGGAGGGGGATTAGTAGAAGGTTCGCTTGTTTTGATAGGTGGAGAACCAGGCATTGGTAAATCCACATTGATGTTACAGCTGGCTTTAAACCTAAAAGGCAAAAAATTACTGTATATATCTGGTGAAGAAAGTGAACAGCAGATTAAAATGCGGGCTGAACGAATTAAAGAAACCCCATCTTCAGATTGTTATATTTTAACAGAAACATCAACCCAAAACATATTCAAACAAATTGAGATTTTGGAACCAGAAATTCTCGTTGTAGATTCTATCCAAACGCTGCATTCTTCACATATTGATTCCACTCCCGGAAGTGTATCGCAAGTGAGGGAATGTACAGCAGAGCTATTGCGTTTTGCAAAAGAAACAGGTGTTCCGGTTTTCCTGATCGGCCATATTACGAAAGACGGCGCCATTGCGGGGCCGAAAATATTAGAACACATGGTTGACACCGTTTTGCAATTTGAAGGCGACAGACATCATGTTTACCGCATTTTACGCTCCATCAAAAATCGCTTCGGAGCCGCAGCAGAATTGGGCATATATGAAATGCAGGGAAGTGGTTTAAGAGAGGTATCTAATCCTTCGGAAATTTTATTGTCACAGCGTGATGAAGAACTGAGTGGAATTGCAATCTCAGCTATGCTTGAGGGCGCACGGCCAATGCTTATTGAAACGCAGGCATTGGTGAGTTCTGCAGCTTATGGTACCCCACAAAGATCTGCGACCGGTTTTGATACCAAAAGAATGAATATGCTCTTGGCTGTTTTAGAAAAGCGCTGTGGTTTCAGACTAAGTACACAAGATGTGTTTCTAAATATTGCTGGCGGAATCAGAGTAGAAGATCCGGCAATTGATCTGGCTGTACTCATTGCAATCATTTCATCACAACAAGATATTCCAATATCATCAAAAAGTTGTTTCGCGGCAGAGGTAGGCTTATCCGGAGAAATTAGAGCGGTAAACCGGATTGAGCAACGTATTGCAGAAGCCGATAAGTTAGGCTTTGAAACCATTTATATTTCTAAGTATAATTTAAAGGGAATAGATATTTCTAAATATAACTTGGAAGTTAAACCTGTAAGTAAAATTGAAGAGGTTTTCGAAATGATTTTTGGTTAGTTGGACACAGCAAGACGGGGAATTTCATACCCACTATTCTACAAATAGCTGAATGATTTACCCACTTACACAATAGCAATATTTTTGGCACACCAACTTAAAAACTATCAAAACGCTAATAATCAATCAAATAACATACAAACCCTTATACTTTGGCATTTTGGATTGACATTTGCCTAAGGTAATGTGTTGTACATCATGGGATGTGATCTATAACAATAGGGATGATTTTCCTCGTTAGTGAGAGCTAGCGAGGATTTTTTTTGTCTTTACATATTTAGAAAAAATTTAAATAACTTTGATTCAGATAAATAACAGGAACAATAATAAATAAACGATGAAAAAAATCATATTAAGCCTTGGCTTTTGCCTATTTGCAGCAATCGGATTTGCACAGACAGCATATACTGGCCAGAAATTTGGCGAAGAGGTTAAACCAGGCAACGTGAAGCCTGCAGCTCAAATGGAAGCGGCAATGGGCGATAAAAAAACCGTTGATATGAAAATTGAAGGTAAAGTGGTTGATGTTTGTAAGAAAAAAGGCTGTTGGATGACTTTACAAATGCCAAATGGCGATCCGATGCGGGTAACGTTTAAAGATTACGCTTTCTTTATGCCAATGGATATTGTAGGAAAAAATGTTGTTTTAGATGGCATTGCTAAAAAACAAACCATCTCTGTAGAAACTTTACGCCACTATGTAGAAGATGCCAAGAAATCTCCTGAAGAAGTTGCAAAAATTACTGACCCTAAAAAGGAATTGGCTTTTGAAGCTAAAGGCGTAGTGATTTTGGATAAGTAAGCGCAAGGATTAAAGAGCAAAGATAAAAGAGCAAAGAGCAAGGATTAAAGCGCAAAGGATAGCTCAATAAAAAGCCTCAAAATTTTAAAAATTTTGAGGCTTTTTTTATGCTAATAGATTGAACTATAAAACCCAGTTCCAACCAAATTCATCTGTTGCCAAACCGCAACGAATATCATTTAGTTTTTTAGCGATTCCATTTGAAACATTTCTTGTAGATGGATCGGTTAATTTATAGGTTTCGCCAAGGTAACCAATTTCACCTACGTGAGTTACTGTTGCAGCAGTACCTGCAGCAAAAGCTTCCGTTAAGCTTCCATTTTCAATTCCCTCAATTACTTCTTTCACAGAAACACGGCGTTCTTCAACCTCAATGCCAGCTTCTTTTGCAAGTTTGATAATGGTATCGCGAGTGACACCATCCAACACGGTGCTGCGTACGGAAGGCGTAATCAATTTACCATTAATTACAAAAATTAAATTGGCTGTTCCAGCTTCTTCAATATACTCGTGAGTAACTGAATCTGTCCAGATTAACTGATCAAAACCCTCCTTTTTTGCTTGCTCGAAAGGATACAAAGAACGGGCGTAATTTCCAGCAGTTTTAGCAAAACCAACGCCTCCTTCATCTGCACGTGTAAATTCAGTCTCAATCTTAACTTTCAATGCTGAACTATAATACGGACCAGTTGGTGTGGTCAACAAAGCAAACTTATATGTATCTGAAGCTTTTACGCCAAGGTAAGGATCGGTTGCAAACATCACTGGACGAACATACAGGGCATAGTCTTCCTGATTTGGCACCCATTTTTCATCAACATTTATCAGTGCTGCTAAACCCTGCATGAAAACTTCTTCAGGAATAGTTGGCATCGACATTCTGGCAGCTGACTTATTGAAGCGTTCAAAATTCTTATCAGCTCGAAAAACACTAATCTTACCATCTGGTTGGCGATAAGCTTTTAAGCCTTCGAAAATAGCCTGACCATAATGAAGCGCTGAAATTGCCGGACTCATTGGAATAGGTCCGTAAGGAATAATTTGTAAATTTTTCCATTCGCCGTCTTCATAATCAGCGGTAAACATGTGATCGGTAAAAACCTTACCGAACGGTAATTGAGAAAAATCAGTAACTGTCAACCGTGTCTGATCAGCTTTAGTGATTTTTATATCTAATGTCTCGGTCATATTATTAAATTTTGAATGATAGAATTTCGAATGATATGCAAGCTGCAAATTAACCCACTTAATCTTTCAGTTATTCGATCATTGTTGTATTTGCGCAAATTAGGAAAAAACGAGCTTTTCTAATAGTGTTTTATAATATTAATCTTTGTTTTTGAGTGTTTTGAGTACACTAAGCACCCATCCTCTACCCCATTCTGCCATCTGCTCGTCCGTCCATAAAAATGGATAAAAGATTCTTTTTTGAAAACGTGGGGGTAAATATTTTTGCCAGTTTGTTCCACCAGTTGCAGCCACATCAACAGGGTCTTTTTCCAAATATCGAACGGCAGATTTATAATGAGACAAAGGCCACTCTACATTTACATACAGATCAAGCTTACGTAATTCTTCGGCAAGCACCGAAACATCTGCTCCCTTAGCAGCCAGTTGATGATAAAGCGCAGAAAAATTGGTTAAAGAACGATCTTTAGCCAGCTGCAAAAATTGAGCAGCATATTTTTTAATAAACTGCTTTAAAGTTAAAGTTTGTTTTCCAGTTGCTAATTCGGTTGCACCGAATTTCCAATAGATATTTTCAAATTGTTCTTCAATGGTTGCGTTACTTAGTTCATCACGTTTGCTTTTATCCACCAGGCGGATAAAGTCAGTGGCACAAATTTCAATCATACGGTATTGACCAGATTGGAAACCACTTGCAGGCAGAAGCGACATGCGGAATTTCAGAAATTGCTCTTTCTCCATGCCATCAACCATAACCTCAAAAGAAGTAGTCAAAGCATTAAAGTATGCATTGATTCTTTTAACCCTAGCTGTAAAAAACTCAGCTGTTAAATTTTCATGCTCCGCAATTTGTCTGCACTCATGTAAAGCCAGTTTAAAATAAAGTTCAGTTATCTGATGATACATAATAAAAATTTCCTCATCAGGAATAGGCGTTTTCGGACTTTGCAGACTCAACAGGGTATCCAGGTGGATGTAATCCCAATAGGTTAGAAAATCGGCATAAAGCAAGCCATCAAGATAGGAGGCCATATCCTGCCCCATTGCAGTATACTTTTCCTGTAGTTGATTTAGTTTATCTTTAATTTCTGGTGTAAAATCCATTGTTTTGTTTTATCCATGCAAAGTTGATAAAGATTTTGGTAGAACTAACTAAAAATCTCTACTTTTGAAGCAATGGCGATGGGGTACCGCCAAAACCGCCCGAACAGGCTGATGACTCCTACGATTTTATTTAAAATTGAATTCAAATGCCTGTTAAAAAGTTAACGGAAGAATTTCTTCTGTCTTTCAGTCTCTTAGTAAAGCAAGATTTTGGTCGCGTTTTCTTGAATATTCTTAAGTGGTTATTCTTTTCTGTAATGATTGGATGCATTGTTGGCTCTGCCTCTGCATTATTTTTAGTAACTCTTAATTGGGCAACAAATTATCGCGAAAGCCATCTCTGGATAATTTCAATTTTGCCTATTGCCGGTTTAGTTATTGGTTTGGCTTACCAATATTGGGGTAAAGAAGTAGTAAAGGGAAATAATCTTTTAATTGAGGAATTACAATCGCCAAAAAAAATAATACCACTGGTTATGGCACCTCTTATTTTCGCAGGCACTATTATTACTCATTTATTTGGTGGCTCTGCCGGACGAGAGGGAACGGCCGTTCAAATTGGTGGCGCTTTTGCAGATCAATTTACTAAGGTATTTAAACTAAACCCCAATGATCGAAAAATCATTTTAATTAGCGGCATAAGTGCGGGCTTCGCATCCGTTTTTGGAACACCACTGGCTGGTGCTGTTTTTGGGTTGGAGGTTTTTGTGGTTGGATCTTTAATGTACAGTGCCATTTTGCCCTCGTTTATTACTGCTATAATTGCTGATTATGCTTGCAAAGCCTGGGGTGTTGGCCATACACACTATTCAATATCGGCAGTACCAGAAATGAATGCGATATCTTTACTATTATCGATGACAGCTGGAATTTTATTTGGCTTAACCGCCAGAAGCTTTTCAGCCCTAAATCATTCCATTTCAAACCTATTTAGTATTATCAAATATCCACCTTTAAGACCACTTTTTGGAGGGATTTTACTTATTGCCATGATCTATCTAATTGATAATACTCGCTTTATTGGCTTGGGTATCCCTGTTATCTCTGAATCGTTTACGAAGCAAGAACCCTATTATACTTTTGCCATTAAACTCTTTTTAACAGCACTAACCTTAGGCTGTGGATTTAAAGGTGGAGAAGTAACACCATTGTTTTTTATAGGTGCAACACTAGGCAGTTTCTTGAGTGTTTTTATGCCTTTACCCGTTGAGTTATTGGCAGGAATGGGCTTTGTTGCCGTTTTTTCTGGGGCGGCAAATACGCCATTGGCTTGTATTTTTATGGGTGTAGAATTATTTGGAACCGACTCAGGAGTTTTCATCGCCTTGGCTTGCATAACAGCCTATTTATTTTCTGGCCACAAGGGTATATACAGATCGCAAATGATTGGCAGTCCTAAGCATTTATTTTTAAAAAGGCATCAGTTTTTACGATAGTTTCTGTTAAGCACTTTGTGAATTGGCTTTGGCAACTTACACTTATCAAATCGATAATTGAGCTCCCAAAGCCTTGTGAATTAATACAATACCCTAAACTTGATGGTATGTTCAATCTTCTTCAGTGATTTAAATAACTGTTTATCGTATTCTGTATTGATATCTGTGATCGCATATCCAATTTCAGGGTTAGTCATTAAAAACTGACTCACAATGTTAATATCATGTTTAGCAAAAACGGTATTAATTTTGGCCATGATACCCGGAACGTTTTTGTGAATATGAATTAACCTATGCGATTTATCAATTTTAGGCAACTGTAAATTGGGAAAATTGCTACTCAGATACGTTGCGCCCGTATTCATAAAATCTGCAACACGCTTAGGTACAAAGTCAATATTTCGGGGATTGTTTTTCGGATCATCGAAAACCACGATGCCTTGTTTGGTACAAAGGTCTAGGTCAATTTTGTTTTTAGCGTTGCCTAAATAACCAATCGTTTTTAATTTGGCTGCGTTCTTTAATTGTTCCCTATCCATTTTCTCGCCGTCACCGAAAATGATGATGCCAACATCCTTCACATATTTTTCTTCGAACGAGGTTTTATGCCTGATGGATAAACCATCATTTTTTAATATCGAAATAGTTAAAGGATCTACATTCCCGATAACCAGACACAAGATTCTATTTTTTGGATAAGAAATGGCTCTTGGCAGATCATTTACGTAAAGAAACTCGTCGAAACTCGGTGTAACATGATCGGCCCTGGAAACAATACTTTCACGGGCAATATTTTCCGTAAAAGCAAAAAACTTGTTAATCAATCCACTTTCGCGTAATTGAAAATCAGAATAACCATCACCAATACCGAACAGTTCGCCTTCCAACTTTAAATGCTGCAACAATTTCACCTTCCCGCCTTCCTCGCTCAAAGGATTGGCATGGTCATAATCGATTATTTTTCCATCACCTGTGGTTACAAAGGTATTGGCGTAAATATTCTCCTTTTTAATATGATACTGACTCACTACCGGGGTGATAAATTCCTTAAATCCTCCGGAAACGATGAGTACTTCGTCTGCATGTTTTTTGAAAAACTCAGCATTGCGGGAAAATGAAGTGGAGACTTTTTTCTTTAAATGTTTAATCAGCAGCTTTAGATGGTCTTCATTCGCTTCTAAAAGCTTAACTCGCTGCGCCAAACTTTCGGAAAAGGAAAGTTTACCTTCCATTGCAAAGTTGGTATAGTCTTCAATTTTTTGGAAAATAGCCTCTTTGTCTGGGTGGTTCTTCAAAGAGATTCTGGCGAGTTCATCAAGCGCTTCTACCTGTGTAAAAGTGCTATCGAAATCGATAATGTAATACGCTTTTTGTTTGGGCATTATTTTAAATGTTGGATAATTTCTCGAATGCTTTGTTCAACTGGTTTAAAAACGATTCCAGTTTGATCAATCACCTTATTATTATTGTAATAACTTAACGTAACACTGCTGTTTGCGGTATCTTTTGTTATTGATGGCTCTTTACCAGTAAAAACAGAAATAAATTTCAGTGCCCTCCAGGCTATGCCAAGCATCCATGGTTTTGCTTCCTTGGTGGGTGGCTTAACTCCAAAACCGTTTGCGATTTGAGTAAACAAGTTTTTGTAATGAACATCTCCAGCTGAAATGATATAGCGTTCTCCTGAAACTTCACTATCCATCAATAAAATCATCGTTTTGGCAACATCTTCAACATCTACAAAACCCGATGCGCCATCAGTATAAAATGGGAAGCCATCCTTTATCAGTTTGAAAATGGCACCGCTTCCTTCAAAGCCCGCGTTTTTGCCAATAATAACTGATGGGTTTACGATTACCGCATTTAAACCTTCATTAACGCCCCGCCAAACTTCCATTTCACCCTCGTACTTAGACAGACCATAAGCGTGGGCTTTTGCATCATATTCCCAAAAATCCTTTTCAGTAATTTCTTTATTCCCTTTTTTTGCAAGCCCCAGTGCAGCAATGGAGCTTACATGTAAAAGCCTGCAGTTACGTTCTATGCAAAGGTTTACGATATTAGACGTACCATCTATATTTACATGAAATAACTTTTTTTTGTGTTTAGCATTGAGTGAAACAAATGCCGCACAGTGGTAAACCTGCGTAACATTTTCAAAAGCATCTTCTAAATCAGATAGTTCATTGATGTCGGCTTCAATCCATTCTACTGTACTGATAGCTGAAATGAGTGCGGGAATTTTTGAGTTTTTCCGTTTCAACGCCCGAACTGCTAAACCTTTATCGGTTAACTGTTTTATCAATTCAGATCCTAAAAATCCCGTGCCTCCGGTTACCAGTATCATTTTATTTTTTTCGAGCTATATGTGGAAATACGCATTCAAAAATAGATATTTGAGCCGAGAGTTTTAAATATATGTCATTAACGGATTTCTTTTCCCCAGTAAACGTAGATAGTTTTACACCAAAACAAGGATTTTTAACCAGTCAGCTGGGTTTAAAAGCCCACATTTTTACAGAATCATTTCCTGATTTTGAAGAAAACACTTACGATTTAGCCATTTTCGGCGTACTGGATGGTAGAGGTGCAGTTAATAACGAAGGCTGTGCGCTGGCACCTGATTATTTCAGAGAAAAGTTTTATAAATTAAATGAAGGCGCTTTTACAAGCAGAATTGTTGACCTAGGAAACATCAAACATGGGGCTACGATAGCTGATACTTATGTTGCCGTTAAAATGGTGGTTTCGGAGCTGATCAAGAAAGATATTATTCCAATTATCATTGGTGGAGGACAGGATTTAACTTATGCACAATATCTTGGTTATGAAGATTTAGAGCAAAAAGTTGATCTGGTGATTATTGATAATCAATTTGATATTGGCGATGATGACAATGAAGGAATTGCAACCCGGTCAGATTGCTATTTAAACAAAATATTTCTTCATCAACCCAACTATCTGTTTAACTACAGCAATATCGGCTATCAGACTTATTTTGTAAACCAGGAGAGTTTGAGTGTGATGGATAAGCTGTATTTTGATGTGCATAGGTTAGGCGAATTTGCACAGGATATTACTTTAACAGAACCAATTATCCGCAATGCGAATATGATTAGCTTCGATCTTGGCGCAATTCGTTCGGCAGATGCAGCAGCAAATGCAAATACAACACCAAATGGCTTTGATGGCGAAGAAGCTTGCAGAATTGCCCGTTATGCCGGCATGAACGATAAGTTAACTTCAATAGGATTTTATGAGTTTAATCCGGCTTATGACAATAATAGCCAAACCGCCTTTTTACTGGCGCAAATGATCTGGTATTTTATGGATGGCTTTTATGCACGGAAAAAAGATTTTCCTTTAACGCCAAAATCGCAATTTATGATTTACAGAACCAGTTTAAAAGATGGGTCAGGGGAAATGGCATTTGTAAAGAGTAAAAAGTCAGACCGCTGGTGGATGCAGGTTCCCTACCCTTCCGGGCAGTCAAAAAATGAGCGCTACCACTTGGTTCCTTGCCGTTATGATGATTACCAAACTGCTGTAAATGGCGAAATGCCAGATTTATGGTGGAGAACCTTCCAAAAGCTATCATAATTTTACACAAGCTTTTACGTTCTAAAAAGCATATATTCCTAACTTTGAAAAACACTAAATCATTTCAATGAAAAAAATATTTTTGGCTGCAATTGCATTATTGCCATTTGCTGCTTTCGCTCAAAAACCTTTTACTTTAAATGGAACAGTAAAAGGACTTAAAACCGGTGATAAAATTTACCTGGTTTACCGGGCTGGTGACCAATCAATTACCGACTCTACTACCGTAACCAACGGAGCATTTGCATTTAAGGGTACGTTAACTGATCCGGCTTCGGGAAATTTGTTCCGGAACAAAAACCCGTATGTTAACCGCCCCGGAAAAGATGAGATTCTAGATTATAATACTTTTTATCTGGAGCCTACAAACATTAAAATAAATGGTACTGATTCATTGAAAACAGCAGTAATTTCCGGATCGGTAATTAATGAAGAAAGTAAAAAACTCAAAGCTTTAACCAAGCCAGTTGATGAACAACTTAAGGCCATTAATCTGGAATATTCTAAACTTAGCCCTGAGCAACAAAAAGATCCAAAAATCAGAGAAGATGTGATGAGCCGCTATGAAAAAGCAGCTGAAGGCATGACTCCACTTTTGCTTCAATTTGCTAAAGCTAATCCAAAATCTTATATCAGTTTAACGGCTATCGGTCAGCTTGCAAGTAACCCTGAAAAAGGTGCGGTTGCAGAGCAAGCATTTGTAGCGCTATCTCCGGAATTGAAAGAAACCAGTTTGGGAAAAAGATTGGCACAGGTATTTGAAGCGGGCAGAAAGACTGCGGTAGGTGCAATGGCGATGGAATTTACACAGGCGGATACAGCCGGGAAACCAGTTAAGTTATCAGATTTTAAAGGTAAGTATGTACTGGTTGATTTCTGGGCATCATGGTGTGGACCATGCCGCCAGGAAAATCCAAATGTGGTGATGGCTTATAACAAATTTAAAGATAAAGGCTTTACCGTTTTAGGTGTATCGTTAGATAGACCAGGCCAAAAAGCAGCTTGGTTAAAAGCCATCCAGGCTGATAAACTAACCTGGACGCATGTTTCTGATTTACAATTCTGGAACAATGAAGTGGCAAAAATGTATGGCATTCAATCTATTCCTGCTAACTTTTTAATTGACCCAACCGGTAAGATTGTAGCACGCGATTTAAGAGAAGCTGAATTACAGACCAAATTGCAGGAGCTATTGGGAAGTAAATCGAAATAAGAAATATTTTTAAAAAACGAGCCGCCGATTTGCAGATCATGATCAGTCTGCAAATCGGCGGCTCTTTTGTATAGCAGATTATATTAAATCAAATCCAATATCTTCTCTGAAATATTTTCCATCAAAATAAATTCTACCGGCGTCGGCCGTAGCGGATTGTAAGGCGGTAAATAGATCTTTTTGCAAACTAGTGATGGCAATTACACGCCCTCCATTGGTTTTCACCACATCATTATCTAAAAGTGTTCCGGCATGAAAAGCATTTGAATGACGAAGATTTTCAATTCCAGTTATCGCTTTTCCTTTTAAATACTCGCCAGGATAACCACCAGCCACAATCATTACTGTAGCAGCTGTTTGATCAGAAATCATTAAACTAACCTGATTTAATTGCTTATTTGCTGTAGCCATAAACAATTCCACTAAATCATTTTCAATACGAGGGATTACACTTTCCGTTTCCGGATCGCCCATACGGGCATTGTATTCGATTACATAAGGATCGTCGCCAACTTTAATCAAACCGAAGAAAATGAAACCTGTATAATCAATATTATCTTTCTTTAAGCCTTCTACAGTAGGTTTGATAATCCTCTCTTCAACTTTTTGCAGGAACTCTGCTGTAGCAAAGGGAACCGGAGAAACAGACCCCATTCCGCCAGTATTCAAGCCTGTATCACCCTGACCAATTCTTTTATAATCTTTAGCCGAAGGAAGCGTAACATAATTTTCGCCGTCACTTAAGATAAAAACGGAAAGCTCAATACCACTTAAAAACTCTTCAATAACCACAGTTGCGCCGGCAGCACCAAATTTACCACCGAGCATAAGTTTTAGTTCTTCCTGTGCTTCTACCGTTTCAGTACAAATTAAAACACCCTTTCCGGCAGCCAGGCCATCAGCTTTTAAAACCACTGGCAACGCATGCGTTTCCAGATAGGCCAAACCATCTGCTAATGTTTCTGGGGTAAATGATTTTGAAGCCGCAGTCGGAATGCCGTGACGTTCCATAAATTGTTTGGAGAAATCTTTGCTCCCTTCCAGAATGGCACCTTCTTTTTTTGGTCCAATAACCGGAATGTGGGCAATAGCCTGATCGGCCAGGAAAAAATCATGAATACCATTTACCAAAGGCTCTTCAGGACCAACTACAACCAAGTCGATATTTTCGGCCAGAACTACTTTTTTAATGGAATCAAAATCATTTACATTGATGTTGATATTGGTACCATACATGCCTGTTCCACCGTTACCTGGTGCAATAATCAATTTATCGCAGTGCGAAGATTGGCTCATTTTCCAGGCAAATGCACTTTCCCTGCCGCCTGAACCTAAAAGTAAGATATTCATATCGGCAAAGATAGGATTAGTGTTGGAAAATTGAATATTGAAATGCTGGAAAGTTGATCAGTCAGAAAGTTGGTATTGGGGAAGTTAGTGAATTGGCGATGATTTAGGTTGGAAAAGTGGGTGACTTATAGAAACAATCTACTCGTAGGTAATTTTAACTTCCCTTTGCGCTTCTGGTCATCTGCTCTAACATATCCCACATTTCATTTGGAATAGCTTCCAAACCGTTCATTTGTCCGGCACCTTGCAGCCATTCTCCTCCATCAATCGTGATTACTTCACCGTTAATATACCCTGAAAAATCACTTACTAAAAATGCAGCTAGATTGGCAAGTTCCTGATGCTCGCCTACTCTCTTCAGCGGCACACGGTTTTTAAAATCAAATTTTTTGGCTAAATCTCCAGGTAATAATCTTTCCCACGCACCCTTGGTAGGGAACGGGCCGGGTGCAATGGCATTGGTACGGATACCATATTTACCCCATTCTACCGCCAACGATCGGGTTAAAGCCAAAACACCTCCTTTTGCACAAGCCGAAGGAACTACATACGCAGAACCTGTAAAAGCATAAGTGGTAACGATGTTTAATACTGTTGCGGCCTGCTTCTCTTTAATCCAGTGTTTCCCAAAAGTTAATGTGCAATTTACTGTTCCTTTCAATACAATATCAATAATAGATGAAAAAGCATTGGCCGATAACCTTTCGGTTGGAGAAATGAAATTTCCTGCAGCATTGTTCAATAAGACATCTACAGATCCGAAACGCTCTAATGTTTTGGTCAGAACGTTTTCCACCTGCACTACCTCACGAACATCGCAAGCCACCGCTAAAACTTTTCCGCCAGTTTTTTCTTCCATTTCATCAGCAGTTTTCTGCAAAACCTCTTGCTTGCGGCTGGTAATGACCAAATTGGCACCTAATTTCAAAAAATAAATACCCATGGCTTTTCCCAATCCGGTTCCACCGCCAGTAATTACAATGGTTTTCCCTTTTAAAGCATCTTCTCTAAGCATCGGTGAGTTATAGTTGAGCATAATATTTGGTTAATCTGTTAATGATTGAATTACAAACTGGAATCCATTAAATTACTTTCTCTGCAGGCTTGCAATAATTGTTTTCAATATCTGACGGGTTGTTGGCGACCACCACTGGGCCAGCATTTTATCTAAAGTTTCAGTTTGATCTGCAGAAACTGCCCTAATCAATTCTTCCCTAATATTTAACTTGCTTTGCGACCAGGTATTGCTTTCGAGCTCCATGTACTTTTTGATTTTCCTTTCGGCTGCAGTTAACAAACTTTCATTTTTCACCAGCTCATCTATCAAACCAACTTTTAATGCTTCTTCAGGATTATAAAGTTTTCCAGTAAGTAAACTCCGTGTTGCCTCTGCTTTGCCTAGCCAGAAAGAATACAGCTGAAAAATGCTGTTCGGAACGATGATGCCAACTGGCACTTCATTTAACCCAATAATAAACTGACCTTCGGCCATGATGCGATAATCGCAAGCAAGTGCTATTACGCAGCCTCCGGCAGGACTATGCCCGCTGATGGCCGCAATCAAAGGCTTTTTAAAGGCAACTAAGTTTGCAGTAAAATTTAGAAATAGCTTCCAGAAGGCTTTCGCCTGCACCTCATCATACTCATACAGTTCAACCAGATCTAAGCCAGCAGAAAAAAATGGTGCAGTACCTGTTAAAATAACACCACCAATATTGTCATCAGCAGAAATGTTTTTCAGCATATCATCGAGTTCGGTAATCAACTCACCATTTAAAGCGTTTGATTTACCTCGACTGAAAGTAATGGTAGCCAATCTATCTTTTACACTTACTTTTATTGTATTCATATCAAACAGTTTCAAGATTTAACGATCAGGCAAACAGTAAACTATGCTTGCATAACATTCAAATTTATTTATTTTTCCCTATTTAACATCATAAGTGTAAACTTTTCTCGCTAAATGGCCGAAAGCATCGATTCCTTCCATCACCACCCGGTATTGTCCAGGTTCATCAGCATTAAAGAACTCGAATTTTCCCTTACCATCATTTTCGGCAACAACCTGTGGATTCCAATAGATCGTAGTACGTAAATCAGCCCGGTTGTTGTTTACCTCACCATCATATTTCGGTGCGTAGAACTCTCTGGAAACGGAAAATCCTTTAGGGTTTAAAGTGACTACACCCGGTGCATAATGGTTATAGCTAGCGCTTCCGCCACCACGTTTGGTTGTAATCACAAGTACACCTCCACCGCCTTGCGAGCCGTAAATCGCTGTGTTTCCAATGGTTTTTAATAGCTCAATTGATTCAACATCAGAAGGAATAATATTGTCTAAAAAATCCGCTTCCACACGCATGCCATCTAATATAATCTGCATGGGTGTATCCTGGCTTCTCATTAAATAAGGAGTGTTTCCTCTGAATATCACTCCTGGCAACCTGCCTTGCAAACATTGCGACAAAGTAATACAAGTAGTTAAATCATCTGCCGTCATGATGTAATCTGCCCTGCCTGCTCCATTTAGGTTAGCAGAGTTTTTGGCTGGATTTTTTTTCTCTGTAATCGTAACTTCTTCCAGTTTAATGGTTCGTTCAAGCAAACCCAACCTGGTCATCTCGTTGAAATAATTATCGCTTTCTTTAATATATTTCATTAATGAGTTATTCACATTTACCTCTATATCTCCAGAATTTTTGTTCTTGGTTACAATCTGGTTAGGAACAACATCAAGGCTTATATCTACAAATTTCCGTTCTGTTTTAGTTCTGGCCTGCACCACAAATTTTGTACTATCCGGAAAAGTAAGGTTATCAAAAACAAATTTACCATCAGCATTAGTAACCGTATCTAAAATAAAAAACGAACCCTTTGTAGCCATCAGCATCACCTTGCCGCCTGGAACAGGTTTTCCGCCCTTCTTCACTGTACCGCTGATGGTGATCGAATTTTCATGTTTGTAGGTGATGGCAGGACCGTTTCCGGCAGCTACATTTCTCCATAAAAAACGACTCCAGCCTTGTGTCAACAATAAATTGTCCAATTCCTTCATGGTTTTAAGATCATTATTCTGAAAATAATGGTTGGGTTTTTCAATATAGCCTGTTAAATCTGAGGTCAACAATAATGATGATAAAATATTGGTTTCATTGTCTTCATCAGGAGTTACCTTGGTTGCATTGGTAACAGCTACAGAAAAACTACTTAATACGGGTTTATTTTGATTGGTAGCTTCAAAACTAAAAGTTGATTTGCCTTTTCTGGCGGTAGATACTGCGGAAGTGTTCAGATTAACATTAATTAAATCTACAGTATTATTGATGAAAACTAAACGTTCTGCTACAGGCTGGTTAGTCGCGGAGAAAAGCGTAAACTGTACCACACCAATGGGAAGGTTCTTTTTGGGAATGGAAGCCATTAATACTTGCTTATCCATCTTGGCTTTAGAAACGTAAAATACATTTCCATACTGTTGTGCTACCACTTTGAGTTCACTGCCATTTACCAAACTTTCACTGGCCATGATTTTTACTGCCACCTTAGCTGTGTCTAAGTTATTCACTGCAAGCGTGTAGCCAGTTTTCTGAGCATAGGGCAACTTATAATCCTTACTTGAGCCATCTTTAAACTTGATTTTGACAGTATAGTTTTTTCCGGGTTGTGAATTAAAAACAAAACTTCCCATTCCCAGGTAAGTCGTTTCGAATGAAGTAATTTCGGTTCCTGTTTCGTCAACAATTGCGCCTTTGATGTCTTCGCCTCGTCCGGTGGAATTCACTGATTTTACAGCAATTTTTTGGGGAAGATTTTCGATTAGTGAACCACCTTCAGGTAGAAACTGTACATCGACATCGTTTGAGGTTGAGGTGATCGGAATTGTTTTTACAACCTTTTGCTTATTATCAAGCGTTAATGTGGCTACGATCCGCCCTGATTTATTCGCCAATAGCTGGCTGCTTGTAAAATTAATTACGGCATCACCTGAAAGACTCGTTTTCGTTTTTCCTTTAGCAACTGATTTATAATCCAACTGAACATCATAATTTACCTCATTCTCCTTATAGGCAACACCATTTTTATCTTCAAAATGAATGTTTGCCACTACCTTATCTGTACTGTTTTCTTTTGTAAAAGTGTAATCGGTTTTAGTGAAAACTTTATTCGCCCAGCTATTTCCAATTTTTATTGTTTTATCGAAAAAAAACTCTGTACCGAAGTTACGCATGTAATTGGTATAAGCCCTGATGCGGTAATTTCCTTCGCTTAAAGAATCAGTTAATTTGAAATCTCCCCAGGTAATGCCACTTATTAATGGCAGTTTAACCTGTTTTTTGATTGAGTCTTTTTCATTAATTAGTTCTACATATAATACTTTACTCATTTGAGCAGGCGCTGCAGTTTTAGCATCAACAACATATCCCTTGAACCAGATATCATCTCCTATGGCATAGTATGGTTTATCAAGATGGATATGAACTTTTTCTTGGGGAAATTTGCTGGTGTAGTCGTCAAGTTTTTTTAAAAGTAGCGTAAAAGGATCATCATCCATTTTAAATGCAGAGAAACAGAAAAGAATTGTGAGAAAGCAGATTGCGAGTGTAATTTTGAATTTCATTTGTGGTTAGGGTAAAATAAAATATGCCTCAAGGTACAAAACCCGAGGCATATTTTTATGAAGGTAACGTGAATATTAACGTCAGAATTTATTCTTCCACATCATGCTTTCAACTGGTCTGGTGGTTTTATTATTATACTTTGCATTGCCCTTGGTGTTGTACATGGTTTCAATATTTCCTTCCACCACAAAATAAATAAGTTGACCTATTGGCATTCCGGCATAAATTTTTACAGGCTGCGCCACTGATATTTCCAGTGTCCATGTATTGCAAAAACCAACATCGCCTTTACCTGCAGTAGCGTGAATATCAATTCCTAAACGACCAGTGCTGCTTTTACCCTCTAAAAAAGGTACATGTCCGTGGGTTTCTGTGTACTCCAAAGTTACACCAAGGTATAAAGTGCCCGGATGCAATACGTATCCATCCTTTGGTATCTCAAAATGCTCAATTTCGTTGTGCTGTTTCGCATCCAGAACTCTGTTCTTATAAGTTGCAAGGTATTTGCCTAAATGTACATCGTATGAATTGGTACCTAAGCTCTCTCTTTTAAAGGGCTCAATAATGATTGTTCCCTTGTCAATCTCTTCTAATATCCTTTTATCCGATAATATCATTTTTTTTATGCGTATTTTTGGCCTAAATTATCAATTTATTAAGATAGTTTCACATGCTAATCTCAATTTTATAAATGCCAATAATTTATAATAAAAATGTTGATGAGGACTCGGTTCTTGCAATCTGGAAAATTGAAGAAACTGAAGCTGAAATGTTAGCTGGTTTGCAGCTTAAACAACACGAACTCGATATCATCTCCACCATGAATAATGGCAAAAGGCTGTTGCATTGGTTAAGTACGAGGTTGCTTTTACGTACCATGCTTAACACCAAAGGATACATCGACTGCCAGTTTGATGAAGACGGAAAACCTTATTTAACAAATTTCGATTATCAAATATCGCTGAGTCATTCTTACGACTATGCGGCGGTGATGATTAGCAAGAAACATGCTGTAGGCGTTGATATTGAATTGATTAAGCATAAAATTAAAAGCATAAAACATAAGTTTTTAAGCGATATTGAACTCGCTCAGAAACAAATTGGCGACAATATCGACGGATTGTATGTAGCCTGGTGTGCAAAGGAGGCAATATATAAATGGCACGGAAAAAAAGGTTTAGAATTTAAAAGGGATATTCATATCAAACCTTTCAAGCTAAAAAGCGAGGGAAATTTAAATGCTATTGTAGAGCTTCCTTCAGGCACGAGGGAACTAACAGTAAATTATTTCAAAACAAATGATGGTTATATGCTTGGCTACGTAACCAACTAGTACTTGATTAGAGGAGATAAACAGAGATGGTTGAGAAACAATCAGGAGAAGAATTAATTCCTACAAAATTTATCGATTGGGGTTTAACAGATTACCAAAATGCCTGGGATGCACAAGAAGAGCTGCTTAATAAAACCGTAGCCTTAAAAACGCAGAACAGATTAGACGGTACGCAGCTTGCAACACCGAATTACCTTATTTTTAATGAACATCCGCATGTTTATACTTTAGGCAAAAGCGGCCATCCTGAAAATTTATTACTCGATGAGCAAGGCCTTAAAGATAAACAAGCTACCTACTATAAAATTAACAGAGGCGGCGACATCACCTATCATGGTCCGGGCCAGATTGTTGGCTATCCAATCCTTGATTTGGATAATTTTTTTACCGATATCCATATGTATTTGAGAACCCTCGAAGAGGCTGTGATTTTAACATTGAAGGATTATGGTATCGACGCTGGCCGCTACCCGGGTTACACTGGTGTTTGGCTAGATCCAGATAATGAAAAAGCCCGTAAAATTTGCGCAATGGGTGTTCGCTGCAGCCGTTGGGTAACCATGCATGGCTTTGCCTTTAATGTGAATGTTGATTTAGATTATTTCAAAAATATTGTGCCCTGTGGCATTGATGATAAAGCAGTAACTTCTCTTGAACAGGAACTGGGCTACAAACTCAATATGGAAGAAGTGAAGAAAAAACTCAAAGCGCACATTGCCGAACTTTTCAAAATGGAGTTGTTTGAGTGAGCTCAATGCACCTAAAACTTTTATTTTATCATTTTCGTAAATTGAAGTATGAAAGTTTTATGGAGTGCTGCTTTATTATATTTTTTAACTTTGGCATGTACAAAAACGCCCAACATGCCCGCAACTGATTCAACTTCTAAACCAACGATAACACCTGTATCAGGAAAAGAGATAAGCTATTTAGCACTTGGCGACTCTTACACTATCGGAGAATCTGTTAAACAAGTTGAATCTTTTCCTTACCAATTACAAAGCCTGCTTAAAACTGAAGGGATTAATGTAAATACCCCCAGAATCATTGCCACTACAGGCTGGACAACCAGCGAATTACAAAGTGCAATCGTTCAAACTAAGCTCAACCAAAAGTTTGATTTTGTTACCCTGCTTATTGGTGTAAATAATCAATATCGTGGAAACTCCATCATTACCTATAAAAAGGAATTTGCAGAATTATTACAAACAGCTATTTCGTTTGCTAATGGCGATAAAAGCAAAGTTTTCGTAATCTCAATCCCCGATTGGGGCGTAACACCGTTTGGAAAAAACTCAGGAAAAAATCAGCAAAGTATTGCAAAAGAAATTGATGATTTTAACACCGCTAACCAGGAAATTACAATCGCAGCTGGTGTAAGCTATACCAACATTACTCCTGAATCCAGAAATGCTACGCAAGACTTATCGTTAATCGCAAATGATGGCCTTCATCCTAGTGCGAAGATGTATGGAGAATGGGCTTCAGCTTTAAAACCAAAAGTTGTGGCAGCATTAAAATAAGTTTCAGCACTATTTATTCTGTTTTTAAATTAAAAATTTTACTTTAGGCTAACTATTTATCTATTAACACTTAAAAACAGAAAAAATGAATGAGTACGAAACAAGCGGGGTAGCCGCAGGGATTGGAGCCGGAGCAGTAATTTTTTATTTAGCAATCATCGTTGTTTTGGTGATTGGAATGTGGAAGGTATTCGAAAAAGCTGGCAAACCAGGCTGGGCAGCAATAATTCCTATTTACAACCTAATCATTTTGCTAGAGATTGTCGGTAAGCCAATGATTTGGATTTTGTGGCTGATCATTCCATGCGTAAACATTGTCTTCATGATTTGGCTTTATAACTTGGTAAGTAAAAGTTTTGGCAAATCAGAAGGTTTTACGGTTGGTTTGGTAATTTTCCCTTACATTTTCTGGCCTATTTTAGGATTTGGAGATGCGAGATATATCGGTCCATCTGCCGCTGAAGCTCAGAATGGCGGTTTTGGTAACAATCCATTTAACAATCCTAACAACCCATTTAACAATCCAAATAATCCTTTTGGCAATCAAAACACGCCGTTTGGAGATCAAAATAAACCAAATGATAATCCTCCGCCAGTAGTTTAATTATTACGGATGAGTATCACATTTATATTTTGCAGCCTAATCAACATGATTGATTGGCTGCAAAATCATTTAATACCCTGCCCATTTAAAGCTCTAACCGGAATCGATTGTCCTGGTTGTGGTTTTCAAAGATCTGTAATAGCCTTGCTACAGGGCGATTTTTCTAAAAGCTGGCATCATTATCCGCCAACAATTCCTTTGATTATTCTATTTGTAACCGCAGGAATAACTTATCGCTTCCCAATTAATAAAAATCCCTTCATCATGAAGATGCTCATTATTGCTGTCGGCAATTTTGTATTGATTTCTTATCTGGTGAAGATGTTAGCGCTGGTTAAACATTAATGCCGGAGGTAACGTAGTTGTAATCCTTCAAAACGGTTTCCAAAAACTGCAACTCATTCATTCCGGGAGGAATTGAAACGAATAGGTGTGCCTTAATTTTTGCAGCCATCGCGTAGATTAAATCTGCATTGCCGGTTTGATAATATCCCGTAAGCACTTCATGAATGAGTTCTACATCTCGATCATTTAAATGCATTACCTCCTTAAACTGCGGTTCATAGTTCTCTGGTAAACTGAAATTAAACGCAACTTGGTTAAGTTGTGTACGCGGTGTTGTTTTAATTAATGTTGTTTTAGCCAATAAGTCACCTAGACGTTGATGATTTTTCGTGAACGCTACTGACACCAATGCCACTATCCCCCATCCAAAAGGAAAACCGAAATCAATCATCCTAAACAACCACCTGATCAGATATTGCCCAAAAGTTGGTTGGGTGCCGTCCAGACTTACCACTTTAATCTTCATGATCTTTTTACCAAATGTTTGTCCGTTCATCGTTAATTCGCAAACCAAGTCATAAAAGGCAAAAATAACAAGATAGAAAATCAGTATAACCATAGCTGCGGTCCCCGAAAAGCTAAAGGAAGCGATAATTGTCAAAATCCAGAACACAATAAATAAGATAGCGAACCCCGCAATATCAACGCATCTGGCTGCTATTCGTTCTCCCAGCCCGGCAATTTCATATTCTATATCTATGTTCTGAGCGGTATTAATCCTGATGCTATCCATTTTTCAAACATATTTATTTTTAAGGATAATTAATCTATCAGTCTTCTTAAATTTAGATGATAAATAACGTTTTTTTTATAGCGATGCTACAGGAGTTTTACCAAACCAGGTTCTTTTAGCAAAACAAACCCGTAAACTGTGGGTGTAGCAGACTTATCATTCATGGATTAAACACAATTGGAAACATAAATCAATAAAATATGGATATCGTTAAAGCATTACTAAAAGAATTTGAATCAGAATTCAACACGACGAAAAAATTTCTGGCGTTAGTACCAACGGATCATTTCGATTGGGCACCACATGAAAAAAGCATGAAAATGAAATCCTTAGCAAGTCATATTGCGGAGCTTCCATCGTGGGTTAGTTTGGCCATTACTGCAGACGGCCTTGATTTCGCGACAGCGCCATACGAGGAGAAAAAAATATTAAATAATGATGATCTACTAATGCTTTTAGAGGGAAGCTATGCCAGTGGAAAATCTGAATTAGAGAAGGTAAACCCGGAAATACTAAACAATCAATGGATTCTGAGAAACGGCGATCAGATTTTGGGTGATTTAACAAAATATGAAATGATTCGGATTGCCTTTAGCCAAACCACACATCACAGGGCACAACTTGGTGTTTATTTAAGATTGTTGGATATTCCTATTCCTGGTAGCTACGGCCCAAGTGCTGATGATCAAAGTTTTTAGCGCCTAGCTTAATTATTTTAGAATCGCATGGCATATGCATCAGAGGCAAGATACATACTGGTTGCAGCGTGGAACGCCTGGAGCAAAATTCCGAAACTAACATCTATGCTCAAACCTGAATGGTTATTGAAAAGCAGATCCAGCTGAATTAAACAAATTTATTTCCGTAAAATTGTAGCATGAACAATAATACTGCAACCCGTTTAAATAAATTTATCAGCGAAAGTGGATTATGTTCTCGTCGTGAGGCTGACCGGTTTATTGAGAAAGGAAATGTTTTCATTAATGGCAAGAGGGCCAAGATTGGCGATCAGGTTTTTGCCGGAGATAAGGTAATGGTGAATGGCCACAATATCGAGCCTAAAGAAGAATCAAATTTTATCTTACTCGCTTTCAATAAACCTATAGGAATTACCAGTACCACAGAATCAAACGTTAAAGATAATATTGTGGATTATGTAAACCACAGTGAGCGTATCTTTCCAATTGGAAGATTAGATAAGGATTCTTCCGGCCTGATTTTTTTGACCAACAATGGCGATATCGTTAACAAAATATTAAGAGCAGGAAACAAGCACGAAAAAGAATACCTGGTTACAGTTAACAAACCGATTACTGAAGATTTTATCTTCGAAATGAGCAACGGCGTACCCATACTAGGTGTCAATACCCGTAAATGTAAAGTACGCCAGGTAAGTACTTTTGTTTTTAATATCATTTTGATTCAGGGTTTAAACAGGCAGATTCGCAGAATGTGTGAGCACTTTGGCTACGAAGTGACAAAGTTAGAACGCACCAGAATTATGAATATTAATTTAAAAGGTATTCCAACAGGAGAGTTTCGTGAATTGGATGAAGATGAAATGAGTGGCATTATGAAAAGCGTCGAAAAATCGTCATCTGAAGTAGCTTCAAAATCCAAAAACACCAAAAAGAAAACCAATTCCTGGGAAGAGATTCCAGAGCTTAAAAAAGAACAACCGAAAAAAACGTTCAAGCCTGGTAAGCCCGCAATAAAATCCGGAGCCGTAAAAAAATCAGCTTCACACCCTTCAAGCAAATCTGCCGCGAGAGGTGCTTCATCTTCGAGAAATTCGAAGCCAGCAAAGGGGAAATCTCCAGGAAAATCAAATACCAGGCAAAGAGGCAGATAGCCTGATAATTGTAAAATTCTGACTCTTAGTAATTTGCTTTCCTTTTTATGCTTTCAGCTTAATGGCATTTTAAGTACCTTTGCAGCAAATGGTAACAGCAAAAAAAATCGATATCCGCTCACTGGATTTGCCTCAGTTGCAACAACACTTAACCGCAATGCAGCAGCCTGCGTTTAGGGCAAAGCAAATTTACCAGTGGCTGTGGGAAAAATCGGCAACTAAGTTTGATGACATGAGCAATCTTTCTAAAGAATTGCGCAAAACATTAGATGATAGTTTCTCAATAAATGCTGTTCAAGTTAATAACTCACAGTTTAGTAACGATCATACCATTAAAAATACCTTTCGCTTAGCCGATGGAAACATCGTGGAAGGAGTTTTGATCCCGCTGGAAGATAGGATGACCGCATGCGTGAGTTCGCAGGTAGGTTGTAGTTTAACTTGTAAGTTCTGTGCAACAGGTTACATGGATCGTAAGCGTAATTTAAATGCTGATGAGATTTATGACCAGGTTGTATTGATTGATAAGCAGGCCAAGCAAAACTACAATAATCCCTTAACTAACATCGTGTACATGGGCATGGGCGAACCGCTTTTAAACTATGCTAATGTGCTTAAATCAATTGAAAGGATAACGGCTCCTGATGGATTAAACATGAGTTATAAGCGCATTACAGTTTCAACTGCCGGTATCGCTAAAATGATTAAGAAACTTGGTGACGATGGTGCTAAATTTAACCTTGCTTTATCACTTCATGCGGCTGATGATAAAAAGCGTAATGAAATTATGCCCATTAATGAAGCAAATTCATTAAAGGCCTTGGCTGATGCATTAAAATACTATTTCGCCAAAACAAAAAATCCGGTAACATACGAATATATTGTCTTCAATCATTTTAATGACGAAATATCAGATGCGATGGATTTAGCTAAATTTTGCAAACACATTCCTTGTAAAGTAAATCTCATTGAGTACAACCCTATTTCATTTGCCGATTTTACCAATGCAGAGGGAGACAAAATAGATGCATTTTCAAACTATCTAAAAAGTCAGGGCATCAACACCAATATTCGCCGTAGCCGTGGTAAAGATATTGATGCCGCCTGTGGTCAGTTAGCAGTTAAAGAAGAAGCAGGTATTTAGTCGGATAACGCCGCCAAGTTTTCTACAATTTCGTCGAAGCCTGGGCGTTCAGCATGTTGTGACGATAAACACAAGTCACGCAGCTTTGCCAACTCGACAAGTGATGGGCTTTCTTTCTCCAAGCAAATGGATAGTAAATCGTCAAGAAGATAGCCATATGCTTTAACTTCTATCTTCTCTAGATAAAATGAAACGACAGCATTGTTTTTATCGTAAAATGAGGCCGCTCCAAAATCTCCAAACAGCGTCTCTCCATTTTCATTAATTAGGATATTGTGCGCATATAAATCACCGTGAATTATTCCTCTGGCATGAAGCTGTTGAGCTACCGATGCCATTGAGCTCGCGACTTTTAATACCTGCAACTTTGACAATCCAATCCCATTATTAAAAATGTCTCTTGTACAACTTTCTAAACTTGGCGGTGCTCCCAAATTAAAAAAATCTTCAGTGATCAAATTCATAACTATACCCCTTTTCTTTTCCTTTGAAAAATTCACCTTGCCTACCAAGCCGACAAGCGCTGGATGACTACCTGCGGCGATATAAGCGTTCATCTCATCATCAGGATAACCATCACTCGTAACGTTGCCCTTAAATATCTTTACGGCAACATTTGTAATCGCATCACCATTCGATCTTTCAGCTTTATAAATCGTACCGGAGGCTCCTTCACCAAGTAATTCTTTCAAGTTAAATTGTTCAAAATTTAATTCTTGAGCATCTGCAAAAGTAAAATCCTGCTTAAAGTGATTTCCTGAAAATGCAAGCCAGGCTAAGTTTGGCATACCTAAGAGCCATTCTGGTAATTCTGTGATTCGATTTGCAGCTATCCTAAGTAATGATAAATTACTGCAGTTCGCTAATGTTTCAGGTAGAGAAGTTAACTGATTCCCGGCAAGCATCAGTTTTTGCATTCTTTTACAATTACCAATCGATGGCGGCAGAGCCTCAATTTTATTGCCGGTCAAAATAAGCCACCGTAAATTTGGATGAAGTCCCGATGTTGGAATGACCTTAATATTATTAGATTTAAATCCAACAATATCCAAAGCATCGCATCGTCCCAAAACTTCAGGATAAGTCGTAAATAAGTTATCTGAAGCGAAAAATATCCTGAGGCTTTTAAAGCGATAAAAATCGTCAGGCAAATTTGATAGCTTATTCGAAGATAGATCAAGGTATTCGAGCGTATCTTCCAACTCAAAAAGTTCAACTGGGAATTCAGTTAAATTTTCCGAAATTTTTACAGAAACAGCTCCTTTTAATTCGCCCTTTTGTAGCTGAGATACGGTCTGCAAGTTTATAAGTATTTTATTCTGCAAATATAAGTATTGCAATCAAAGACTTAGCATATTATTAGGCCCTACGGTTTTTAAATTATATTATCACTACCCACGATAGCGGTAAACTGTCAAAACAATTATTTTTTAACTGTAGACTTTATAAATTCAGGACGATCGTCATATTAAACTATAAAATCAAAAACACCAGATTCTACTACACTTAAGAAAGGAATTGACAAAATAGAACTTAATTTCCTCCTCAAAGACTGGAAATAATGCTTTCGAACTAACTTCTCGAACTCAATATCCATTTTTTGTGATAGTTTTTTAAGGATAAAAGCTTTACTTCGATTTGAATCTGAAATTGCGTACTCCACCAAGTCACACTTGTAGGAGTATTTAGCCCTAAACTCAATTAAATCTGTATAATATTGTTGTAAGTTCCAATCCATTCAACTATTTTTTAGTAAAAAACATACAATGAAAAAAGTGTTTTTTCTGCATGATATCAATGGTACACTATCATTAAGCACACCAAATACAACTTATTGATCAGCTCAACAAGGCCACTATATGATATAACAAAAAAGTATACAGATTGTTAAACCGCAAGCAAAAAAAAACCACCCAACTATTTTGAGTGGCTTTAATTCGTTATAACTCGTATCTATCCAGAGTACGTGCCTCACTATAAAAAATGAGTGTTCTAAATCGTCCCGTGATTTAACTCTGCAAGCAAAATTAGGGGATTATAGCGAATTGTTATATAGCCCCTTTGTACTAAAAAATAATACAAATGCCTTATAAAAAGCTAACAATGCATATCACTTAAACCAAAATACCTATTCGATATGAATATTAAATTTTCAGTTACGAAATTAATCTGCCAAATTGTAATCATTCTTGAAATACTTATAGCAAATTAAATCCCAAGTCTGATTTACGATATGAGATGTCCATCTTTCAACAGTATCTGCCACATTGAGTTAATTACGGCGACTTCTATGCTTTGTTAGATATTGCTTAAGATCACATTTATCTTGATAGTCAAGGCATAAAAATACATACCCTCCATTTTTGTCCTTTACTGTTCATTACAGTTCTCGTTTCCAAAAATTTATAATTATTGTAAAGCTCTTCCCAAATCTTGGTGTTTGCATGCAAATCGAACATAGATACAATGAAATATCCGTTTGAATTTAAATTCAAAAAAATTGATTGCTCTATGATTTGAATAGGTTGTTCAAAATAGTAAAGAGTTTCATTAAAAATAATCACATCATATTTATTTTTAACTTTCGCCCTGTCAAAATCCAGTTGCATAAATTTTTCACTTCCAAATCTTTGCTGAGCTATTTTTACTGCCTCTAAAGAAATATCCAATCCGAAATAATCAACATCGGATTTAACATTTTCAGACATATAATAATAAAGAACGCCTTGACCGCAACCTACATCAAGGATTTTTCCACCCGGCTTAAACCGCTTATATAATTCACAAATAGTTAGATAGTGTCCTTTTTCATCATCTGAATAAAGATAATCCCAATAGCCTGATGTAAACTGCTGTTCCCAAACGGTTTTGGATAATCGCTTTCCTAAATACATTTTACCAAAAAATTTATTTTTCATGATATTTAGAAGCCTATCCTTAATTCTATCAACAAAGATCATAATACGCATAATTTTACAGATACTGATTTAAGAAATAGTTAGAGAAAAATGATTCTGAAAAAAAGAACTACAACTAAAGAATTGGTAAAACTAACTAAATACAAAACAGTATAGCTCGGGTAGGCAGTTTAATCTAGCTATTTATTTACTTAAAATAAACTAGTACACAAACGTAATTTAAAAACATAGAGAGAAAAATAGCCCTTACGGGCTATTAAACTTCATTAAGTAATACTTTAACAAGCTTTACAGTGATTCAGGCATATCGATTAAATACTCCAATTTGAAAAAATAAACAAGTATTCCCGATAGGTTCAATTGAACTGGGTGACATATCACCCGACATATTAAAAAATTAAGTTTTGAATAAATCCTTATCCAGTAAAAGGTTTCCTATCTTAAGTCTATGATCGTCAACAAAGTGAGGATGCTAGTCAATGTTCCTGTCTTACCGTATAGCATTATTTGAAATGGAAAGTGATAAACCTTTATAAACAAGAAAGCCCTGCAACTTTGAGTTACAGGGCTTCTTTAAGATTTGGCACCGACCTACTCTCCCACGTGTTACCGCAGTACCATCGGCTCTGGTGGGCTTAACTTCTCTGTTCG